>Ga0208492_1000309_pt1 | contig 44086 bp, 33 predicted proteins | sample Subbioar_CSW14AB_FD_184820 | JGI IMG/M metagenome (GOLD analysis project Ga0208492, IMG submission 184820) | Serpentinite rock and fluid subsurface biosphere microbial communities from McLaughlin Reserve, California, USA - CR12Mar_CSW14AB (SPAdes) | ecosystem: Environmental > Terrestrial > Deep... | reverse complement strand
CGGCCCGCCGCTCCCGGCGGCGCCGTCTGCGTCGGCCAAATGATTCCGGAGACCGAGATCACCCGGCAACGCCGGGCGGGACGCCGCTTGCTCGGTGCCGGCGCAGCATTCCTCGTCGCCGGATTGATCATCCTGGTCATCTCGGACCAGCGCACCGGCGGCGGGGTCACGCATCCCGAGATCTCGCGCGACGGCCGCGGGGTCTCGTTCCTGGCGGGGCTTCCCGCGACCATCGGCTACGTGCTCGGCGCGCTCGGCATCTACCGGCTGCTCGAGGGCCGGGGCGACTCGAGGTCGATGGCAGTGCTCGTCGGTCGCGGGGTCTTCGCCTTCCTCGCGGCGGCCGTGTTCTTCGTCGGCGCGTTCTGGATCGTGATGGCGGTTCGCGATCCGTCAGTTCCCGTCCCACGCTCCCCGACCCCGTAGCGCCTCGACGATCGCAGCCGCAGTGCGCTCGAGGTCCTGCGCGGGATCGAGGGCGAGCTCGCTCCACTCACCGTCCGTGCCGCGCAGCCGAGCCAGCGGCGCACCTTCGCGGGCCGCGATCGCGAACAGTCCGGCAGCGCTGCAGGCGAGCAGGGCGGACTCGTCGTTCGTCGGGAGCGCGAAGGCGACGCGCCCGAGATCGAACAGCTGGCGCTCGACGAGCCAGGCGAGCGCACGTGCGTCGTCGAGCGAGGGGAGGGCCAGCGTCACCGCGGCGCCGCTCTGACCGAGTCGCGCGCGCCGTTCGGCGGAGCTCACCTGGGTTCGCTCTCCCGCGCCGGTCACGGCCGCCGGCGTGTGATCGAGGATCATCCCGGCCGCGACGGTGTCGTTGGTGATCGAATCGATCAGCACGAACGCGCCGGTGGTGCGGTTCTTCGCGTACGCATCGTGGAATACCGGGCGCTGCGTGCGCACTGCGATGCGAGCGATGTCGTTGAGCCCGACCGTCGTGGCCGCGTGCGGCTCGAGCGTCTCGGGATCGGTGACCGCGTGGACCCGCTCGACGCGAGCCCGCACGAGCTGCGTCGTGTGCTTGAGCAGGTACGACCGCTCGGGATCGAGCCGGCGCTCGTTCATCCACACCACCATCGCGTCGAACGCGTCGGCGACGCGCGGCAGATCGTCGGGGTGCACCAGCATGTCGCCGCGGCTGACGTCGATCTCGTCGGCGAGGCGGAGCGACACGCTCATCGGCGCCACCGCCTCTTGGATCGGCCCGTCGAAGGTGTCGATGCCGGTGATGGTCGAACGCCGCTTCGACGGGAGTGCGACGACCTCGTCACCGACGCGCACCACACCCGAGGCCAGCTGCCCGGCGAACCCGCGATAGGTGAGATCGGGGCGGATGACGTACTGCACGGGATACCGGAAATCCTCGAGGTTCCGGTCGTGCGCGATCGGCAGCGTCTCGAGGAGCTGGAGCAGCGTGCCGCCCTGCCACCAGGACATGGCCTTGCTGTCGTGGACGACGTTGTCGCCTTTGAGCGCGCTGATCGGCACGAACGAGACGTCCTTGAATCCGAGCTTGCCCGCGAACGAGTCGAACTCCTCGCGCAACGTGGTGAACACGTCCTGAGACCACTCGCGGAGGTCCATCTTGTTCACGCACACCACGAGGTGCGGAATGCCGAGGAGCGACGCGATGTACGCGTGACGACGCGACTGCGGCAGCACGCCGAGCCGCGCGTCGAGCAGGATGATCGCGACGTTGGCGGTCGACGCGCCGGTCGCCATGTTGCGCGTGTACTGCACGTGCCCCGGCGTGTCCGCGATGATGAACTTCCGCTTGCTGGTCGAGAAGTACCGGTAGGCGACGTCGATGGTGATCCCCTGCTCACGCTCGGCCTTGAGGCCGTCGGTGAACAAGGAGAAGTCGATGTCGCTCTCGGCCGCCGCCCCGCGGGTCGCGCCCTTGATCGATGCGCGCTTCACCGCCTCGAGCTGGTCCTCGTAGAGCCCGTGCGTGTCGTGCAAGAGCCGCCCGATCAGCGTGCTCTTGCCGTCATCTACCGACCCTACGGCCACGAACCGCAAGAGCTCCTTCAGCTCGTGCTGTTTGAGATACGCCTCGATGTCGTTCTCGATGAGGGTCTGGTCATCCATGGGAGTCGTCAGTCGTCAGTCGTCAGTCGTCAGTCGAGACGAGAACCGAGCCCAAGAGCCGAGAGTCGAGAGAATTCACCACGGAGGCACGGAGACGAGGAGGTGAGAATTGTGCTGCCGCGGCTTGGCTTCGACGTCCCATCGCAATCTCTTCCAGGCGAGGACGTCTGAGCTTGGAGGCGCCTCGCGGCGGCTGCGACAGACATCGGCAGACCTCTCTCGACTCCGTGTCTCCGTGCCTCCGTGGTGAATTCTCTCGAAGGCCCACGGAACGCCACGGGCATGCGCGGCGGCATGCGTGGCGCAGAGCGGGTGGCCGGCTGACGACTGATGACTGACGACTGACATCAGAAGTAGCCCTCGCGCTTCTTCGTCTCCATCGAGCCTTCTTCGTCGTGGTCGATGAGGCGGCCCTGGCGCTCGCTCTGGGTGGCGAGGAGCATCTCGCGGATGATCTCGGGGAGGGTCGTCGCGGTGGATTTGACCGCGCCCGAGAGGGGGTAACAGCCGAGCGTGCGGAAGCGGACGACCTCGGTGCGCGGGACCTCGCCGGGGCGGAGGCGCATGCGCTCGTCGTCGACCATGATCAGCGTGCCTTCGCGCTCGATCACCGGACGCGGCGCGGCGAAGTAGAGCGGGACGATCGGGATGTTCTCGAGCCACACGTACTGCCACACGTCGAGCTCGGTCCAGTTCGACAGGGGAAACGCGCGGATCGATTCGCCCTTCTTGATGCGGCCGTTGTAGAGGCTCCACAGCTCGGGGCGCTGGTTCTTCGGGTCCCACTGGCCGTGGGCGTCGCGGAACGAGTAGATGCGCTCCTTGGCGCGGGACTTCTCCTCGTCGCGGCGCGCGCCGCCGAACGCTGCGTCGAACTGGTGCAGCTGCAGCGCCTCGAGCAGCGCGTGCGTCTTCATCACCGTCGTGTAGCGGTTGCTGCCGTGGTCGAAGGGGTTGATCCCCTCGGCGAGAGCGCGCTCGTTCTTGTGCACGAGGAGCTTCGCGCCGATCTTCTTCACGAAAGACTCGCGGAACTCGTACATCGCCCGGAACTTCCACGTGGTGTCGACGTGGAGCAGCGGGAACGGCAGCGGTCCGGGCGCGAACGCCTTTTGCGCGAGCCGCACCATCACGGCGGAGTCCTTGCCGATGGAATAGAGCATCACCGGCCGATCGAACTCGGCCGCCACTTCGCGAATGATGTGGATGCTCTCGGCCTCGAGCTGCCGGAGATGGGTCAAGCGACGTGGGTCGCGAAGGAGATCGTCGTTCTTCGGCACGGCGTCGAATCGCAGCCTAGCGCGCTCGTGTCTGTTACGCCAGAGGAGCGTCCGTTTTCACGGAACTGTTCGCGGAAGTGGAGGGGCGCCCGCGGGTGTACGGTGCAGGAATGCGGTGGAATCCCTGGCTGAGTCTCCTGGTCGCCCTTCCGGGGCTCGCGCTGGTCTCGACGACCACTGCCGCGCCTCCCGCGCCCTCGGCATCCACCGCGGCCTCGAGCCCCTCGCTCGTCGCCGCGCTCGATCACCTGAAGAAGGCGAAGGCCAAGCTCGAGGCGGCGCCCGACGACGCGGCGGGAGACCGTGCCCAGGCGCTCGTGGCCACCGACCGCGCGATCGTGTCCGTCGAACGCGCGCTGGGCCTCGCGCCGCCGGCGAAGTCCGGGAGCAAGGGGCTCGATTCGAGCTCGATCGCGTCGACCATCTCCGCGCAGAAGGCGACGCTGCAGAAGATCTGCTTCCAGCCCTACTCCGCGGCGGGCTCCGCCAACGTGAAGCTCGATCTGCGAATCGGGCCGAGCGGCATCGTCAACGACGCGGTGGTCCTCGACCAGAACGGCGGCGATCCGCGCATCGGGCGCTGTGTGGTCGGTCAGGCCTGGTGGTGGAAGTTCCAGCCGTCGGGCGGCGATTCACAAGCGATCGTGCCGTTCGTGTTCGTCAAGTAACATCGCGGGGTGCGCCGCATCCTCGCGATCTTCGCCCTCGCTCTCTCGGTCGACGCGTGTTCCGCAGGGGACGAGCCTGCCCCCACGCGGCCGGCTCTGAGCATTCCCGACGGGTGCAACCCGCTCGCCGCCGAGTGGGACTGCATGCTGCCGTTCCCGTCGGACGTGTTCCTCGTTCCCGACGCGACGATGCCGAGCAAGAAGCGGCTGAAGCTCGGCAACGCGGTGCTGCGCACCAAAGAGGGCACTGCCGTCGACTTCACCGAGCTGCACCCGGCAGACGGCGCGTCGCACCTGCCCCAAATCCTCGCGCTGTTCCCCGGCGGAATCGATCGCAAGTCGCTCGTGTTCCACGATCGGGCCGAGGAGACGCTCAACGTCGGCACCTCGACGACGCTGCTGCTCGAGGCCGACACCGGCAAACCCGTGCTGCACTTCGCCGAGCTCGACTTGCGCGCCGAAGACGAGGCGCGCCGCGGCCTGTTCATCCGGCCGATGATTCGCCTGCAGAACGGCAAGCGTTACGTCGTCGCCATTCGCAAGGTGCTCGACAAGTCGGGCAAACCGCTGGTCGCGCCCGAGGGCTTCCGCCGCCTGCGCGACAACGAATACGGAGGCGACCCCGTGCTCGGTCCTCTCGGCACCCGCTACGAAGGCGACGTGTTCGGAGTGCTCTCGAAGGCCGGCGTCGCGCGCACGGAGCTGCAGCTCGCTTGGGACTTCACGGTGCGCAGCGAGGACAACGCGAACCACGACATGCTCGAGGTCCGGCGGCAGATCCTCGAGGTGCTCGCCAAGACGCCGCCCGAGGTGAAGGTCACCAGCGTCGACGAGAAGCCCGACGATCGCACGTTCCGGCTCGTGCACGGCACGATGAAGCTGCCGCTGTTCCTCGAGGCGCCCGGGCCGCTCTCCAAGCTCAAGCGAGATGCGACCGGCAAAGTCGTGCAGAACGGCACCGTCGACGTGGAGTTCGAGGTGTTCGTACCGCCGAGCGCCGGCACCGGAACCACCCCCGCGCGCGCGTTCACCTACGGCCACGGCTTCTTCGGCGAGCGCGAGGAGCTCTACGCCGGTTGGAGCGCGGTACCCGGGATTGCCGAGAAGTCACGAATGATTGGCGCTGCCGTCGATTGGGTCGGCATGGCCGCCGCCGACCAGGATCCGGTCGCCGACCTGATCGTGCAGAACAAGATGAGCCAGGTGTTCGTCTTCACCGACCGCGTGCACCAGGCGATGGCCAACCAGATCGCGCTGGCCTGGGCGCTGAAGGGACCGCTGACCAAGGAGCCGTCGCTCTCGGTCGACGGCCGGCTGCTCTACGACCCGAGCACGGTCTACTGGTTCGGCATCAGCCAGGGGCACATCCTCGGTTCGACCTACGTGTCGCTCTCGCCCGTCGTCGACCGCGCCGTCTTGAACGTCGGCGGCGCGGGCTTCTCGCTGATGATGCCCCGCTCGGAGTCGTTCACCCCGTTCATTGCGTTCATCCAGATCCTCATCCCCGACCCGCTCGATCTGCAGAAGTTCATCGCGATGAGCCAGCTGCCGATGGATCGCATCGATCCCATCACCTACGCGCCGCACCTGATCAACGACGGCTTCGAGGGTGGCCCCAAGACGCGCAAGGTCCTCATGCAAATGGGCATGTACGACTCGCTCGTGCCGAACCTCTCGAGCGACGTGCACGCACGTTCGGTGGGCGTCGCGCACTTCACGCCGTCGGTCCGCAAGGTGCCGGGGCTGGTCGACGTGACGGGCCCCTATGACGGCTCGGCGCAGATCGAGTTCGACTTCAAGCTCCCGCCCGACAAGCAGCACGGCGTCGACTCGACCATCCCGAGCGAGAACAACAAGGTTCACGACAACGTGCGCAAACAGGACGTCGTGTGGAAGCAGATCGACGGCTTCCTCAAGCCCGACGGCAAGATCCAGAGCTACTGCGACGGGCCATGCGACCCGCAGTGATCAGTCGAGGCAGGTGCACGGCGTCGACTTGGTCGCGTCGTAGTTGCAGTCGAGGTGACCGTCGAGCAGACAGTTGAGCAAGCAGCTGTAGTCGATGAGGACGACGGGGCACACGCCGGTCGAGCAGTACAGGCAGGTGCCCGAGCCGACGTCGACCGGTGGGACGTAGGTGTCCTCGACGTAGGTGTCCTCGACGTAGGTGTCTTCGACGTAGGTGTCTTCGACGTAGGTGTCCGGCTTGCTCGAGCTGTCGGGCGAGGTCGTCGAGTCCTTGCTCCCGCCCGAGTCCGTCGAGCTCGCGCCGCTGTCCGCGGTCGAGGCATCGCCGCGGCCGGGACCGAAGCCGCCGTCGTCGATCGCCTGGGCGCAGCCGCCCATGAAGAGGATGAAGACGAGGCCAGCGAGCTTCTCCCTCACCCAGACGAGCCTAGCAGCCGGCCGAGCCCGGGCAACGAGATCGAAACCAACCCCCGATGGGCGACGTCTTCTCGACATGCGCGCCTTGTTCACCGTGCTCGTCGTCTCCCTGTTCGCGCTCGTGGTCGCCTGTCGCAGACCGCAAGCGCAGCCCACGCCCGCCCGTGATCCGCTCCCGAAGAACGAGGGCGGCAGGGTGGTGAAGAGCGACGCCGAGTGGCGTGCGACGCTCACCCCGACGCAGTACGAGGTCCTGCGCGAGAAGGGGACGGAGGCGCCGTTCACCGGCGCGTACCACGACGACCACGCGCCCGGCACGTACGTCTGCGCGGGCTGTGGTCACCGGTTGTTCTCCTCCGAAGCCAAGTTCGACTCGGGTACCGGTTGGCCGAGCTACTACCAGCCGATCGATCCATCGGCCGTCGTCCTCACCAGCGACGAATCGCTCGGCATGGTGCGCACCGAGGTCACGTGCGCCGTGTGCGGTGGTCACCTCGGCCACGTGTTCGACGACGGACCGAAGCCGACCGGCAAGCGCTACTGCATCAACTCCGCCTCGCTCGCCAAGAGATGATCAGCCCGAAGAGCGTCGTGCGCGTGCAATCCGCGAATGGGCCTCGGACGCGGCGGCGCTCACCCGCAAGAGCTCCTGCAACGCGCCGCTGCGCAGCGGTGCACCGTCTTCGCCGTGGCCGTAGAGGACCTGCGCGACTCGTCCGCTGACCAGGATCGGGAACACCGCGACCTGTCGAGGAGGCTCGCAGCGCAGCACCTTGTACATCCTCGTGTGCACTGCCGCGCCCGCGGCCGGCGGCGCCCCGACGAACGAGCGACCGCGCTCGACGGCCAGCTGGATGACCGATGGTGACGCGAGCGGGACGAGGAGCGATTCGATTGCCTCGCGGTCCACGAACGGCGCGAAGCCCTGGAGCCCGAGTGCCGCGTCGCGCTGGATGTCGAAGATCACCGCCGCGCGCAGGTGCATTGCGGAGAAGTCCAGAAGCGCCGTGACCACCTCTTCGAGCGTTCCCGCGGCGCCGATCGCGGCGGTGGCCTCGTCGACCGTCAACACCGGCCGGAGCGACGGGTGTTTCACCGGCGGCAGGGACGACTTCGGCCGGGACATGGAGACCGGCGGCGGCTCGGGGCTCGGAGGCTCGGGACTCGGCGCGGCTTGTCGCTGCGAGGGCGGCGGCATCGACAGCGCGAAGCGCGCGGGCGCGCTCACGGCTGCCGTGGTTGGTGTCGGCGGCGTCGCCAAGAGCGCGACCTCCACGACCGCCTCGCTGGGTGCGTACGGGCTCGTGTCGACCGCGACGAACCTCGCCGTTGAGCCCGTCCGCACGCCGTAGTGCCGCGAGAGCATCGCGCGAATGCGTGCCTCGGGTGCGACACACGGGTGGATCCGCGCACGGGTCACCATCGAGAGCTCGTCGAGCGCGTGGAGATCGCGGGGATCGACCATCGCGACGATGAGCGTCTTGGGCTGACGCTGCGACCAGCCCAATGGAACCGACAGGTGCGCCTCCGCAGTCCGGGGCGGCACGAGTCGGACGACGCTCGGATCGAGCGCGTCGAAGTGCCGCTGCACCGCTGCGGGCGCGCCGCGCTGCTTCGCCAGAGCGAGCGCGAGCTCGTCGAGCTCGAGGTAGCCGAGCTCGACGAGCAAGCTGCCGAGGCGACCGCCGTACTGCTGCTGGGTGCGCAGGGCGGCCTCGACGTGCTCGGGCCGTACCTTGCCCTCGCTGATCAACGCTTCGCCGATGCGCATCACTCGACCACCGAGAACAGCCCCTCCCGGGCGCCGTGTCGAGTAGCATTTGTGAGGTTCATCATGACCAGAGTCTGGGACAGAGTGCGACTCGTGTGCTTGCTCGCGGCGCTGCCCGTCGCGGGGTGCGACGTCGTCCTCGGCGTCGAGGACGAGGGGCCCGTCACCACTGGAACCGTGCGTGGGACGCTCAGCTACTCCGGCCCACCCCCGTGCCTGAACGGCGGACTGATCGAAGGCGCCGTCGTGGTGATGGTGTACGCGCTCGACAAGCTGCCTCCCCCCGAGGGACTCGAAAGCACGCCCATCAGCTTCGCCACCATTCCTGGCGCGGAGCTGTTCGCGAACATCCCGCGTCCGGCCGATGGACCTGGTTCCACCAAGAGCAAGGAATCGTTGTGTCCGAGCGTGAGCGCGTCGCCCATCAACGCGTCGACCAACTGGTCGGTCGAACGGCTCCCTCCCGGCCAGTACCAGGTCCGCGCGTTCTACAGTCGGCAGAGCCGCTTTCACCCGCTGTTCGATTTCGCGAACCAACCCCTCGCCGGTGACGTTCCCAGCGGCGCGATCGAAGTCGACATCGGCGTCGGGATCCGCGAGGGCGTGGCGCTCTCGCTGCGCGGGCCGCTTGCGTCCAGTCGCCCGTTCTTCTCGATCGACTACGAGCGTTCGGTCTCGTTCAGCGCTCCCGATCCGATCGTTCCCGGTGGGCCGCGAATCGACAAGGACTTCGCGACGAACTGGGCCCTCCAGCGGAAGAAGCTGACGCCCGCGGAGGCGAAGTCGAACGGCTTCGTCACGTTCCCCCAGGACCATCTCTCGACCAGCCAGACGAAGGGCTCGTGCGCCGGCGACAAGGACCCGGCCTGCGACCTGTTCGAGCTCCAGCAGGCGAGCTTTCCGTCCCTCCGGCTTCGGTTCGGCTTTCCGGTCCCTCCCAGCAACGACGCGTGGCTGATGAAGAGCGCCAAGCCGGTCGATGGGGCCCGCCCGTATTACGGCATCGACCCCAAGGAGCTCGTTGCCGACATCCCCACGTCGGGAGCGTTCATGCTCACGCGGAAGCTCGACGCGAAGGGCGAGCCCGAGATCCTCCGCGAGAACGCTTCGTTCGAGATGATCTTCCAGATCGCCGACATCTTCCCTGCCGTCGTCCTCGCGAAGCTCGCCGAAGACGGAGAGGGCAACCTCGCGCTTCCGCCACGTCTGCAGACCGATCCGATGGTCGTCCTCGACGCCATCACGCTGAAGGACTGGGAGGAGGGTCCGGCAAAGGGGCAAGGGTCGATGAAGGCGACCTCGCAGGGCACCCTCGCCGGTGGGGCGCTCACCACGGCAGATGGCACCGCCATCGACCCGAACCACCCGTTGGCCAAACCGACGGGTGCCGTCCTGCAAGATGGTTTGACCGCGCTCATCCGCCCGGCGGCGCTCTGCATCTACCCGCAGGTCGACGCGCGCGGCATCCTGGTCACGCCCGTCGCCAAGGACCCGAACCCCGACAACCTCGGGGCCACGCTCGTCGAGCGGGCGAAGCTTTTCGCGCTGAAGGGAGGCCGCGTGAAGGACGTGAGGCATGGGTGCCTCCCGCCCGGCCACTACTCGGTGAACGTCGTCTACCCGAGCGGCCAATCGTGGTCGCTCCCGAACCTCTCGGGGTACTGCGCGCCCGACGAGGAATGTATGGGGCCGAACCAGGCCCTCACCGGCGGGTTCACCCTCGGCGATCCCGCGAAGGCGATCTCCGGCGTGAGCAAGGACGCCGGCTTCCCGATGCGTCCGATGATCAAGTCGCAGATGCTCTTCCAGATCGACGACACCGGGAAGCCGCTCGTCGCGATCGATTCGATCACCGGCCGATCGTTCTCCGTCCCACAGGTCGTGGTCATCAAGCCCTCGCCGCGCTGTGGCGATTACAAGCTCGAGACCGACTTCGCGTGCGAAACCGACATGAGCTGCGTGGACGCGCCGTTCTCCGGCGTCTGCCGCGCGGGCCCAGCCGACAAGAAGTTCTGCGACTACAACGCCGACGGGAAGATCAGCACCACCAAGGTGTGGATCAACAACCCGGACAACGAAGACACGGCGCTCGACAGCGGCGGCGCCTTCTCGGCGAAGTCCGGCAACGGCATTCTCGACCCAGGCGAAGACAAGAACGGGAACGGCAAGATGGACCTCAAGGTCCCGTACAATTGCTCGCTCCCCTTCGCGAAGTTCGCCTCGCTCCCAGCGGAAAAGCTGGTGAAGTGACGCTCACGGGAGCAGCGGCTGTTTCTCTCGCACCCACTCGCCACCGCCTCGCCCGAACGAAGGTGCGAGCAGACATGGACCGGAGTGTGCGGGTCGAGCTCTCGTCGCGGCTGGTGCACGCAGAGAACCTAGGCCGGGTTGGCCGCGGAACCAAACCAGCGAGTCAGTGATGTGCACATGGTCCGTCGAACATCATTGCCGCCTCGACCGACCCATCCGTCGTGGAAACCTTCTCGAACACACGAACCGGTCCAGCGAGATATGCGCCGTCGGCCGCCAGGTACCGCCGACGTATTACGACTTTGTGAAGGCCGAACAGGCGTGTCCCATAACGCCTGCCACCGAGCACATCTCGCACGCACTCCCGTCGATGAGAGCTGGACCAGCACGCATCGTCGATTGTCAGTCCGTCGTCGGCCACACGCACCAGGAGTAACGCATCGACCAAGGTCGTCCGAAAGACGCATTCCTCGAGTAGTGGCGCGATCGCGCTCCAGTCCTCCACTGTGGGAGAGCACGTGCTCGCTACGCCGACCGAGGTCCGCAACGCGCTCCGTTACGTCATCGGCAACCGTGCACACCACCTCGCCCAATGGGGAAGGGCACAGCTCGCGGCAGAAATCGATGCGTTCTCGTCGCTCGCCGCGGCGCTGGAACCGCTTGTTCGCCCGCCCCGGTGTTGGTTGCTGCGCGAAGGCTGGACGCGAGCCGGGCCGCTCAGGTGACACCGGCGGAGTCACGCGCATGTGCGAGACCCGTCTTGCCTCGCGGGAATACCGAGTCGTCGAACGGCTACTCGCGCCATGCAGTCGGAAGATTGGCGTCGACATCCCGACGTCTCGGCCGCCTCACTAGATGGTGATCACCTTCGCCCCCGCCGGCGGCATCCACTGAAAGGTGGTTGGCGGGAGATTTCCATTCAAGGCCGGCTTCGCGAAGTCGACGCGCTGCCGCCCATCCTGGTCATCTACGACGAGCACGCGCACCACCTCGAACGACGGTGTCACGTAGAACAACGCGAAGCTCGCGACGGGGACCGGCACCTTCGGCGTCGCCTTGAGGACGTACCCCGCGAACTTGAGCTGCGACGCATCGAGCTGCGTGAGCTTGAAGTCCTGCGAGAGGTCGGAAGCGACGAACGCGAGCATGAGCGGCATCGCCGACCTGCGCGGCGCCATTTGCCACGCGGTGTTTTGCGAGACCTCGTAGCGGTACAAGATCGTCCCGTCGCTGAACACGACGTCGCCCGCGGGCATCGAGTAGTCCCAACGCAACTTCGCCGCCCGTGCGAACGCGACGTGGCCGCGGCCCTTCTTCTGGCCGAACCCCTTGAGATCCGTCTGGTGTTCGAAGTCCGCCTCGAACGTCACGGTTTTCGCGTAGACCCTGTAAACGCCGGCCGCGACATCCGCGGCGCTCAACGCAGGCTGAGCACGTGCGTCACCCGTCGTGAATAACGCGGCAGCGACGATCCAGCGACGCATTGAACTCCAAGACAGGCTGCCCCTCCCGCACATTCCCTCGCAACCGCTCGTTTGCGCTCGCGGCTGGGTCCTCCGCTCCGCTCCCGTCTCCGCTCCACGCCTCGAGGGTCGAAACGTAGCCGAATGACGTAGCTGTCAGGTCGTGGCGACGTACGCGCCTACCGCTTCGACGAGCGCGGCGATCTCTTCATCGCGTGTGTAGAGGTGCGGGGAGATTCGCACGCGGCCGCGGCGGAGCGAGAGGCTGAAGTCCTGGGCGGTCAGCTCGGCGAAGAGCGCTTCGGCGCTGCCCTTCGGGGGGACGAAGGTGAGGATGCCGGCGCGATCGCGCGCCGTCGGCCAGGTATGGCAGCCGAGCGCGCGCAGGCCCTCGTCGGCGGCGACGAGCAGCTCGGCGATGCGCGCCGACGAGCGCTCGATGCCGGCCTCATGGAGGATGTCGAGCGCTGCGCCCATTCCGTAGATGCCGGTGTACGCGGGGCTGCCCTCTTCGAGCTTCTGGGCGTCGCGGCGCAGATCGAACAGCGCGCGATCGAAGTTCCAGGCGTCGGTGGTGCTGTGCCAGCCGACCAGCACCGGCCTCAGCCGATCGATGACCGAACGGTCGACGAAGAGGAAGCCGATGCCCGCCATGCCCAGCATCCATTTGTGGCTGTCGGCGCTGAGGAAGTGGATCTTGCTCCTCTTCACGTCGACGGGGATGCAGCCGACGGTCTGGATGCCGTCGACGCAGAACAACACGCCGGCGCGCTCGCAGACCTCGCCGATGGCATCGAGATCGGTGCGATGGCCGGTCGCGTATTGGGCCGAGCTCACGGCGACGAGCCTGGTCCTCGGGCCGATCGCGGCGGCGACCGCCTCGGGCGTGACGCCGCCCTCGCGCGCCTCGATGGGCGAGATGGTCACGCCGCGATCGGCGAGGTGCTGCCACGGATAGACGTTCGACGGGTACTCGAGCGCGGTGCACACCGCGACCTCGTCGCCGGGAGACCACGACAGACCCTCGGCCACCAGTCCGAGGCCGTGGCTCGTGTTGCGCACGAAGGCGATCTCGCTCGCGTCGGCGCCGACGAGGCGGGCGCACGACGCGCGGACCATGCTGGCACGCGCCTCCCACTGCTGCTCGTTCCTCACGCCGTTGTGCACCAGGTCGTCGACCCAGGCGTTGACCGCGGCAGCCGTGCGCGTGCTCGTCGGGGCGACCCCGGCGTGATTGAGGTAGATCTGCCGCGCGAGCACGGGGAACTCGGCGCGGAGGTGCTCGAAGGGGCTCGGCATCACCGGTTCATATTCGATGTCGCACCGCGTGTCTTTTGCGCCCGCGGAGCTGCCGCGATAAGCATGGGCCATGGCGCAGCGAGCGATCCGCCCGGCCGAGACCGCAAAGGGCACCCCGCGCGCGAAGTCCATCCCGCCGCGCATGGGCCCGAGCACGCAGCGCCTCGTGGAGCGATTCGCCGAGGCCTCGACCGCGTTCGAGGGCGCGTTGTGCGATCGTCATGGTCTGGGTCGTCTCGACGAGTGCTACGGCGAGCTGTGCGCATGTGCAGCAGGGCTGCTCCAGGCGCTGCTCGACGACCCCAATGGCTCTCGCGCGCTGTCGGCCGAGCTCAGGCACGAACTCGCCTCGTATTCCCGCGGTGAGCGGACGATCGGCGAGCGACCCGAGGACGACATCGCGCTCGCCGAGCACGTTCTCGCGGCACGTTGACGCCCGTTTCGGCTGATTCGACACTTTTCGCGTGACCATTCACGTGGGGGTGGGGGGGAGCACGCAGCGCGCGAGCCGTGCTGCAGGCGCCGAGGCTGCGCGTCTCGCGCTCGCGCAAGCGGGCCACGAGGCGTCGCTCGTGCTGGTATTCGCCACGGTCGGTCACGATCAGCGTGCGCTGCTCGAGGGCATCGTCGCCGAGACCAAGACAGCGCCGCTCGTCGGCTGCTCGGGCACCGGCGTGATCACCCAAGCTGGCTCCGACGAGTCGAGCTTCAGCGTCGCGGTGATGGTCATCGCCTCGGACACGCTGCAGGTGCGCACGGTGGCCGGACGCGACGTCTCGAAGGGGGTCGAGCCCGCCGCGGATGCCATCGCCAAGGCCGTCCGCGAGACGAGCTCGCCGCGCGTGGTGCTGATGTTCCCCGACGGCCTCAAGGCCAACGCCACCGCGCTGCTCGGCGCTATCGATTCGCGGCTCTCCGCGCCCTTGCCCATCCTCGGTGGGAGCGCCGGCGAGGTGATGCGGTTCGATCGCACCTACCAGTACTTCGACGGTCAGGTGCTCGAGGACGCGGCCGTCGCTGTGGTGCTCGGCGGCGCGTTCGAGCTCGATCTCGAGGTCACCCACGGCTGCACGCTGCTCGGGCTCGTGCACGAGGTGACCGACGCCGAGGGAGGCCTCGTGCGCGAGCTCGACGGGCAACCCGCCTGGAACGTGATGAGGGAGTACGTCACGCACCCGGAGCAAGGTCTCAACTCCGCGGACATGCCGCACCTCTGCGTCGCCCAGCCGCTCGAGGGCGCGGCCGGCGGCGACGGCGATCACCTCATCCGCGTGCCCCTCGGCCTCGACGACGCGACGGGCGCGCTGTTCTTCCCCGCGGGGCTCGCCCGGGGCGACGAGGTCACCATGGCCCGTCGCGACGCGGAGCGCGTGGCGAACAACGCCGTAGAAGCCGCGGAGCGCATGCAACTCCGCCACGTCGGTCGGCAGCCTGCGTTCGTGTTGCAGTTCGACTGCGCGGGCCGTGGGTCCTCGTTGTTCGGCCGAGGCGCGACCGCGCAGCTGATCGATCCGGTGCAGCGCGTGCTCGGCAAGGACGTGCGGTGGATCGGGTTTCACTCCTACGGCGAGCTCGCGCCGATTCACGGCAAAAACCACTTCCACCAGTACACGATGGCTCTCTGCGCGGTGTACGAGGCATGACCGACCCGGAGCTCCAACGCGCGCGGCGGCAGGCCGCTGCGCTCGCGGAGCAGGTGAAGCTGCTCGTTCGGACCGAGCAACGTCTGTCGGCAGCCCAGCGTGCGCTCGAGGAGCAGGTCCGCCGCATCGAGATCGTCAATCAGCTCTCGCTCGCCACCGCCGGCGCGGGCGACAAAGAGCAGGTGCTCGATCGGGCGCTCGCGGCTTTGCTCGAGACCTTCCCGTTCGAGCAGGCCGTGGCGTTCGTTTCTCGCGATGGTGCGCTTCGGCCATGTGTCGCGCGTACGCTCGGCGGTCGCACGCCGCTGGCCGTGGTCACGACCGTGCCGGTCGCGGCAGCTCCGAGCACTCCCACCACGTGCCCGACGAGCGACGCGTGTGCGCCATGGTTGGCTGCGATCGACGGTGCGTTGATCGACCCGCCGTTCGACGCGCGCGCGTCCCGGCAACTGCTGCTCTTGCCCGTGCTCGAGGGCACCGTGCTCGCGGCCTGTACCTTCGGCGCGCCTCCGTCGCACGCGCGACCGTTGCCGCTCGCCGATGACCGGTCGTTCCTCGAGCTGCTCGCGCGCCACGTCGGCGCCGCGCTCGAGTCGATGGCGTTGAGGCGCCGCACGCTCGAGAGCGAGACGCTGTTCCAGACGGCGTTCGCGCACGCCACGACCGGCATGGCGCTGGTCGACGAGCACGGCCAGTTCGCGCGCGTGAACGCTGCCCTGTGCGCGCTGTTCGGGATGACCGAGGAGCAGCTCGTCGGGCGCGGAGTGCGCGATCTCACGCACGCAGGCGATCGGGCGCGCACGAGCGACGTGCTCCGGTCCAGCCGCAACGATCCCGAGTACCAGAGCTTCGACCTCGAGAAGCGCTACCTGCGCGCCGACGGCTCCGCGTTCTGGGCACGCTCGACCGGCTCGCGCGTCGACCCGACCTCGAGCCGCCCGGGATACTGGTTCGTGCAGATCTCCGACATCACCGCGCGTCGCAACTTCGAGGAGACCGAGCGACTCGCCACGGTCGGCCGACTCGCGGCGGGCGTCGCGCACGAGATCAACAACCCGCTCACCTACGTCCTGTTCGAGCTCGAGTCGCTCGGCCGCACTGGCCTCACCGGCCGTCCGGCGGAGTCGGTCGCGAACGCGCTCTCGGGGAGCAAACGCATCGCGCGGATCGTTCGCGATTTGAAGACCTTCGCGAGGACCGGCGCCGAAGAGACATTCGAGGCGGTCGATCTCTCGCGCGTCGTCGAGGTCGTCCTCGAGATGAGCACGGCCGAGGTGAAGCACCGCGCGCAGATCGTCCTGCGCCTGACCAGCGGTACCTTGGTCCGCGCGACCGAGGCTCGCATCGCGCAGGTGCTCCTCAATCTCGTGATCAACGCCGCACACGCGATCGGCGAGGGCAAACTGGAGCGAGACGAGATCGAGGTGCGCACGTTCACCGACGGGGATTGGGCCTACGTCACCGTTCGCGACACTGGCGTCGGCATCGCCCCCGACGACCAGCGGCGCATCTTCGAGCCGTTCTTCACGACCAAGGGGGCAGGAGTGGGCTCGGGGCTGGGGCTGTCGATCTCCGCGGCCATCGTCGAGTCGTACGGCGGCTCGATCGCGGTGACGAGCGAGGTCGGCAAGGGAAGTGTCTTCACGGTCCGGCTGCCGGCCTACCAGGGCGAGCAATCCGTTCGCGCGAAGGTCGCCGCACCGGTCGTCGCCCCCGCCACGTCCCGCGCTCGTGTGCTCGTCCTCGACGACGAGCCGATGGTGCTTCGTGCGTTCGCGCTCTCGCTCGAGGCCGACTTCGACGTGCTCACCGCGGGCGCCGCGGCGGAGGCTCGCGAACTCATCTCCCGCAACGGCCCCTTCGACGCGGTGGTCTGCGATTTGATGATGCCCGGCGAGTCCGGGAGCGAGTTCTACGCGTGGCTGTGCCAGGCGCACCCGGACCTCGCACGCCGCACCATCTTCGTCACCGGTGGCGCGTTCACGCCGCGCGCCCAGGCCCTCATCGCCAGCGTCCCCAACGCCGTGCTCGAGAAGCCGTTCGACTTCCAGCGGCTGCGCGGGCTCATCACCTCGCTGCGGGCGCGCGGTCAGCTCTGATCGAGCACGGCGCCGAGCCCTTCGAGTCGCGCCCACACTTCCGAGACGATCGCCGAGGCCGAATCCGCAGGAGAGCCGGCGTAGCGCGCGAGGACGAGCTGGGTGCGCAGGGCTTCGAGCAGGTCGGCGAGCTCCTCGAGCGCGCGCGTGTCGGCCTCCCTCAATTGCGCGAGCCGTTCGAGGCTGTCGTGCTGGAGTCGGGCCGTCGCGACCGCGCGCTCTGACGCCCCCGACTTCTCCAGCTCTTCGAGTCGACGCGCGGACGCAGCACGATCGAAGCCGTTCCTCTCGGCGAGCGCCCCGAGGTCCTCGAGGCGCTGGGCGACGTGCGCGACCTCGGCGGCGATGCGTGTGGCGGTCGCTTGGGTGAACACGCCCTGCATCGGAGTCTCGCGCACGGCCTCGACCGCGTCGGCGAGCGCCTTCTCGACGCGGCGAACGACGGCATCGTTCTCGGGCCGTGAAGGTGCCCTCGACCGCGAGGGCCCGAGCGCGAACGGCGCCCACAACGGCCAGAGCGGCACGGTCATCAGTGCCGAGACCACCGTCCCGACGTCGCGCGTCGCCGCCCGATGGAACACGGCGATCGCACACGCGACACCGACGACTGCATAGAGCGCGAGCAGATCGCGAACGCTCATCGGTGTCCGCCTGTGAGCTGACCGACCGTTCGATACAACTGCACGGCCAATCCGCCCTCACGCTCGGTGGTGAAGAGATGCACCTCCTTGACGCCCGGTGTGCCGAAATACGGCCGAAGCACCCACGCATTCTGCGCGCCGATGAGGAGGAACACGCCAACGAAGAGTCCGATGGTGGTCCGACGTCCGGCCCCGTCGCCGAGCCCGCGCACCAGCACCTCGAGGCCCGCAAGGCCCGCGAGCCCGTAGACCAGCGTCGCCGTGAGCTTGATCAGCTCGTAGGGCGCGTCGAAATTGATCGTGAGCCAGAGCGGCGGGGTCATCGCGAGCAGCACGAGCGAGAACCGCGCTCCGGCCGCGAGCACCAGCGAGAGCACCGACCTGAGCGGCCAGGGACGCCCGAACACGGCAGACAGCGCGTAGAACGCCGGCGCCGCGAGCACGAGCGTTCCGAGGATGCCGATCGGCATCTTCATGGCCGCGAACACAATCTGCCGGCCGCCGCGCCAGGCACCGACCGCGGCGCCGAAGGCCGTCGCCGACAGCGCGAGCGTGAACAACGCGGTGCGCGCGATGCTGTTCACGTCCTGCTCGTCGCGACATCGCGCCGCGACCTCGCCCGGGGTTCGGAGGATGCGATTGAGGAGGGAGAAATCGATCATGTCGCGCCTCGCACGAGCGGAAGGGTGACCCACCAGATGCGCGCGCCGAGCACGGCGGCGAACAAGAGGAAGGCGGGTAGGGCGACCCTCGAGAGCAAGCCTGCCTCCGCGGCATCGAGCTCTGGCCTCAGCTCTCGAACGAACGAACGCATGGCGAGCACGCCCGCCAGTCCGAGTGCGCCCACTCCGACGAGGGTGACGGTGAGCGCGTCTTCGACGGTCACCGCGAACAGCGCTGCACCCGGTGCGAGACCCGCGAGCAAGAGCCCGGCGTTCGCAGCAGAGCGCGCCGTCGCACGTGCGAGCCCGAGCACGTCGATCGGCGCGTTCGCCATCGCGAGGATGATCGCGAGCGCGGGCACCGCGAGGCCGCATACCCCGAGGATGCCCAACGCCACGCCGAACGCATGCACGACGATGCCGGGGCCGCCGGCGCGCAGACCGAGGGCCACGCCGAACAGCGAGGCGAGCCCGGTCGCCACCGCGAGCCGGATGCCCTCGCGCCGAAAGCCCGCCGCATCGGGGCTGCCGAGCAGCTGCTCGCTCCACGACTTCCACGGATCCGCCGAAGGCGGGACGTGGGTATGTGAATTCTGATGGTTCGTTGTAGTCATGGGTGATCTCCTCCCCAATGACTACGACGCGTGTTGGGGAGCTCCGGGGAGCGTGTGAGGAGATTTCGAGGAATCAGGACGCCGGCGCTCTGGCCGGGATCAAGTCGCTTCGCAGTAGCCGAACGAGCATACGGGACGACTGCCGGAGCAATCGCCATCGGTCTTGCAGGCTTTGCATTCAGCGGGGAGGCGGCCCGGTGGTGCGGCCTCGAACGCGCAGTCACACGAGCGCGGGGGCGTGAACGGTTCCAGGGGACCTCCGTCGCGCCGCCTCGTGACATGCATCGCGCACTGCGGGATGGCAGCCGAACCACCGCCGGGGTCTTTCAGGGACGCGAAGATGTCGACTGTTTTCGGAAGCGGTTTGCGCAGCGTGAGATAGCCCGCCAGGTCCTTGACGATCGCAGGATCGCGCAACGCGTCGAGCGATGGATTGCCGCCGACGATGTCTCCGGTCGAACCGGCACGGGCGAACACGTGCATCGGAATCCAGAAGTAGTAATGGCCGTCGCGGACGGGCCGACGATCGTAGGCTCCGGGGTCCGAGTCCTGGAAGAACGCCGCTCGTTGCCCGTAGAACTGGACCGCGAGCACGCGAACGGTGGACCGCGACCTGTCGGTTTGTTCGGACGACGAGAAGCCGAGCGCGTTCTCCGCCTGGCTCGCGCCAGACACTGCCGCGATCATCTTGCTGCCGCCGTTCGAGTCGTTCCCGAGCAATCGATTGCTCGGGAGCCCGAGCGACAGCGCCACGAGAGTCTGGTTGGCCGAGGTCGGATTGCGACGAAACAGAACGCTCTCATCCACCCACGGGTCGACCCCCGCCGCCTTACCGAAACCATAGACCCGGTAGGCGGCCTCGGCGCTGATGGACTCCTGCGTGGAGGAAAACGGCACGATGAAGGAGACGGGGTTGACCGGGCCGGGCAGGTCGATGAAGTCACTCGGCTGAATGATGCTCGGATTGCATGTGTCCCAGTAGAGGCCACCTCCGCCGAGGTCGGCCGGGTAGGTACCAGGTAGCGTGCAATCGAATGCCGGAAGGCCGGTCTGATAGAGATGCACGGTGCCCGTCGCCTTCGGCCCTCCCGGGCTGACCGAATTGAGGCCGTCACAAGAGCCGACTTCCTTCCAGAGGACGGTCGCGCGGACCAGCAAGGCATTGAGCGTCAATTGGAGCGGAAGTCCGGTCGACGAAACCAGGATCACCGGGTTGGACAGGGTGCTCATCGCGGGGCACTCTGGGGGGCCGGGCGGACCTGAATCAGGGGTCGAATCAGGTGCGGCGTCCGCGCTCGCGTCGCTCGGGCCGCTCGCATCCACCCCGACATCGGTCGTCGCATCCGTTCCAGCATCGGCCGAAGCGAGCGGCGGCCTCGGGACGGCCGGATCGAACCCGGGGATGCGCTTCGAGTTATCGAAGTAGCGCATCTGGTAGGTCACGCACGCGTTCAACAGTTGGTCGTGGTTGGTCGGCGGGCACTTGTAACATCCGCGTCCACCGAACCCCGTAGGGTCGGTGCACGGCTCCGAGTCGGGGGTCTCTCCGGACGGGGATGAATCCAACGGCGGTCCTGCGTCGGTGACGAGCACGGGATCCGCGTCGACCGTCAGGAGCGCGTTGCACGAAAGCAGTGCCGGAGGCAGAGCCACGAGCGCCCATCGCCAGAGGCTCCACGGATCCGCCGAAGGCGAAACGTGGGTATGTGAATTCATCAGAAGGCTCCCGAGGCGACGACCATCCCGGCATGGGGCGAGATCGAGGGCTCGACGTGGAAGGCCGGCATCGACTTCGCCGCTTTGCCGGGAGACGGGCCGACGAGATAGATGACCGCGCCGATGGCGGTGAGAGCTCCGCCAGCGACGAAGCTCACGGTCGAGAGATTCCCGAGCGTGTGCGCATCGGATGCCAGCTCGATTCCGCGCGGGTCGGTGCAGGTGCTTCGACTGCAATAGGTCGAAGCGTCTTTGTCTCGCGAAAGAGCATTGAGGCCGAAGATCGTTCCCAAGGTGAGGCCCACCACACCCACGGCACCGACGATGATCCCCGTGGTCTTGTAGGGGAATCCGGGAGAGGGTTCGACCGGAGGGAGCGGAGCGGGCGCGGGCTTGGTCTCCCCCTTCTTCGGGGCGCTCAGCGCGGCCTCCTTCTCCTTCGCCTGCTTCTCCTGCAGCTCCTTCAACGAAGCGATTCGCGCCGTCGCCTTGCCGATCAGCTCGGGGTCTGCATCGGGTGCCGTCACGAAACGTCGATAGTATTCGATCGCGAGCTCGTACTCGTTCAGCTTCGTGTCGTAGATTCGGGCGATGTTGTAGTAGAGCGTGGCGGTCGGTTGGAGTTGAATCGCGCTGTTGTAGAGCGCGACGGCTTTCGGGTAATCGCCCGCCTTGTACGCCTCGTACGCCTCCGCCGCGATCTTCTCGGCTCGCTTCGCGGTAGTCTCCGCGCTCTCCTCTTTCGGAGTTTCGGCCGGCGGCGCAGCCTTGGCTGGGATTGCGGCGAACCAGAGGGCCGCTGCGAGGGGCGCGAGCCGTCGCAGTGTCGCACCCGCAGGGGAGTAGTGTCGCCGCTCGATCACGATTCCGATTCCTTTGCGCTACTCGATCACGGTCACGTTCGGCTTTGGCTTCTCCGCAGTCGGCTTCGGTTCTGCCTTGGTCGGTTCGGGGGCCGCAGTCATCGTCGGCTTCGGAGTCGGCTGTGCGAGGACGGGCGGTTTCGCAGAGATGCTGGGGGAAGCCGTTGGCGCGGCAGCAGCCTTCGGCTCGAGAGAGAAGTGGCGTTCCGTCGTGCCGGTCGGTGCTCCGATGATCGTGAGAACTGCCGTTTGGGTCTGGTAGCCGTCTTTCGAAACACGAAGCGTACGGGTGCCGCTTTCGAGCTCGAACTCCGCCGGGGTGGTGCCAAACGACTGACCATCGCACTCGACCAGCGCGCCTTGGGGGGTGGTCGTCACCCGCACTTTGAAGCGTGCCGCCGCGTGCACCAGACTCGTCGAGGAGCTTGCTGGGGCGCTGGTCGCGGGGCCAACGGTCCCGGCGTGGTTCCGAGACAAGACGAGCGAAACGATCGCGGCGCCGATCGCGACGGCGACAGCAGCTCCGACGTAGACGCGGGCCGAGGTGGGCTGCGCGGCGTGTGTTCGAGCTCTGCCAGCCGACGGCTCGAGCGTTCCCTGACCCTCGAGGTCGAGGTCCGGCAGCGCGGCGCGAAGGCCCGACCGAGACGTGCTCTTGGTCGACACCCTGTTGTCCGACGACGTCGTCGGCTCCTTGATCGCTTGCGCGAGCTTCTCCTGGATCTGCAGGTCGATCGCCTTGCGCGCGTCTTCGAACAGCGTCGTCATCGCCCCTGCGAGGCGCTCGCGCGTTGCAGGCGGGCTCTGGTCGTGAAGCCACGACTCGAGATCGGTCCGCATCTCGAGCGCCGTGCCGTACCGCTTGTCGGGGTCGCGCTCGAGCGATCGCATGATGATCGCTTCGAGCTTGTCGTCGACGCCGGACACGACGCCGACGAGCTTCGGGATCTCGAGGTTGATGACCTTGTGAAGGGCCGTGACGGTGTCACCCTCGAAGAGGCGCCGCTGCGCGAGAAGCTCCCAGAGCACGATCCCCATCGAGAAGACGTCGGCACGGCGATCGACCGGCCGGCCAGCGGCGTGCTCGGGAGAGAGGTAGCTCGGCTTTCCCTTGAGCATTCCCGTCTCGGTCGTGGAGCTGTTGATCGTCGCCTTCGCGATCCCGAAGTCGACCAGCTTCGTCTGCCCCTCGTAGGTGAGGAAGATGTTGTGGGGGCTGATGTCGCGATGGACGATCTGGAGCGGCGTCCCGTCGTAGTCCTTCAACTCGTGCGCGTAGTGCAGCCCATCGAGCGCGTCGGCGATGACCCGCGCCCACAGCGACGCCGTCATCACGGGTTCGCCGGGCGTCTGCGCGGCCACCTGAGCGATGCGCCGGAGCGGTTGGCCGGCGAGGTACTCCATGGCGATGAAGTAGGCGCCCTCCTCCTCGCCGATCTCGAACGTGTGAACGATGTTCGGGTGGCTCAGGCGCGCCGCGAGCTTGGCTTCGTCGAGGAACATCTCGACCACGACGGGATCGTCCGCCATGCCGACGCGGAGCCGTTTGACGACGACGAGCTTGTTGAAACCCATCGGGCCCTGCGAGACGGCGAGGAAGACCTCCGCCATCCCGCCAGTCCCGACCGCGGCGATCAGCTGGTATTTCCCGAGCTGCGCGTCACGACGCCGTTCCCCCGCCCCTGATGCCAGCATCGTCCGCGATCAGCGTACGTCGCGCCGTACACAGGGCGCAACGCGAGCAAGCCCAGCCACGAAGCAAACCTGGCGCTTCCGTGGAGTGGAAGAATTTCGGCAGAACCTGGAGGGCCCCGCCGCGTCCGCCGCGGCGGGGGCTGGATGCTCAGGGGCCCTGGATGATCGCGAGGATGTTGCCTTCCGTGTCCTTGAACCAAGCGGCTTTGGAGCCCTCGTTGGTCATGATGCCGTCCTTCATTCCAGGGAAGTCGTAGCTCTCGAAGGTCACACCCTTCGCTTTCAGCTCGGCGACCTCGGCTTCGACGTCGGCGACCATCCAGAACGCCTGGCTCGCGGCGGAGGTACCCGCGTTGGGAGTCGGGTAGAGGAACGCGCTCGTGCCGTTGGCGAACTCGTACGTGACGCCGCCAGCGGTCTCTCGCGACGGACGAAACCCGAGGCGACCTTCGTAGAACTGGCGTGCTCGCGCAACGTCCTTGGCGGGGAGATACGCGTAGAGAGGCGATTTCTGCAGCATCGCGAGTCTGATGCCCAGGCTGCGAGTTCGTACCCACGCGAAGAAGTGATCCCACAGCCGCCGCAGTTGTTTCGAACGGTTGTGCCATCGGAATGGTGCGACGGAGCGAACCGCATCGCAACGAGTGCTCGTCGTGAACCACGACACGAGCAACGTGTCTCGAGCGATCACGCGCCACACGTGCCCACTATGAGACTCGTGGGCACGCCGATAGCACGTGGAACTCTACGGCAGACTGTCGAGAGCAAGCTCGCGCCGTCGAGCGTGCAATCGAAACCGATCCGCGCAGTGCAAGTACATGTCCGCCATGCCACGCGTTGGCACGTTGGGTGATGTCTCGTCTGCATGGCATGGCTGAACCTCGAGTCGATTCTCAGGCTCGGCACGAGTGAAGGCATGTCCGAGCGCCTGGTGCGCAGCGTCCGCGTCACGAACGGGCTGGCGCTCATCACCAGTCTGCTCTCACTCGCCAGCATTCCGTTCGACTTCTTTGCGGGGCCGAGGTGGTTCGAGGTGATGGATCTGGTCGCGCTGCTCATCGTCTTTGGCACCCTGGCACTGAATGCGTTCGGCCGGACGACCGCCTCGCGCGTCGTGTTCTTCGTTGGACTCGACCTCGTCTTCGTCCGCGCCTGCCTCGTCCTCGGTCACGTGTCGGATCAACGCGTGATGTTCTTTGCGCTCGCGGTGGCGCCGTTCCTGACCTTCGATCTCTCGGAGCGTCGGCCGCTCGCGTTGCTGACCGTCTTCGCGATCGTCTGCTACGCGATTGTCGAAACGATCGGGAAACGGCAGCCCTTCGAGCCACCCAACTACAACGTGACCGCATACCGGGTCTACTCCGCGGTGCTCACGTTCGCGGGCCTGGTGGGGGGTGTCTGGCACTTCAAGCGCGAAACCAGGCGTGCGGAGGAGGCGGTTCGCGCGCACGAGCGCTTCCTCGACGAGGTCAGGGCGCGATCGATGGCCGCCTCGCGGATGGCAGCACTGGGCGAGATGGCGGGCGGCGTGGCGCACGAGGTTCGGAACCCGCTCGCGGCCCTCCAGCTCGCGGCGGGGCAGCTCGAACGTGCGAGCGACCAGAGCTCGCAAGGAACGACTGGCCCGGTGCCCCGGATCACGAGAGCGGCGAAGCGCATTGCACGGATCGTCGACTCGCTCCTCTTCTTCACCCGCGATGCGAGCAGCGATCCGTTCGCTCCGGCGGATCTGGACGAGATCCTCCGAGACACCCTCGAACTGTGTTCCCAGCGGTTCGCCGCTCATGCGATCGCGCTGCAGATCGTCCGTGACACCTCGCAACCGGTCTCGATCGAGTGTCGCGCGGGTGAGTTGTCGCAAGCTCTCGTGAATCTGCTGGGCAACGCGCACGACGCGGTGCTCGGGCAGCCGGAGCCCTGGGTGCGTCTCGAGGTCGTGGTGGACCGAGATGACGTCGAGATCTCCGTGACCGACAGCGGGCCGGGGATTCCCAAAGCGCTGCGGGGAAGGGTCTTCGAGCCATTCTTCACCACGAAGGACCCAGGAGCAGGAACGGGCCTCGGACTCAGCGTCTCCTGCGGGATCGTCGAGGCCCACCACGGCAGACTGTTCCTCGACGAGAGCGACCCGCACACGCGGTTCGTGATGCGAGTTCCTCTCCGCCACACGACCCGCGGGGAGCAGCAACCGAGAAGAGACTCCGGGGCTGCGCGGCACGGTGCCGAACCTCGAGCTGCCCGGGCTTCATGCGACGTACCGGCCGCGATGACTCACCGTTTTCATTAGACTAGGGCTTTCCCGTGTGTGGGCTCGGTAGCGGATCGGGCGGTGGCGGGTACTTCGGCTTGGTGGTCGTCGGCGGTGGCAGCGGATCGGGCGGTGGCGGGTACTTCGGCTTGGTGGTCGTCGGCGGTGGGAGCGGGTCCATTGGTGGGATCACCGTCGCGGTCGGCTCGACACCGACTTCTGCAGGGCTGCCAGCGTCCGCCTCGCTGTCCGGCATCGAGTCGGGTGGCCCCGAGACGAGCGTCGGAACGGGCAACGGATCGGGCGGTGGCGGCACGCCCTTGCAGTCGGTGATCATCGGCGATGCGAGCGCGATCGTCGCGGCCGAGATGGCGTGCCACGCATTCATCCGGCGTGGCTTCGCGGGGCGCGCCGGCGTCTCGGCCGCGCGGATGATCCCGAACGTCGCCTCGTTGACCTCCTCCTCGAGCGCGCGGCCCGCTGCATTGCTCGCTTCGGTCGCCTCCGCGGTGAACGCCTCGAGCGCGCGCGGATCGTCGCTCGCCGGAGACGCGGCGAAGTCGAGAATCGCCTCCATCCGGTCCATCGCGTCGAGGTTCACCTTGGCCGTCAGCGCGTCGACCCGCGTCCGTAGCTCCGGCCGCATGGCGTGCGGGTGGAACTGACGCAACAGGTGCAGGTGATAGCCGAGCCCCAACGTGGCGTTCATCAGCCCATCGCAGCGGAAGTTCCGGTCGAGGAACGCCTCGGCGAAGATGCGGAACGCTCGGTCGGCGCGCTCGTCGCGGATGTCGTAATCCCACCCGAACACGTCGCCGCGCAGACGCTCCTCGCGCGCGAGCTTCGACATCAGCGGCGTGCCCACGTAGATCTCGGTGCGGCAGAAGTTCATCGGCACCGGTGCGTGCTCGCGGACGAAGCGGAAGCTGTCGCGCAGCGATGTGATGGTCGACTCGGGATCGAACGCGAGCATGTTGTAACAGGCGTAGACGTCCTGCTGACGCAGCCAGCGGAGCGCACGGTGGTTCTCGGCCAGATCGACGCTGCGTCCGAGTGTCTTCAACCCCTGCGTCGAGCCCGCCTCGATGCCGAGGTAGACGCGCAAGAGGCCGATCTCGCGGAGCACCGCGAAGACCTTCGGATCCACGTCGTCGGGCCGCGCCTTGACCACCAGCGCAACGTCGTTCACGCCGCGCGCGCGCAGCCCATCCCGCAAGGCGGTCATGCGCGCGAGGTCACGCGCGGCGTCGCGCGTGAAGAAGTCGTCGTCGTGGAACACCAGCATCCGTGCGCCGCGGGTGCGACGCAGCTCGGCGATCTCGTCGGCGACGTTCTCCGGCGAACGCGCGCGGTACTTGGGCCCGCCGGCGTCGCGCAGATACGCATGGATGCAGCAGAACGTGCAGTGTCCGTAGCACCCGCGCGTTCCGACGAGGAACGCGGCGGGAATCCCGAGGTGGAGCTGCGGTGGGCCGAGCCGCTTCGGAAATGGGAGCGCGTCGAGGTCGGCGATGAGCGGGCGCGTCGGCGTCGTGACGACGATGCCCTTCGGATCACGGAAGGCGAGGCCACGGATCGCACCCAGCTCGCCTCCGCGCGCGAGCGCCTCGCACAGCTCGGGAAGCGTCTCTTCTCCCTCGTGGCGGACGACGGAGTCGATGGCGGGGAACTGCTCGAGCACCTCTTTGAAGGCAAACGTGGGGAAGTGTCCGCCGACGACGATGTGGCCGCGGTAGCCTGCCGCCCGCAGCGATTGCGCGAGCGCGCCGAATTCGCGCGCACGATATTGGAACGTCATCGACATGCCGACGACGGCCGGGCGGGCACGGAGCACCGCGGCGATCACGGCCTGCGTATCGCTCTCACGATCGAACGTGGCGAGCTCGAACGAGTGGCCGCGCGCCTCGAGGGCTGCGGCGAGGTAGCGCAACGCGAGGTTCTCTTCGAGCTCCGCGCCAATCAGGACGACGTGCATGGCGGCCCTCCGGCGCGCCCGTCGTGCAGCCGCCGTGCCTCCGCTACTCGACCCGTTCCCGATACCCCGTCGGCGCGACGGCGCGATAGAGCGCCTCGATCACGTTCGCGTCGACCGCCACGTCGCCCTGACCGCGGACGCCGAGCAGCATTCCGGCGCGGTCGTCCCAGTACACGCCGCCGTACGTCTCGACGTACCCAAGCTGGTAGCCGTGCAGCGCCACGCGGAACAACATGCGCGCGAGCCAGTGTCGCGGCACCTCGACGGCGGGGTGATCGCCGATCCGGGCGGTGACGAGTCGCGGGCCGGCGTCCTCGAGCACGAGCTCGCCGTGACGAATCGGGAGGTGACCCGCTTCGGCGTTCTCGAACGGCGCGAAGGGTGGGAGCGGAACGGCGTCCCAGCTCGGGGGAGGCGGCGACGCGTCGACCGTTGCCGACGCCATCACGAGCGCGCGCGCGATCCCTTCGCCCGAGAGCTCTTCGCCCGGCGGGACGAACACCAGATCGGTTGCGAACCACTCCGGCGATGACGCCTCCAGCACGAGCACGTACGCGCCGTGCGGGGCGTGGATGGTCTTCGGCGCGACGAGCAGCGTCATCGCGACCTCGTCGATCGTGGCGACGACGCGACCCTCTTCGTGCGCAGTGTCGCAGACCATGAACGGAGGTGCGGGAGACGCGTACGCCTTCACGTCTCGGCCCTCGCTCACGAAGAGCGGGCGCTCGGTGGGCTCCGTGTCCTCGCACGCGCAGAACACCATCGAGACGCCCGTTCGACGCATACCCGGCGCGAAGGGATAGGGCTCGAACGGCGCTCGCATGCGTCCGGGCCAGTGCAGGTACCCGAACGGGTGCAGAACGAGGTCCCCGACGCCGTGGTTGATGCGGCCGACGTCCGCGTTGCTGCTCGGATCGGCGAGGAACGTGCGCAGCGGGAACCCGTCGATCAGCGCGTCGCCGGTCGGGAGCGCGAGCGCGTACTCGTCGCTGCGATTGAGGTGCGCGAACGCGAGCGGCTCCGAGGCGGTGACGACCTCGAGCTGCGTGCTGCCGACGCGCGCGACGACGAGGAGGTGGTGCTCGAAGCGATCCGGTCGCGCCATGAGCTCGCGGAGGTTCGTGCGCTGCAGTGTGCTCGTGCGCGGAGGCGGAAAAGCCCACGTGCGCGCGGTCGGGTGTCGGCCCTCGTTCGCGTCGCGATCGTCACCGCGCTTCCAGCGGCGTGCGGCGAGGGCCACGCGCTTGCCGAGGTGAAACCCCGTCTCGCGATCGCCCTTTGGCGGTGCGGTCTCGGGGCCCTCGCCGATGTTCGACTGCGCCATCGCGCCGAGGTGGCTGCCGAGCCGGTTGATGTCGGCGCCCGACGCGCGTCCGCCGGCGTAGCTCGGGTGCAGTCCGAGCCCGACCCAGATCATCCCGTGTTGCGCGGCGAACACCGCGAGCTGCACCAGCGTGTTCAGCTTGTCGCCGCTCGCGGCCGACGAGTTCGTGAAGCCGGCGGCGAGCTTGTCGCGCCAACCCTGCACGATCCACACGTCGAACGTCGCGTCCATGAACGCCTTGAACGGCGCGGAGACGCTGCCCATGAACGTCGGCGTGCCGAAGATGATCGCGTCCGCGGTCGCGAGCGCGAGCCAGTGATCGCGGTTTTCGAGCTCATCGACGTCGATGAGCGTGGCCTCGACCCCGCCGATCGAGCTCGCCCCAGCCAAGACCGATTGCGCGAGCGCGCGCGTTCGTCCGCCGCGCGAGTGAAAGACGACGGCCACTTTCGTCGTCATGCGCAACGCTCCCGGATCCACGGGACCACCACGTCCATCAGACGCTCGACGTCGGGCGCCTCGGTCTCGCCGAAGGGGGGTTCGAAGTAGTGTCGCGCGCCGGAAATGGTCGCCACGGTCTTGTCGCTCGCTCCGATCGCGCGCGTGATCGGCTCGACGTCGGCGCGCGGATAGATCTCCCGGTCGGCCTCGGCGCTGACGTAGAGCGTCGGCGCGCGCACCTTCGCGACGTTCGCGACCAGGTCGGCGTTCGAGGAGCGTGCCGACCACGTCGACAGCCACGCGCGCGGCGTGACCGTGCGCGCGAACCCGAGGTAGGCGTAGTTCATCAGATCGGGTCGATCGCTGAGCAAAGAGCCGTACTCTCGCGGCGACGGGTCGAGTCGACGATCGATGTAGCTCGGATTCGCCATGGTGCGGTGCACGACCATCACGCGTTCGAGCGTGCGGCGCCGCAGCAGGCGCTGTCGTTCGCCGTACGGCAGCTCGTCGAAGTCTCCGCGCCCGGCCTCGAGGGCGGCGTCGCGGGCGTCTTCGAGCCGCGATCGCGCGATCGCATCGAGGCGGCGGACACGGGCGTCCTGGGCTTCGCGGTAACGCTGCACGAACTCCTCGCTCAGCTCGGTCCACCACGGCGGCTCGCGGAATCCGTTGCGCGGATCGTAGAGATCGAGCTCGGGATCGGCGGCGAGCGGATCGCCCTCGTCGACCACCGAGGGATCGATGCAGGCGCCGAGCACCTTCCCCTGGCCGCGGTGGGCCGCGACCAGCGCGAGGGCGTCGGCCGGCAACATGTCCACGACGTCGAAGCGCGTCGGCGTACCCGCGGGTGACGTCTTCAGTCGCTCGCTGGGCTTCAGCTCGGCTTGCGCTTGATAGAACGTCGAGAGCGAGCCTCCTCCGCTGTTGCCGAGGAGGACGACCTTCTCCACCCCGCGTCGTTGCTTGAGGAAGCGGATGGAGATCGCGAGGTCGAGCAACATTGCCTCGTGCTCGGCGTCGGTGTCGTCGTTGCCGTAACGGGTCATCGCGCCGAGACAGCCGAACCCCGCCGCCACGAGGCGGGGGAACGTGTAGTGGTGCAGGAAGTCGACGCGGGGGTGCATCGCGATGACGGCGACGCGTGGACGTGGCGTCGCCGTGGGCGTCCAGTACGACGCGCGGAGCTGCCGCCCGTCGTCGGCGCGGAGGACGAGCGACTCCGAGCCCGCGTCGCGTGGCGGTTTGCGGAAGTGAAACGGCAGGCCCGACCAGTACGTCTTCGCGACGAGGATCATCGCGAAGAGGAGAACACGGGTCGCGAGGTTCGGCGAGCTACGGCACCAATACGGCGCGGAAGCGGACGCGATTCTCCATCATCTTCGCGTATGCCTCTTCTGCCTGATCCAGCTTGAAGACCTCGATGCGCGGTTTGACGCCGGTGAGCGCGCTGAAGGCCATCGTCTCCTCCGAATCCATCGCGCTGCCGCTCGGCCAACCCGCGACGGACTTGCCGCTCAACAGCGAGAACGCCGACACCGTGATCGGCTCGAACGGAGCGGCCACGATCAGCAGCTTCCCACGCGCTTTCAGGCCGTCGACGGTGCTCGCGATTGCATCGGCGACGGGCGCCGTGGCGAGCACGAGGTCCGCCCCTCCGAGCTTCTTCAGTCCCTCGGAGGCGGCGACCTTCGCCGTGTTGACGTACTCGTGCGCGCCGAGGCTGCGCGCCAGTTGCTCCTTGTCGGCGCCGTGCGAGATCGCAATCGTGCGGAAGCCCATCTTTGCTGCGTATTGGATGGCGAGATGACCGAGTCCGCCGATCCCTTGCACGGCGACCGTGTCGCCCGCACGTACGCCGCTGTTGCGAAGCGCGTTGTAGGTGGTGATGCCGGCGCACAGGAGCGGGCCGGCATCCTTCGCGTCCATCGAGTCCGGAATGCGCGCGAGCGCAGCCGAGGGGACGACGACGTATTCGGCATACCCGCCATCGATGCTGACGCCGGTGACCACGGCCTTCTCGCAGTTGATGAAGAGCCCCTTGCGGCACGCGTTGCACTGGAAGCAATGACCCCCGTGCCAGCCGATGCCCACGCGATCGCCCTTCTTCCACGCGGTGACGCCGTCGCCGACGGCGTCGACATGCCCGGCGATCTCGTGCCCGGGAATGCGCGGGAGCACGAGGCCGGGATAGCCGCCGCTCTTCACGAACACGTCGCTGTGACACATCCCGCACGCCTCGACCTTCACGCGAACCTGATTCGCGGCCGGCTGCGGCACCTCGCGCTCGACGAGCTCGAAGGGACTGTTGGCCTTCGACACCTGAATCGCCTTCATTGCTGCCATCTTCTCGTCGTATCCGAACTCGGGTACGCCGTGCACATCGACGTCGCTCGGGCCGCGCGCTTCGCCCGCTGGCGCGGGGGTCACGAGGCCAGGAATCCATCTCGTGCGTCCGGCGTTCCTCCCAGGTGGACGCGCTGCGCGTGCTGGTCGTGGAGGACGATGGTCCGATCGCGGACGCGATCCTCTATGCGTTGCGTCGCGAAGGCATGCACGCCGAGGTCGCGGTCACACTCGCAGCCTCCCGTCGCGTGAACGGGCATGTCGACGTGGTGGTGCTCGATCTCGGGTTGCCCGACGGCAGCGGATTCACGCTGATTCCCGAGATCGTGAAGCGGGGCTCGCGGGCCATCGTGCTCACCAGTCGCGACGAAGACGTCGAGTGCGTCGCCGCGCTCGAGGCGGGGGCAGACGACTTCGTGACCAAGCCGTTTTCGCCGAGGGCGTTGGTTGCGCGGGTGCGCGCTGTGGCCCGACGTGGTCGACCGCTCGAGGAGGCTCTGCACGATCTGGTGGTCGACGGCGCGCGCCGCCTCGCGACGTGGGCCGGCAAGGAGCTCGCGCTCACCAAGATCGAATTCGATCTGCTCGCGGTGCTGGCCGAGTCTCCCGGCCGCGTGCGTACGCGCGAGCAACTGGTCGCGCGGGTGTGGGGCGATGAGTACGCGCTCGCCGAGCGCACGGTGGACTCGCATTTCAAGGGGCTGCGAAAGAAGCTCGGGGAGGCCGGTGCGCCCGCCAACCTGGTCGAGACGGTGCGCGGCGTCGGCTTCGCGCTCCGTGAGCGCTCCCCGTGAATTCGCTTCGCCTTCGGCTCTTCGTCGCGCTCGCATTCGCGACGCTGTGTGGGGCGCTCTCGACGGGGCTCTATGCGGTCGCGGTCGACGTCAACTCGCTCGGCTTCGTCGCCCGACTGTGGAAGGTCACTCCCAAGGCGCTCGCGCTCGCGTCGCTCCTGCTCCCCACGGCCGCCCTCGCCGCGGCGTTCGTCGGGCGCCGGCTCGCGCGTCCCATCGAGGATCTCACCGAGGCCGCCACGAGGATCGCCGAGGGCCACCGCGAGACCCGCCTCCCACGCGGCGGCGGTGACGAGACGCGTCGCCTCGCGCGTGCGCTCGTGAGCATGCGACGCGAGCTCGAAGGAAAGCCCTATGCGGCCGCGTTCCTCCGCGACGCGTGGCACGACCTCAAGACACCGGTGGCCGCCTTACGTGCGACGCTCGAGGTGCTCGACGACGAGGCGCTCGAGGATCCGGAGACGGCGCGGCACTTCGTTTCGAACCTGCGTCGCTCGACCGAGCAGCTCGAGCGGACGTTGTCGGATCTGGTCACGCTCGCACGGTTCGAGACGGCATCGATCTCGCCCGAGGAAGCGACGTCCGTGCACGAGCTCGTGCACGAAGCGCTCGAGCGCGTCTCGCCGCTCGCGGAAGCGACCCACGTCGCCGTGTGCTCGAAGCTCGAGGCCTCGGACGCGCTGCGGTGCGACCCGTCCGCGATTGGTCGGGCGATCGCCAACCTGCTGGAAAACGCCGTCGCCGCCAATCCGGGTGGAGCGGTCGAGATCGCGTCCTCCGCACCCGATCGCTCGACGCTCGTGCTCGACGTGATCAACGAGCCGGCTTGCATCCCACCCCACGCGCGCAAACGCCTCTTCGAGCGCTCCCCCAAGTCGCGCGACGGCCGTGGCTCCGGGCTCGGCCTCGCGATGGCGCGCGCCGCCGTCGAGGCCCATGGAGGCACCGTTCGGTTCATCGAGATGGGCCCGCCGCGTGTGCGGGTGCGCATTGAGCTGCCGCGGCAATGAGCCTCGGGAACAGAGCGCGAGCGCCTTTCGACCTCGTGCCCACGCGAGGTTGAGGTATGCGCCGCCGCGTGAAACGCCGAATCGCCGTGCTCGGTGGCGGTGCCGCCGCACTCGCCGCCGTCTTCGAGCTGACGCGTCGTCCGGGATGGACCGACCGTTACGAAATCACCGTGTATCAGATGGGCCACCGCCTCGGCGGCAAGGGTGCGTCCTCGGTCAACCGATCGAATCACGATCGGATCGAAGAGCACGGGCTGCACATCTTCTGGGGGTTCTACGAGAACGCCTTCCGCATGATGCGCGAGGTCTACGCGGAGCTGGGCCGACCCGAAGGCGCGCCGCTCGCGACCTTCGAGCAGGCGTTCTTCCCGCACGACACGATCACGCTCCCCGAGCGCGGCCAAGACGGACGGCTCGAACACTGGACGCTGCGGCTTCCGCGCAACGATCGGAGGCCGGGCGACGGGCTCGACGACCTGCTCGAGCCCTGGGACTACGTCCCGAAGCTCCTCGGACGTGCGCTCGAAACACTCGGTGTCGGCGGAGAGGTGCGGGTCGACGGCGGCGTTCTTTCGCGCGTGCGCCCGCTCGTCGAGGCAGCGCTCGCGCGCGGGAGCGAGGCGGTCGAGGCGCTCGACAACGTCTTCGGCGGTGTCGCGCGCTCGCTCTTCGCGTCCATCGTGGCGACGAGTCGCGTGGCGCGGTCGTTTGCACCGCTCGCGGGCGAGATCGCGGTCGCGCGCGCGCTCGCCGAAGCGAACGACGTTCGCCGCGAGGACCGCGCCCGCTCGGTGCTGTTCCTCGTGCGTCACGTCCGTGCGGCGTTCGATCGGCTCATCGAGAACGGCGACACCAACGCCCAGCTGCTCGTCCAGATCGATCTCGCGCTGTGCTTGGCGCGCGGGCTCCTCGTCGACGGCCTCGCGGTGCCGCCGCGCGACTTTCACGCGCTCGACGACGAGAGCTTCCGCGACTGGCTCACGCGCCACGGCGCACGCGAAGAGACGCTGCGATCGCCGCTCGTCGAAGGGTTCCACGCGGCGATCTACAGCACCGGGCTCGACATCGGCGCCGGAACCGCGGTGCATGGCCTTCTCCGCATCGCGTTCACCTACAAGGGCGCGATCTTGTGGAAGATGAGCGCGGGGATGGGCGAGACCATCTTCGCGCCGCTCTACGAGGTGCTGCGCCGACGCGGCGTGCGCTTCGAGTTCTTCCACACGATCGATCACCTCGAGCTCTCTGCGGATCGCAAGAGCGTCGCGCGCGTGGCCGTCGACGTGCAGGCGCGCGTCGCGCGCGGCACGTACCGCCCCCTCATCGACGTCCGCGGCCTTCCGGTGTGGCCGAGCGAGCCGCTGTGGGACCAGCTCGACACCGGAGAGGCGCTGCGTGGCGCCGACTTCGAGAGCTGGTGGGATGCGCCCCCGCCCGTCGAACGCCGTGTGTTGGAAGCGGGACGCGATTTCGACGAGGTGATCCTCGGCATCTCGCTCGGCGCACTGCGCGAGGTCTGCGCCGAGCTCTGCGCCGATGCGGACAACCCGCGCTTTGGCGCGATGGTCGAGAACGTGCGCACCACGATGACGCAATCCGCGCAATTGTGGATGACCACGACCCTCGATCGGATGGGCTTCCGCAAGGACGATCCGCCGATCGTCGTGCCGTACTCGGCGCCGATGGACACCTGGGCCGACATGGCGCATCTCCTCGAGCGCGAGGACTGGCCTGAGCACTCGCGCCCGGGATCGTGTGCGTACCTCACCGCGCGCCTCGATCACGACGAGCCCGTTCCCCTGCGCGGGCCCAGTGACTACGGCCTGCGTGTCCGCGAGCAGATCAAGCGCAACACCGCGTCGTGGCTGCGCGAGAGCGCGGGCGCGCTCTGGCCCGGCGCCAACGACGTCGGTGATCCCGCGTCGGTCAACTGGTATCGCCTCGTCGATCCCGAGGATCGCGATGGCGAGGCGCGCCTCGACGCACAGTGGATCGCGCCGATCCCGAACCCGTCCAACCGATACGTCCTCACGCTCTCGGGCACGTCCAAGTACAGGTTGCGCCCGCACGAGTCCGGGTACTCGAACGTCGTCCTGGCCGGCGACTGGACGCGCAACGCGATCAACGGCGGCTGCTTCGAAGCTGCGGTGATGTCGGGCATGGACGCGGCGCGCGCCCTCGATCCGGCGGTTCGCGAGGGCATCGGCGACTGGCTCGGCAAGCTCGAGCGCGCGCGCACGCGTTCGGTGGCGGTGAGCGCGGCCGCGGAGCGTGAACCGCTACAGCGCTCGCGATCGACGCGTCCGCCGCCGCTCGTCGCCCCCGCGCCTCCGCGCGATCTCCCGCGCTACGTGGCGCGGGACGGCGAGCTCCTCGCGGTGCCGCCGATCCAGCTCGAGGTCGACGTGAGCATGTTCGCGCTCCGCGCGGACGTGGCGAAGCTCGGAGCCTTGCTCGACGCACACCTCAACCACGGCTCGCCCGACGTGGTCTACCGTCCGTTGGCGCCGCTCGCCGTGCTGTACTGCGCGCACGTCGACAACTACGCCGTCAGCGATCCACTCGGGTGGGTCCCCGAGCTCGACTTCGGCATCTGGATTCCGGCGCTCGGCGGCCGCATCTCCGGCGGGCGCTTCGTCGCCGATCGCGTCGTCACCTTCACCCCGTACCTGTGGGTTTCGAACGACGTCGCTCTCACCAACGGTCGATCGATCTTCGGCTTCTACAAGGACCTCGGCACGCGCTTCGGGTACCCCGACGAGCAAGACCCCGAGCGTCCGTTCTCGCTCGAAGCGTGGGTGCTCCCGCAGCTCGGCCGCGGCGCGCCGATCGAGCAGCGTCGGCTGATCGAGGTGCGTCACCCGAAGGACGCCGCCGACGCGCCGGTGCTCGGCGGGCTTGCCCACCTGATGAGCACCTTTGCCGCGGCGGTCGTCGACCGTCCCGAGGCCGAGGCGCCGCTGGCGGCGTTGCGCGCGGGGCTCGCGGTGGCGCGCGGTGCGCCCCGTGGTCAACGGATGGTCTTCCTCAAGCAGTTCCCCGACGCGGTCGATGCGCGCCGCGCTTGTTATCAAGCGATCGTCGAGAGCGACATCCGCTTCACCAGCGAGCCCGAGGCGCGTCCGCTCCAGGGCCGCTTCGAGGTCGTCGTCGACGAATACGACACGCATCACCTCGTACGCACGCTCGGGCTCGCGTTCGACCGCGCCGAGGGTCGTTCGCACTTCCTCACGCCGCTCGCCGCGGGGCGCGCACGCTTCGGCGCCTCCGTCGAGAACCCCGCAGTGTTGTGGGAGCGCGGTCCCGCCGCGCGTTGAGCGCCCTATTCGTAGACCTTCTCATCGACCGCGTCGGCCTCCGCCGCGTCCGGCTCGGGATCGCGCGTCGCCGCGAGGGCCTTGGCTTCCCGCGCCTCGCGGTACCACTCGCTGGCGGTGATCAAGGACATCACCTCGTTGCTCCCGGTCCAGATCGACGCGAGCCGAAGGTCTCGGTGGATGCGCTCGACGGGGAAGACGTTGGTGTAGCCGATGCCACCCATCACCTGCATCGAGTGGTCGACCACGCGCTGGCACGACTCGGTGACGAACTTCTTCGTCTCGGACACCATCCGTCGAATCCGGTTCGGCGGGAGCCCGCGCTGCACCGCGAGGCACGTCGAGTAGACCATCGCGCGTGACGCATCGAGCAGCATCGCGGAGTCCGCGATCTGGAAGCTCACGCCCTGGAACTTGTTGATCTCCTGGCCGAACGCCTTGCGCTTCGCCGTGTAGTGCGTGGCGATCTCGAGCGCGGGGCGCGCGGCGCCGATGGTCATCGCGGCGGTGCCGAGGCGCTCGGGGATCATCATCGTGTTGAACACGTCGTAGCCGCGGTTCAGCCGACCGAGCAGGTTCTCCTTGGGCACCTTCACGTCGCGGAACACGACCCGGCTCGCGCCTCCCCCGCGGCAGCCCATCAAGCCGTACAGGTATTTGGTCTCCACGCCGTCTGCGCGGTCGACGATGAAGCACGAGATCGACTTGTGCGGCTCGCCCTTCGGGTCCGTGCGCGCGTAGACGAGGAAGTAGTCGGCGGCGGTCCCCCCGACGATGAAGCGCTTCTGCCCGTTGAGCACGAAGTGGTCGCCTGCATCTTCGGCCACGGTGCTCGTGCCGAAGAAGTCCGAGCCTCCGCGCGGCTCGGTGAGGCACTCCGCGGCGAACAGCTCGCCCCGGAGGAGCGGCTTCACGTACTTCTCGCGTTGGGCGTCCGTTCCGTGGAGCACGATCGCGTCGCACACGAGCTCGGCTCCGACGCCGAAGACGCAGGCGAAGATGTACCCGAGGACGCCGACCTCCTCCATCACCATGGAGGTCGCGACCCAGTCGAGCCCGCGGCCGCCCCACCGCTTGTCGTAGCGACAACCGAGGAGGTTCCGTCGTCCGGCCTCTTTGAGGAACTCGCGCGGGAAGTCCACGCGATCGGCGTCCATGTCGAGGATCAGCTGGCGGGGGACCGACTTGACGAGATCGCGGACCTCGTCACGAAGGCGCAGCTGCTGGTCGTCGAGCAGATAGTCGAACATGCAGCGAATTGTGGCCCGCGAGGGCGGCTCGCCGCATGTCCGATGTCAGAAGCCTGAATTCCCCCAGGCTATGGTTTGTCAGCCCTCGTCGCCGGCGTAGAGCGCGTCGATCTGCGGCGCGAACTTCTTCTGCACGACGTTGCGCTTGAGTTTGAGCGTCGGCGTGAGCTCGCCGGTGTCGATGCCGAAGATCTTGTCGAGGATGGAGAACTTCTTCACCTGCTCGACGCGCGCGAGATCGAGGTTCACGCGATCGATCTGCTTCTGGATCTCGGCCTTGATCTCGGGGAGCTCGTGGGCCTTGGCGGCGTCGAGGCCGCGCTCCTTGCAGAACTTCGTCGTCGCCTCGGGCTCGAGCGTGATGAGGCAGGTGAGGTACTTGCGGCGGTCGCCGATGACCACGGCCTCGCCGATGATCGGGTTCTGCTTGAGCGCGTGCTCGATGTTCTTCGGCGTGATGTTCTTGCCGCCGGCCGTGATGATGATGTCCTTCTTGCGGCCGGTGATCATCAGGAAGCCCTCTTCGTCGAAGACGCCGAGGTCGCCCGAGTGCAGCCACCCGTCGATGAGCGTGTCGGCCGTCGCCGCCGGGTCCTTGTAGTACCCGAGGAAGACGTTCGGTCCGCGGACGATGATCTCGTCGTCCTTGGCGATGCGCGTGTCGACGCCGGGGATGGTCGGGCCGACCGAGCCGAACTTGGTGCGGCCGGGGCGGTTGAACGTGGTCGGGCCGGTGTCCTCGGATTGGCCGTAGACCTCGTTGATCAAGATGTCGAGCTGCGCGAAGAACTCGATGACCTCGCGGGCGATCGGCGCGGCGCCGCTGACGAAGATGCGACCCTTGTCGAGGCCGACGGCCTCCTTCACCTTCGAGAAGATGAGCTTCTTGGCGAGCTCGTACTGACCGAGCAGGGGAAGCGGCATCGAGGTGCCGCGCGCGCGGTGCTGCGCGGCCTGCGCGCCGATCGACAGCGCCCAGTCGAGGAGCTTCTTCTTGTTGCCCTCGGCCTGGCTCAGCTTGCCGCGCATCGCTGCGTGGAACTTCTCCCAGATGCGCGGCACGCCGAAGAACACCGTGGGGCGCACCTCTTTGAGGTTGTCGGGCACCTTCTCGATGGACTCGGCGAACCAGACGCTCATTCCGGCGGTGATCGGGCCGTGGATGGAGAACATCTGCTCGGCGATGTGCGAGAGCGGCAGGTAGCTGAGCGCGACGTCGCTCGCGGAGATGTCGGTGATCTGCTGCGCAGCGGCCGCGGTCCACGCGAGGTTCTTGTGCGAGAGCATCACGCCCTTGGGCGGCCCGGTGGTGCCCGAGGTGTAGATCAGCGTCGCGAGGCCATCGGGCTCGAGTGCGTCGATCCGCTGGAAGAACAGCTCGTCGGAGACCGAGTCGCCCTTGGCGAGGAAGTCGTCCCACGCCATGACCATCGGGTCGTCGATCTTCTTGCCGTCGCGCATCATCACGACGTGCTTCAGGTGCGGGAGCTCGCCGCGCTTCTGCTCGATCTTCTTCCACTGGTCCTCGTTCTCCACGAGGACGACGGCGGACTCGGCGTGGTTCACGACGTACTGCACCTCGGTCGCCGAGCAGGTGGTGTAGATACCCGCCGGCGCGCCGCCGATGCACATCGCGGCGACGTCCATGATGATCCACTCGGGCCGGTTGAACCCGAGGATGCAGACGGTGGGCACGCCTTCGTTGCCGCGCGCCTTGTTCGGCGCGAGCCCGAGCGCGATCAGCGCCTTGCCGGCGCGTTTGACCAGCTCTGCGTACTCGTGCCAGGTGGTCGTGCGCCAGGAGCCGTTCCGCTTGTCGCGGTAGGCGGGCTCGCTCGGGCGGATGCGCTGTTGACGGAAGAGGCGGCTCGGGATGGTGTCGCTGCTCACGGCGACGAACATACCAGCGTCACGCGCGCGTGGGTGAATGCGTTTCGTGCGGTTTTCACCGAGCGGCGAACGCTCGCGGCCGGTGGACCGCCTCGGTCACGGTGGCGGCCCGCTCGTACTCGAGGAGCTCGCCGAGCATGTCGTGGTCGTGGCTGCCGGCCAGCGTCATGCCCACGCGCTCGAGCACGCGTCGCGACGCGAGGTGCCACGACGGCGTGCACGCCCGGACGACCCGGACGTCGTCGTGGGCGAGCGCCCACTCGACCGCCGCGCGCGTGGCCTCGGTGGCGAACCCCATGCGTTGGGACTCTTGCTCGACGCCGTAACCGACCTCGACGGCGCCGTCGGAGTCGGGGCCGCCGTGGAACACCACGCTGCCCACCACGCGTCGCGTGCCGTGCCGCGTGATCATCACGCGGTCGCCCCACAACCGGAAGGAGGGGTTCGCCCGGATGGCGGTGAGGTCGGCGCAGAACGCGCGCTCGACGAGCGCCCGACCTGGCCACGCGTCCGGCAGGCGTGCGCCGAGCACCGACTCGGCGAGCTCGCGACGTCCATCGAGCATGGCCTCGACGATGGCGACCGTCATCGGCACCAACTCGAGACGCTCTGTGTGCAGGGTGGAGTGCACCATCGAATCCTGGCGCGAAACTGCCGGAATCGGAAGCCTCTGGGGCAACAAAAGAGACGACGCAACGCGCTGCCGCGACGCGGCGAAACGGCTGCGCGAACGACGTTACGCAGGTGTAATGAGCCGATAACGTCGAAATTCGCATACCCGCGTCCCGCCTTCGGCGGATCCGCGGAGTGCTACGCTCTCGTCCTGATGACGCCTCGCTTCCTGCTCTGCGCCGCTGCCTTGCTCTGCGCTTGTTCTTCCGAACCGACGACCTCGGGCACCGCGCCCGACGCGTCCACGGAGAAGGACACTTCGGTCGACACCTCCGTCGACACGGGCTCGCCCGACACGCCCGCCAAGTGCGCGTCCGACGAGACCGCGTGCAGCGGCACCTGCACGAAGCTGATCAGCGACCCGAGCAACTGCGGCAAGTGCGGCGCCGCGTGCGGCACCGACGAGACCTGCGTCGGTGGCTCGTGCACCTGCGCGACCGACAAGACCAGGTGCGGCACCGCGTGCGTCGACACCAAGTCCGACGCGGCCAACTGCGGAACCTGCGGCAAGGCCTGCGCCGACAAAGAGACCTGCAGCGACGGCAAGTGCTATGCGCCTTGCCCGACCGGGCAGACTCGCTGTGGCACGACTTGCGTCGACACCAACGCCGACACCAAGAACTGCGGCACCTGTGGCAAGGCCTGCGCCACCGGCGAGGCGTGCAACGCCGGCACCTGCGGCATCTCCTGCGAGTACCCGACCAAGGCCTGCAGCGGCAAGTGCGTCAACATCTCGTTCGACGCCGACAACTGCGGCGATTGCGGCAAGAAGTGCGAGACCGGACCGAACGGTACGGCCGGCTGCACCAGCGCCTCGTGCGTGCTGACGTGCGCGGCCGGCTACGGCAACTGCGACGACAAGGCGAGCACCGGCTGCGAGGTGAACCTCAAGACCGACGACGCCAACTGCGGCGGCTGCAAGAAGGCATGCACCACCGCCGAGACGTGCCTGTCGGGCACGTGCGAGTGCAAGACGGGCAACCTCCGCTGCTCGGGCGTGTGCGTCGACGTGACGAGCGACGTCGCCAACTGCGGCGGCTGCGCCAAGCCGTGCGCGTCGGGCGAGTCGTGCGCTTCGTCGGCCTGCCTCTGCAAGCCCGGGTTCACCCGTTGCCCCACCGTCGGTGGCACCTGCGTCGACCTCAAGGCCGACGCGAAGAACTGTGGCGCCTGCGGCACCGTGTGCCCCGGCACCGGCGTCTGCAGCAACGGAATGTGTTGCCCGGCGGGGCAGATCAACTGCGGCGGCACGTGCGTCGATCCCGCGACGGACCCGAGCAACTGTGGCGCGTGCGGCACCACGTGCACCAGCACGACCCCGTATTGCGCGGCCAGCACGTGCGCCGCGACCTGCGGTTCGCTGACCGCGTGCGGCACGGCGTGCACCGACCTGACCAAGGACGTGAAGAACTGCGGCCTCTGCGGCAAGGCCTGCCTCTCGACCGAGACCTGCGTCTCGAGCGCGTGCGTGCAGCTCGGGTTCCCCGGGTCGACCATCGTCAACACCACGCAGGGCGCGAAGATCAACGCGTGGATCGGCACGCCCGGGCAGCTGTGGAAGCTGTGTTACTCGAAGGCGACCAACGGCGCGTCGTCGAGCACGTTCCACTCGCTGTGCGACGGCAAGGGCGCGTCGGTCACCATCGCCAGGCTCAACACCTCGGGCACGATCCGCATCATCGGCGGCTACAACACCACCAGCTGGTCGACCGCGAGTGCCTACGGCGGTTCGAGCGCGGGCTTCCTCTTCTCGATCACCAACGATTTCAAGCACGACACGCCGGGAACCTCGAGCGGCGCGTATTGGACGTACAACGCCTCGAGCTACGGCCCCACGTACGGTGGCGGCCACGACTGGACCCTCAGCAGCACGATGGGCGCCGGGTATTGCAACATCGGGTACAACTACAAGTGCCGCACCGGCATGGGCGCCTACGGCTCGACCACCTGCCAGAACGACTTCTGCGGGAGCTACAACGGGTGGACCGCCGAGGCGGTCGAGGTCTGGGTGAAGTGATCCGGTAACGCCGGGCCGCGTTCGGCGACTTCTCTCTCCCCCCACGCTCTTCGTCGTTCCCCCGCGCTGCGCGACCGTGCCGCCGCCGCCGGGCCAAGGAGCCTCGGAGCGTCGCCTCGTCGCCTTGCGACAGAGGGAGAACGGTCATGCACCTCGGGCTCGACTTCGGCACCACCAACAGCGCGATCGCGCGCGTCACGCCGTCGGGCGACGTTCGCCTCGCCTCGTACGACGCGCGCTTCTCGGGCGCGTCGCGCGCGCAGACGTTTCGATCGATCCTGTACTTCGATCCTCAACACCTCGTCGGCGGTCGCCCCGATGTCCTCGCGGGGCCTCTGGCGATCGAGCGTTACCTCGCCGGCGACGGGAGCGGCCGACTCATCCAGTCGGTCAAATCGCACCTCGCGAGCCGCCTGTTCGACCGGACGATGATCTTCGGTCGCACGTTCTCGCTCCCCGAGCTGGTCGCGCTCTTCGTCGAGCGCTTGTTCCGCGAGGCCGAGCTGGACCTCGGTGTCCTCGATCGGCGTCGAGTCGTGGTGGGTCGACCGGTCCGGTATGCGTCGGCCGAGCGCCCGGAGGACGACGAGCTCGCGGTGTCACGCATGCGCGAAGGGCTCGCGCTGGTCGGCATCGAGGACCCGATCTTCGAGCCCGAGCCGCTCGCCGCCGCCCACGCGTACGCGCGCACGCTCGATCACGACGAGGTGGTCCTCGTCGCAGATTTCGGCGGTGGAACCAGCGACTTCTGCCTCTTGTCACTCGGCCCGACGCGTCGCACGCAGAGCTCGGTGCTCGCCATCGGCGGCGTCGGCGTCGCCGGCGATGCGTTCGACGGCGAGGTGGTCATGCGCGTGGTCGCTCCGGCCCTCGGGTTCGGCTCCCGTTACCGCATGCGCATGGGCAAGCGCCACGAGTCGCTCGAGGTGCCGCCGTGGATCTTCGGCAAGCTGCGACGTTGGCATCACCTCTCGATGCTCAAGAGCAAAGAGACCCTCGAGCTGCTCGAAGACCTGCGGATGCAGGCCCTCGAGCCGGGGAAGCTCGTGGCGCTGAAGCACGTGGTCGAGGCGGATCTCGGCTTCCATCTCTATCGCGCGGTCGAGGGCACCAAGGTCGCGCTGTCGCGCGCGCCGTCCACCGAGCTCGTCTTCGACGACGAGCCCGCCGTCATCCGCGCGCGTGTGGAGCGCGACCGGTTCGAGCAGTGGATCGTCGATCCGCTCGGCGCCATTGCGTCGGCCCTCGATCGCACGTTGCACGACGCGGGCGTCGCTCCGGGCGACGTCGACGCGGTGTTCATGACCGGCGGCACCTCGCTCGTCCCCGCGGTTCGCGCGATGTTCGCCGCGCGATTCGGTGACCACAAGCTGCGCGGCGGCGAGGAGCTCGTCTCGGTCGCCCTCGGCCTCGCCCTCCGCGCTCGCGACGCATCCTGACTCAACAGCCGTCGGAGAATCGCCCCCGGACTAAAGTCCGGGGCACCGACTGCAAGACGAAGCCCTCCGGGCTGCGTACAGCCAAAGCGTCAGCTGCATCCGAACGCTGGTCAGTGACCGGCCGGCGTGGCCCTCGAGGGCCTTGGCCCCGGCGGTGAATGCGCCGAGGTCGAGCGTCTGGATCACGCGCCACAGGAGCCGCGCGCGGTGCTCGGGTGGCAGGGTGTCT
>Ga0208492_1000308_pt1 | contig 44186 bp, 32 predicted proteins | sample Subbioar_CSW14AB_FD_184820 | JGI IMG/M metagenome (GOLD analysis project Ga0208492, IMG submission 184820) | Serpentinite rock and fluid subsurface biosphere microbial communities from McLaughlin Reserve, California, USA - CR12Mar_CSW14AB (SPAdes) | ecosystem: Environmental > Terrestrial > Deep... | reverse complement strand
GGCGCGGTGTGGCTGCATACCGCCCCGCTCGAAGCGGTCGACGCGAACGGCGTGCACCGCGTCGTCACGCCCAAGCTCGAAGGCGATCCGCGCACTCCGACACTCGTCGTGTCGATCGAGCCCGGCGGTTCGAAATATCCCGTCGGGGTCGCGATCACCTGGTCCGAGACCAAGTGATCCGAAGAGCCCGAGCCAAGCAGGTTCGCGCACCTTGGACGCGGACCCGTCCGACGCCGTACCCTTGGCAGGCGCGATGGCCCGCCCGGACAATTTGAGCGTCGGGAAGTACCGGTTCCTGGTGGAACTGGGCAGCGGCGGCATGGGCGACGTGTTCCTCGCGGTCGCGCAAGGCCCCAAGGGGTTCAACAAGCTGCAGGTCATCAAGCGCCTGCGCCCCGAGCTCGCCGAGGACCCGGAGTTCCTCGGGATGTTCCTCAACGAGGCGCGGATCGCCGCGCGCCTCAATCACCCGAACGTCGTCCAGACCAACGAGGTGAGCGAGCACGAGGACGAGTACTTCATCGCGATGGAGTACCTCGACGGCCAGTCGCTGTACGGCATCACCAAGCGCGCGATGGCGGCGAACAAGCAGCGGTTCCCGCTGGCGATGCACCTCCACGTCCTCGCCGAGGCGTGCGAGGGACTGCACTACGCGCACGAGCTGATGGACTTCGACGGCACGCCCCTCGAGCTCGTGCACCGCGACTGCTCGCCGCAGAACGTCTTCGTCACCTACGAGGGCCAGGTGAAGGTCCTCGACTTCGGCATCGCCAAGGCGGCCGACTCGGCGACCTTCACGCGCACGGGCGTGCTCAAGGGCAAGGTCCCGTACATGTCGCCCGAGCAGCTCGAGGGGCATCGCGTCGACCGCCGCTCCGACGTCTTCGCTGTCGGAGCGATGCTCTGGGAGGCCGCCACCGGCACCCGGCTGTGGAAGGGCTTCAACGACATCCAGATCGCGAATCGCCTGCAACTCGGGGAAATCCCTCGTCCGCGAGAGTTCGAGCCCACCATCGACCCGAAGCTCGACATGCTCGTGATGAAGGCCCTCGCGCGCCGCCCCGAAGACCGCTTCCAGAGCGCGGCCGAGCTGCACGCGGCGATCGATCAATACGTCGGACGTCTCGGCGGCGTCCGGCGGCGCGAGCTCGGAAAGTACGTCTCTGGCATCTTCACCGATACGCGGCGCTCGCTGCGGCTGCGCCTCGAGGAGGAGCTGCGCGAGATCGTGCCATCGTGGCGCAACCTGTTGTCGACCGGCACCGGCGACGTCGTCAACCCAGCGAGCGGCGAGCACGGCACGCTGCCGCCCCTCGCGGATTCGCTCGGCCACACGCCGGTGTCATCGCCGTCTCTGGCGTCGAGGCCGCGACCGCTCGAGACCGCGACGACCACTGGAACGAGCACGGTCTCGAATGTGCTGCCTCCCCCCTCGGCCCTGTCGGCAGCGGGCCAACCGCCGGCTCGGCCGCTCGACCTCGATTCGCTCACCGGCTCCGCACCCGCGGTCGACGCGCTCGACACCCGTCACGCGACGGCGCTCTCGGTCAGCCCCGAAAGGCGCGGCGGTCGCTCGCGGGCGTTGTTGCTCATCGCCGCCTTCGGGGTCATCGCGCTCGCGCTCGCGCTGGTGGTGATGCGTGGCCGCGCGGTGCAGGGGCAAGGCGACGAAGGTCCGAGCGCCGCCGCACCTCCGAAGAAGCCCGAACCTTTGAAGGCGAAACCAGCCGTGCCCTCGGTGAGCGCGGTGCCCGATCAAGAGCTCGAGGCGGCGGATTCGGGCAAGGTGGAGCCGTCGGCGACGACTGCTCCATCGGTCAAGAAGCTGCCGATGGACAAGACGAAGCCGGCGGTCTCCACGATCGCTCCCGCTTCGTCCAGCAAGCCGACGCTCGACAAGGGGGATCCGTGGCAGTGATCGCACCTCGCCTTCGCGGAGCGCTCGCGCTCGTGCTCACGGTCGCGCTGCTGTCGCCCGGCCGATCTGCGTTCGCCGACAAACCCGCGCCGAGCGAAGCGCAAAAAGCCGAGGCGCGCGCGCGCTACGAACGTGGCCTCAAGCTGTACGACCAGGGTGCGTACGAGGCCGCGCTCGTCGAGATGCGCCGCGCGTACGAGCTCTCACCGAGCTTCAAGATCCTCTACAACCTCGGCCTCATCCATCGTCAGCTCAACGATCACGCCGCCGCCCTCGAGGCGTTCCGCGGGTACCTCGCCGAGGGTGCGAAGAAGATCGACGCCAAGCGTCAGGCCGAGGTGGAGAAGGCGATCAAGGAGCTCGAGCCGCTCGTCGCCACCGTGACCGTGCAGGTCGACGTCGACGGCGCGGAGGTCTCGGTCGACGACGCACCCATCGGCACCTCGCCGTTGACCGCTCCCATCGTCCTCAACGCCGGCAAGCGACGGATCGCTGCGAAGCTGCCCGGCAAGGCGGCCGCCGTGCGCGTGGTCACCGTCGCCGGAAGCGACACCCTCACGGTGAAGCTCGAGCTCGCCGATCCCAAGGCGGCCGCACCGGTCGCCACCGCCGAAACAAAAAAACCGGAACCGCCCCCGAAGCCACCGGCCGAGAAGCACGACGTCCCGTGGCTCGCTTGGGGCATCACCGGCGCGTTCGCCGCATCCGCCGCGGTCACCGGTGTCGTCGCGCTCACTTCTGCCTCGAGCCTGCGCGATCAGCGCGACACCCCGAACGCCTCCCGCGACGACCTCGACGCGGCGAGCTCGCGCACCAAGACCTGGGCACTGGTCACCGACGTCCTGCTCGTCGGCACCGTGGTCTCCGCCGGCGTCTCCACCTGGCTGACGTTCCGCACGCCTTCCACGAAGGACACGGCCACCACCACGGTCCGCATCGGCCTCTCCCCGACCGGCTTCTCCCTCGGCGGAGCCTTCTGACCGCTCCAGAGACGAGAATTCACAGGGAGGCACGGAGACACGGAGGCGAGACCGAGAGGGGCTAGCGGCTTGGGCTGCAGCCTCTCCGATGCCCTTGATGCCAGAGCGCCCGCGCATGTTTTGGCCACCTCGTGTGGTGGCTGAGATCGGTAGACATCTCGAGCTCCGTGCCTCAGTGCCTCCGTGGTGCAATCTCGGATCTCGGCGATCAGCCGGCGATGCGGACGAGGCCGGATTCGCGGGCTCGATCGAAGTCGTGCTTCAGGGTGTCGACGGTCTCGCGGCCGCCATCCGTCTCGCCCGAGAGGATGCCGACGACGCGATTGCGACCCTCTTGTTTGGCTCGGTAGAGACCGGCATCGGCGATGGAGAGAACCTCTTCCCACCCGAGCGAGCGAGGGCTGGCCGCGACGAAGGGGTAGACGCTGTAGCCGATGGAGCAGGTGAGGTGGATGGTCTCGCCCGAGGGAAGCAGGAACGGATACGCGGCGATCTTCCCGCGGAGCCGCTCGGCGAGGATCGAGCCGACGTCGCCCTCGGCGTCACGGGCGACCACCACGAACTCCTCACCGCCCCAGCGCGCGACCACGTCCTGCCTGCGGACCGTCTCGCGGAGGATGGCACCGAGCTGCGCGAGCACTGCGTCGCCCGCGTCGTGGCCCTTCTTGTCGTTCACGTCCTTGAAGTGATCGAGGTCGATCATCATCAACCACAGCCGGCGTTTGGGCTCGCGCGGACCGAACCAGTCGCGAAGCACCTGCTCGATCTCGGCGGTCATGAACTCGAGCAGATAGCGTCGATTGCGCAGCTTGGTGAGGCTGTCGGCGAGCGCCATCTCGGCCACGCGCAGTCGAAGGGTGACGTTGTCGCGTCGCAGACGGTACTCGTGCAACGCCATCACCGAGAGCACGGTGGCAAACAACATGATCATCACCGGCATGAGCCGGAGGCTCGCCGCGTGCGGTCCCATGGCGGACATGCCGATCATCGGGACGAGGATCGGCAGCATGTACAGGTGATAGAGCGTCGGGCTCGTGCCGAGGCTCACCAGCGCGATGGCGTTGATGCCGGTGTAACAGACCGCCAGGGTCGCGAACTGCACCGCATCGACGTGCGGATACGCTGCTAGGTTGAGCGCCGAAAGGGCGAGCGCCGTGGTGGTCGATCCGACCCCGAACGCGAGGTGCCGATTGCGCGACGAGGCAAACCACCCCTGCCGACGCCTCTCGGCGTACCACGTCGCGATGAACCGGCCGGCAAACAAGGCCACCGTCGTGTAGAAGACGATGACGAGCGTTCGCGACCTGGGGAACACGTCGTCGAGGAACATCCGGAGGATGACCATGACGAGCACGAGCCCGGCGAACGAGGCGCGGCTCCTGAGATAGAGCTCGTCGACCAACGCCTCGTCCACCGCTTCGCGCAGGTGTTCGTCCTCTGGCTGCTCCGTCAACGTTCCCCCAGCGGGGAATGTAGCACTCCTCGGATCGCCGTCACTGTCGACGACCCGGCAGTGTTCCTGCCGATGTCGCCGAGTGGATCACATCGACCTAGAACGAGGCCGGTACCGGTGAGGTCCGGTCGATCTCCGTACCGTCCCCGAGCCGACCGTCGGTTCCCCGGCCCCAGCAGACGAGGCCCGAGCCCGCGAGCCCGCAGGTGTGATCGGCGATCGTGGCGATCGAGGTCAGGCCCTTGTCGGCGGCGACGAGCAGCGGCTTGCGGCTCGGCGTGGAGCTGCCGGTCCCGAGTTGGCCATACTTGTTCGCCCCCCAGCAGGTGACGCGTTCGTCACGACCGAGAGCGCAGGTGTGCGTACGGCCGAGGGCGACCGCCGAGACCGCGGTGATCGCCGCAAAGACAGGGCGATTGCGCGGCTCGTCGGAGCCGTCGCCGAGTTGCCCGTCGAAGTTGCGCCCCCAGCACTGCAAGCGCCCGTCGACGAGCACCGCGCACGAGTGGTCTTCACCGAGTGCGATCGCGACCGCGCGACCGGCCAGACCGACGACTGCACGGGCCTTCATGCTCCCGTTGGTCGTGCCGTCGCCGAGCTGACCGCGATCGTTCGCGCCCCAACACCGGATCGAGCCGTCGGTGAGGATCGCGCACGAGTGGGTGTACCCCGCGGCGATCGCGCTCGCGTCGCCGCCGAGGTCGACCTTCACCGACTGGGTGCGGCTCTCTTTGGTGCCGTCGCCGAGCTGACCCACCGTGTTCAGCCCCCAACAACGAACGCTGCCGTCCACCAGACGAGCGCAGTTGTGGTACGCGCCAGCGGCGATCTCGACCACGTTCAGCAGCGAACGCACGCGGACCGGCGTCGCACGGTTCTTGGTGGTGCCGTCGCCGAGCTGACCGCCCTCGTTGCTCCCGAAGCAGCGCACCGTGCCATTGTTCAATCGCGCGCAGGTGTGTGTGTTGCCGGCGACGAGCTGCTTCGCCGTCGTGAGTCCGTCGACGTTCACCGCGCGGAGACTGTTGGTGGAAGCGCCGTTTCCGAGCTGCCCCGAGCTCCCCGCACCGACGCAACGCACGGCGGTTCCCGCCACCGCGCAGGTGTGCGCGCCGCCGACCGCGTAGGTCGACTCGACGCCTTTGACCACGCCGCTCGGCTCGGCCTCCGCGGGGAGGTCGTCGCTCCCGGGCGTCACCGAGCCATCCGACGCGACCTTGCCGCCACACCCGACGCACCCGGCAGACACGACGACGAGCAAGAGCCAACGCATCAATCGATCCCTCCACCCGCGAGCCTGCGCACCACGGGAACCACCGCCTCGTCGCTCCGCGCCCGAGCATACGCCGCCTTCGCGCGGCGGCACCCTTCGCGAAGCGAGGTCACCAGCGCCTCGAGCCGGCGCGCATAGGCCTCGCGCGCGCGCGCATCGAAGGTCACGTCGACCGTGCCGCCGCTCTCGGCGTCGACCAGCTCGAGATCGCCGTCCCACGGCGGATCGAGGTCCTCGGGCGAGAGGATCTGCACCACGCGCACATCGTGCCCCGACGAACGAGCCCGGCCGATCGCCCGCGGCCACGATTCGACGTCGCCGTCGGGAGCGAGCGCATCGGTGATCAACACGAGGATTCCAGGGCGTCCGGCGCGCTTGAGCAGCTCGGCGACGGAGGACTCGGGGGCGAGCGAGAGCGACGCGGTGGCCTCGTCGGCAGAGACGCGCCGCAATCGATCGCGAATCGCGCCCCACTGCCCCTTGCCGCGTTTGGGCACACCGATCTCCACGCCGCGAAGACCCATCGTGGCGATCTGCGCGCGCTCTCCTTCGGCCAATGCGACGTACCCGATCGCCGCCGCGACCTTGCGCGCGAGCTCGAGCTTGCTCGGCGTGCCCATGCCCATCGACGCCGAGACGTCGACCGCGACGCGGACGGCGGCCTCCTCTTCGGCGCGGTAGCGCTTGATGACCGTCTGCTCGCTGCGGGCGAGCACGTTCCAGTCGAGGCGACGCAGATCGTCTCCGGGGGCGTACTGCCGGTGATCGACGAACTCCGGCGACTGGCCGCGCCGGCGCGACATGCGCGAGCCCTGGCCGTCGGTCGCCGTGCGCAGCGCGAGGTGCCGACGCAGGCGATCGAGCTCCGCGAGCTCGCCGGCCGAGAGCAGCGCGTCTTCCTCGAGAACCTCGCTCATGACGGCGTGGTGGGCAGGGGCGGCGGAGCGTCGGGCGGCGACTCCGCGTCGTCGTCGTCGTCCTCCTCGGCCTCGGTGTCGAGCTTCTTCTGGGTGGTCTCGACGACGCGTTCCTGCGCGGCGACCGCGCGTCGCGACCGCTCCCACGCGACCCCGAGGAGCACGAGGCCGATCGCGCCCCAGAAGAGCGCAGCGACGAGCGCGGCGAGGGTGGGCTCGGCGCCGTCACCCGCCTTGCGGAGCTCGCGATCGAACGCGAAATACGCGTACACGGGGCTCGGCGCCGCGAACACCGCGTTGTCACGCACGCTGCGATCGAACGAGCCGAGGATGGTGAAGAGGATCCACGGCACGACCAGCGCGATGATCGTGACGGCGATGGTCCAGGCGCGCGCGACCGGCACCTGCGCCGAACGCTTGCGCGTGCGGAGGAAGGCCGCGAACCCCACGAGGAACATCGTGAAGAGGAACGTGTAGAGCACGACGATCGAAAGCGCGCTCGCGGTCTCGGCCGGGCCGGCCGACGTGGACGCGGTGCCGATGAGGTTGCGGAGTCCCGAGGTCGAGGAGCCGAGCACGCCCCCGGCGAAGCAGGCTGCGAGCGACACGAACGCACAGCCGATGATCAGGACCGAGCCGCGCAACAAGCCCGGTCCGAGGAACCTGCGGAAGGGTCCGGCGCCGAGGCGCTCCCACCGCGCGCGCACGAGCCGGCTCGGAGCGAGCGGATCGCCGACGATCAACGCCACGCCGAGGAGCATCAGGAGCGCGATCAGCACCTGCATCGAGATGGCGGCAGCGACCGCGCCGCTCGCGTCGACGCGGAAACAGGTGAAGAACCCGACCAGCGACAGCGCGAGCGTGGCGCCGACGAACCAGCGTTTGATCCCGGTGGAGCGATCGTCGTTGGCGCCGGCGAGGTTCGACGCGGTGAGCGTGGTGAACAGCCAGAACGGCACGCCGATCACGAGCAGCGGCCAGAGCACGAGCCAGAGCACGTAATCGAGCCCGAACGGCACCGAGGTGTACGCGCTCGCCCACCAGATCGGGCCACCCGCCTGGAGGAACGGCCACTTCTTGCGCGAGACCGTCTCGCCGAAGCCGAACATCATGCCGAAGGCCACCGGCAGCGAGGCCGCGGGCAACACGACGGAGATGGCGAGCGCGGCGCGGAGCGTCTGGGTGCGGGATGCGACCGCGAGACCGAAGGCGACGCTCACGGCCGCGATGATCATCACGTAACAGACCGCGACGATCAGCTCCGCGGCGGTGACGCCGCCGAAGAGGAACGGAATGGCGGCGAGCGGGAACAGCGCCAACACCTGGAGCGCGATGGTTCCGAACGCCGCGAGGAACTTCCCGCGCGCGATGTCGAACGGCGACAGGCCCGTGAGCAGGAGCGGCTCGAGCGTCTTGCCCTCGCGTTCGGACGCGATCGCGCCCGCTGCGGTGGCAGGTCCCATCAGCGAGACGTACGCAAGCAAGATCGAGATGAACCCCTGGAACAACGCCACGCCGAGCTGCGCCGGCCGGCCCTGTTTGCCCTCGAGGCTGCCGATCGAGAGCATCCCGAGCCCGATCAGCGCGACCACCGCGGCGATCTGCCAGGGCAACCGCGGGAGCCGGAGCGCCTGACGCAGCTCGCGGATGAGCAGCGGGTTCGGCTCGCCGCGGAACCCTCCAGAAGAGGGCGCGGGACGCGCGCGCGTCGAGTGGGGCGCCTTCATTGCAGGTCTCCGCGGGTGACCTCGAGGAAGATGCGTTCGAGCTCGTTGCGCTCGGGCTCGATCCCGACGAGCGGCACACCGGACGAGACGAGCGCGCGCACCATGTCGGCGAGCGCGTTGTCGTCGCCATCGAACGCGATCACGCACGAGCCGTTCTGCACGTCGCCGATCGGCTCGATCTCGACCCCCCGCGCGGCGAGCACGTCGCTCACCATCAGCGTGGAGCCGAGGATGCGGAGGCGGGCGCGGCGCCGAGGCTTCCCCTCGCCCGAGGCGCCCCGATCGATGGCGCGGGCGATCGCGTCGACCGGACCGGCGGCGACCAGGCGGCCCTTCTCGAGGATGGCGACGCTCGTACACATGTCCGCGAGCTCCGCCAGGATGTGCGACGAGAGGAAGATGGTCTTCCCCATGCGGCGCAGCTCCATCAACAAGTCGCGCATCTCGATGCGCGCGCGGGGATCGAGGTCGCTCGCCGGCTCGTCGAGGATGAGCACCTTCGGATCGTGCAGGAGCGTGCGCGCGAGCTGGATGCGCTGCTTCATGCCCTTCGACAGCTCGGCGACGAGCCGATCGCGGAGCTGCCCGAGATCGGTGAGCTCGACCACCGCGGATACCGTCGAGGCTCGTTCGCCCTGCGGAACCCGATACGCGGCGGCGAAGAAATCGAGGTACTCGCTCACCGTGACCCGCTCGTACACGCCCGGGTTGTCGGCCATGTAGCCGATGCGTCGACGCACCGCCTCGGGATCGACCTCGACGTCGATGTCGTCGATCTCGACGCGCCCCGACGAGGGCTCCATCAGCGTGGCCATGATCCGGATGGTGGTGGTCTTGCCGGCGCCGTTCGGTCCGATGAAGCCGAAGATCTCGCCTTTGCGCACGTGAAAGCTCACGTCGCGCACGACCTCGCGGTCGCCGTAGCGATGGGTGAGGTGCCGCACGCGGATCACAGCGACTGCTCCTTGCCCTTGGGTGCGTCTGGGTCGACCGACCCCTTGCCCTTGCCGCCGCCGAGGCCGATGACCCGGAGGAGCATCGCCTCGCGCTCGACCTTGAGCCCGGAGCTCTCGCCGCCGGTGGTGCGCACGATCGCCGTCGCCATCGGCACGTCGAACGGCAACGGGCTCACCGCCGAGGCACCGGGCCACGAGTTCACCAGCGCTTCGACCGCGTCCATCGCGTCGGCCGACGGGTCCTTGGGCGCGATGATCGTGTCGCCCGGGGCCGAGTGATAGCCGAACGGACGAATGCGGCGATCGACGGCGATGCCGTCGCGAGCGACCACGGTCGCACCAGGAGGCACCGAGGCGAAGTACCGCGAGCGCGCCGGCGCGACCGCCGTGGTCTCGGGGTGCAGCACCACGTGCTCGAGCGTCCACGGCGTGTTGTTGATCAGCGTGAGGCGCGGGCCGTTGCCCTCGAGCACCACCCCGCCCGGCACCTGCCGCCCGCCCTCTTCGGCGACGACGATGGTCTGCCACGGGTGCGCCCGCACCGCGCGGACGGCGATCGCCCCGCGATCGAGCTCGATCGGGTCTCCGTCGACCGACGGCTCGACCACGTGCACCGTGTCGATCGGCCGCGTCGCGACCAGATCGACGATCGACGGATCGGCCACGTAGAACGCATGCAGCGTGGTGGCCGTGGCCCGCGTCGAGCCGCCCGCGACCTCGACCACGGCGAGCCGACGCGCGCGGCCGCGAAAGCCCTTGCCGATCTTCCCGAGCCCGACGAGCACCGCGAACAGGGCGAGCGCGAGCACCGGCGTCATGCGCAAGACGTCGAGCGGACGACCGGACTTGCGCGCACGCGCGAACGCGAACGGTCCGACGAGCAGCGCGTAGAGCACCACCAGCACCGCGGCGATGCCGAGCGAGGGACGGAACCCGTGGTTCGGGTCGAGGAACTTGCGGACGCGGTCCTCGTCGTACCAACGGATGCCCGTGCCGGCGGGCAGCGAGAGCACGTTGCCGCGGTGTTTGATCGCGTGCGTCCACAGCCCGAACATCGTGCGCGGGCTCTTCGGGTCGACCGCCTTGGCCCAAGGATCGCGCCGCAGGAGCCACACCTCGCCGAGCCCGTGCGCGACGAAATCGCCGTCGTTGCCCTCTTTGGTGACGTCGCCGCGCGCGAGCTCGACGCCGGAGAAGGTCATCTCGCTCGCACCTGTCGCGCTGGTCACCCGCGCCTCGCCGCCGAGGAGCCTCTTTACCGGCTCGGAGCGGAGGTCTTCGTCGCGCGTGACTGCAATCGCGATGGTGCCGCCCGACTGCACCCAGTGCTCGAGCGAGTCGAGCGCGCGCCCGGACAGTCGACCGAGGATGTCGCTCGGCACCACGACCAACGCGGCCCCGCTCCAACCTCCGGCGACATCGGGGAGGATCGGATCGCCCGACTCGCGCGCGAACTGCACGGTGGTGACCTGCGCGGTCGCGAGCGCGAGCCCGCTCACGGTGGGGCTGGGCGGAGGCGGAATCACGCCCTTGGGACCGCCCATCGGATGATGCGGCGGAGGCGGGACCTTGACGCCCTCGTCGTCGTCGAACGCAGTGGACCCGGACGCGGGGACCTCGACCAGCTTGAGACCGCGGGCATCCTTGCCCTGAATCTCGACGATGGTGGCGACCCCCTCGATCGGCCGCGTGAGCGAGAGCGCCTGGCTCGCGATCTCGCCCTCGGCGGGCGCGCGCAGCACCACGTTGGGGAACGTGCCCGCGTGCAGGTGGAACGGCATGAGCAGCCGCACCGACTCGCCCGCGGCGAGCGACACCGGAACGCGCAGGCTGCCGCGGTCGTCCGCGTGACGGTCATACGAGGAGTCGACCGCGACCTCACCGCGCCAGGCGGGCGCGTCGGTGTTGTCGAGCGTGACGACCGCCTCGTTCCACCCCACCACCCACGGCGCGTCGGCGCCTTGCACGTGCGTGACCGCTAGCCGCGGAGCAGCCCCTGCCCACGCAGGCAACGCGACGACGACGGCCGCGGCGAACGAAGAACAAACTCGGGCGAAGGATCGACGCATCCGGAAGGCTCGGCGGAGAGCATAGAGGATGCCCCGCCGCGCGAAACCGGAACGCACCGAACACAAGGAAAGTTCCCGTCGGTCAGCTTCGCAGGGCCTCCCCGAGCGAGGGCTGACCGTGGATCGGATGCGAGCTGCCCTTCACCACCGGCGCGGTCCGCGCGCGGAGCATCGGGGCGAACGCACCGCGGTACGACCACGCGAGGTACACCTCGAGCGCGAGGAGGAACGCGACCAACCCGAACGACGGCGCGAGCAAGAGGTGGAACGCGGCGATGTTCACGATGATCGGAGCGAGCACGGTCAACGCGAGCGGCACGAAGCGGTTCGACAACAAGAGCGCGCCCGCCAGGACCTCGGTGCCCTTGAGCAACGGGAAGAAGTAGCCAGCCTTCGCCAGCCCACCGATGAACGGCAGCGCGGCCTCGGGCAGCGGAGGCTGCGGCAGGAAGTGGAGGAAGCCGTTCAGTCCGAAGACGACGAACGTGAGGCCGAGGAGCGAGCGGGCGGCGGTGGGGAGCAGGCGTGTGAGCTTTTCCATGTCCGGAGGGTGGGTCGTTGCTCCCTCGTGAACTAGTGGACGAATTCGCAACCCACTGTTCTCCTGGGGCGAACAAATGGACCTCAATCGCATCGCCGTCTTCGCCCGGGTGGTCCACGAAGGGAGCTTCACCAACGCGGCGCGCGCGCTCGGGCTCCCGAAGTCGTCGATCAGCCGCAGCGTCTCGCTCCTCGAACAGGAGCTCGGCACACGGTTGCTCGTGCGCTCCACACGCAAGGTGCAGCCGACCGAGACCGGCGCCGCGTACTACGAGCAGGTCGCGCGGGCGCTCCTCGGCATCGAGGAGGCCAACGCCGCGGCGACCGAGACGCACGCCACGCCGAGCGGCATCGTCCGCATCACCAGCGTGGCCGACATCGGCACGCGCATCCTGATGCCGATCGTCACCCGGTTCGTCCGCAAGCACCCGAAGATTCGCATCGAGCTCTCGATGACCCCGAGGATCGTCGATCTCGTCGAAGAAGGCATCGACCTCGCGCTCCGTGCGGGACCGCTCCGCGAGTCGTCGCTCGTCGCGCGTCGGGTCGGGTTGCTGACGTCGGCGCTCTACGCGTCGCCCAAGTACCTCGAGCGTCGGGGCACGCCGCGCAGCATCGACGAGCTCCCCAGGCACGACTGCGTGCTGTTTCGCGCGACGCGCGGATCGCTGGCATGGACGCTCGAGGGTCCGAAGGGAGCGACCACCACGACGGTGACTGGACCGATCATGGTCGACGAGATCAGCGCCGCGCGTCGCGCGGTCATGCTCGGCGCCGGCATCAGCCTGTTGCCCGCGTTCTTCATCGCGCGCGAGATCGAGCGCGGGACGATCGTTCGCGTGCTCCCCGGGTACGCGGCCCACGGCGGCCCCCTGCACCTCGTCTATCGCTCCGCACGCCTCGTTCCCCAGCGGGTCGTGCTCTTTCGCGAGGCTCTCCTCGCAGAGCTCGTCAAAGTGCCTTGGAGCTGTACCGAGGCGCCGTCGTGATTGGCACGCGGCGAGCGCTGGGCCGAGCGCCTCGGCATAGAGGTGAGGCGGATAGGAGGGCTCATCCCGCGCGTATCCTGCGCGCGGCTTCGACCAAGAGCTGCGTCGTCGTCAGCCCGATTTCGTCCTCCGACTCGACCGTCAGCGCGTCGTACTCGAAGGTCCCGGTGTTCCAACCAAGGATTGTGAGGACGGCCTCGCGCCCGCTTGCCGATTGGGCGCCCTCGAGGGTCGCCGAGACGACGCGACCGTCACGAATGATCATTCGACCCGTGCTGTCGGCTCGTCGCACGACGAGCAACCCGCTCTTGCCGTCGATCGCGAACACCGACAGCAATGCCGATAGCCCGAGCTGCTCGAGGGAGCCGCGCAGGCCCGGCTCGTCATCGCCCCCTTCGACCACGGACTTCGCCTCGGCAGCGCTCTCGGCCGCTTTGCGCTCCAGGAACTCGGCTCGCAGCTTGAGCGTGTGGCGGAGTCGGATGCGATGCTTGGCCGCGTTGGCTACGCGAATCGCGAGCTCCTCGATGTGGAACGGCTTCGGGAGGTAGTCGTCGGCTCCGAGCCGGAATCCCTTGAGGCGATCTTGGGTCGACGAGAGCGCCGTGAGGAAGATCACGGGCACGAGCGCGAACGCCGGATCGGCCCTGAGGGTGGTGACGAATTCGAGACCGTCGACCTTCGGCATCATGATGTCGGAGACGATGACGTCGGGCTTGATTGCGCGGGCCCGGGCCAACCCAACTTCACCGTTCGAAGCGACGTCTACGTCGAACCCGCGCGCAGTGAGCGCGTGACGCGCGAGTCTCACGATCGATTCATCGTCCTCGACGATGAGCACCCGGGGTCTCTCGCCCATGGAGTCAGCGTATCATCGATCGCGACCTCGGCGGCGGCTGGGCGAGCGCGTGGCGCCCGCCTCATCGAGGATCGGCAGCCCGACGTTTCACGCGCCGTTGCAGCTTGTTTCTTCGGGTGGGCGCGAGACGGGGTTTCCTCGAACCTCGTCGAAGGCACGCAAGCTGCAGTCGCCGGACCCGATGTTCCGCAGCGCTCTTCGCAAGGCGTCCGTGCTCGTCGGTTTCGGCCTCGGCGCCGCCCTCGCGAGCTGCGGCCATCGAGAGACCAAGCCAGCCCCCGAGCTCGAAGCCAGGCCCGCGCCCGTCACTTCGGAGAGCGACGCGATCCGTCGGGGCAAGCTGCTCGTCAGCCGGACCAAAGAGGAGCTTCCCGGCCATGTCGGCAATGGGCTCCACTGCACGAGCTGCCACCTCAAGGACGGCACGCAGAAGAACGCGGGCCCTTGGGTGGGTCTGGTCGGGATGTTCCCCGAGTACCGCGCGCGCAACGCGAAGAAGAACACGATCGAAGAGCGGGTGAACGACTGCTTCGAGCGGAGCATGAACGGCAAGCCGCTGCCGACGGACGGCCCCGAGATGACGGCGATCGTCGCGTACATGAAGTTCCTCTCGAAGGACGTTCCTCCCGGTCGCGAGGTCGAGGGCCGAGGCTTCGCGCGGATCAAGCCCGCGCCCACCCCCAATCGAGAGCACGGCAAGGAGCTGTACGCGACCCGCTGCGCGAGCTGTCACGGCGCCGATGGCGCTGGGATCACCGGGCCCGACGGGGCGTACGTGTTCCCGGCGCTGTGGGGCGATCGCTCGTTCAACATCGGAGCAGGCATGGCACGTCTGCACACGGCGGCAGCGTTCGTGAAGGGAAACATGCCGCTCGGCCAGGGCGGCACGCTGAGCGATCAGGACGCCTACGACATCGCAGATTGGTTCATCCACCAGCCGCGGCCAGACCTGCCCGGCAAGGAGAAGGACTGGCCCAACGGCGGCAAACCCGACGACGCGCGCTACTGATCAACCGTCTCGACGAGAGCTTCATGAAACATCGATTCGCAGTCGCCGCAGTCGTCACCGCGTCGCTGTTCGCTACCGCCGCGCATGCCGCCGACTGGCCGATCGCCATGGGGACCGAAGAGGGCGCGCCCGATCAACCCCTGCGACCGCTGGGGTTCCTCCAAGTCGTCGGAGAAGGCACCTCGGGAGCGCGCGTCGAGGGGCTGAAGAGCAAGGCCCTCTCGAAATACGAAGGAGCCCGGCCGACGTTCAACACCGTGGGCGACTCGGACGCCTCGTTTGGACTCACCGTCCGCCGCGCGCGCATCGGATTCCGCGGCTCGGTGCCGAGCACGAACAAGCAGGTGACCTACTTTCTCTCGGTCGAGGCAGGCACCGCCGCGATCAATCGCGGATCCACGATTCGTCTGGTCGACGGCGCGATCACCTTCAGCATGCTCCCCGGCGCGCGCGTGCGCGTGGGGCAGTTCAAGCTGCCGACGATGGACGAGACCGTCGAGGCGAACCCCATCTCCGGGGAGCTCATCAACTTCAGCAACGTCGCTTTGGGGTTGATGCTCGAGAACAAGGTCGAGAAGGGAGTCTACGTCGGAGGCGCGTATGCGTTTCGCGACGTCGGCATCCAGGTGTTCGACACGTTCCAACGGCGGAACGTCGCACTCAGCTACCAGCTCATGGTCTCGAACGGCCGCTTCGGCGGCACGGACGAGGACAACCAGAAAGACGTCACCGGCCGGGTGATGGCGTCATGGGTCTTCTCCGGCAAGGCGAACGATCCGCATCGGCAGGAGCTGTCTCTGTTCGCGTGGGGACAACACGGCACCCGCGGGTACGGCGACCGACGCTATGAGCGGATCCGCGAGGGAATCGGCGTGCATCTCGAGCGAGAGCCGATCCGGCTCCGCGCCGAGCTCGTGTACGGCTCGGGCATGCTGGTGCTCGGACCGAACCCGCCGTTCGCGGGTGAGCCGATCGCCGTGGCACCGGATGGGCGCGCGCTCGGCGGCTATGCCCAGGCGCGCGTTCGCTTGTTCGGCAAGCTCCTGCTCGGACTCCGATACGACGAGCTCCACCGACAGCTCGGCCAGGGGCCGGCCCTTCGCGTCCTCCGCACCCTGACCCCCGCGATCGAGTGGGACTTCACGCCGAAGGCGAAGCTGATGTTCAACTACGAGAAGCGTTGGCTCGGCGCACCGGACGGAAGCGAAGACGCCCAGCGCATCGCCGAGACGATCGCCGACCGCGTGCTGGTGCAAGCCACCGTGACGTTCTGATCGAGAGGCAAGCTCGGATCATTGGCGCTTCTTCGGCCCCACCAGCGTCCGCAGCGTGCAGGTCGCGACCTCTTCGCCCTTGGCGTCGAGCATGTGCACCACCACCGGGTACTCGTGCCGCTCGCTGGTCTCCGGCGTCGGCGCGTCGACCACCGCGCGGATCGTCCCGCGGGCCTTCTTCAGGTACTCGATCGACAGTCCCGCGACGATGAACCGGGCGTCGTCCGGGAGCGAGTACGCGATGGCGACGTTCCCGGCGAGCTCCGCGAGGTTGCAGAGCGCGATGGCGTGCACGCAATCGAGGTGATTGCGGACCGCGCGGCGGTCGCGGAGCGTCACCTCGGCATGGCCGCGCGTGAGCACCTCGACCTCGGCGCCGATGGTGCCGGTGTACGGCGCGGCGAGGCCGATCGCGCGGGTGAAGAGCTTCTTGCCACCGGGAAGCCGGTGCACGCGGTCCCAGAATTCGCGAATGACGTTGCGCTCGGAGCTGGCGATGGAGGATGGCGAGAGGGCGGCGAGGAACGCAATCATGGACCCCCTACGTGGACGCTCCAACGCCGTGCGTCCAGGGGCGCACGTCCACGACGGCCATCCCCGCGGCGCGCCCGGCCTCGACGCCGAGGTCGGCGTCCTCGTAGACCACACACGCCGCGGGCCTCACACCGAGTCGTTCGGCGGCGACGAGGAAGACGTCGGGGGCGGGCTTTCCGCGGCTCACATCCTCGGCCGTGATCACCACGGGGAACAGGTCCGCGAGCCCCGCCGCGCGCAACGTCGCCACCACCACCTCGCGTTTGCCGCCGCTCGCGACCGCGAGCTTGCGACGACCGAGCTCCCGGCGCGCGACGGCGACGACCGCCGCGATCGGCACGCCCTGCTCCTCGAGCGCGAGGTAGCGCGCGTCCTTCTCGTGCGCGACAGCCGCTGCGTCACAGGTGACGGCCTGCTCGCGCGCGAGCAGCTCCACGATGTCCCGCGTGGGCACGCCCGCGAGCGCGTAGAACCGCTCCTCGCTCAGCGCGATCCCGACCGGATCGAGCGCCTCCCGCCAGGCGCGATAGTGCGCGGGCATGGTGTCGACCAGCGTGCCGTCGCAGTCGAAGATCAGCGCCTCGAACTCCGCGGGGATGGGCTCCTCCGGGCTCATCCCTTGCGGGCTACCCGGGCGATCATCGCCGCCTCGCGCTTCTGCCAGCGCTCGCGGCCCTTCTCGCGCTCACCTTCGCGGGTCCGCGGCCGACCACGCGGCGGGAGCGTGCCGATCAGACGTGTGGTGATCGCGGCGACCTCTGCCACGGCGCGCTCGAAGGCCTCGTGCTCCTCGGCGCCGGGCTTCTGCAGCCCGCTCACCTTGCGCACGTATTGGAGGGCGGCGGCTTCGATCTCCTCCTTGGTGGTCGGCGGCTCGAAGTTCGAGAGCACGCGGATGTTGCGACACATCCGCCCACGATAGCGCTCAAACGCGCGGCTTGGGCTCAGCCTCGGTCTCGAGCTTCGCCCGCTCGCGTGCGAGCGCGAGCAGGACGCGCAAACGCTTCAGCTCCGCCTCGCGGAGCAGGGCTCGCCGCTCGACCTCGGCCTCCAGGTGCAGGCGATCTCGGGCTTGGGCTCGTCGTTCCATGGGGGGCCCGATACGACGCCACCGACGAGCCGATGTTGCGCGCGCTCGTTATCTTTTCTTCGGAATTCCCGACGCGAACAGAGATCAGAGCTCGTCAGCGCGCCTCACGGCGACGGCGAGCCACGCCGAGCGCCACCAGCGCCGCCAACGCGTACGCGAACGAGCGGGTGCTCCGCGGGGTGGTCGAGCAGCCGCCGTCACCTTCCTGCGCTTCGATCTGGAGGATCACGCAGGCCTTCACGGTGGTGTCGCAGATGGTGCCCGGCGCGCAGTCGTCCGAGCTCCCGCACGAGGTGGAGCACTTGCCGTCCGAGCCGCAGCGGTAGGGCGAGCAGGACTTCGACGCGCCGCTCTTGTCGATCGACGAGAGCCGGTCCTCGCTGCACTTGACCCCCTGGACGCAGACCCCGCCGTCGCAGCGGTAGTCGGTGACGCAGTCCGTGTCGGCGGTGCAGCTCGACTTGCACCCGGTCGGCGACGCGACGTCGCAGACGTAGGGCGTGCACGGCTTGGGCTCCGGCATGGAGCAGCCGCCCGCACCGTCGCACGCGCCCTTCTTCTGGAAGCGCTTGTCCTCGGTGCACGCATCGGCGCCGCACGAGGTGGTGCCGCCGTTCTTGAACCCTTCGCACTTGTCGCGCGTCTTGCCGTCGCACTGCGCCTTCGCGCAATCGGTGTCGGCCTTGTCGTCACATGCCTTGCGATCGGTTCCGTGGGGCACGCCGACCACCGGGGTACAGGTGCCCTCGCTGCCGCCGATGTCGCACGCCTCGCATTGGCCGTTGCACGCCGTGTCGCAGCACACCCCGTCGACACAACGACCGCTCGCGCAGTCGTCGGCCTTGGTGCACGCGACGCCCTTCTTCTTCAGGCACATGCCCGGCGTGGTGCTGTCGGCCGCCGCGCACGAGCTTCCCTCGCCGCAGCTTCCGACCGAGCAACAGACGCCGTCGGCGCAGAACCCGCTGTCGCACTCGGTGTTGGTCCCGCAGACCTTGCCCAGGCCCTCGACCTTCACGCAGGAGCCCGACTTGCAGTAGTTGCCCTTGGCGCAGTCGTCGGTCTTGGTGCAGGCAGCGAGACACGCAGTCGCGCCGCACACGTACGGAGCGCAGCCCTTGAGCACGGGCTTGCAGGTGCCCGCGCCGTCGCACGTGCTGACCTGCTTCTCCTCGCCGCCGCCGCACGAAGGCTTGCCGCACGCCGACGTGGCCCCCGGGTACTTGCAGTCCTTGCCGTCGGTTCCGTCGCAGCGGGCCGCGCAGTCCGAATCGGTCGACGTGCCTTTGCAGCTCGGGTGACCAGACAGCGGACTGCCCACGATCGGCACGCACTTCCCCACCGAGCCCGCCTTGTTGCAGGCCTCGCACGCGCCGTCGCATGCCGAGTCGCAGCACACGCCGTCGACGCACGCGCCGCTCGCGCACTCCGCGTCGGCCACGCACGCAGTGCCGTTGAGGCTGACGCAGAAGCCCTTGAGCGTTCCGATCCCGGCGCTGCACGACCTGCCCGCGCCGCACCCACCCTCGGCGCAACACACGCCGTCGGTGCAGAACCCGCTGGTGCACGTGCTCGCGCCGGTGCAGGCGGTGCCGAGGCCCTCGATCGGAATGCACGCGCCCGACTTGCAGTAGTTGCCGGTCTTGCAGTCGGCGTTGGTGGTGCACGTCGACTTGCACGCCGTCCCGCCGCAGGTGAACCCGCCGCAGGTCTTCGGCTCGTCGTTGCAGGCACCGGCGCCGTTGCACACCGAGACGTGGGTCTCGACGAAGGTGCCGCTACTGCTGGTGCAGGTGTTGGCGCCGCAGCTCGTCGACAGCGTGGGGTAATGACACGCCGCCATGTCGGTGCCGTTGCACACCTGTCCGCACTCGGTGCCCGCGCCGCTGCCCGCGCAGGCGGAGCGGGTGCCATGCGGAGCGCCGATCACGGCGCTGCAGGTGCCGACCTTGCCGGTCGCATCGCACGCTGCGCACTGCGAATCGCACTTGGTGTCGCAGCACACGGAGTCGACGCAGAACCCCGAGCCGCACTCGGCCGAGGAGGTGCAGGCGACGCCGTTGGCCTTGGCGCACTTGCCGAGAGAGCCCGCGAGATCGCAGCGCTCGCCGCTTCCGCAGCTCGCCGTGCCGCAGCAGACGCCGTTGACGCAGTTGCCCGACCCGCACGACGAAGCGCCCGCGCACGCCGCGCCGTTGGTCTCCTTGGCAGTGCACGTACCGACCTTGCAGTAGAACCCGGTCGCGCAATGGGTGTCGTCCGCGCAGGTCGACTTGCACGACGTCGTGTCGCACAAGAACGCGCCGCAGGCCTTGGTGGAGAACGAGCAGACGCCCGCGCCGTCGCAGGTTCCCGCGGTGGTCTCGACCCCGCCGGTGCAGCTCGCGCTCCTGCAGCTCGTGGTGGACGTCGGGTAGGCGCAGCTCGTCGCGCTGGTGCCGTCGCACTGGGAACCGCAGGTGGTGCCGACGCCCGTTCCTCCGCAGGCCGGCCGCGCGCCGACCGGCGCGCCCTTCACGTTGCTGCACGTGCCGACCGAACCGGTCACGTTGCACGCCTGACACTGACCCGTGCACACGGAGTCACAACACACCCCGTCGACGCACTTGCCCGAGCCGCACTCTCCGCCCGCGCCGCATGCCGTTCCGTTGGCCTTCATGCACTTGCCGAGCGAGCCCGAGATGCTGCACGAGTAGCCGGGCGTGGTGCACCCGGTGTCGCAGCACATGCCGCTCACGCAGTTGCCGCTCTGACAGGCGCTGGCACCGGTGCAGGCGTTGCCGTTCGGCTGCTTGGTGACGCAGAGGTTCCCGGACGAACAGTAGTACGAGCTGTTCGCGCAGTCGCTGTCGCTCGCACAATTCGATTTGCACGCACCGGTGCCGCACGCGTAAGCGCCGCACGACGTGCTCGTTTGAGCGCACCCGCCGAGGCCGTCGCACGTGCCGACGTTCGTCAGGACCGCTCCGGTGCACGAGGTGCTTCCGCACGACAGCGCGCTGCCGGGGTAGTTGCACTTGACCGGGTCGACGCCGTTGCACCGCGCCGCGCAGCTCCCGGTTCCCGCACACGCGACGCGGGAGGGGATCGCAGGGTTGACGTGCACGCTGGTGGAGACCGTGACGCAGGTGCCTTGCGCGCCCCCGACGTCGCACGCCTGACATTGACCACCGCACGCTGTGTTGCAGCAGAAGCCGTCGACACAGTTGCCGGTCGCGCACGCGCGACAGGTGCCCGACGCCTTGCAGTCGGTCGCGAGGTTGCAGCTCGCCCCTTGGGTCTTCTGCGCGACGCACGAGCCGGCGGCGTTGCAGTAGAACCCGGAAGAGCACTGCGCGTCCGTCGTGCAGCTGGTCGCGCAGCTCGCGCTCGAACCGGTGCACGCGAAGGCGACGCACGCCGGCGTGCCGGGGTGGGACACCGGTGCGAACGTGCACGTGCCGTTGGCCGCCGCGGGCCAGCCGAGCGCCGCGCCGTTGCACGCGTCGCACGCGCCGCCGCACGCACTGTCGCAACAGAAGCCGTCGATGCAGTTGCCGGACGCGCAGGAACGACAGCCGGCAGACTTGCAGTCCGCGCCCGCCGCCGGGTTGCAGGTCGAGCCCTGCGCCTTGCGCGCAAGACAGGTTCCGCCGGGAGCACAGTAGTACGCCGAGGCGCAGTCGGCATCGCTGCCGCACGTCGACGGACAAGCGCCGCCGGAGCCGTCGCACACGTACGCCCCGCAGGTCGCGCCGGTGCCGGGGCTGCCCTGAGCGACCGCCGAGCACGTACCCGGGGTCGCGCTGCACGTGTTGCACTTGCCGTTGCACGCCACGTTGCAGCAGAAGCCATCGACGCAGTTGCCGCTCGCACATTGCCCGGCCGCAGTGCAGGCCTGGCCGTTCTTCGCGAGACACGTTGCGGTCGCCGAGCAGGTGCTCGTCCCGGTGCAAGTGTCCGCGTCGTCCGCGCTGTTGACGTTGGTACACGTGCCGGGCGTCGCCGCGCAGGTGCGACAGCTGCCGGCGCAACCGCCGTTGCAGCAGTAGCCGTCCTTGCACGTGAGCGAGGCTCCGCACTCGCGACAGCCCGCGACGCTGCAGTCACCGCCGCTGTCGACGTTGCAGGAGCCGCCCTGCGCGCGACGCACCTGGCAGATCCCGCCCGACGCGCAGAAGAAGGCTGGTCCACAATCCGTGTCGACCGCGCAGGTCGTCGGACAGCTGCCCGACACGCCGTCGCAGAAGTACGCGGCGCACCCGGAGCCGTTGGCGCCCTTGGCGAGCACCGTGCAGGTGCCCGGGGTCACGTTGCAGACGTCGCAGCCGCCGTTGCACGCTGTGTTGCAGCAGTAGTCATTGGCGCAGAAGCCGCTCGCGCACTGTCCGTCGCCGGTGCAAGCCTGGCCCTGCTTCTTGCGGCAGCTGCCGTTCGCGTCGCACGAGGCCACCGACGAAGGGCATGTGTCGGGATCGTCGGCGTTGATGACCGAGGCGCAGGAGCCCGGGCTGCCGGTGGTGTTGCACGCCTGACACGTGCCGCACGAGAGCTGTTCGCAGCAGACGCCGTCGACGCAGAAGCCCGTCGCACAGTCGGTTCCGAGGGTGCAGCTTCCGCCGCGGGTGTAGTACTCCCAGGTATCGCCGTAGCGGTACGCGCCGGTACCGCCGTGCGCGACGATGCGCCGGCGCGCCACGTCGTAGTCGAGCGAAAGCCCGTCGCGGACGCCCGGTCCCGCCGCGGTGGACGCGGTCTGCAGCCACGTCGAGCCGTCCCACTCCCAGGTGTCGCCGACGTAACCGCCCGCGTTGCTGCCTCCGACGACGATGGTCTTCTTGCGAATCGGATCGAAGGCGAGCCGCATGCGGTGACGCGGGCTCGGGCCGGTGGTCGAGACCTGAATCCAAGCGGAGCCCGTGAACTCCCATGTGTCGCCGCGGATCGCCGAGGTCGACGGATGCTGCCCGCCGAACATGACGATGCGATTGCGTGCGGAGTCGAACGTCATGCCACCGAAGTAGCGACCGGGGGGGGTGGTGTCCGAGCACGGCGACGAGGTGCAGACCTGCGTCCACGAGGTGCCGTTCCACTCCCAGGTCTCGGCGGGCCCGTTGCTCCCGCCGAACATCACGAGCTTGCCGCGCGCCGAGTCGTACGCCGCCATGGCGCCCCACTTCGTCGCGGGCTTGGTGCACGCTCCCGTGCAGCGCTCCACCCAGGCGGAACCGTCGTACTCCCAGGTGTCGTTGAGGCCGCCTCCGCCGAAGACGACGAACTGCTTGCGCGCCGAGTCGTACGCGCCGGCTGCACCGTGGCGCGTGGGGGGAACCGTCGTCGAGCACGGCGGCGTCGTGCAGACCTGCGTCCACCCGAAGCCCGTGTACTCCCAGGTGTCGTTCATTCCGACGCCGCCCGAGACGCCGCCGCCGAAGCGGATCAGGCGGTTGCGGAAGGTGTCATACGCGGTGGTCGCGAGATCGCGATCGCCCGCGCGGAGCGACCAGGCAGAGTCCTTGTACTCCCACGTGTCGGAGAGCGCGCTCGAGAAGAACCCACCCATCATCACGACCGCCTGGCGATCGGTGTCGTACGCGGCGACATCGTCGGCCCGGGGCGGACCGCTGGCCGCGCTGACCCAGGTGTTGGTCGCGCTGATCAGCTCGAACGTGTCATAGAGGTACCCCGAGGCACCGGCGCCGGCGTGCACGAGGGCGCGCCCGTTGTGGCTCTGGAAGACGAACGCAAATCGGTTGCGCGCCGGAGGCGGGCTGCCGCTGGTCGTCACCGAGCTCCAGGCCGTGCCGTTGAAGCTCCACAGATCGTTGAGCATCGTCCCGGAGGTGCCCGTTCGTCCGGCGAACAAGAGCACGCGAGAACCGGTCGTGTCGTAGACGAGACCATGCGAGTAGCGCGCGGAAGGACCGGTGGCGGCCACCGGCGTCCAGGCGGTGCCGTTCCACGTCCAGGTGTCGGAGAGCGCAGTCCCCGAGCCGTCGAGGCCGCCGAACAGCACGGTGTTGCCGCGCGCCGCGTCGAACGCCATCTGCGTTCCGCCACGGGCGACGGGCTTCGTCGTGGAGCAGGGCGCGGTGGTGCAGCGCAGTGTCCACGTGACGCCGTCCCACTCCCAGGTCTCGCCTCCGCCGCTGTCGCCGCCGAAGAGCACCGCCACGCCACGCGTCGAGTCGAACGCCATGCCGGCGTTGCTGCGGGCGCTCGGTCCCGCGGTGGCGCGGAGCGACCACACGGTGCCGTCCCACTCCCAGGTGTCCATCAACGAGCTGCCGCCGAAGATGACGGTGCGCTTCCGCACCGAGTCGTAGACGGACATGTGGCCCGATCGGCCCGCAGGGAGCAGCACCCGCGCCTGCCAGACCACCGTCTCGATCGCCGGATCGACGACGATCGGATACTTCAATCCGCTCGCATCGAGCCGCACCGAGAGCTCGTTCCCGTCCCAGCGCAGAGGGGCGTCGCGCTTCGTTCCGGCTGCGTCGACCGCGATCGCGCGGGGCACCCGGAGGAGCGCGTTGTCGTTCTCGTCGACGATCTCGAAGCCCCCCGCGGCGTCGGGCCGCACGGAGCGCAGGTGCTTCGGCAGCTTGATCGCGAGCTTGAACTCGGTGGGCGCGCTCGCGTCACGCAGCGTGTACGCCCACTCGAGGCGCTCCGGCGAGGCGGCGAACGTGACGTCGGTCGAAGGATACACGTCGCGGTAGACGCCGCGCCCTTCGTCGAGGGTGAGCGGCGAAGACGCCGCGCCGACCTGTGACAGCGAGAGTCGGTAGAGCTCACTGACACCTACGCCGGCCTCGAACGGCCGGTCGGCCGAAGGGGCGAGGCGTGCGCCCACGCGTTGACCACGCTCGGTCCAGGCGGCGCGCCAGCCTGCGGAGACCACGCCGTCCTTCGATCCTTGGAAGCCGTCCGCGTTCGACGCGAAGCGCGCCGAGAGGTCCGGGAGCGGAGCGAGCGCACTGGCAACCCCGAGCGCGACGACGTGCGCCGACTCCGCGTGCTCGACGAGCTCGGTGCTCGCATGCGCGGATGCGTCAGGCGTGCCTGCATCCTCGTTGCGCTGTGAACACCCGAGGACGGCGACGAGCGCAATCCCACCCCACGCGACCCGCGAGACTCCCCACCCTTGCATCGTCCAGCTCCCTCCTCGCGAGACCACCGCGACCCGAGGAGCACGTCAACGAAGCAAGCTGGTGTTTAAGAGGAATTTTCGTCGAAATTTGCGAAATTCATGGAACGACCAGGATGAGCGGCGCTTGCGGGCAACAAGGCGACGACCAGGCCGGCCTCCGAGCTACCTTCTTCGGCGATGAGCCACCACGATCGGTTCTCGCTCGTCGGTCACTCGTCGATGCCGTTCATGAACCCGCTGACGGAGAGCGAGCTCCTCGAGCTGCTCCACCCGGTCGCCCTTCGCCCGGGCGCGCGCACGGTCGATCTGGCAGGCGGGCGCGCAGACCTCTCACGGCTGCTCGCCACCCGCTTCCAATGTGTCACGACCAGCGTCGACGTATCGCCCGCCGCGTGCGACGCCGCCCGCGAACGAACGAGCGGCCTCCCGGTCGAGGTGTTGGTGATGCGCGCCGAGGACCATGTCGCGCGACAGCTGCCGAACAGTTTCGCGCTCGCGTCGGTGATCGGCGCGATCCACGCGTTCGGATCAGGGATCGTCGGCTTTCGCAAGGCTCTCCGGCAGCTCGCCCCGCTCGCGACCCACGTCTTGCTCGCAGACCTCGTGGCCCTCGGCGCACGTGCGGCGCGAGCGTTCGACGTGACCCCCGCCGACGAGCTCGACCACCTCTTCGGCAAACACGTGGTCTCTTTCCTCCACCTCGGTCCCGAGCGAGTCGCTGCTTACGAGCAAGCCTGGTGCGGCAACCTCGCGGCGTACCTCGCCGCCCACCCGGGCGATCCGCGTGAAGCTTGGGCTCGGGAACGAATCGCTTGGTCCGCCGCGCCCGATCTGCGTGCGGCCCGGACCGAGCTCGGGTTCCGAGCCTTTGTGCTCCGTTCGCGCGCGTGACTATCCTCCGGCCATGTCGGAACAACTGCCGAAGCACGCGCGAGTGGTCGTCGTCGGGGGCGGGATCATCGGGTGCTCGGTCGCCTACCACCTCGCGAAGATGGGGTGCCGTGACGTCGTGCTCCTCGAGCGCGATCGGCTGACCTCGGGCACCACCTGGCACGCGGCCGGCCTCATCGTCACCTTCGGGTCGACCTCCGAGACCTCCACCGAGATGCGCAAATACACGCGCGCGCTCTACGAACGCCTCGAGGAGGAGACGGGGCTCTCGACGGGCTTCGAGCCGGTCGGCTTCATCGAGGTCGCGGCCGACGAGGATCGGCTGGAGGAGTACCGACGCGTCTCGGCGTTCAACCGCCACTGCGGCATCGACGTGCAGGAGATCTCCCCGCGCGAGATCGCCGAGCTGTTCCCGCTGGCACGCACCGACGATCTGCTCGCCGGCTTCTACGTGAAGAAGGACGGCCGCGCGAACCCGGTCGACGTGACCATGGCCCTCGCCAAGGGTGCGCGTCTGCAAGGCGTGACGATCCTCGAGAACACGCCGGTGACCGACGTGCTCACCCATCGGGGAGCAGTCAAAGGCGTCCGCACGCCGGTCGGCGACATCGAGGCCGAGTTCGTCGTCAACTGCACCGGCATGTGGGCTCGCCAGCTGGGCGACAAGATCGGTGTGAACGTTCCGCTGCAGGCCGCCGAGCACTACTACCTGATCACCGACAAGGTCCCGGGCATCTCCAAGTCGTTCCCGGTCCTCGAAGATCCGTCGTCCCACGGCTACTACCGCGAAGAGGTGGGCGGCCTGATGATCGGCCTGTTCGAGCCGATCTGCGCGCCTTGGAACGTCGGCCGCGTCCCCGAGGATTTCTCCTTCGGCGAGATCGCGCCGGACTGGGACCGCATGGGCCCCTACGTCGAGAAGGCGATGCGCCGCGTCCCGGCGTCGCTCGAGGTCGGGGTGCGCAAGTTCTTCTGCGGCCCCGAGAGCTTCACGCCGGACCTCGCGCCGGTCGTCGGCGAGGCGCCGGAGCTCCGCAACTACTTCGTCGCCGCCGGCATGAACTCGATCGGCATCCTCACCGGCGGAGGCCTCGGTCGCGTGCTCGCGCATTGGATCCTCACCGGCCGCCCCGACGTCGACGTCACCGGATTCAACATCGATCGCCTGCATCGATATCAATCGAACCCGGAATATCGCCGTACACGTACGGTCGAATCGCTGGGCATGGTCTATCAGTGCCATTACCCGTACCGCTCGATGATGACCGCGCGCGACGCCAAGCGCTCCGCGATCCATGAACGGCTCGCCGCGGAGGGCGCCTATTTCAAGGACGTCAGCGGCTGGGAGGGCGCCGACTGGTTCGCCGGCGCCGGCGTCGAACCGAAGATCGACAAGCTCTCGTTCCGCCGCGAGGCCTGGTTCGACAACTGGCGCGCCGAGCACGAGGCCACGCGCAACGGCGTCATCGTCATGGACATGTCGTTCATGTCCAAGTTCCTCGTCCAGGGTCGCGACGCTGGCGCGTTCCTCGAGCACCTCTCGGCCAACCGCGTGAACGGCGCGTCGGACATGATCACGTACACCCAGTGGCTCGCCGAAGACGGCGGCATCGAGGCCGACCTCACCGTCACCAAGCTCGGCGACGAGAAGTTCATGGTCGTCGCGTCCGACACCGCGCACCGCCACGTCGAGACCTGGATGCACCGCAACCTCGGGGATCGCCACGCCTTCGTCACCGACGTGACGTCCGCTTTCGCGCAGATCAACGTGCAGGGCCCGAAGTCGCGCGAGTTGCTCCAATCGCTCACCCACGCCGACCTGAGCAACGAAGCATTCCCCTTCCGCACCGCGCGCGAGATCGACATCGGCTTCGCCCGCGCGCTCTGCGTGCGCATCACCTACCTCGGCGAGCTCGGCTACGAGCTGTACGTACCGACCGAGCAGGCGGTCCACGTCTACGATCGCATCAAGGCCGCGGGCGCGCGCAACGCGGGGCTCAAGGCGCTCGCGAGCCTCCGCATGGAGAAGGGCTATCGCGACTACGGACACGACATCGACAACACGGACAACGTCCTCGAGGCGGGCCTCGGGTTCGCGGTCGACCTGAAGAAGCCAGGGTTCCTCGGACGCGACGCGGTGCTCGCCAAGAAGGCAAGGGGCCCGCTGACGCGCCGCTTGCTCCAGGTGCTCGTGAAGGATCCCGAGCCGCTCCTGTTCCATGCCGAGATCGTTCGCCGAAACGACGTCGAGGTCGGGTACGTGCGCGCGGCATCGTACGGCTTCACCCTCGGCGGCGCCGTCGGCCTCGCGATGATCGACGCACGCGACACGCCGCTCGACAACGCGTGGATCGAAGCGGGCACGTGGGAGCTCGACATCGCAGGTCGGCGCTACCCGGCACGGGCCTCGCTGCGTCCTCTGTACGATCCCGAAATGAAGCGCGTGAAGAGTTGAGGAGAAGTGCCCAGCTTGTTACGGCAAAACCATCGTGTTAGCCCGTCACCCGGAATGGCCGCTGATCTCGAGTTCCGCGCATATCGCTCCGAGGACCGCGGCGTCATCCTCGGGCTTCTCGCCAAGGGACGACCGCCGAGTTACCCGAGCGAGAAGGCAGCCGTCTTCGACTGGCAGTTCCACGCAAATCCTGCGTCCCATGGAGCGTCCCCGTTCGTGGTCGGCACGCTCGGCGACGAGATCGTCGCGGTCAACGGTCTCGTGCCGGTGAGCCTCCGGCTCGGCGGCGAGATCACGTCCGGGAATTGGAGCCTCGATACGTACGTTTCGGCCGACTACCGCGGCCGGGGCTTCGGCAAATCGCTGATCGCCCGCGTCTCGACGAGCGCGCCGGTGCTGCTCGGCTTCGGGATCAGCGACATGAGCGATCCGATCTTCGAGAAGGCCGGATGGGTGCTCGATCCCTCGATGGCCACCCTCTTCTTCCACGCCAACGAGGTCGGTCTCAAGGGGTTCGCCAAGAACCTCCTCTCGCGGAGCTCCCGCAGCCTTCGCGCGATCAAGCCCAGCGCCATGGCCGAGATTGCCATCGAATCCGAGGTCTCAGGGGTGGAGCTCGATTCGTTGTGGGCCGCGGTGGCTCGGCAGTTCCCCAACGCAGTCGAGCGCACCGGCGCCTATCTGACCTGGCGTTGGCGGGACGCGCCCGTGCTCCGCTACCGGTGGGTCACCGCGCGCCGAGACGGCGCGTTGTTCGGCGCGTTCGTCACGCGACACCACCCCGTCGAATCCGTCCTCGCAGACTACGTCGGCCCGCTCGACGACCCGCCGCTCCTCACGAGCCTCGTCGAGGTCGCGTGCTCCGATCTCGTCGCCTCCGGCACGCGACGCGTGCGTTGCGAGACCAACCACCCTGCGATGCTCGAAGCGCTCCTGGCCGCGGGATTCGTGCGTCACCGCACCGCGGGGCGATTCCGCGTCCGTTCGAACGTGGGGACGGAGCCGGGCCAGTGGTTCGTCATGACCGGGGACAGCGACAACGATCTGCTCGTCCTCTGATTCCGTCGCGGGTCCCCTTCGGGTAAGGCCCTGACAGACCTCATGGACAAGCTCCAGCTCGTTGCCCGCCTTCTCGACCGCGTGGGCGGCAAACACGTCGACAAGCTCGCACGCTGGTCCGGGGTCCTCGGCCTGAACTACCACCGCATCGGCAGCGCCTCGGGCTCGCCGTACGATCACGCCCTCTACAGCGCCACCCAAGAGGGCTTCGCCGAGCAGATGGCGTTCCTCGCGCGCAACTTCGACGTGATCGGCCCCGCGGATCTCGCGGGCCTCGGCGACGCGCCGAAGGGTCGCCACGTACTGGTCACGTTCGACGACGGCTATCGGGACAACTACGAGATCGCGTTTCCGGTCCTGCGCGCGCAGGGGCTCTCCGCGACGTTCTTCGTCACGGTCGGTTTTCTCGACGAGGGCGCGCTCGCCTGGTGGGACGAGATCGCGTGGATGGTGCGCAAGAGCACGCGCCCGCGCCTGCCAGCCGGCGAGTGGCTCGACGCGGAGCTGTCCCTCGCAGAGCCGCACCGCGAGACCACCATCCACGCACTGCTCAAGAAATACAAATCGCTCCTCGGCACGCGTAGCGAAGGCTTCGTCGCATGGCTCGCCGAGGCGACCGGCAGCGGCCGGTGCCCGTCTGCCTCCGCGCGCGAGACCTGGATGACCTGGGACATGGTCCGCGAGATGCGAGACGGCGGAATGACGATCGGCGGCCACACGGTGCATCACCCCGTGCTCTCGCGCCTGAGCGCCGACGAGCAGGCCAAGGAGATCGTCGGCACCGGCGAGCGCCTCCGCGCAGAGCTGGGCGAACCGATGCGATTCTTCGCCTACCCCGTCGGCGGCCGTGACGCGTTCGACGCGAACACGCGACGCGCGCTCGAGCACGCGGGTGTCGAGCTCGCCTTCAGCTACTACGGCGGCTACCGACGCCCGGGCGACTGGGATCGCTACGACGTGCGTCGCGTCGCCATCGAGAGCAGCCACGATGGCCCGAGCTTCCGCGCGACCGTCTGCCTCCCGAGCCTGTACGGGACCCACGAGGGAGGTCTGTCGCAACGTCTCCGCGCGACGGCCTTCGATCTCCTGGCCCGCTGACCAAGTTCGTCAGGGCCACGGACCTAACGTCGGCCATGGCGTCGACGAGCGCGAGCGCTCTACGTTCGGTCGATGGCCGGCGCGTACACGCTCGCGTTCACGAATCGGGAGGGCCGGCTCGAGCTCGACGAGGGGGCCGGGATGAAGAGCGGCCTTCGGACGGTCGATCCGATCGCGCGCGAATTCCGATACGGCGACGGGCGTGCGATTCCATTCGATGCCATCGCTGCGGTCGCGGTCGTCTACACCGAGAAGGAGGTCTTCCGGCACATTGGGCGCTCGGTCACGCCCACGTTGGTCCGAGAGATGCAGCACTCGATCGTGCTCGTCCCCCGACAGCTGCCCGAGGACGCACGCGCCCTCCTCGACGCGATCATGCAGGGGACTCTCGCCCCGAATGCATCGCTTCGCATCGCTTCGGTGACGGTCGAGAACACCTCGATCTACTTCATGCGTGGGCAGCAGAGCGCCGGCGCGCGCCGAGAGGCGAAGGCGATCGCGGCGACGGCGGGGCTGCCGGTCTTCGAGCTGTACGGCGATTCGCCCGTCTTCCGGCCGGCGGGGAGGCTCGACCTCTCGCTCGTCGAGGCGTTGCGCGTGCGCGGCGCCCCCGATCCGGGCCCGCCGCCGCCAGGGGTCGTGCTCACCGAGGCGGCGGACGAGGTTGTGATTGCGTTGCCGGTGCGCAAGTCGATGCGACTCCCGCTCGCTTTGCTCGGGTGCGGGTTCATGGCGATTGGGATCCTGCTCATCGTCTTCGCCGATCCACGCCCGGGTCTCTTCGCATTCGTCCCCGGCCTGATTTTCCTGATCGTGGGGCTGACCACGGCGCCGCCGCGCGGTGAGCGCATCGTCGTCGGCACCACGGCGCTCGAGTGGACGGGCGAGTCCTCCGAGGACCGCGTGGAGCTCGCGGCGCTGGAGATGATCCGGGTCGCCGACGACGGGACGCTGGTGCTCGTCGGCCATCGCGACGAGGTGCGGTGCCCGCTCGGGACGGCCTTCGCCCCCTGGGCGCGCGCCGCGATCGAGTGGCGCCTCTCGCCCCGGCCCGGCACCTACCGTTGACCAATGAGCGTAGACTCCGCGGCGTGGGTTCTCGAACGCTCCTCGCCGTGGCGGTGGCGGCTCTGGTGTTGCGCTCGGGGCTGTGCCTGCGGGACCTCGCGTACCTCGACCGACTCTTCATCCCGGACGACACCTACTACACGCTCTCGATCGCCCGACACCTCGCGTGGGGCGACGGTCCGACCGCCCACGGTGGTCCGCTGACGAACGGCTTCCAGGCCCTCACCGCGTTCCTCCTCGTCCCGTTCTGTCGACTCCTCCCTGGCCCCGACGGTCCGCTCCGCGCCGCCCTCGTGCTCAGCGCGTTGGCGGACGTAGCCACTGTCGTCCTTCTCGGACGCCTCGCGGCCCGCGCCTCGCGTCGGCCCGAGCGCGCGGCCTTCCTCGCGGCGCTCGCCTGGGCAGTCTCTCCGGTGGCGATCGCGAACGCGCTCAACGGCCTCGAGACCTCGCTCGCCGTCGCGTGTCAGTTGGCGTTCGTCGACGCCGTGCTCGTCGCGCGAGAGGCGAAGGCCGCACGACGCTGGTCGTACGCTGGCGCGATCGCGGGCCTCGCGATGCTCGCGCGCGTCGACTCGGTGTTCGTGGTGGCGGGCATCGGCGCGTTCGAGCTGTCGTTCGGCGATCGACGCGGCGTGCTGCGCGCGGGCGCGGTCGGTCTCCTGGTCGTGGCTCCGTGGTGGAGCTACCAGCTGGTCCGGTTCCACACCGTCGTGCCGGGGAGCGGGGCGGCCGTGCGTCAGCACGTCATCGGCTCGTCCACGCTCGCGACCCAGCTCGGGTGGGCGGCCGGATACGTGGTGGGAACGCCTTTCGTCGATCTCTCGGACCTCCGGGCGTTCGCGCTGTTCCACCCGCCGTTCGGCGTCGCGCTGTTCATCAGCGTCGCGCTCGGCCTCGCCTGGGCGGGCGTGCGGGCATTTCGGGGGAGACCGCCGCTGCAAATCCTCGCGCTCGCTGCGGTGACGCTCCTCGTCTTCTACGCCACCTACCTGCCGGCGCTCTATTTCTTCAAGCGCTACCTCGCGCCGGTGTTGGCGGTGACTGCGCTGCTGATCGCGGTCCTGGTCGCCGAGGTGCCCACGAGCGCTCGCGCGCGAAACGCCGATCGCATCGCGGCGCTCGGCCTCCTCGCCGCGTGCGCGATCGGGTTGGTGGCGTCGGTGCCCTTCTTCTTGTTGAGGCCGGCGACCAGCGTGGAAGGCGGGTTGCACGGCCTGAAGGGGTACCGCACGCCGGCGCAACAAATCGTCGGGTTGGCGCCGCCCGGGAGCGTGATCGGCGCCCTGCAGAGCGGCGCCCTGGGCTGGTACGCGATCGACCGACCCGTCACGATCGTGAACCTCGACGGTGTCGTCGACGCCGAAGCGCGCAAGGCTTACCGAGAAGGGACGTTGAACGAGCTCGCCATTCGTCGGTCGGTGACCCACCTCGCGGACTGGCCGTTCAACCTCGACACGATTGCCAAACGTTCGACGCGTCCGTTCCGGGCCCGCCTCCTCGGCAAGAGCAGCCCACAGGATCCGCCCGCGATGAGCCTGGGGCTCTCGTTCATGCTCCTCCAGGTCGATTGGGGGAGTTGAGTCGACTCAGAGCACCGAACGCGCCGCTTCGGTGAGCAGCGCCGTGAGTCGACGCGCGAAGCGGTTCGGATCCTCGAGCGTGCCGCCTTCGGTCAGGAGAGCCTGATCGTAGATCGTCTCGACCCACTCCCGGAGACGCTCGCTCCCCGCGTCCTTCTCGTGGAGCTTCTCGAGCATCTCGACGAGCGGATGACTCGGGTTGAGCTCGAGCACCCGCTTGCTCCGCGGGATGGCGCGACCACGTTCCCGCAGGAGGCGCTCCACGAACGCGTGGCTGCCACCCCCGGCGACGACCAGGCACGCCGGCGAATCGGCGAGTCGTTCGGACACGCGCACGTCCTCCACGTGATCGCCGAGGATCTCCTTCACCTTCGAGAGGAACGGCTTCATCGCGGCTTCGCGGGCCTCGCGCGCGGCCTTGCCCTCGTCCTTCTCGTCGAGCTTGAGATCGGCGCGCATGGCCGAGACGAGCGGCTTCTCCTGGAAGGTGCGGAGCGAGTCCATGGTGAACTCGTCGACCGGATCGATCAGGAAGAGCACCTCGTACCCACGCGCGACGAGCGACTCGAGGTGCGGCGAGCCCTCGAGCGCCTTGCGCGACTCGCCGAACACCCAGTAGATGGCCGGCTGCCCTTCCTTCATGCGCTCGACGTACTCGGCGAGCGAGGTGGTCTTGCCCGCTTCGGTGTGGGTGCTCTCGAACCGCGCGAGCCCTGCGAGCCGCTCGCGGTACTCCCAGTCGGTGGCGATTCCGGCCTTGATTTGCGGCCCGAACCCCTTCCAGAACGCCGCGTAGTCCTCCGGCTTGTCCTTCGCGAGCTCCTCGAGCAGCTCGAGCGAGCGCTTCACCAGCTGCTTCTTGATCAGCCGGCTCGTCGCCGAGTCCTGGAGGATCTCGCGCGAGACGTTGAGCGGCAGATCGTCGGAATCGACGATGCCGCGAAGGAACCGCAGCCACTCGGGGAGCAGCTCCTCGACGCCCTCCATGATGAACACGCGTTTGACGAACAACCGTAGGCCCCGCTTGCGCTCGCCGAGCCCGAACAGGTCCTGCTCGGGGTGCTTCGGCACGTAGAGCAGCGCGGTGAACTCCTGATTGCCCTCGACCTTGAAGTGCGTGTGCGCGAGCGGCGCCTCGGTGTCGTGGGTGAGGTGCTTGTAGAGCTCGTCGTACTCCGCCGGCTCGATCTCGCTCTTGCTGCGCACCCAGAGCGCGCTCGCCTTGTTCACCCGCTCGAGCTCGCCGCTCGGCTTCTTCAGGAGGATCGGGTGACCGACGAAGTCCGACCAACGCTCGATGAGCTCGCGGAGCCGCCACGATTGGAGGAACTCCTTCTGCTCGTCGCGGACGTGGAGGATGATGCTGGTTCCCCGGACGTCGCGGGTCGCGGGCTCGACGACGAACCCGTCTTCACCGGCCGAGACCCAGCGGAACGCTTCGTCCGACGTAGCCGCGCGCGAAACCACCTCGACCTTGTCGGCCACGAGATACGCCGAGTAGAACCCGACGCCGAACTGGCCGATCAAATCGGGCTTGTTCGCCCCCTCCTGCGCGAGCTTCTCGAGGAACGCCCGAGAGCCGGAGTGCGCGATGGTGCCGAGGTTCTCCACGAGCTCGGCCTCGGTCATGCCGATGCCGGTGTCCTCGATGGTGATCGTCCCCGCGTCCTCGTCGATGGCCACCCGGATCTCGAGCGTCGAGTCGCCCCCGAGCGCCGAGGCATCGGTGAGAGACCGGAACCGGAGCTTGTCGAGCGCGTCGGACGCGTTCGAGACGAGCTCGCGGAGGAAGATCTCCTTGTTGCTGTAGAGGGAGTGGATGACGAGGTGGAGCAGGCGGCTCACCTCGGCCTGGAAGCGATGGGTCGACACGTCGCGCCCGATAATCACGAAGACAGCTTCGTCAAGCCGCCGGCGTGCCGACCAGGCGCCGCCATGGTTGGCCCAGAGCGACACACGCGGGAATCGAAGAGCGCCGGGAAATCGAGCTCTCGACGAGGGCACGGGCGTTGCTCATGCATCCGCCCATGCACCTCCGTCGCCTCTTCGGCCTCGCCACATTCGCCTCGGCTCTCGCCCTGGGTGCTGCCTGTGGCGGCAAGACCGACGACGCCACCACGGCCGACGCGGGCGACGGGTGCAAGCCGGGCGACAAGAAGAACCTGGAGTGCAACGCGTGCACCTGCGACGCGAGCGGCTTCTGGGCGTGCACCACGATGGGCTGTCTCGATGCGTCCCCCGACGCCGCATGCACGCCGGGCGCGACGAAGAAGCTCGATTGCAACACCTGCAGCTGCATGCCCAACGGCGAGTGGGCGTGCACCGGGATCGCCTGCGTCGACAGCGCCCTCCCCGACACCGGAACGGACGCGTCGCGCGATCCACGCTGCCCGTCGTCGTGGACGGCCGCGACGACCGGCAGCCACGACGATCTGTGCCCGACGATCGCCTGCACCTACCCCGAAGGCTCGTGCACCTGCCCGGGCTACTGCGGCGGGCCTCCGCCCGGTCCGGACTGGAAGCCGACCTGGACCTGCACGCCCAAGCCTCCGCCCCGCACCGACGGCTGCCCGGACGCCGAGCTCACCGACGGCGCCTCGTGCTCGACCGCGGGCAAGGTGTGCTCGTACGGCAGCTGCTGCATGTACCAATACGAGTGCATCTCGAGCCACTGGAAGAAGTCGGGCCCGATCTGCCCGCCGTGATATTCTTGCGTCTCATGGGCAATCGTCTCTACGTCGGGAATCTCTCGTTCAACACCACGCGCGACCGGCTCGAACAGGCCTTCTCGTGCGCCGGCCACGTCCAGGACGTTGCCCTCGTGAGCGATCGCGAGACCGGGCAACCACGCGGCTTTGCCTTCGTCACCATGTACACTCCGCATGAGGCCCAAGCGGCCATCATGATGCTGGACGGCTCGGCGCTCGACGGTCGTCAGATCAGGGTCAACGAGGCGCAGGAGAGGCACGGACGCGGCGGGGAGGACGGCTCGGACGGAGGCCGCGGTGGCAGAAGCCGCGGAGGCCGTTAGTCACGGACGAAGGTCCGCTTCATTGCGCCTGCCGTGACGCAGCGACCTCGCGCGATACATCCGCAGGGCGCGAGGGAATCGACGCGAGCACCGTGTCGACCACTTGATCGGTCGACACGCCATCCGCCTCGCCTTCGAACGAGCGGATCATCCGGTGACGCATCGCAGGCTTGGCGACGCGTTGGATGTCCTCGAACCCCGCGTGCATGCGGGCCGCCGAGAGCGCGACCGCCTTCGCTCCGAGCACCAGCGCCTGCGCCGCACGAACCCCCGCACCCACGCGGATCGCGCGCTTCACCAGCGCGGGCGCCTCCGGCATCGTCGGATCGCACGCGCGAACCAGACGCGCCGCGTACCGGAGCACCGGTTCGGCCACTGCCACGTCGCGACAGGTCACCCGCAGGGCGAGCAGCTCGTCGCGTCCGATCACCGGCTTCGGCATCTCGGTGATCTGCCCGGTGGTGCGACCGAGAACCTGCACGAGCTCGTCCTCGCTCGGCGACGGCACCATCACCTTGAAGAGGAACCGATCGAGCTGGGCCTCGGGCAACGGATAGGTGCCCTCCATCTCGATCGGGTTCTCGGTGGCGAGCACGTAGAACGGCTCTTCGAGCACGTGCTTCTCGCCCGCGAGCGTGACCGAGTGCTCCTGCATCGCCTCGAGCAACGCCGACTGCGTCTTCGGTGTCGCCCGGTTGATCTCGTCGGCGAGCACCACCTGGGCGAAGATCGGCCCTTTTTGCAGGACGAATCGACGACCGCGGCCGCCCTCGCCCTCGACCAGCATGTGCGTGCCGGTCACGTCGCTCGGCATCAGGTCGGGGGTGAACTGGATGCGCGAGAACCGCAGGTCGACCGCCGCCGACAAGGCGCGGACGAGCAGCGTCTTGCCGAGGCCGGGCGCGCCTTCGAGCAGCACGTGCCCTCCACCGACCATACCCCAGAGGACCTGCTCGATGACCTCGTCCTGTCCGACGAGCACGCGGCCGATCGCCACGCGGATCCGCTTCACCAGGTCGGCCGCCCCGGCCGCATCGAGACGCGCTGCTGCTTCGCTCACCGGCTCAGCCTATCACGCAGGCTCCCCGACTTGCCCGGCGCAGGCGCGAGTCGTACACCCCGCGTCCCATGACCGCCCGCGAGAAAGCCGTGTTCACCACCACCGCCGAGGAGCGCGATCACCTCGAGCGTCGCCTCGCGCGCGATCTCGGCCGTGCGATCGCGGAGTTCGCCATGATCGAGCAAGGCGACAAGGTCATGGTCGCGATCAGCGGCGGCAAGGACAGCTACACGATGCTGCACCTGCTCCGCCGCTTCCAGAAGAGCGCGCCCATCGACTTCGAGATCGTCGCGGTGAACCTCGATCAAGGCCACCCGGGGTACCCGGTCGAGCTGCTGCGCAACTGGCTCGTGCAGGAGCAGTACGACCACCGGATCGTCCACGAGGACACGTATTCGGTCGTCACCTCGAAGATCCCCGAGGGCAAGACGTATTGCTCGCTCTGCTCCCGTCTGCGTCGCGGAATCCTCTACTCGCTCGCGCAAGAGATGGGCTGCACCAAGATCGCGCTCGGCCACCACCGCGACGACGTGCTCGCGACTTTGATGCTCAACCTGGTGTTCGCCGGTCAGCTCAAGTCGATGCCGCCCAAGCTCAAGAGCGACGACGGCCGCAACATCGTCATCCGGCCCCTGGTCTACGCCGCCGAAGACACCATCGCGCGCTTCGCCGAGCTCCAGGAGTTCCCCATCCTCCCGTGCGACCTCTGTGGCTCGCAGGAGAACCTCCAGCGCAAGCAGATGCAGCGCCTCCTTTCGCAGATGGAAGAGACCAACCCGGGCACCAAGACCTCGATGCTCGCCGCGCTCCGCAACGTGCGCGCGAGCCACCTCCTCGACGCGAGCCTCTGGCGCAAGCTGCAGCTCCCCCTCGTCGGCGACGCGCCGGTCGAAGAGACCGAGGCGCAGACGGCCACGATCGCCGCCGACCGCCTCGCACGCAACTGAACCCCCGAGAGAAGATTCACAGGGAGGCACGGAGACGCGGAGTTTCTTCGTCTGCCGCTCGATGCGATGAGGTCGCGGCCGCACGTTGACCACACAGGGTGTTCGCGAACATCGGCAGACCCGATTCCTCTCGCCTCCGCGCCTCGGTGCCTCCCTGTGAATCTTCTCTCGGTGGTAACGTGGTGAGAGATGGCCGAAGCCACCGCGGATCCGAGACGAGGGGAGCGCGACGCCACGCGCGACCTGGTGCCGGTCGTGGCCGCGACGCTCGTCGCGTGGTGGACCACGGTGCGTCCAGCCGGCTTCTTTCCAGGTGCGACGTGGCCCTCGAAGCTCGCAGCGGTGCTCGCGGTGCTCGGCATCGTCGCCGCGTCCATCGTCATCCTGAGGCGCGGGCGTGGCCTCTCGGCCATTCTTCTCGGCGGCTTCGTCGTGCCGTCTGCCATCGCGTGGCTGCTCGGCCAGGAGGCGGCGACCGCGCTCGCGGATCCAATCGAGGTGTTCGTCGGCGCAGTCGCCTGGACCACCGTCGGACTCGTGCTCATCAGGCCACAAGCCGTCGCGATCCCGCGCGGTGCCGAGGGTGGTCGAGGGCCGACCATCGGCGCCGGCGACGACGTGGCGCGCGTCGCGATGAAGGAGCTCGACGCCGCGCTCGTACGCGAGGAGCCGCCGAAGCTCACCCCGCGTCAGCCGACGCCGCGCCTCGCCTCGTTGCCGCTGTGGATCGCCGGCACCCTCACCGCGGTCGTGGCGATGCAGACGGTGCGAGTGGCGAGCAACGTCCCCGATCGCGCCGTGCTCGCGCGCATCGCGGGCGCCGCAATCGCCATCGGTTTGTTGTCGACCGCGGGCGACCTCGTCGAGGTGAGGTATCTGGGCCGCAAGCCGCCGGCACCCCGCACCCGCCTGCACCGCGCGCTCACCGCCTTTTCCGTTCTCCTTGTTCTAGGTTTTATCTGGTTTGCTTGGCTCGGCCGAGATCGCTGAGAAACGGAGCCCAATCGCCGCGGCGCGCCTTTACGGCGGCAGGGGTTGACGGCACCATCCGCGATTCATGTCCGCGCAAGACGGTGAGCGCGCGCCCGCGTCGAGCCCCGGCCCGTGGGCCCTGTCGCGTGCGCTCGCCAATGCGTGTGCCGACAGCGAGCTCGCTCAACGTTGTCTCGCCGCCGCGCTCGCGAGCGCGGCGGTTGCCCTCGTGCCCGAGGACTTCGACGCGCTCCTCGGTTTCGCCCACCAGCACCTCGAGCCGGTCCTGGCCGAGGAGCTCGGTCCGCGCACCGCCCAGACGATGATCGCCGAGCTCGAGGCCGAGATCGTGACCGTGCGTCGCTCGGCGGTGCGTCCGGTGGCGCGCGTCGCGTTGAAGCGCGTCCCCACACCCGCGGCGCAGAACGCTCCGCCGGTCACCGAATCGACCCGCCCTCCCTCGTCGCCCACCGTGCACTCGCCAGCGCCCCGCGACTCGCTGCCTGCGTCGCGACCGGTCGTCGGTCTGGTGGACCCCGATCGGTGGGGGCGGACCACGATCGCGCGCTCACTGCTGCAGGCGGGCTGCGACGTCCTCCCGCTCGACGGACCGACCGAGCTCCTCGAGATGTTCACCCGCGGGACCGACGCGCGGATCGACGTGCTGGTCATCGATCTCGGAGAGTCAGGCGCCGCCGAGGCCATCGCGGCGATGCTGGCGGTCCTGCCCCTGGCTCGGGTGCTCCCGCGCGGCACGGCCCTCGGGGCGATCGTCGAAGTCGCGCGGCGCTGACCGTTCGCGGCGATTCAGCCCGCTCCGGGCTCGGCCCGCGAGGCCAGAATCCGTGGAATCTCGCGGGGGCCGCCCTCGTTGTGGGTCAATACCGCTTCTCGCCCCTTGCCCCGCCGCGTTTCTCGCGAGACAAGACCCCGCTTCCTCATGGCCGAGTCCGACGCTTCGCCCCCCCCCGCCGAGCAATTGCCGCCTCCCGAACCGACGGGTGACGGTCCCGCGCCTTCCGACGCTGGGGAGGACGTCCACGAGCCGACACCGGACGAGTCGCCCACCAAGAGCGAGAAGAACTCGTCGAGGCCCCCCAACCCGAGCGAGAAGACCGCCGAAGAGGAGCAGGACGATTCACCCTTCGCCTTCCTCCGAGGTGGCCACGCGCCGAACCTGAAGAGCGGTGGGCTCGTCTTCTTCCTCGGCACGCTGCTCACGTTCCTGATCATGGCGCGTGACGTCCAGTGGCGCTGGGGCGTGCCGGTCGGTTTCGTCGGCGTCGTCATCGCGGCGCTCGGCGTGCTGCACCTGTTCGGCTCGTTCGACGACCACATGCCGTGGAAGATCGGCCGCCCGAAGAAGCGTCAGTGGGGCGTCGCCACGCTGCCGCCCGCGACCGTCGCCGAGACCGAGCGCGAGGCCAGCTCGGCGATGGTCCCCGCGGCGGCCACCTTCCTCTCGCTCGTCGTCACGATGACCCTGATGTCGCACGCGAGCGGCATCGTGTGGGGCACCGCGATCACCATCGGATGGATCGCCGTCTGCATCTTCGGCTTCAACACGCTCGCGGCGCTCGGCCTGGTCGACGACAAGACCCGGCCGCTGCGCGAACGCGAGGGCTTCTGGCTCATCGTGTTCTGCTGCGTGCTCTATCTGCCCACGCTCGGTGCGCACGGTCTCATCGATCCGTGGGAGACCCACTACGGCGAGGTCAGCCGCGACGTCCTCGCCCGCGACGATTGGATCACCATCTGGTGGGCCGAAGAGGGCTTCTTCCTCAGCAAACCCATCCTCGACTTTTGGATGCAGGCCCTGGCGATGGGCCTCTTCGGGGTGAAGTACCGCCCCGACGGGATGATCGCCCCCTCGCAGATCGGCGGCGACCCGACCCACCCCGAGTGGATCGTGCGCCTGCCCTCGCTGACCCTCTCGGTCATCGCGCTGTACCTCGCCTACCGCGCGGTGTCGCAGGTGCGCGGTCGCCGCGCGGGTCTGCTCGCGTCGCTGGTGCTCGCGACCACCGGCTACTGGGCGATGCTGTCGCACCAGTCGATCACCGACATGCCGTTCGTCGCCTCGATCACGGCGGCGATGTCGCTCCTCATCATCGGCCTCACCACCGACGACGAGAAGACCGTGAAGGGCGTGCCGCTCAAGCTCGGCAAGCGCACCTTCACCGTGTCGGCCTTCCACCTCGCCATCGGAGTGATCCTGCTCTGCGCGCTGCCGCAGGCGATCTATCTCCTCTCGCGTAACCTCACGCTGGTCACGCAGGGCGCGTTCGGGTTCGAGCCCCACGGCGACGAATACCGCGCGGGGTCCGGCCTCGAGTGTTGGATCGCACCCAACACGGGCGACTCGTTCGAGCGACTGATGCGCATCGGCAAGTGGCCGTGTGATCTCAAGCCGATCGTCCACAAGGAGATGCAGCCGGCCGTACAGGGCCTGCTCTGGCTCGCCACCCTCGGCGGTCTCCTGGTCATCAATCGCAACGAGCGCCGCGTCTCGCGGCTCTGCTTCCTCGTCGCCTGGGTGTTCGCCGCCATCTCCACGATGGGCAAGGGCGTCGCGGGCTTCATCCTCCCGGTGATGGTCGCCGGCGCGTACGTGCTCACCGCCCGCAAGTGGCGCGACATCCTCCGCCTGGAGCTCATCTCCGGCGTGATGATCCTCGCCATCGTCGCCGCCCCGTGGTTCGTCGCGATGTACGTGCGCATGGGTGACGAGTTCATCCAGCAGCTGTTCGTCCACCACATGCTCAAGCGCGCGCTCGATCACGTGCACGACACCAACACCGGCGACGACGTCAGCATCCGCTACTTCGTCTGGCAGATGGGCTACGGCCTGTTCCCGTGGACCGGCCTCATCCCCGCCGGCCTCATCTGGTGGGCGCGCACGCGGTGGCAACAGGCCGGCAGGGTGCTGACCCTCGAAGAGGAGCGTCAGCGCGACGTCGGCACGTTCCTGGTCATGTGGTTCATCTTCGCGTGGGCGCTGTTCACGTACATGAAGACGAAGTTCCACCACTACGTCTTCCCCGCCGTTCCGCCGGCCGCGATGCTCACCGGCATCTTCCTCGACGACGCGCTCGGCGAGAGGCCGCTCACGGATCGGACCCGTCGAATCGCCTGGCTCGCGGCCACCGGCTTCGGCATGGCGCTCGCGGCGTACGGTCTCTCGCGCCTGGTCCCGGGCACCTTCTTCGGAACCAACGACCCGAGCGCGCCGGTCGCCGCGTCACCGACCATCGGGCTCGCGCTCGGCGTCACCGGGATCGTGCTCGCCTTCGTCGCGCAACGGCTCGCCAACCCGCCGCTCGAGGAGGTCCCTCCGGCGAGCGAGTCCGAGTCGGCCACCTATCGCGAGACCGACACCCGCCCGAGCGGCGATCCCGCCAACCCCTCTGCCTACGTCAAGTCGGTGATGGTCGCGGGCGTCGCGCTCGCGGGCGCGTTCTGCGCCGCGCTGGTCACGCGCGACCTCGCGTCCCGCCCCGAGGCCGACATCAAGGGTCAGGAGCGCCTGATCCACCTCTACACCTACCGCTACGACCGCCTGTGGCCCAAGGAGCTCCAGTTCAGCCCGGCGCTCCTCGGCTTCGGCCTCGCGATCACCATCCTGATGGTCATCATGGTCGCCCGCGCCTGGCGCCGGCAGGCCATCGTGGCGCTCGTGGCGTGCAGCGCGCTCTTCTCCGCGTGGACCCTCGACGTCTACATGATGAAGGTCGCCCCGCACTGGGGTCAGCGTCCGCTCTTCGAGGCCTACTACAAGGACCGACGCTCGATCAAAGAGCCTCTCGTCGCCTTCGAGATGAACTGGAAGGGCGAGAACTTCTACTCCGGGGGCCGACTGATCGAGTTCGGCAACGGAATGGGACAAGGCTCGACCGCGGGCGAGCGCGGCAGCGATCGCATGCGAACCTGGTTGGCCGACATCAAGGGCAAGACCAACGCGGTCTACTTCGTCACCGAGTTCAGCCGCGTGTCGAAGATCGACGACATGCTGCGGGGCGTGCTCGGCACACCTCCGAGCGGCACCAAGTGGACCGAACAGGTCACCAACGAGCGCGTCACCAACAAGTTCGTGCTCGTGCGCGCTCGTTGGAAGTGAGCCCTGATCCGCGGCGACGGCGCCACTGGAACATTACGCTCGAGCCGCACCGAGGTTGATCCAGCGCAGTTTTTGTGGTCAACTCCACATGTCCTGGATCAAGGATTGGTAGGGAATCTGATCGTCCGCATTGCCGGGGGACACCGCACGGATAAGCTCTTCTGCCGGGAGGGCCACCCCAGATCTTAATGGGGTTTCGCCGCGCATTACCGCGCAGGAAGGTTGTTGTCGTCATGCGAGTCGCCGCCCCGATGGATCTCGCCGTAGAGCTCCGCAAGATCCCGCTTTTCGCGGAGCTCCCGCGTCACCACTTCGCCGACGTGCTCGCTCGGACGCACCAGACGCGCATCGAGCGCGACCGTGTGCTGGTGTCCGAGGGTGAGGCCCAGAGCAACGTCCCGGTGCTGGTGCAGGGCTTGGTCAAGCTCCACCAGGGCCGCATCCTGATCGACGTGCAGCGTGGTCCCGGCGTGCCGGTCCCCTCGTTGACGATTGATGCCGCACCTTCCCCCGTGTCGGCCATCGCGATGCGCACCTGCGAGGTCGCCATGGTCGACCGCGCCATCCTCCTGGCGGCCATCCACGCGAACCCGGGCGCCTCGCAGCGCTTCGGCGAGCTGCTGGCCAAGGAGTCGCGCAACCTCCTCAAGCGCGTCCCCGAGCTCGTCGGTGGTCCGGTCGAAGACCGCATCATGTCGCTGCTCGATCGCCTCGCCGAGCGTCACGGCTCGCCGCTGGACGACGGACGCTACCTGCCCCTCCCCCTGCGTCGCTGCGACCTCGCGATGATGGTCCACGCCACGACCGAGACCGTCTCCCGCACGCTCGCCGAGTGGGAGCGTCGTGGGTGGTTGCGCTCGAACCGTTCGGGTCTGTGGTGGGGCTCGCGCCGTCAGCGCGAGACCAACGCGCCCCCGCCCGACATGACCGCCGCCGCCGTGGCACGCAAGAGCGAGCGACCGGAGATCTGATCTCCGCGCTCCAAACGTTCGAGGGTCGAAGATCGCGAGGTCTTCGACTTTCGACTTTTTGGAAGCCGCCAACACGCCTGGATCGACGTGCTCTAGAGCACCGAACGGTTTGAATCCGTCGCGAAACACGCGAGGTTGCGTGAGATTCGCGTCGCACGGACCGGAGGGCGACGCAGGCGTACTAGCAGTACGTCGAGGAGACCGGAGGGAGTAC
>Ga0208492_1000307_pt1 | contig 44188 bp, 40 predicted proteins | sample Subbioar_CSW14AB_FD_184820 | JGI IMG/M metagenome (GOLD analysis project Ga0208492, IMG submission 184820) | Serpentinite rock and fluid subsurface biosphere microbial communities from McLaughlin Reserve, California, USA - CR12Mar_CSW14AB (SPAdes) | ecosystem: Environmental > Terrestrial > Deep... | reverse complement strand
CCCCGGCTTTTCAAGCCGGGGGGAACGGGTCACCAGAATCAACGCGATCGAGAACGGCTCTTCTCTAGATCGCCTTGCCCGCGAGGTCGGGGCTCGGGCGCATGCGCCAGATGTCGTAGTTGCCGGACTGGTTCGCGTTGAAATAGATGAAGCCGTCGGAGCCCCAGTTGGGGAAGCCGCAGTCGGTGGTACCGCTGGTGAGCTGCGTCAGGCCCGAACCGTCGGGGCGCACGACCCAGATCTGGTACTTCTGGGCGTCGTCGGACATGTACTCGGTGCCGCGGTTGCTCGCGAAGGCGATCCACTGACCGTCCGGCGACCAGGTCGGCCAGTACACGGCGGCCTTGCCGAACGTGAGCTGGGTCACGCCGGAGCCGGAACGCTGGCTGACGAACAGGTGACTCGTCTTGTCCACGTCGCGAATGAACGCGAGACGCTTGCCCTCGGGGCTGAACGAGGCCTGGTTGCCTTGCTCGACGAGCTCGAAGCCGCTGCCGTCCATCCGGATGGTCGCGATGAAGAGGACCTTGTTCTTCTCGATGGTGAGCGCGATCACTCCGTCGGGAGCGACGCTCGGGTAGTCGGCACCGGGTGCCACGTCGCCCGACGCGACGACCGTGTACGGCGCGCCCGGAAACTTCGAATTCGCCCGGACGATCGACCAGGCGCCCGGGCCATTCGTCGCGTAGACGAAGGACGAGCCATCCGGCAGCCACGCGGCGCGATCGGCCTCGACGCCCGCCGTGGTCATCATGGTGCGGCTGCCGCCGCCGTTGGGGCTCACCGCGACGATGCCGGGGTGGTGGAAACCATCCGCCTTCGTCCACGTGCGGAGACCGACGAGGAGCGTACTGCCGTCGGGAGACAGGATCGGACGCTCCTCGTCGACGGGATCGAACGTGATGCGCATCAGGCCGCTGGCCGCACCGGTCGTGGCGAGGCCAGCGGCGCCGCCACCTCCGCCGCCGCCGCCCCCGCTGCGACCTCCGCCGCCCATGGAGCTGAAGTCGCTGCCACCGCGGGGCTTGTTGCGGTTCTTCGGACCGCAGCCGACGACGATCAATCCTGCGAACAGCGCGAAGGTCGCAACGGTCAGCGAACGCATGGAGCGTCTCCTGGGTATGGGATCAGGTCCAGGGCGCGGAGCGAGCGACCACGCCTGGCGTCGGCACGTAGAGCATCTCGAAGGGGCGGTCGCCCCAGCGCAGCTCGATGCCGGCAATCGACTGCTTCGGTTCGCTGACAACGAGGAAGCGAGCGTGGTTCCGCGTGACGTCGGGGAAGCCCTGGCGACGAGCCGCCTCGATCCCTGCCTGGTCGACACCGACGCCGAACGCGTCGGCCGCCTCGACGAACGACTGCTTGGACGCCTCGTCCTTGCCGAGATCGGGGTACACGCCGGGGAGCACGTAGGTGAGCACCCACGGGATCATCTGCTCGGGGGTGGCGTTGTTGCCGATGGTGGCCTGGAGGAGCTTGTCGCGATCAGCGAAATCGCGCGACGGCCAGATCGGCTGCGGGAACGGTCCGCCCGCGCAGATCACGTGCATCGAGCGGCCGTAGCGGATGCCGAGCGCCGCGACGCCCGGTAGCGGGCTGGGGAGGATCTGCGTCGACAGGATGGTCTTCGACGCAGCGATGCCACGCAGCTCGACCGCGATCGCGCGGAGGCCATCCGAGTACGAGCTCAGGTCGTAACCAGAGGACGGCGCGGCCTGCGGAACCGGCGGCGCAGCCTGCGGAATCGGTGCGGGGGGCGGCCCGAAGCCACCAGGAGCCGGTGGGCCGGGAGGAGGTCCGAAGCCACCAGGAGCCGGCGGCCCGGGGGGCGGCCCGAAGCCACCCGGCGAGGGCGGACCCGGAGGCGGTCCAAAGCCACCCGGCGCAGGCGGGGGAGGTCCGGGCGGTCCGAACCCACCCGGCGCAGGCGGAGGACCTCCCGGAGGACCGAACTTGGGCGGGCCCGGAGGCGGTCCGAAGCCACCAGGCGCCGGCGGCGGGCCCGGAGGCGGTCCGAATCCTCCCGGAGCGGGCGGCGGTCCCGGCGGGGGACCGAATCCGCCCGGTGCGGGAGGCGGACCGAAGCCGCCGGGGGCAGGCGGCGGACCTGGCGGCGGACCGAATCCTCCGGGCGCGGGGGGCGGGGGGCCTCCCATCGCACGCAGGTCGTTCCCGCAACTCAGGCAAAACTTCGAATGGTCCGCGTTCTGCGCTCCGCAGCGCTGGCAGGTGATCATGGTCGGGAACACATGCGACACGGCGCGCGCGCAGCGGTCAAGATCCTATTCACGTCCTTTTGACGTCTGCCGCATTCCGCCCGCGCATCGACATGCTCGGCGTCACCCGTCCTCGCTCATCCGCGCGGGCGGGGTTGACGCATCTGGGTGCTGCGTGCCGTGGCGACCTCGCGGCCCTCGAACGTGACGGTCGCCTCGACGAACGAGATGGTCTTGCCAAAGCGGCGCACATGGGCAAAGGCGACGATCTCGCCCCTCTCGGCGGTGACCGGCCGGAGGAACTGGATGCTCTGCTCGACGGTCGTGGCCCAGAACTCCGGCCACAAACGCGTGAGCACCGCGAACGTGCTCGCCGCGTCGGCCAGCGAGGACATGGCGCCGCCGTGCACGACGTGGGGTTGCATCAGGTGAACGCCGAGCGGCAGCGACAGCGTCACCGCGAGGTCGGCCGCTTCGACCAGGCGATAGCCCATCAGCCGCGCGAACGGCTGCAGGGCGACGACCTCCTGGACCGCGCTGCGCGCGTCGTGGACGTCGCGCGGGAGGTTGAGATCGCGCGACCCGGGCATCATCGAGCTCACGACGACCTCCCTGGAATCGTGGGCTTCTCGGCGAGAAGGGCCACGAGGCGGCTCTCGGCCTTCTCCCGATCGTCGCCGTGTTTGAGGAGCACGCCGAGCGTTGCGCGCGCGAGGTCTTCGTCGATTGCCGACGCGCCGAGCACGACGAGCGCACGGGCCCATTCGATCGATTCGGCGATGCTCGGCGGCTTCCGCAGCTCGAGGGCGCGGAGCCTCCGGACGAACTCCACCAGCTTCGCGGCGAGAGCTTCGCTGATCGCCGGCACGCGCCCCTTGACGATCGCGAGCTCGCGCGAGGGCTCCGGGTAGTCGACGAGCGCGTGCAGGCAGCGGCGTCGCAGCGCGTCGGTGAGCTCGCGTGTGGCGTTGGTCGTGAGCACGAACAAGGGCGCGACCTTCGCGTGGAACGTGCCGAGCTCCGGGACGGTGATCGCGTGGTCGGCGAGCACCTCGAGCAGGAGCGCCTCGAACTCGGGATCGGCGCGGTCGACCTCGTCGATCAGGAGCACCACGGGCTGCTCGGCGCGAATCGCCGCGAGCAGGGGCCGTGCGACGAGGAAGCGTTCGGAGAAGAACGCCGTCTCGAGCGCGGCGACGCGATCGACCGCGGCCGCGAGCGCACCGTCGCCCGAAGGCAGACCTCCGAGCGTGTCGCGCACGGTGTCACGGAGCAGCTGCGTGTAGAGGATCTGCTTGGCGTAGTCCCACTCGTAAATCGCACGAGACTCGTCGAGCCCCTCGTAGCACTGAAGGCGGAGCAGCGGCCGCCCGAGCGCGCGAGCTGCGGCGCGCGCGAGCTCGGTCTTCCCGACGCCGGCCGGCCCTTCGAGGAGCAGCGGGCGATCGAGCGCGAGCGCCAGACGGAGCGACGTCGCGAGCTCCCGCGAGGGGAAATAGCCAGAAGCGCTGAGCTTGGCCTCGAGCGGGCCGGGATCGTTCGCAGGCGCGGTCACGGCGCGAAGGGTACTCCGTTCGCCCGACCTGGCCGGACGATTTCCACGGATCCGCCGAAGGCGGGACGTGGGTATGTGAATTCATTGCGAAGGCGGAGTGCCGTCGGGCGGAGCCGCCGGCGGCGGCGCGACCGTCGTGACCGGCGGCGGCTTCTCGCCGGAGGCGGCCTCGCGCGGGTAGGCCTGCACCGGCGCGGCCCCGCCGCACGCGGCGACGCTCCCCGCGAGCGCGCCGAGCGGGGCGATGGCGATCGCACTGAACAATCCGAGGGCGCGCGCCCTCGCGAGGATTGTCTGGTACCCGCGGAGCGGCGCGCCGGCCGCCGCAGCCGGCGCTCGGCGGGTCTGGGCTGTCTCGAGGGGACGGGGGGAGAGCTTACGGCGCATGCTCCTGAAACGGACGCGCGCGGTGCGCCTTACACCGCTCGGTCAGCGGACGATGGGAAGGCCTCTCTTCCCGTCCGGCGTGGGCCGCGCCCGGGAGACGCGCCCGACGGTCTCGGGGGCGACGCCCAGCTTCGGGAGGTCGATCGCGCCGCTCCGGATGCCCTCGGCCAGGCGGTCGGGATCGATGCCCATGCGTCCGTAGTACCAGCGGAGGAACACGGGGTTGAGCTCCCCGAACAGCGACTCGGCCATTTCGTCGGCGATGCGCGCCACCGTGCGCTCGTGCCAACACTGCACGCCGCCGGCGACCTCGATGTTGCCGGTCTCGGCCAGGTTCGCGCACGCGCAGGACGCGGCGCAGCGATACCGCTCCGCGCACCCGTCGCACTCGTCGTTGGTGGCGTGCTTGTCGTCGTTCTTCGCGCGCACGGCGGGCCGCAGACCACAGACGCGCTCCCAACTCAGCCCCGTGTCGACGTGCCCCACGCGGAGCTCGGGTTTGTCGTCCTCGGCGACGAGCCGCTCGCAGGGGTAGAGGTGTCCGTCGGGCGAGACCGCGACGAAGCCATCCCCGAGCTTGCACTTGTCCTCGAGGCCGAGGCCTCCCTTGAGCGCAGCGAGGATCTTGTTGTCGAACAACGAGAGGCTCACGGTGCGTCCAGCCCGCATCCACCGAGCCATCGCCGCGGCAGCGCCGCGAAGCCCCGCCTCCCACGCCTCGAGGCCCGCATCGTCCCACGCCGCCTCGTAGCAGGGGTTCAACGCGACGCGCGGAACGCCGGACTCGAACAACCACGAGACGCTCTCCGTGAGGTACCTCGCGCTCGCCGGCGTGATCACGCTGATGGTCTCGAAGGGCCGTCCTGCAGCGACCAGCGCGTGAAGGGCGCGCTCGACCGCGTCGAAGCTCGAGCCGCCGCCCATCTGCGGTCGGTTCACGTCGTGTGCCGCGCGCACGCCGTCGATCGAGAGCGCGAGGTAGATCTCCTCGGCGTACAGGGCGTCGATCTTCGCGCGATCGAGCAGCGTGCCGTTCGTCGTGACGGTCTGCACCAGACGCTTGCCGGTGCGCTCGCTCCGCGCCCGCGCCTCGTGCGCGACCTCGAGCAGCATGTCGAGCTCGAGGGTCGGCTCGCCGCCGAAGTACGAGAGCTGCACCTCTTCCGCGTGATCCCCGAACGCGAGGTCGAGGGCCTTCTCGGCGGTGGCCCGGCTCATGCGCTTGCGGAACTTGGCGCCCGTGTAGCAGTAGCCGCAGCCGAGGTTGCAGTCGTGCGTGAGGACCAGCGAGACGTCCATGGCCCAAGAGTACGCGCGTCGGGAGAGAAAGTTCTCTCAAGAGCCGTCGGAGAATTCCCCCGGACTCGAAGTCCGGGGCACCGACAGCAAGACGAAGCCCTCCGGGCTAGCAGGATGCGGCTCGCCACAGCGAGCGCGGCGACCGCAAGGCCGCGTCCTGCGGTCTGGCAGGCGCCTGTCGTCGCGATCTCTGCGGCGACTCTCCGGTACGTGGCGGCGCCGTTCGGTGAGCAGACGCCGGCCGACTTGGAGCAGAAACCAAGCAACGCTTGCCGACAACGAGGTCGTCGTCGACACGTAACTCCGCCAGCCCGAAGGGCTTCGTCTTGCAGTCGGTGCCCCGGACTTCAGTCCGGGGGATTTTCCGAAAGATCTTCAGTGCACGACTTCGCCGCTCGACGAACCGTGCGACACGCGGACGTCGTCCAGCCGACCGCCGAAACGGAAGGCGACCGCGGTCGCGATCGCCGACAGCGCGAACGTGGCCCAGAACCCGGGACCCCAGTGGTACTCGAACGGCACGCCCTTGACCGTGAGGTGCGTGGGCTTCGAGAGGAGGAACCCGCACCAGACCGCGGGCAACGAGGCGAGCATGATGATCGCCGGCCGGGCGCCGTGCATCTTGAGGATGGTGCGGCGCGAGGCCACAGCGGGGAACAACACCAACCACGCGGTGAACGACGACCAGAAGAACGAGGCTTTGTGCGCCATGTCGGCGCCGCTCATCGATACGGTCTCCGGCATCGTCTGCACGGCCCACGGCAGGTAGAACGCCAAAAGGCCGAGCAGCGCGCAGGCGAGCAGCGGTCCGCGCCCCCGTGACATGTCCTTGATCGGGAGCGGCTCGGCCTGCGGGACGGTGTGCAGGTGCGGGCGCGTCGCCGCCTCTTCGTGCATCAGTCGTTCGGCGTCGGGGGAGGGCGGAAGGTCGGCGATGTCGCGCACCGGAATGCCGCACTCCGGGCACTCGTCGCTCTCGCCGGTGACGAACAGCTCACGACAGAACGGGCAAGCGCGGAGGTCGTCCGACTTGGTCAGGAACTTCGCGCGCTTGGCCTTCTCGCTCGCCACGTCGTCAGCGTAGTGCACGGGAGCTCGCATATGGGAGGCTGGACAGCCCCCGACGCGAGAAGTTCCCGCGCTACGGCTCTACTTCTTCCCGCCGAGCGCGACGGTGAAGCTCGCGACCGCGGCGCGATCGTCGAACAGGTTGCCCGGCGGCTTGACGCCTCCGGCGATGGTCCCGGTGTTGTCGAGCACGATCCAATACGTGCCCTCCTGGCCCTCGCCCGCCTTGAAGCGGAGCTCCTCGCCCTGCTTGACCACGTACTGCGCGAGCGGCTTGGCCGGGGGCGGCGTGGCGTCGCCGACCGTCAGGTACTTCTCGATCCACGCCTTGGCGGTGGCATCGTCCACGACGAGCGCGTTGATCGCCGGTGCCCCGTCGATCTTGAGCGTGACGAACAGCGAGTCGTCGGAGTCGTCGATCTTGAACGGTCCGAGGAAGTCGCGTTGCGCCTCGTGCACCTCCGAGCGGTCGTTGGCCAGCACGAGCGACGAGTCGACGCTCTGGTAGCTGGTCTTCGGCCAGGTGCCGAGCTGCACGATGCCCGAGCGGAAGTCGGTCTCGCTGTTCGACTTGCGGCGAACCGTGAACCCGTCGCGGAGCTTCTCGCTCAAGAGCTGCTTGCCGTATTTGTCGGCGAACCCGGTGAGCTGGTTGGCGATCGACGGTAGCGTCGACTCGATGACCTTCATCTGGAAGCCGGACTGCTTGACCTCCTTGGTGCGGAAATACGCGTACATCGAGTCCTCTGCCATCAGGAAATCCTGATCGAACTGGACGGTCGCGCTCGCCTCGAAGGTCACCTTGTGGACGCCGGTCGCGTACGAGTAGCCGGAGCCACTGAAGCTCATGATGAGGTCGCCGTTGGGCGCCTCGGACTGGGTGCAGCTCTTGGGAAAGAAGCGGCCGTTGGTCGGGTTGGTCGCCGAGCCGGCGAGCTCGCCGCCTTCGCGCAACGCCGCCGGCCGCATCATCATCTCCTGACAGGCACGATCGAGAGCGAACGACATCATCCCGCGTCGAAGCGACTTGTTCTTCGGGTCGTTGATGGTCCCGCCCATCAGCGAGAGCCCGACCATGCCGGCCTTCTCGCACGCCGCGCAGCCCAAGCCCGACACGGGGATGGTCGACAGCAAGAGCAGCGACAAGAGCGTGCGGCGGGCGCGGCGGGTGGTCTGGTTGGGGCGTCGGCTCATGCAGGGTCTCCCGAGAGGACGAGCGGTAGGATGGTACGGCGGCGCATGCACGAGGGGGACCGACCGTAAGATCCGCGATAGTTCGCCAGTTGAACGGTAGTTGGACGGTCGAGTGTGTCCCGGTCTTCACGTCCCCCGGCTCGATGTTCATGTATCCTACTCGCAGCCACGGGGTCGAATCCCCACCTTCACTCCCGTCGGGTGGGTCCGACCGTGATTTCTCGATGACCATCGGCCCCGGAACCCTCGTCAACGGCAAATATCGCCTCGGCCGCCTGCTCGGCGAGGGCGGGATGGGGTCCATCTTCGAGGCCCGACACGAGTTCCTCGGCACCGAGGTCGCGCTGAAGTTCCTCCACCCGGTGCTCTCCAGCCGGCCCCACGTCGTGGCGCGGTTCGTCCAGGAGGCCCGCGTCAGCGCCAACATCAAGAGCCCGCACGTCGTCTCGGTGATCGACGTCGACCAGTCCCCCGAGGGGCTCGCGTTCCTGGTGATGGAGCTCCTCCACGGCGAGCCGCTCTCGTCGCGACTCGCGCGCGAGCCGGTCTTGCCGCTGCCGCTCGTGGTGAACATCGCGCTGCAAGTCCTGCTCGCGCTCGAGACGGCGCACGCGTTCGGCGTGGTGCACCGCGACATGAAGCCGGAGAACGTGTTCCTCACCGATGCGCCCGGCAACCCGGGCGCCAACTCGCAGGGGCTGCTCGTCAAAATCCTCGACTTCGGGATCGCCAAGCTCCGCACGCTCGGTGAGGTGCGCGCGCAGCTCACGCGGCCGGGGGTGGTGATGGGCACGCCCGAGTACATGTCGCCCGAGCAGGTGTTCGCCGCCGATGCGGTCGACGCCCGCGCCGACCTCTACGCGCTCGGGGCGATGTGCTTCGAGATGCTCGCGGGGCAGAGGCCCATCCAGGGCGACGATCCTCGTGCGCTCGCTGCGCAGGTGATGGGCGGGATGACCCCACGGCTCGAGAGCATCGTCCCCTCGGTGCCGGTGTCGATCGCCGACGTCGTGGCGATCGCGCTCTCGGCCAAACCGCAGGACCGTTTCACCAGCGCGACCGCGATGCGCCAGGCCCTGGTGCACGCCGCGCGCGAGGCCGAGGTCCCGCTCGACGCGCCGCAGGCCGCGCTGCGCACGCGTACGCCGTCGGTTTCGGCCCTCTCGGCGCTGGATGCCTCGTCGCCGAACGGGGTGCTCGGCGGGGTGGGGCTCGGGGTGGCGCCCCCGGCGATGCTCGGACCGGGCAATCCCGCCGCGATGGCTGCGTGGGATGCCCGTCAGGCGTCGGGCGAGGCGCCGGTGAAACACGTGTCGCCTTCGCCCTCGACCAACGGCTCGCACGATCAACTTGCGGCGCTTCCGCCGACGCCCGCGTCGCCGATCCCGGCAAAGGCCCCAACGCCGAGTCCGGTGGAGGACCGCGGCGGAACGCTCGCGGCCATGCCTTCGCCCTACGCGCCGCCCTACGGCACACCGTTCGGAGGCGACGGCGCGCAGGGGGGCGAGCCCGCGCCGATCACCTCGCCGAGCGGCACCGACGCCGGCATGCTCTCGCCGTTCGCCACCGATCCGAACTTTCGTCCCGAGTCGATCCAGCAGGTAATTTCCGCGGAATCGACCTCGACCGAGGTTCCTTCGGCGCCGTCCCGTGGTGGCGCGCCCTGGGCGCTGATCGGCCTTGGCGTGGTGCTCATCGCGGGGTTGGTCGCGCTCGTCGTGTGGGCAGCGAGGCCGAGCACCGCTCCGAGCCCTCCGCCCCCGGTGCCGACGGCCACCGCGTCGACCGAAGACGACGAGCCGAACACGCCCAAGAAGAAGAAGCCGAAGCCCGAGCCCACGGCGACGGCGACAGCGACGGCCACGACCACCACCCCCACGACGACGGTCCCGGTCACCGCGAAGCCCAAACCGACCGTGTCGGCGAAGCCGTCGACCAGCGTCTCGACCATTCCCACGCCGTCGGTCTCGGCGAGCGTGCCGAAGCCGCCGCCGACCACCAGCGTGCCCGACATCATCCCGCTGCCGCCGTTGCCCTGGCCGCCTCCGGGCATGCCGTGAGCACGCCCCTCGACGAGGATCACGATCTGGTCGTGGAGCCGAGCGAAGCCGGGCGACCGGTCGATGCGATCCTCCGCCTTCGACTCGGTGGGACCTGGGGCGCCGTGCGCGGGCTGATCGAACGCGGCAAGGTCTCCGTCGACGGCAAGCGGGTCACCGAACCCACCGTTCGCCTCCGGGCCGGCGCTGCGATCGCCGTGCGTCCGCGCGCGCGTCGCATCGACGCTTCGCTCCTCGACGACTCGGGCATCGCCTACGTCGATCCGCACGTGGTCGTGGTGCGCAAGCCGGCGGGCATCTCCACCATTCCCTACGAGCCCGGCGAGCGCGGCACGCTCGAAGAGAAGACGCGCCTGTGGCTGGTGAAGCGCCAGAAACAGGCGCCGAACGCGAGCCTCGGGGTCGTGCACCGCATCGACAAGGAGACCAGCGGCCTCGTGGTGTTCGCCCGCACCTTTGCGGCGAAGAAGGTCCTCTCGCAGGCCTTCCGCGTGCACGCCATCGAGCGCCGCTACGTCGCGATCGTGCACGGCGTGCTCGAGGGAAAACGCACGTTCAAGTCCTACCTCGTCGAGCACCGCGGCGACGGTCTACGCGGGACCGCGCGCGATCCGCGGATTGGCGAGCGGGTGGGGCAGCTCTCGATCACCCACGTGGCAGGCATCGACGTGCTCTCGCGCGACGTCGCGGGCGACGGTGCCTCGCTCGTCGCGTGTGCGCTCGAGACCGGCCGCACCCACCAGATCCGCATCCACCTCTCGGAGGCCCGGTTCCCGCTCGTCGGCGATCGGGTCTACACGCGCGATCGCCTACGCGCCGAGCGACCGCTGATCGACGCGCCACGCCTGATGCTCCACGCGATGGTGCTCGGGTTCGAGCACCCGCTCAGCAAGAAGCCCCTCCGCTTCGTCGAGCCGCTCCCCGCCGACATCAAAGCCGTCGCCGCGAAGCTCGCGGGGAGGCCCATCGACGTCTTGCCCGACGCGCTCCCGCTGTAGCTGCCGTCCGAGAATTTCACCAGAGAAGAGACTCACAGGGAGGCTCGGAGGCACGGAGCTGGGATTTGTGCCGCCGCGGGCTTCGCGCCGAACCAGCCTCTGCATCCGATGAACAAGGACAATCCACAGTACGACCAGCTCTGCGCCTACACAGTGAGGAGAGGCATTGCGCACGGATCGGCAGACAAATCTCGACCTCCGAGCCTCCGTGCCTCCCTGTGAATTCTCGCGCTCGTTTTCACGCCCTTGGGTGAGCGGCGGAGCGCTCGGTCGACTCCGCGGTGAACTCTTCTCTTCGGGCTGTTCAGCTCAAGGAGCAAGGGCCGGCCGTCGGGCGACGACCTCTGCGAGCAGGCGCACGCACGCTTCGTTCTGCTCCGGGGTGCCCACCGAGACCCGCACGTGACGGCGGTCCATGTGGTGGGCGACGAGCGAGCGGATCATCACGCCGCCCGCGAGCATGCCCTCGACCAGGGCATCGCTCGAGAGGCCGGTCGCGCTGACGTCGCAGAGGACGAAGTTGGCCTCGCCCCGGACGACCTTCACGCCCGCTGTCTTGGCGAGCTCGCGCTCGAGCCACGAGCGGCCTTCGCGGAGCGCCTCGACGCGGCGCGACTGCTCCGGCTCGTCGTCGAGCGCGGCTTCGGCCGCGGCGAGCGTGATCGCGTCGACGGACCAGGGCAGCTTGGCGCGCGCGAGCAGGCGCGCCACCGCGGGGTGGGTGAGCGCCCAGCCGAGGCGCATGCCGGCGAGGCCGAAGGCCTTGGAAAACGTGCGCAGGACGATCGCGTTGGGGAACTCGGCCAGCTTGCCCGCGTGCGAGGGAGCGCGCGCGAGGTCGACGTAGGCCTCGTCGATCACGGTCGGCATGCCGAGGCGCAGCACCCGGCGGAGCCCGGCGTCCTCGAGCACGTGTCCGGTGGGGTTGTTCGGCGTGCAGAGGAACACGACCTTGGTGCGCTCGGTCACCGCGCGGAGCACCGCGGGAACGTCGAGCCCGCCGTCGGACAACGGCACCAGCACCGGGACGCCTCCGACGACGCGCGCGCGCGCCTCGTACATCGAGAACGTCGGCACGCTGATCAGCACCTCCTCGCCGGGGGCGACGAAGGTGCGGATGACGAGGTCGACGAGCTCGGTCGCGCCGCTGCCGATCACGACACCGTCCGGATCGATCTCGTCGCGCGCGGCGAGCTTCTCGCGAAGCGACCGCGGGGTGAACGGGTACTCGTTGGCGCGAGAGGCAGCGGCCGTGATCGCCGCGCGAATGCGCTCGCTCGGGGGGTAGGGCGACTCGTTGGCCATCATCCGCGCCACGCCGCGCTCGGCGGCGAGCGCGAGGTGCTCGTCGTCGTATGGCTTGGCCGCGCGCACCCAGGTCGGCGCGAACTGCTCGATCGCGTTCGGATCGATGGTGGTCACCGTCGGGGGATCGTCGCCGAGCTCGTCGCCCCACACGCGGAGCATCGCCTCGGCCTGCGCGTGGGCCTCGGGCGTGTCGACGTCGATCCAGCGCGCGTCGCCCACGTCGACCACCACGAAGCGTCCGGTCGTCGAGAGCGCGCGAACGCCGTCGGAGAGCGAGGCGTCGCCGCGACGCTCGAACACGGTCGCGAGCGCGTCACCGAGGAGCGCGTTGACGCGGAACACCCCGGTGTCGAGCGCGTCGTAGATCTCGAGGTCTTTGGCGATCCCGGTGATCCGGTTGCCCTCGAGCTTCACCTTGGTGGCGTCGTCGATGTCGAAGCAGCCCGGGACGTCGCGATCGATGGCGAGCGCGCACGCCCCGTCGAGCTCGGCCTCTTGCAGGCGGCGGACGATGTTCGGCGAGTAGAGGTGGTCGGCCATCGAGAGGATGCAGTCCTCGTCGAGCCAGCTGCGCGCGGCGAGCAGCGACATGCCGTTGGCGCCCTTGTCCCAGCCCTCGTTCACGACGAACTGGAGGTCGAGCGCGAGCGAGGGCTCGGCGAGCAGCGCACGCCGGAGTTGCTCCCCGCGGTAGCCGATCACGATGACCGCCTGGGTGATCCCTTCGCCTTGGAGGGTGCGGAGGATGCGCACCAGGAGCGGAACGCCGGCGACGGGCTTGAGGGGCTTGGGGATTTCCTCCCCCGTCACCAGCCGGGAGCCGAGACCCGCGGCAAGGATGATCGCGCGACGCAGAGGGCTCAGCTTGGAATCGGTCATTTCCGCGGATCCGCCGAAGGCGGGACGTGGGTATGTGAAGATGGCTCGAGGATGGGGTCGCGGGTTACCACGGTGGACTTGCGGGGTGCAACGAGGGTGCCGCGCGTCAGGAACCGGGCTCGGGTGTGGTCGCGAGCCGTCCGGCGCGCGCCAGATCTTCGGGCGTGTCGATCTCGGTCCAGGGAAGATCGCCCGAAGACACCGCGAGCGCCCGCGGGCTCGCGTCTCCATGCCGCTGGAGGATCCGGTGATAGACGTCCTCGTAGTACAGGTGGGTCTCGCCCACCGTGACTGCGCGGCTCACTGCGTCGACGATCGACGACACCGCGCGTGAACCAAGGCGCTCGATCCCCATGGACTCGCCATGGGCCGTGGCGGGGTCGAGGTGCTTGCCGAACGCGACGATCCGCTCGCCTTCGATGCGCACTTTCATCTCCTCGGCGCCCAGATCGCTGCGGCGGTCCACCGCGCAGAGGAGGGCGTCCTCGGGAAGGGGCAAGGCGGCGAGGCGTGTGATGACCCGATCGTCGAGCCAGAGGTCGCCGTCGAGCTTCCAGGTCTCGCGTGCGCCGCCCGACAGGATCGCGGCGGCGCACGCGTGCAGCGAAGCGACGTTCTGCGTGTGGGCGAAGCCGGGGTTGTTGCAGATGGTGCTCCTCATCGGGATCGCCGCGAGCGCGCGCACGACGGCGTGCTCGGCGTGACCGGTCGCCACGATCAACTCCTCGACACCGACCGCGCGGAGTTGCCGCGCGAGGCGGGCAAGCAGCGAAGCCCCTGCGACCTCGACCAGGGCCTTGGGTCGATCGTCGGTGTGCGGGGCGAGCCGGGAGCCCACGCCTGCCGCGAGAATCACGGCTCGGATCATGCGCCCGCCTCCGCGGGGAGAAGGCCCATCTCCGCGAACGCCGCGCGCGAGGCGCGCCCCTGCCAGGGAAGGAGCACGGCGAACGCGAACACGTTGAGCACGCCGACCCGGAAGACGAGGTAGAGATCGATCCGGTCGAACGCGCACGCGACCGAGAAGAGGAAGATGTGCGAGCCGAGCCCGTAGATCGAGCGCCAGATGCGCATCGGCCCGAGCGCGTGGCGCGCCCAGATCTCGGCGCGGCGTTGGTCGAACCCGCCGAGCGCGTCGAGGCGCACGGCGCTGTCGGGATCGCTCCAGCGCAGCAGCCAGGCCTGGCCGTTCAGGTACCGGAGGTACACCCACCAGACGAACCGCATCAGGAGCCCCGAGCGCGCCGAGGCCGCCGCGTGGCGCGCGCGGGCGACCTCTGGATCCTCCCCCTCGCGGAACGTCGGCTCGGTCATGCGCAGGTAGACGTTCTTGTAGTGATCGTACCAACCGAAGTGGAACGAGCAGGTCGGCGCAGCGATCAACGCGAGCACCATGGCCCACATGGGCGCGCGCTCCATCCCGACGAAGTGAACCAGCGTGCCGAGAAATGTGGCCGCCATGACGATCGAGTCGGAGACCCCATCGAGCATCCGACCGAACGCCGACGAGCGCTTGCGCATGCGCGCGAGCTGACCGTCGGCGCAGTCGAACGCAGCCGACAGCTCGAGGAGCACCGCGGCCGCGATCATGTGGCGGCCGAAGGGTGCCGCGATCGACACCCCGCCGAGCACGCCCACCGCGATCGCCGCCACCGTCAGCGCGTCCGCCGAAACCGGCGTCGGCTCGGCCGCGCGCGCGATCGCGTAGCCGGCGAGTCGGTGCCAGACGACGTCGATCGGCTCCTCGACCGAGAGCGGCTTGAGCGTCGCTTTGTAGCCGTCGAACGGAGGCACCCGTCGAACAGCTTACAGCACCGGGGCAGGGGTCCCGAGCCCTCGGTGATTGACTCGGCCAGCCTCGGGCTCTAGCTCCGAGCCCCACATGGCCATCACCGAGCCCACCGTCGACTCCGTTCTGAGCGCGCTCGCCGAGCTCCGCGACCCCTCTGCTGCGGGGAATCCCCAGCTCGTGGCCGCCGGCCGCGTTCGCGCGGTGACCGACGGCGTCAACGTTCGCGTCACCATCGAGACCGGCGCGAGCGAGGACAACCGTGGCGCCATGGAGATGGCCGTGCGCGACGCGCTGAGCAAGGCCTTCCCGGGCCTGTCGAAGCTCGAGGTCAAGTTCGTCCAGCAGACAGGGGCGCGCGAGATCACCAGCGAGGACCCGCTGCCGGGCGTGAAGAACCTCATCCTGGTGATGGCGGGCAAGGGCGGCGTCGGCAAGTCGACCGTCGCGTCGAACCTCACCATGGCCCTTGCGCGGAGCGGCTTCCGCGTCGGCCTGCTCGACGCCGACATCTACGGACCGAGCGTGCCGACCATGTTCGGCATCGGGGGGCGCCCCGTGTCGCTCGACGGCAAGAAGATCGAGCCGCTCGAGCGCTTCGGCGTGAAGCTCATGTCCATCGGCTTCCTCCTCGAGGACCCGAAGGCCGCGATCGTCTGGCGTGGCCCGATGCTTCACGGCGCGCTCCAGCAGTTCTTGAACGACGTGAACTGGGGCAAGCTCGACTACCTGATTCTCGACCTGCCCCCCGGCACCGGCGACGTCGCACTCACGCTCTCGCAGAAGACGAGGGCCACCGGCGCAGTGGTGGTGACCACCCCGCAAGAGGTCGCGCTGATGGACGTCTACAAGGCCGTGTCGATGTGCCAGAAGCTCAACATCCCGATTCTCGGCGTCGTCGAGAACGAGAGCTACTTCATCTGCGACGGCTGCGAGAAGAAGCACCACATCTTCGGCGTGGGCGGCGGCCAGAAGGTCGCCGAGATGGCCGAAGCACCCGTGCTCGGACAGATCCCCATCGAGCCGAGCGTGCGCATCTGGGGCGATCAGGGCACCCCGGTGGTCCAGGCGGTTCCGCAGAGCGCGGTCGCCAAGGCATTCACCGACGTCGCGGACGCTGTCGTGGCGCAGGTCGCCAAGGTCAACGCCGCGCGAATCGGCACGCTTTCCATCTCCCGCGACGGGATGCCGACGCGTCTCCCGATCATCCGGTAAGCTCGTCGGGCAGCTGAGGGGGCGAGACCGGGCGATGGCCAAGGAGAAGTTGCGCGCATCGCTCCGGGACCTAGAGGTGCTCGCCGCCCGCGCAGGCGTCCCGATCCGCTACGAGACCTTCAAGCTCCTCAAGGGCAAGGAGCGCGACACGTCGAGCCTTGCGCGAGGAGGCCTCGTCCGCCTCGGCCCGCGCAAGTTCGTGCTGTGCGAGCAGAGCCTGCCGGTGATCGACAAGATCGCCGTGATCGCCGAGGCGCTCGCGTCGATCGGCATCGACGTGCTCGACCTGCCCCCGCTGCTCCGCGCGCGCATCCACAAGCGGCCGGCGCGACCGCCGCGGCAGAAGCTGGTGTTCAAGCCGGTGGTCAAGGTGCAGGGCGGGAACGCGACGGGCTGATCGGTACGCTACTCTTCGAAGAAGAGCGGCTCGCGCTTGTCCAGGTAGCGCTCGACGAGCGCGCGTCCGTGATCGGAGAGCTCGACGAAGGTCGCTCCGAACCCCGGCGCGGTGTCGTCGCCAGCGCGCGCGTCGCGCACCCAGCGCACTTCGACCTTGGCCTCGATCGGCTCGTCGACGCCCGGGAGCTTGAACTTGACGTTCAGTCGATCGCCGACGGACTGCGGTCGGTACGTCGCGACGAACAGTCCGCCGTCGGAGATGTTGGCGGAGAATCCGGTGTAGAAATTGTGGTCGCTGTGGAGGTCGAGCTCGATCTCCGCGTCCAGGCGGACGGTCGATCGGCGCTGCAGGGCGGGTCGTTGATTTTCGTTCACACGGCTTGCCCAAGCACGTGCCGTGCGCAGCGCGAGACGCGAAGAACGCTCGCTCGGGCCGCGGAAGGCGCCGAGGTGCGCAGGTCGCCGTTGAGGACGACGGTCCGCTATTTGGCGAAGAAGATGCGGGTCTGACGTGCGGGGATGGACTGCGTCGAGCCGGTCACCGAGGTCGCGGTCACGAGCTCGTCCATGGCGCCGCTGGGCAAGCCCGACGCCGTCTGCGCCGAGTCGCCACGGTTGATCGCCACGTACACGGTGTCGCCGGCCGTGCTCATCGAATAGACCCAGAGGTCGTTCGACACCGAGAGCGTGGTGCGTGCGCCGCGGCGGAGCGAGGGGTGTCCGGCGCGAATGGCCAGGAGCTGCTTCACCCGATCGCGGAGCCAGGTCTGATCGGCGGAGTAGCCGGTCCACTGCATCATCCGCCGGTTGTCCGGGTCGCCGGCGCCGGGCATGCCGACTTCGTCTCCGTAGTACACGAGCGGCGCGCCCTTGTTGGTGAAGAGCACCGCGAACGCGTTGGCCAGCCGCTCGAACGCGTTGCGCGACGTCGGCAGCGTGGGCTTGTTGACCCACGAGCGGTCCTTGCCGTCACTGTACGGATCGCTCCACATCGGCGAGTCCTCGCCGAGGTGGATGACACGCCCGAGGTCGTGGTTGCCGACCCAGGTGCTCATGATTGCGCCCGACCCGTAGAACGAGTCGTTGCTGTCCATGAAGCCCGACAGATCGCTCATCGGCTTCTGGCGCATCAGCACCGACTGCACGAGCTTGAGCCGGAGCGGGAAGTCGAACTGCCCGTCGAGCTTGGTGGCCGGGTCGACGAACGACTTGAGGTAGTCGCGGTTGCCGAAGTCGTAGGTCTCGCCGACCATGTAGAACCGCTGCGGCGTGGTCATCTTCGCCACGATTTCGCTCTGGATGCGCGAGCGCAGCGTGGTCAGCCAGGAGCCGTCGACGTGTTTGATCGCGTCGAGCCGGAACCCGTCTGCGCCGGTGTCCTTCACCCACTGGACCGCGTTGTTCACCGAGTAGTCGCGCGCCGCCGCCACCGTGTAGTTCCAGTGCGGCAGGTAGTCGGTGAACCAGCAGCGATCGCCGGTCGTCTCCCACGGGCAGGAGCCGGAGCCGCAGATGCAGCCCGTGGCGTGGAACCAGCTCGGGTTGTCCTTGTAGACCTGCGCGTCCTTGTGGACGTGCACCATCGCGTAGTCGAAGAGGATCTTCAGCTTCTTCGCGTGCGCGGCATCGACGAGCGCCTTGAGCTCCACGAGCGTGCCGAAGCGCTTCTCGGGCTTGTTCACGTCGAGCGGCCAGTAGCCGTGGTAGCTCGAGTACTTGTGGGTATCGCCGCCGACGCCGAGGCCGCCGTATTCGTCGGCGTTCTGCACGGGCACGGTGAGCCACAGCGTGTTGACGCCGAGGTCGTTGAAGTACCCCTCGTCGATCTTCTTCTTCACGCCGGCCCAGTCGCCGCCCTTGTACTGACCGGGGTCGTCGACGCCGGAGATGGCGCTGCCGTTGTTGGTCGAGTCGCCGTCGAGGAACCGATCGACGAACACGAAGTACATCACCGAGTCGCGCCAATCGAACACGCCGGGCGGGGGCACGTCGGGCTCGGCGCAGGTGAAGTCGGTGCAGGTGGTGGCCTTCTTCACCGAGTTGAACCCGCCCGCGCCGTCGCCGACTTGATCGGGGTTGCCCGGATCGGTCACCCACGTGGTGCCGTTGACGACGAACTTGTACTGGACCGACTTGCCGTAGGGGAGCGGAACGCTGACCTTCCAGGTCGAGCCGCTCTTCGTCATCGGATCGCCCTTGGCCCAGGCGCCCTCGCGGTAATCGCCGCGGAGCTCGACGCTCGACTCGGAGCCGACCGGGTACGAGAACTCGGCCGCGCAACGCTTGAGCGAGTCGTCGCACATCGGCTTGGTGTCGACGGCCGCGTCCGTCGGTGGCGGGCCGCCGCCGTCGCCGTAGTACCCGCCCTCCCAGTCGCCCGCGTCGTATTCGGGCACCGGCGGCGGTTTGCCGTACGGGTCGTCCGACGAGTCGCCGGGGTCGCCGCAAGCAGCGAGAAACAGCGGGGCAAGCGGTGCGAGGAGGAGGATGCGGCGCACGGTGAACGCGAGTGTAGCGCGCTCCAGGGCGTAACGCATGTCTGAGGTGTGAAAGGGTGGATGGGCGGGGGGCGTTCTCCGTCCAAGTCACATTCTCGGGCTCGAACGCGGTGACCGTCACCGTGCAGTGAGGCACGCGCTTCCCGCGCGCACGTACCACCGCACGCCCGTCGGTTCCTCGAACGCGCTCCGCGCCGGGTCGAGCGTGCGCTTGTCGCCGGAGAGCACGTCGACCCATTCGCCCGCTGCGATCCCGGGCAGGGGGGACTCGAGCCGCGCGACGTTCTCGCGCGTCGCCACGACGACCACGGTGTCCACGCCCGAGAGCTCGCGCGCGAAGACCAGGCGCTCGGCGTCGGCGGCGAGCAGCCGGTAGGTCCCGCGTCGAAGCGTGGCGAGGCATCCCCGAGCCTTGCCCATGGCGCGCACGCGGGCGCGGAGCATCCGCTGCGCGGGTGAGAGGTCCTCGTCGCGCGGCATCACCCGACGAGAGTCCGGATCGCCTCCGCCCGCGAGCCCGACCTCGTCGCCGTAGTACACGGTGGGCATGCCCGGCAGCGCGAAGAGGATCCCGTACGCGACCGCGGTGCGCGTGTGCAGGCCGGCGTCGGTCGGCTGCGGCGCAGGGTTCCAGCCGTCGCGGGCGCCGTCGCCGTTGGCCACCGACGCGAACCGCGGCACGTCGTGGTTGCCGAGGATCAGCGACATCACACCGCCCGATCCCGTGAAGGCCGCCTCGCCCTCGCGATAGGTCGCGTCGATCGCGCTCATGGGGGCGCGGCGTTCCGCGAGCGCGGCGCGGAGCGACCACATCAGCGGGAACTCGAACGCGGAGTCGAGGCCGAACGGCCCGAGGAAGTAGCGGAGCGCGTCGTAGCCCTCGGAGCCGGTGAAGATCTCGCCGAGCACCAGCGTCCGGGCGAACCCCGCCGCGGCGCCGTTCGCATCGGTCGTGGGGTGATCGAAGCGTCGCCGGATGTCGTCTCCGATCCGTCGGATCGCCGCGCGCGGCATCAGCGGCACCGCGTCGATGCGCACGCCGTCCCCGTCGAAGCGATCGATCCACCACGCGACGTCCTCCGAGAAGGTCCGGGCCGCGTCGAGCTTGCGCCAGTCGACGTCGGGCATGTACGGCGCGAACCAGCAGTCGAGCGCGTGGTCGCCCCACGGGCAGCTCGCGGCGCCGCAGATGCACGGATCGGCCCAGGTGCCGTCGGAGTTGCGCTTGCCGTTGAACCACTCGGGGTGCTGGGCGGTGTAGGGATGGAGCTGGTGCACGTGGTTCGGCACCACGTCGAAGATCACCCGCATCCCGTGGGCGTGCGCGCTCTTGATCAGGTCGTCGAGCGCGCGTTCGGGGCCGAGCTTCGGTTCCAACGAGCGCGCCGCCGTCGGCCAGTAGCCGTGGTAGCTCGAGTAGCTCCGGCCATCGAGCCCGGGCCAGCTGCCGTCGGCGTTCTCGTAGAGCGGCGAGAGCCAGAGCGCGTTCACGCCGAGCGCCGAGAGCTCGCCTGACTCGATCGCCGCGGTCACGCCCTGGATGCGCCCGCCGGCGCGCGCGGAGATCGGCGAGGGCGAAACGAGGGGACCGCTCTCGCCGCGGAATCGATCGACCATCACCTGGTAGATCACCGCGTCGCGCCAGTCCCACGCCCGTGGCTCGACCCACACGGTGGCGAGGGCGCGCTCGTCCTTCGCGGCGATTCCGTTTCGATCGCGCGCGCGCAGCCGGATGCGGTGCTTGCCGGGAGGCAGGCTGGTGTCGACGACGATGGTGCCGGTCGAGGGATCGCTCCTGGTCGTCGCTACGAGCGCACTGTCGTCGCGGAAGGTCGCAAGGACACTCGCCCCATCGAGCGGTGCATCGTTCGATGCGGCGAGGAACTTCGCGCGGATCGTCACCGCACCGGTCGGGGTCGCGCGCACGTCTTCGATCGACAGCGAGGGAGCATCGCACCCGACCACGCGTACGCTGGTGACCTCGCGGAGCACGCCCGGAGGCGCGGCCCCCGGCGTCACGGCGAACGCCGTGGTGCCCACCGTGCCGTCGGTCTTCCACACCCCATCCTCGACGATGGCGTACTGCTGCTCACCCTCTGGAGGCTGCAGCTCGAGCGCCTGCCAGCCATCGGCAGCCGGATTCATCGGATGGGGGACCGACCAGCCCTCCCACGCGGTGCGGACCTCGACCCGGGCCGACGCCGTCTCCGGTCGATGCCAGACCAGCAGGCCACAACGGACCTTCGGCGGCGCGACGTCGCGCTCGCTCGCATGCCCGCAGGCGCTCGAGATCGCGAGGGTCGCGAGCAGGAGGGGCGCCAAGGCCGTTCGCACGCCCTCACGATGTCCCAGGCGCCTGGGCTCGTCGAGACGGGAAGTTGCCGAAAACGTCATCCGGATGCACGAAGAGGGAGCGTGCCTCGCCTGTACTTCGACTGGAACAGCACCACCCCGCCCCTGCCGGAAGCGGTCGCGGCGATGACCGACGTCTACGCCCATGCCTGGGGCAACCCGTCGAGCGTGCATGCCGAGGGGCGCGCGGCCCGTGCGCGGCTCGAAGAGGCCCGCGTGATCCTCGCGGGGCTCGCCGGCGCCGCGCCCTCCGACGTGTTGTTCACCAGCGGAGGCACCGAGGCATCGAACCTCGCGCTCCTCTCGCCGTACGCCAAGGATCCCGGCGGCGCGTTCCTCTATGCCCCGGTCGAGCACGCCTCGATCGGTGCGGTGGCTGCGCGGCTCGCCGAGCTCGGCGTCGAGGTCCGTCGGGCGAAGGTCGGTCGCGATGGGGTGATCGATCGGGACGACGTCGCCCGCCACCTCGAACGCGGGGGCGTCCGGCTGGTCGCCGTGCAAGCGGTCAACGGAGAGACCGGCGTTCGCCAGCCCGTCGCCGAGATCGCGTCGCTCGCCCACGCCAAGGGGGCGGTGGTGCACGTCGACGCCATCCAGGGGCTCGGTCGCATCGAGCCACCCGGCGGGTCGTGGCTCTCGTCGGCCGACACCGTCGCGCTCGCAGCGCACAAGATCCAAGGACCCAAGGGCATCGGCGCGCTCGCCACGCGTCCGGGCCATCCGATTCATCCCGTGCTCCGTGGCGGCTCCCAGGAGCGCGGCCTGCGACCCGGAACCCAAGACCCCGCGCTCGCTGCCGGGTTCGCCGTCGCGGCGGAGCGCGCCAGGCGATCGATCCCCGAGTACGCGGCGGTCGCCCGAGTGCGCGATCGCTTCGAGGCCGGGCTGCGCGCTCTCGGTCAGCCTGGTGACGTCGGCGTCAACGGGGAGGGCGCACCCCGCGTCGGTCACGTCGTCCACGTCTCGTTCAGACATTGGAGCTCGCCCGAGCTGGTCGCCGCGCTCGACCTCGAAGGCCTCGCGTGCTCCGGCGGCGCCGCGTGCCATGCGGGAGTCCCCGAGCCGTCCGCGACCCTCGTCGCCATGTACGGCGAGCTTCCCGACGAGCACTGGCGATACCTGGGGCCAGTGCGCTTCTCGTTGCCGCCTTGGACCGTGGATGACGATGTCGATGCGGCGTTGGCGATCATCCGACGCGTGCTCGAACGTCAGCGTTCCTGAGTCTCACCGAGCGTGCGTAGGGACTTCATGAAGTACACGAGGTGAGTGGCCGTTCTCTTCACCACCGCGTGAGGCTTTGATCGCAACCTACCGAGATGTTGTCGGAATCACCGACAGCGAACGCGTTCGCGTGTCGATCCATTGAATGGAAATGGCGCCGTTGCCCGCTCGTCATGCGTTCAGCGGTCGGAGATTTGCTGAGAACGAGCCTTTAACGTGAGGTTGTAAGTGCTCAACATTACATCGATGTTTTGGCAATCACGATCGTAGAGGCAGGACCACGCCGGAGCTCCGTAGCGAGGGAGTTGGAGCGCCCCGTCGGGTTCCTGATCGAGCCGCGGAACCCGTCCGAGCGGATCGGGATGCAGTCGGGCGTGCGACGACCAGAGCGCGATCCCGAGCAGCGCCGGCGCGACATGCGCGACGAGCCAACCACGCCGATGGTGTTCTTCGCCGAGGTCGGCCTCGGCCGCCGCGATCGCGAAGAGCGGCACGAAGGCCGGGGCGATCCAGTTCGGCTCCGGAGCACGTCCGCTCACCAGCGCCGAGAGCATCGTCGCCACGCCGAGGACGACCACCAACGGAGTCGCACCGGGGAGGAGGGCGAGGCTTCGCCGACCCCGTGCCGCGCACCAACACGTCGCAGGGCCGAACAACAGGAGGATTCCACCGAGCAGCGCACCGAGCGCAGGGAGCGGCCCGATGCGAGGCGCCGAGATCAGGGCTCCGACTCCGAGCACGTGTCCGAGTTGCGCGACGAGGGAGGGCCACACGAGCGGCAGGGGGAGGGCGGCTCCGAGGAGCGCGATCGCCGCGCCGACCCGATCGGTCCGCCGGAGGTCGAACGCGATCGCGAGCCCGACCACGAGGCCGGTGGCCTTGGCGCTGACGGCGAGCGCCAGACACAGCAACAGCCCGAGGCGCGCGCCCGCATCGCGCCGTCCGGCGAAGACCAGCGCGCCGGCGGTGGCCGCGAGCAGCGGCGCGTCCGGCGTGGCGATCAGCCCGGAAACCCAGGGCATCAGCCCCCAGGTGGCGAAGAACACACCGAAGGCGAACCGCCTGTCGCGGCCAGTCGCTCCCTCCGAGTCGATCGTCGCGGCGAGAAGGCCAATCAGCAGCGCGGTTCCCGCCTGGAGCAGGACGGCGACGAGCCGCACCCGCACCTCGAGCCCGAACGGGAGTCGATCGGCGATCGTCAGCAGCGAGCCGAGCAGCGGCGGGTGATCGACGATGGGCCAGCCGCGTCGCGCCGCGCAGAGGTAGAAGGCCTCGTCTGGCGAGAGCCGGCGAAGGGGCGCGAGCGCGAGGCGTGCGCAAGCGGCGTAACCAAGCGAGAGCAGGGCGAGGAGCGCGGGGGCGCGCTCATGCTTCATTGCTCGGATTCGCGTTCGGATTCACTGGATGCCGCCGACGGCGGCGGTGCGTCGCCGAGCTCGATGCCGACCGCGCGCGCCGCGCCGCAGAGCTGCCCCAAGGGATCGACCAGGCGCGGCCCCTCGCCGACGTCGGCGAGTGGGATGCTCCGGATGGTGGTGCCCTCGAGCACCACGAGCCGGCCGTACGCCTTGCGGGCGCACATCTCGGCGGCGTGGATGCCCATGCGCATGCCGAGCACGCGATCGAAGGCCGACGGCGTTCCGCCGCGCTGGAGGTGACCGAGCACCGTCACGCGGATTTCGTGGTCGACCTTGCCGGAGAGCTCGCGCGCGAGGCGGTCGCCGGCGCCGCCGAGGCGCTTGAGTTGGCCGGGGCGCGCTTCGGTCTCGATCTCCGACACGCCCCCGCCCTTGGGAGCTGCGCCCTCGGCGACGACGAGGATGGTGAATGGGCGCCCCGAGCCGGAGCGCTCTTTGATCTTCGCGACGACGCGCTCGACCTCATAGGGGATCTCGGGGATGAGGATCGCGTCGGCGCCGCCCGCGAGCCCGGAGGCGAGGGCGATCCACCCGGCGTAGCGTCCCATGACCTCGAGGATCATCACTCGCTCGTGCGCCTCGGCCGTTGAGTGCAGCGTGTCGATCGCCCAGGTCGCGGTGTTGACCGCGGTCTCGAACCCGAAGGTCTGGTCGGTGCCGCGGAGGTCGTTGTCGATCGTCTTCGGCACCCCGATGCACGGCACTCCGAGCGCCATGAACCGTCGCGCGTAGTGCATGGTCCCGTCGCCGCCGACCATCACCAGCGCATCGAACCCGTAGCGGCGAATCTTGGCGACCACGTCCGGCGACGCGTCGCGCGTCTGCTTGCTGCCCGGAATGGCCATCGCGAACGGGTTCGATTTGTTCGAGCACCCGAGGATGGAGCCTCCCCTGTGGAGGATGCCGCGGACCGCGCCGTCGTCGAGCCGGACCAGCTCCTTGCTCGGGTCGAGGAGACCCTCGAAGCCGTCCTCGCTTCCGTAGGCCTCGAGACCCAGCTGGCACGCGCGCTTGGTGAACCCACGGATGACCGCGTTGAGCCCGGGCGCGTCGCCGCCGCCGGTGAGGATGCAGACCTTCATTCTTCCCCTCCGCTAACACTGCGTGCGCGTTGCCGCACGACTTCGTAGAGCGCGATCGCGGCCGCAACCGAGGCGTTCAACGAGGCGACCGGTCCGTGCATCGGCAGTCGTGCGACGGCCGTGCAACTCTTTCGTGTCGCTCGCCGGAGCCCTTTGCCTTCCGAGCCCACCACGAGACAGGTGGGGAGGGTGAGGTCGAGCGCGTCGAGGTACTGGGTGGCCGAGGCGTCGAGGCCGACGACGTGCATCGCCTCGTTGGCGAGCTCGGTGAGCGCGTTGGGAAGGCTCGACACCCGGCACAGGCGCGCGTGCTCGACGGCGCCTGCGCTCGCGCGTGCCATCGCGGGCGAGAGCGGCGCGCTCTTGTCCTCTGGCCAGAGAACGCCGTCCGCGCCGAGGGCGACCGCGCTCCGGACGATCGCGCCGAAGTTGTGCGGATCGGTGAGCTCGTCGAGCGCGACGAACAGACCGGGATGGTCGAGGTGCTCTTTCGAATAGAGCTCGGCCAGCGGAAGGATCCGCAACGGCGGCGCCTGGACGATCACGCCTTGATGGCGCTCGCCCTGGGCGAGGCGGTCGAGGGTCGAACGCGGCACGCGCTCCACCTTGATTCCGCGATCGTGCGCGAACCGCGCGACGGCATCGAGCTGTGGCGCCTCGTCGCGGCGCTCCTCGACCAGCACGCGCTGAAGCTCCTTGCCGTGGGCGATGATCGCTTCGCGGGCGCCCTGCACACCGAGGACGAGTCTCACGCTTGCTCCTTGGCCGAGACACCCGCGGCGAGGAGAGCCGAAGCGATCTCTTCGGCAATCGACGCCGCGGCAGCCGGCGGGTCGGCCGCGTCGCGAATGGGACGGCCGATGACCAGCAGGTCTGCACCGGCGCGGATGGTCGCGGCGGGCGTCGCGACGCGTTTCTGGTCGCCGGTCGCCGCGCCGGCCGGGCGCACTCCCGGCACCACCAGCATGGCGTCGGGGCCGAGCGCCTGGCGGAGCGTCTCGACCTCGAGGGGCGAGCACACGAATCCGCGCACGCCGTTGTCCCATGCGAGCCGCGCGAGGCGAACCACCTGCTCCTTCGCCGCGTCGGACACGCCCGTCGCGTGGAGGTCCTCGTCGGACATCGAGGTCAGCACCGTGACCGCGAGGATGGTCGTGCGACCGCCGCTCTCGCGCTCGGCGCGGAGGGCGGCCCGTTTCAGCATCTCTGGCCCGCCGGAGGCGTGCACCGTGAGGTACCGGACGCCGTGCGCGGCCGCCGACGCGACGGCACGCTCGACCGTTTCGGGGATGTCATGGAGCTTGAGGTCGAGAAACACAGGTCGATCGTGCTCGAGGCCGAGCGAGAGCACGCTCGGGCCCTCGGCGACGAAGAGCTCGAGACCGATCTTCAGCACGCCGACGGCGGGCGCGACGCGGGCGGCGAGCACCCGCGCGTCCGCAGCCGTCGCGACGTCGAGAGGAAACACGATGCGGCGGAACGACACGTCAACGCCCTACGACAAACGCCACGGGGCACAAATGACGGGGGCTCCAAATGACGAAGGCCCCGAAGTGCGGGGCCTTTCGTGCGTGGGTGAGACGTCAGATCAGTTGCAGAGCGGAACGCCGGGCGGGCAGGGCTTTTTCGCGCCGCCTGCAGCAGGACCAGCCTTGGCCATGGCGGCCTGTGCGGCAGCGACCTTGGCGGCCGCGGCCTTCTTCGCCTCGTCGGAGGTCGCGTTCTTCAGCTCGTTCTGCGCGTCGTCGAGGTCCTGGGTGAGCTTGGCGAGCTTGGCCTTGACGGCCTTCAGCTCGTCGTCCTGCGCCTTCTTGGCGGCGGCCTCGGCCTCGGCCTTCTTGTCGCGCTTGGCCTTGACCTTGTCGGAGACGGCGACGATGTCCTTGTTGGTCGGGTCCTTCTCGCGTGCGATGGCGAGCTGACGATCGGCTTCGTCCCACTGCCCGGGCTCGTCGGAGGCCGCGAACGTCTGCGCCTTCTTGACGGCTTCTTTGGCGTCGCTGGCGGGCTTGATCGCAACGAAGAAGATGACGGCGAAGAGCGCGCTGAGGAGCGCCACGCCGATCGCGGCCATCACGCCGGGGTGAACACCCTTGCGCTTCTGCGACTGGATGACGTGGATTTCCTTCTCGTGCGCCTGCTGCTTGGCCAGCGCCTCCATCTGGAGACGGTGCTGCTCTTCGAGCTTGCGCTTCTCGATCTCGGCGTGTTTGGCGGCCTCGATCTGCGCCTCTTCCATCTTGCGGCGCATCTCGTCGGAGCGACGGCGCTCCTCTTCGGCACGGAGGCGGGTCTCTTCGTCTTCGCGGGCCCGACGCTCGGCGTCGGCCTTCGCCTGCACTTCGGCGTCGGCGGCGCGCTTCTTCGCGTCTTCTTCCTCCCTGATGCGGTTCTCCTCGATGTTCATCAGCTCCTTGAGGGAGAAGAGGACCGAGGATTCCTTGGACTCTGCCATTGCGCCGTTCACTCCGTTTCGGTGGGGATCCGCCATCGCGTCTGCTCGATTCGCTGGCCGTCACGATGGACGTCGCCCGCGCTCCGCCCCCGGCCGGTGGTGGAGACACCGTTGGGGCGGCGACCCTTGGAAGAAGGGATTGGCAAAACGTAGCGTGCGCGATCCGGTAGGGTCAAACGCGAAGTCACGTCGGGGTGACGGGATCTGCGTTCGCGGGACGAGAGGACGAGGTGACGACGTGTGGTGACGATGTGTGTCCCGGCACAGACGGGCCGCATGCCTCTTGGCGAAGCCAGCCGTGGTCGAGTATGTCCTCGACCGCCGCGCCGCCTCTGGCGGCCTCGACACCTCTCGACTCACGTGACCTTTCCCGAGGAGACGCCCGATGGCGACGAACGTCCAGGCCCACATCACCGGCACCGTTTGGAAGATCGAAGTGAAGGTCGGCGACAGCGTCGAAGAGGGCCAGACCGTGGTGATCCTCGAGTCGATGAAGATGGAGATGCCCGTCGAGGCACCGAGCGCCGGCAAGGTCGCGTCGATCGCGTGCACCGAAGGGCAAGCGGTCGACGAGGGCGCGACCCTCGTCGTTCTCGAATGACCGGTCAGCCGTCCTGACGGGCGGCTTCGGCGGCGGCGGCGAGCGCAGCGGCGTCCTTGCGACGCGCGAGCGCTTCGGCCGCGCCGTCGGGGTCGCTGGGGTGGAGCATCGAGCGGACGAACACCTCGGCGGCGTGGTAGCTCGATCGGACCAGCGGTCCGGAGGCGACGTACTTGAAGCCCATCGCGAGGCCCTCGTCGCGCAGCGCGTCGAACTCCGCGGGCTCGACGTAGCGCGCGAGCTCGTGGTGCTTCGGGGTGGGGCGGAGGTACTGCCCGAGCGTGAGGATGTCGACGCCCGCCCCGCGCAGGTCGGACATGGACTCGCGGATCTCGTCGAGCTCCTCGCCCATCCCGAGCATGAGGCTCGACTTGGTGACCCTGGCGCCGCGGTCCTTGGCGCGCGCCAGCACGTCGAGCGACTGCTGGTAGTCGCACCGCACGTCGCGAACCGTGCGTTGCAGGCGGCGCGGGACCTCGAGGTTGTGCGCGAAGACGTCGGGCATGCCCGTGCGGAGCAGGAGATCGACGGACGAGAGCTTTCCGCCGAAATCGCCGACCAGCGTCTCGACCAGCAGATCGGGCCGGAGCGCGTGGATCCCGTGCACCGTGCGGCCGACGTGCTCGGCGCCGCCGTCCAGCAGGTCGTCGCGATCGACCATGGTGAGGACGACGTAGTTGACCTCGAGCCGCGCGATGGCGCGCGCGACGTGCTCGGGCTCGCGCACGTCGACTGCACCGCGGGGGTTGCCGGTGGTCACCGCGCAGAAGCGGCAACCACGCGTGCACACGTCTCCGAGGAGCATGATGGTCATCGTGCCCTCGCCCCAGCACTCGCCCACGTTGGGGCAGCGCGCCTCCTCGCAGACCGTGTGCAGGTCGAGCTTGCGGAGCGTGGCCTTGAGCCCGGTGTAGGTCTCGCCGCCGGGCGCGCGGACCTTCAACCAGCCCGGCTTGGGCGCGAATCGCGGCTCGGGCTCCCCGCTCGCCGAGTCTGGACGCTTGCGAAGCTGGACGAGGGTCATGAAGCCTCGTTAGGGCCGCTTCCTGCGGAAGTCGATCCATCGTCAGGGGGAGCGGGGCTCCCCCCGCATCGCAACGCGCCGCTCCGCGCTTTTGTGCGCGTCGCGTCGCAGCTCCGCGCGCAGGCGTTCTTGGGACCCACCCATGGGGTCAGCGCGTCACTTCACGTGGATGGTCGCCACCATGTTCAGCTCGCAGTGCGGCGTGCAGAAATACGGGTAATCCCCGGCGGCCGCGAACGTGTGGCGGAACGTGCCGCTCGACAGGAGCTCCGACTGGAACTTGCCGTCGGGCACGCAGGTCTTGGGGCCGGTCTTGGTGCCCGAGGCGACGTCGTGGACGCCCTGTTTGAAGACCCACTCGACCGTCTGGCCGGGTTTGATGGTCGCATCGGCGGGGGTGTACTTGTTGTTGACGACCTCGATGGTCAGGTCCGCGGGCGGGAGCGCCGCGTCCTCGCTGCCACAACCGAGAGACCCGAGAAAAGCCGGGAGGACCAGCAACAGACAGCCGAACGGAAGGATGCGCATGGGTTCGGATGCTAGCGCGTCCGGTGCGCCCTTCGACCGAATTTCGCCTGATTCCGATGCTGATCCGAGACAACATGGCGCGGCGCCGTATCTGATCCTCGCGGGATCGGGGTCGTGTAGAATCGGGTGCATGTCCTGGACGATGCGTGCGCGCGAGTCTGCGCGGTCGATGCTCGACCGTGTCGAGAACGCCGCCGCGCTCGCGGTCCAGTCAGGACTCGTGTGGAGCTTCCGCCCCGAGGGCGCGTGGGCGGCAGCTCGGCTGTTGGCGCGTGGGAAGAGCGGCCCGTCGGCCATCTACCGCATCCATGGCGCCAACACGCCCGACAAGCCCGGTCTCGTCTTCGATCCCCGTGAGGGAGCGCAGGTTCGCTACACCTACGGCGAGCTCGACGAGGCGTGCGATCGCATCGCCGCAGGCATGCGTCGCAGAGGGCTCGCGGGCGGCAGCGTGCTCGTGATGATGAAGAACCGACCCGAGTACATGGTGCTCGGAACGGGCGCATCCCGCGCGGGTACCGCGGTGGTGACCATCAGCTGGCGGTCGACCCCGGCGGAGCTCGCCTACCTCGCGAACCACTCGGGTGCGCGGGCCGTGGTGTTCGATGCGGCGCTCGCCCCCACGATCGAAAAGGCGCGCGGCGAGCTGACCAATATCGCAGCCGACGCGTTCTTCATGGTCGGAGGCGTCGGGGGCGAGGTCCCGGGGGCACGCCCGTTCTCCGAGCTCCTCGACGAGCCGCCCGAGCAGAACGACGCAGCCGAAGACGGCGCGGTCGTGATCTACACCAGCGGGACCACCGGCAAGCCCAAGGGCGCGGTGCGGAAGTTCAACAAGGAGCAGGTCCCCTCGATCTTCCGCTTCCTCCGCGAGACGCCGTTCCGCCCCGACGATGTGCACCTCGCCGCTTGCCCGCTCTATCACACGACTGCCTTCGGGTTCATCTCGATGACGCAGATCCTCGGCGGCACGATCGTCCTGCTCGACGAGTTCGAGCCGCGGCGCTTCCTCGAGGCGGTCGAGCGCCATCGGGTCACCACGACCGTGCTCGTTCCGACGATGCTCCACCGGCTGCTCGACCTCGGCGACGACGTGATTCGTCGCTACGACACGCGGTCGCTCCGCGCGATTTTCTGCACGAGCGCGCCGCTGCCGGGGCCCGACAGCGACAAGGCGATGGAGCTGTTCGGAGACATCGTCTTCAACCTCTACGGGGCCACCGAGACCGGCATCGTCACCCTCGCGCAGCCAGAGGATCTCCGCGGCTCGCCCGGCACGATCGGACGCGCGGTGGCTGGAAACGAAATCCGGCTGCTCGACGACGAGGGGCGCGAGGTGCCCGACGGCCAGGTGGGCGAGCTGTTCGCGAAGAACGCGATGCTCGTCGCCGGCTATCATCGAGACGAAACAGCCACCAAGAGCTCGATGCGGGACGGCTTCTTCTCGGTGGGTGACCTTGCGCGGCGTGACCACCGCGGCTGCTATCACCTCGAAGGACGCAAGCGCGACATGATCATCACGGGCGGCGTCAACGTGTACCCCGCGGAGGTCGAGCAGACCCTCGAGGCGTCACCCGATGTCGACGAGGTCGCGGTCATCGGTTTGCCCGATCCGGAGTGGGGCGAGCGCGTGACGGCGGTCGTCGTGCTCCGCTCGGAGGCCCAGCGTACCGGCGCCGATCAGCGCCTGCGTGCCTTCTGCAAGGAACGGCTCGCGGGCCCCAAGGTGCCGCGTCAGTTCGTGTTGGTGCCGCCGGGCGAGGTGCTGCCGCGCAACCCCACCGGCAAGGTTCTCAAGCGCGATTTGCGCGCGCAAGTCACATCAGGTGTGGAATTCGTCAGCGAACCCGTGAAACCGGAGGCAGAACCGCGATGAGCGACAAGCTCACGAAACAAGAGCTGTCCTGGTTGCTGACGCAGGAGGCGCGCGGCGCCGCTGAGCGTTTGCGCAAAGGCGTGCAGATCCTCACCGCCAAGCCGCCGCCGGCGCCGCCCGCGAGGCCCAAGAGCGACCGTCCTTCGGAGCGACCGATCACCCTCACCACGGCCGGTGAGGAGAGCGAGGGCCTCGAGTCGACGCTCGACATGCTCGACGGCGCGATGCAGCGACTCGCCGAGCTCTCGGGGCCGGCTTCGCAGCGCGCGCGACGCGGGCGGGTCGATCTCGCGGCGCTGCTCTGGGAGGTCGCGCCCGATGCGACGGTGCAGCTCGAGCCAGGGGCGGGCACGGAGGTCTTCGCCGACGAGGCCGAGTTGCGGCGCATGCTGCACGTACTGCTGGGAGGCTGGCAGCAATCCGGCGTCGGCGGTGCGCAGCTCGTCACGCTCCGGCGCGAGGGAGACGAGGTGCGCCTCGGCGTGCAGCTCGGCCCCGACACCGCCCCGATTTCTCCGGCCGAGCGCGGCTGGCTGTCGCGCATGGCGATTCGCTACGGCGGACGGTACGAGCTCGACGGCTCCAACGAGTTCATGGTCTTCCCCGCCCTCGAGGCAGAGGAGACCAAAGAGGTCCAGACGCTCCGCAAGGAGCTCGAGGCCGCCAAGGCACAGGGCGAGGCCTACGCACGCGAGCTCGCCGCGGTGTTCGCCGAGGAGCCCGTGCTCGCAACGCGGCCGCCGATGGCCGGCGAGGTGGTGGGGCCTGCCGTCGGGTTGCGCGTGAGCGCACGCCTCGCCGATGCGTTGGCCGACGATCTGCGGGCGGTCTTCGGTCCGCTCGGCGCGGCCCGTCTGCGTGCGGCGCAAGCGGGCATCGAAGGCGATCTCGTCGAGGAGGTCCAACGCGCGCTCGGGCGGGGCGCGGAGCTGCTCGCGCTCGCGCGCCACATGGCGCGGATCGGGTCCGATCCCGCATCGCTCCCGGTCGATCTGGCCTCCATCGCGCAGGACGAGGCGGCCCACGCGACCGTCGCCTTCGCGTCGCGAGGTGTGGTCCTCACCGTGGCTGCCAGCGACGATCCGAACCCGCTCGTGCTCGAGGGGCATCCGGCCGCGTTGCGCGCGTTGGTCTCGGAGATGCTGGACCAGGCCCTGCGGAACAGCCGTCCTGGCGAGGAGGTGCGGCTGGCCATCGAGGATGGCGCTCTGGTGGTGGAGCGTCTCGGAGCGGAGAGCGGGGCCCAGCCGTGGAGCCGCGCCGCCCGCGGTTTCTTGAACGAGATTGCCCGGGCGCACGGAATCGAGCTACAGGTTTCCCATACGCGATTCTCGGCGCGTCCATCGCGCAATGCCTCGGGGGGATGATCGGTAACCGCCATGCGGATCCTCGTGCTGGAAGACGAAGACTCGATCCGCCGGATGATTTCGGCGCTGGTCCAGGCGCGGGGATTCGAGGTCGTGGGCGCAGCCAATGGCGTCAAGGCGGTCGACGAGGCCCTGACCAAAGCGCCCGACGTGGCCATCCTCGACTTGATGGTCCCCGGCGCGTTCGACGGCTTCGAGGTGTGCCGGCGCTTGCGGCAGAACCACGCCACCGCCCGCATTCCCATCATCATCATCTCTGCGCTCGACGACGATGCGTCGCGCAAGAAGGCGATGGAGGCCGGCGCCACGACCTACTTCGTCAAGCCGTTCTCGGCGATCGCGCTGCTCAAGGAGCTCGAGGCGGTGAAGGCTGGCAAGCCGTCGCCCTCGCAGGCCACCAAGCCGACGCGATCGTGATCACGCGCGTCGAGCGATGAACACGTCGTCGCCGCCGGCGCGGAACCGAGCGGCCCGATCCGACAAGAGCTGGGGCGCGCCTGCGTGGATGCGCACCCAGCCTGCCCGCGCGTAGAACGCCTCGAGGTGGGAGTAGGCGATGAGGAACGAAACCTCCTCGCCGAGGTGCTGGGTGACGGCCCACATCAGGCGGCGTCCCAGGCCACGGCCGCGCCAATCCTCGTCGATCTGCACGCCACGCAGCACGAGCACGTTCGCTTCTCGGGCGAGGCGCACCGCGCCGACGATCCGCCCCTCCACCGTCGCGAGGATCACCTCGTCATCGGGCGCGCCGAGCGAGCCGTAGCCCACCGTGACGAAGAACTGCGCCGGAGGATCCTTCGCGGGCAGCTCGTGGATCTCGACTGCCCGCACCCGCTGGAGCGTAGTGGATCAGAGCGTGTCGAGCTTCTCTTTGATCCTGCTCTCGACCATGCCCTTGAGCGGACGCAGCATCAACGGAAGGTCGACCTCGACGCGGATCTTGGAGTCGGTGACGTCGACGCGGCCCTTGGCGCCCTTGGCGGCGCCGGACTTCGCCTCGAACTTGATGGAGTCGCCCGCCCAGGCCCACTCGATGCCGATCTTCTCCTTCATGCGATCGGCGAGCTCTTCCGCCTTCTTGCGGGCGCCGTCCTTGCCGATGCTGTGGGGCTTCTCCATCTCGATCGTGGCCATTCCGCGGTCTCCTTCGTGTCGGGCGGGTTCGGCCGATTACCATGAAAGCAGCGGCCGAAGCAAAGGAAGGCGCGAACCGTGCCTTCGACGCTCTGCGTTGCCGCGACGCCGTGCGTCGACCAAGTTGGCACGGAGACACGGAGAAGAGAGGTTGTCTGCCGTACTCACCAACGCTCACCTCGACATGAAGATCGGCAGACAATCTCTGCCTCCGTGCCTCCGTGCCTCCCTGTGAATTCTCGTTCTCGTTCTCGCGTCGTACAGCGACAAAAGCGGCCGAGAGCAAGAGGGACCCTCTCGCTCTCGGCTGACGACTGGTGACTGAGGACTGACGACTTATTCCTTGGCGTCACCGCGCGCGAAGATCGACGCGACGTAGTTCAGCACGTCCGTCGCCGACACCTCGTTGTACCCGAAGTACTTGATGAGGCGCGACTTGATGACGTCGATCTTCTCCTGCGTCTCCTTGTCGACGACGGCGGAGACCAGCGTCTTGAGCTTGATGCTGTCCTTCTGGTCTTCGAACAGCTTGAGCTCGAGCGCGCGGCGGAGGCGATCGTTGGTGTGCCACTCGAACTTCTTCCCCTCGATCGCGAGGGCGCCGATGAAGTTCATGATCTCGCGGCGGAAGTCGTCCTTGCGGTTCTCGGGGATGTCGATCTTCTCCTCGATCGACCGCATCAGGCGCTCGTCCGGCTCCTCGTCGTGGCCGGTGTACTTGTTGCGGACCTTCTCCTTGAGGGTGAAGGCCTTGATGTTGTCGATGTAGTTGCCGGCGAGCTTGTTGATCGCCTCTTCGTCGGCGCTGATCGCGCGCTGGACCTCGTTCTTGACGATCTCGGTGTACTCGCTCTTCACCTCGCCGATGAGCTTGCGGAAGCGGTCCTTCTGCTCCTCGTTGGTGATCAGCGAGTGGTGCGACAGGCCCTTCTCGAGCTCGTTCATCACCATGAACGGGTTGATGGTGCCTTCGCCGGCCTCGTCCACGAGCGCGTTGGAGATCTTGTCCTGCACGTAGCGCGGCGAGATGCCGTCGAGGCCCTCGCGCTTGCTGGTCTTGCGCAGCTCCTTGACCGTGTCCTGGGTGTACCCCGGGAGGACCTTGCCGTCGTAGAGCTTCATCTTCTGCAGCGTGGTGAGCTGCCCCTTGGGCTGCTCGAGGCGCGAGAGCACCGCGAACATCGCCGCCACTTCGAGCGTGTGCGGGGCGATGTGCTTGCCCTTGATCTTCGAGCCGGAGAAGTCCTTCTCGTAGATCTTGATCTCCTCGGTCAGCCTCGTGATGTAGGGGATGTCGATCTTGATCGTCCGGTCTCGCAAGGCCTCCATGAACTCGTTGCTCAGGAGCTTCTTGTATTCGGCCTCGTTGGTGTGACCGAGGATGACCTCGTCGATGTCGGTCTGCGCGAACTTCTTCGGCTTGATCTTGTGCTCTTGCGAGGCGCCGAGGAGGTCGTAGAGGAATGCGACGTCGAGCTTGAGCACCTCGACGAACTCGACGATGCCGCGGTTGGCGATGTTGAACTCGCCGTCGAAGTTGAACGCGCGGGGGTCGGAGTCGGAGCCGTACTCGGCGATCTTCCGGTAGTTGATGTCGCCGGTGAGCTCGGTCGAGTCCTGGTTCTTCTCGTCTTTGGGCTGGAACGTGCCGACGCCGACGCGGTCCTTCTCGCTGACGATCACGCGTTTCACGCGGATGTGGTTCTCGACCACCTTCGCCCAATCGCCCTTGTAGCTCTCGAGCAGGCCCTTGAAGATGAAGCGGCAGGCCGGATCGAGATCGCCGTCGACCTTGACCTTGAACTGGTCGTTCGACAGCCCGAGCTCCTCGATGGCCTTCGCGCGCCACTCCTGCGGGATGAGCCGGAGCGGCTCCTCGTGCATCGGGCAGGGGAAGGTGTCGCCGTCGCCGTCCTTGCCGGCGAGACCGTGGTCCTTGAGGCCCACCCACTTGAACGTGTAGAGGGCGCCTTCGGCCGTGCGCGAGTAGTGCTCGAGCCCCTTCTTGAGGAGGCGCGCGATCGTCGACTTGGACGAGCCGACCGGGCCGTGGAGGAGGATGACCCGCTTCTCGGGACCGAAGCCTTCGCTCGCCGCGCGGAGCACGTGGACGAGCCTCATCAGCGGGATGTCGAGGCCGAAGATCGCGTCCTTGCCGCCGTCGATCTCGTCCTTGAAGAAGTTGTAGCGGGTCAGCTTCTTCTTGTTGTCGACGTACTCGTCGGTCCCGTACGAGATGATCATGTCGTAGACGCGCTGGAAGGCGTTGCGCGTCACCTGCGGGCGCTTGCGGACGATGTCGAGGTAATCCTCGAACGAGCCCTCCCACGCGAGATCGCGGTAGAGGACGTAGTCCTGCATCGCGGCAATACGGTCGATGTGCCGCATGCCCTTGTCGCTACGGGTCTCGTTCATTTCGGGCGCCACCTTGGTGAAGGAGAGTCACGACACGCGCACTCCCGCCCGGATGCGCCGGGCGGCTGCTGGAACGGACTGCTGTCCGAGAGTGTAGACCCTCCGTCGCGTTCTCGGTGGGATTCCCGAAGCGTCGCCTTGTTCCGCTGCCCTTCGGGTCAACGCGACGTGCGGCCGGGCTCTTCGTCCATGAAGGGCCGCGGCGTCACCAGCCACCCCATCTCCCGGTCCTGCTGGTCGCGGATCCCAGCGCGGTGGCGTTCGTTGCGCCCCACGATCGGGCGCTCCCGGCCGCGCCCCACGTTGGCGACGTCGGCGCCGAATTCGAACTTCTCTGCTTCGGGTCGCTCTGCCATGCCCGAAAGGCAGCAACGCGCGTGCCCGTGAGCCGGGTGCACAGTTCACAGGTTTCCCACGGTGGAGCTCCGCGGTCCTTGCGGTAGGGTCCCATCCCTCTCCCGAGGAGAATCGGATGGCGAAGCTCTACTTCCGGCACGGCACCATGGGCAGCGCGAAGACGCTCAACCTCCTGGCAGTCGCCCACAACTACCGGGCTCAGGGCAAGCGTGTCCTGCTGATCAAGCCGCGGCTCGACGATCGCTTCGGTGCGGCCGAGGTGGCTTCGCGTGCGGGGCTGCGCGCCGAGGCCGACCTCCTCGTCGACGAGAACAGCGAGCTCGACCCGCGCGCCTTCGACGGCGTCGATTGCGTGCTCGTCGACGAAGCGCAGTTCCTCTCGCCGCAGCTGGTCGAGCAGCTGCGCACGCTGACCAAGACGCACGACGTGCCCGTCATCTGCTACGGCCTGCGGAGCGACTTTCGCACGCACCTCTTCCCCGGATCGCGCCGCCTTCTCGAGCTCGCGGACACGATCGAAGAAGTGAAGGTCACCTGCCAGTTCTGCAACCGCAAGGCGATCTACAACATGCGCTTCGCCAACGGAAAGCCGACGCTCAGCGGCGCGCAGGTCGAGCTCGGGGCCGAAGAGCGGTACGCGCCGGTGTGCTTCAAGTGCTGGGACGAGCGGCTGCCGAACGGGCACCGCACCGAGCTCTAGAGCACTTCTCACCCGGGTCGATCCGAAGGGATTCCCGTTCCCCCCGGCTTCAAAAGCCGGGGCCCTATCGCCCGTTTCGATAGAAGCCCGCTTCCGCGGGCTCCTTTTGCGCAGTCCTCAGCGGAGTCGCGATTCGCCGCTGCGTCCACGCCAGGAGCCCGTAAGGGCTTCAAGCTGCAGACGCGTGCGTTCGTGAGGTTCGCGAAGGGGCCCCGGCTTTTCAAGCCGGGGGGAACGGGTCACCAGAATCAACGCGGTCGAGAAACGCTCTACCTCTAGAACAACGGCAGCCCCAGCAGCGCCTTGCCGATGAACTCCTTGAGGACATCGACGGTGGGCGCCATCACCGCACCGGCGTGCGCGTCGCGGAAGTTCCGCTCGATCGCGGTGTGCTTGGAGAACGCCGCGCCGCCGCAGGTGCGCATCGCGTCGGAGGTCACCTTGATGGCCGCTTCGCCCGCTGCGGCCTTCGCCTGGAGGACGCGGAGGACGGTGAGGTCGCCCGGGTGCTCGAGGTGGTGGACCAGGTCCTCGAGCCGTGCAGCGAGGCCGTCGGTCTCGTTCTGCATCGTCGCGAGGTTTGCGCGGAGGTTCGGGAGCGCTTCGCCGAGCGAGGAGCCGAGGTGCTCGAACTGTGAAGTCTTGAGGTGGCTTACCGTTGCTCCGACCACCGCGCGGCAGATGCCGACCGCGAGGGCCGCCTGGCCGAGGTTGAAGAGCGGCAGCACGACCTCGAGCATGGCCTTCATCCCCGCGCCGTCCGCGGTGAGGCGAAGGTCGTCGGGAATGGCGACGCCCTCGAGCGCCACCGGCGTGGAGTCGTTGGCGCAGAGGCCGAGGCCCTCGAACGGCCCCGCGATGCGCACGCCCGGCTGCGTACGGCGCACCAGGTACAGCGTGGAATCGGTCGGGCCCTTGCCCTCGGGTGCGAGCGCCGAGCTCACGTAGCTGTCGGCGTGGTTCGCGCTCGTGACCCACGACTTGAAGGCGGTGAGCGTCGCGCCGTTGCCGCTCCTGGTCGCGCGCGAGACCGGCGCCCAGAAGTGGCTGCGTGATCCGCGCTCGCTGAAGGCGAGGGTGGTTAGGTGCTTGCCCTTCGCGATGTCGGAGACGACCGCGTCGATGGCGGTGGTGCGTGGCGCAGTCAGCAGACAGGCGGTGCCGCACACGTGCATCACGTAGATCATTGCGGCGGATGCGTCGGCCTCGGCAAGCGCCACGACGACGTCGCGAAACTCGCGGACCCCTAGACCGAGTCCCCCGCGATCGGTCGGAACCATGAGCCCGAGCAAGCCAGCCTCGGCGAGCGCTTGGAGCGTCTCGCTGGGGAAGCTCCGCTCCTTGTCGTGACGCGCTGCGTTCGGGGCAGCGATTTTGGACGCAAGCTCTCGGGCCCGGGTGATCAGGTCGCTCATGGTTCCCCCTATGCGGAACGGTGCGGGCTGGTTACGCGCCGATGGTCGATTTGGTCTTCGGCTGCGCAGCGCGGAGGAACACCTTGCTGATCTCCACGATCGGGATGATCGCGGCCGACAGCCCGAGCATCAGGCCCCACTCGCCGAGCGTCATCGGGAACGTCTTGAACACGGGTTGCAGCACCGGGATGAGGACGGCGCTGAAGTGGATGAGCGAGCTCGACGCGACGGCGAGCAGCAGCGGCCGGCTCGAGAACAGCCCCACCTCGCCGATCGACGCCGTCGTCGACCGACAGTTGAACGCGTGGAACAGCGGCGAGACCGCGAGGATCGAGAACGCGAGCGCGCGCCCCTGATCGGGCTTGCCCTGTTGCGCGTACCACCAGAGCACACCCGTCGCGGCGATCGACATCACGACGCCGACCCAGAGGATGCCGAGGTACTCGCGTCGACCGAGGAGACCCTCGGAGAGGGGACGCGGCGGCTCGCGCATCTGCGCCGGATCGGGCGGATCGACGCCGAGGGCGAGCGCCGGCAGGCCGTTGGTCACGAGGTTGATCCAGAGGATCTGCAGCGGCGTCAGCGACGGCAGGCTGGGGAACAACGCGGTGGCGAAGACCGTGATGCACAAGCCGGCGTTCGACGAGAGCAGGAAGTAGATGAACTTCTGGATGTTCCGGTAGATCGCTCTTCCCTGCCGGATGGCCTCGACGATGGTCGCGAAGTTGTTGTCGAGGAGCACGAGGTCGGCGGCTTCGCGCGCGACGTCGGTTCCGCCGACGCCCATCGCGATGCCGATCTGCGCCTCGCGGATGGCCGGCGCGTCGTTCACGCCGTCACCGGTCATCGCGACCACGGCGCCGTGGGACTTGAACGCCTTGACGATGCGGAGCTTGTGCTCGGCCGACACGCGCGCGAACACGCGGACGTGGGGCACCCGCGACTTCAGCTTTGCCTCGTCGGCGGCTTCGATCTCGGCGCCGGTCATCGTCTCGGCGCCCTCGTCCCAGAGCGTCAGCTCCTTGGCGATCGCCTCGGCGGTGTTCTTGTGGTCGCCGGTGATCATGACCGCGCGGACGCCCGCGCTCGCGGCGTTGGCGATCGCCTTCTTCACGCCGGGGCGAGGGGGATCGATCATGCCGACCAGCCCGAGGAACGTGAGCTCCTCCTCGGGATCGCCCCCCGGCTTCTGTCGTCGGGCCAGGGCGAGCACGCGCAGGGCGCGGTTGGCCATCTCGTCGGCGACGGCCGTGATCTCCTGGCGGAGCGCGTCGTCGAGCGGGACCTCGCCTGACGAGCCTTTGCCGATCTTCGCGCTCACGCAGCGGGGGAGGATGATGTCGACGCCTCCCTTCACGTGCGCGACCGGGTTGCCGAACTCGTCGAGCGTCACCACGGTCATCCGCTTGCGATCGCTGTCGAACGGGATCTGCTCGACGATGCCCGACTCCGGCATGATCGAGTCGCGATCGAGGCCGGCCTTCTCGGCGAGCACGAGCAGCGCGCCCTCGGTCGGGTCGCCGACCACGCGACGGACGCCGTCGTCGTCCTTGCGGAACCGGGCGTTGTTGCAGAGCGCCGCGGTGCGAAGCAACCGCTCGAGCGGCACGTCCATCGCGTCGCCGAGCTGGGCGTGCGAGGGCGTGTGCTCCGGATCGTCGGCGCGGAGGATCGCCCCATCGGGATCGTACCCGAGACCGGTGACCCGATAGCGCAGGCGACCGGCCCACACCTCTCGGACGGTCATCTCGTTCTGGGTGAGCGTGCCGGTCTTGTCCGAGCAGATGACCGACGCGCCACCGAGCGTCTCGACGGCGGGGAGCTTGCGCACCTGCGCGCCGTGCTCTGCCATGCGACCCATGCCGAGGGCGAGGGTGATGGTGGTGATCGCCGGGAGGCCCTCGGGAATCGCCGCGACGGCGAGGCTCACTGCCTCGAGCAGCACGAGGTGCCAGGGCTTCTTGCTCGCGAAGAACCCGTAGACGAAGAGGAACGCGCTGATCGCGAGGCACGCCCAGAGGATCTTCTGTCCGAACGACTCGAGCCGCGCTTCGAGCGGCGTCTGCTCGTCGCCCGTGCCCGCCATCAGCGTGCCGATGCGACCGAGCTCGGTCGAAGGGCCGGTCCCGATGACGACCGCGGTGGCGCTGCCGTTGGTGAGCATCGTGCCGAGGAACAGCATCGACGGGCGCTCGGCGATCGGCGCGTCGGCCGCAGCGACGTCCCGCGCGTCCTTGCCGACCGGTGTGGACTCGCCGGTGAGCGGGCTCTCGTCGGCCTGGACCCCGTGCGCCTGAAGGAGGCGCGCGTCGGCCGGCACCAGGTCACCGGCTTCGAGCTTGAGGAGATCGCCCGGAACGAGCTCGCGCGCAGGGATCTCGTGGGTCGTGCCGTCGCGGATGACCTTGGCCATCGGCGCGCCGAGCTTCTGCAGCGCGTCGAGCGCCTTCTCGGCCTTGATCTCCTGGATGAACCCGAGGAGCGCGTTGGCGATGACGATCAGGAGAATCGCGATCGCGTCGCCGTAGCGCGCGAGCCACGACTGCGAGCCCTCGGCGCTCTGGTGCGCGAAGACCGCGATGAAGACCGCGATGGCGGCCGCCGCGAGGAGCGCGCCGACGAACGGGTTGGCGAACTGACTGAGGAACTGCAAGAGGCGCGAAGGCCGCTCGCCCTTCGGCAGCTCGTTGTACCCGAACCTCTTGCGGAGCTCGTCGACGTTGGTCGCCGAGAGCCCCTTCGAGAAATCACACCCGAGCTCGGCGAGCTTCTCTTGGATCTGCTCGCCGGTGAGGGCGTGCGGGGCTTCGACGGCAATGGCGCCGGTGCTCTTGGGCAGCGGTGCGCGGCGGAGGGACGGGGGCGCGGGCTCGGCTGCCATCTCGATGTTCGGTTTCCGGTTCGGTTTTCGGCGTGATCAGTGTCCGGCCATCTTCTTCTGCTGCTCCTGCTCACTGGCTTCGAGCTCGGCGAGCGCGGCAGCGAGCTCGTCCTGCTCGGCCTGCGAGGGCACGGCGGTCGGCGTCGCCGGCGCGGCCACGCGCACCGGCGGTGCGGCGGCCGGAGGCGGCGGGGGCGGGGGCGCGAGGCCCATCTTCTGCTTGAGGGCCGCGAGCTCGTCGTCGGCTCCGGCGGTGGCTTCGAGCTTGTCGAACTTGTGGGCGAGCTGATCGCCCGAGTACTCCTCGGCCATCTCGGCGGAGGCGTCGGCCTCGGCCTCCATCTGCTCGATCTTGCCGGCCATGCGGTCGAAGGTCTCGAACGCCGAGGCGTTCTTGAGACCGGACATCGTCTCGTGGATGGCCTTCTGCGCCTCGGCGCGCTTCTTCCGCGCGATGAGGACGTTCTTCTTCCGCTTGGCCTCTTCGATCTTGTTGTTCAGGAGGCGAAGGGCCGTCTTCAACTGCTCGACGGCCGCCTTCTGCTTCTCCCACTGCTCGCCCATCTGCTGCGCGAGCGTCTCGTGCTCACGCTTCCGATTGAGCGCCTCCTTGGCGAGCTCGTCGTTGCCGGCGCGCACGGCCATCATCGCCTTGCGCTCCCACTCCTTGGCCTGCTGCGCCTCGTTCTCGTACGTCTTGCCCAGGCGGTGGGCGTCGGCGATCGAGACGGCGACCTGCTTCTTCGCGTTGGCGAGCTGCTCGGTCATCTCGATGACGACCTGGTTGAGCATCTTCTCGGGATCTTCCGCCTTCGCGATCAGATCGTTGATGTTCGATTGGATGAGCTGCGCCAGGCGGCTGAAGATGCCCATGGATTCGACCTCGGAGAACGCTTGGGACCCGGAGCAGCCGGGCGATACGGGACGGGGAAGGGAACCGAAGGTGCGCTCGCGCGACGGGCGCGAACGGCCGTTCTGGGAGAGTAGCCGTTTCGTTCAGGCTTGGTTGTCGCCCGCGAGGGCGCGGATCTTGGGCACCTGCTGGCCGATGGCCAGCTCGAACTCCGCGATGACCGCCTCGATCTCGTTGTAATCGAGGTTCTCCATCTCGAGCGCGGCCGAAAGGACGATCCGGTCGCCGTCGAGGCCGTAGGCGCCGTGGACCAACGCGGTGGCGTTCAAGCGCAGAAGATACTCGAAGATCGCCTCGCGCCCTTGCTTGGGCGCGTCGCCGATCTCGACGCGCGCGAAGACCAGCGGCGGCGCGAGCTTGATGGCGAGCGGCACGTTCTCGATGGGGACCACGTACGTGCTCGGGTCCGCTTCGCTCCACGGCTTCTCCATCCGGAGGAGGTAGGCCTCGACGTCCTTGTTCGATCGCATCGGCGGCTCCGTATCGCGTGAGGGGGCCCTCCGGTCCTTCCGGGGGGGCGTGACACGGGAGGTTAACCGCGTTCGCGCGAATGGGAACCGTAGAGATCGTCCCACGGGTACGTCGCGAGGGTGCTACCGTGCTCGCCGCCGTGTTTCACGGGGATTTTGCGCTGCCGGTGCCGGTTCTGGGTGGGAGCCCCGCCGGGGTGACCGTGCGCTGGCTCGGTACGGCGGGCTTCGAGGTCCGCTACCAGGACCACGTCGTGGTCTTCGACCCTTACCTGACACGGGCCTCCCTCGGCCGGGTCGTCTTCTCCACGCTGAGCCCCGACGTCGCCGCGATCACGCGCACGATCGCCCGCGCCGACGCCATCGTGGTCGGTCACACCCACTTCGACCACGTGCTCGACGTGCCCACCCTCGCGCGTCTCACCAACGCGCGCGTGTTCGGCTCGGGGTCGGCCGCGACGCTCTGTCGAATGGACGGCGTGCCACCTGCCCAGGTCTGCGACGTCGAGCGGGCGCTCGTCGCGGGGACCTACGTCGAGGAGGTCGGGCCCTTCGAGCTCCGCTTCTTCCCGAGCGCGCACTCCAAGCTGCTCTTGGGCAAGCGAGTGCCGGCGGCGGGGGAGATCGACGACTGCGACGCGGTGCCTCTCCGCATGGGGGGCTATCGCTGCGGCGCGGTGTTCGCCGTCGAGCTCAGGGTCGCAGGGCGCACGATCTTCCACCTCGGGAGCGCGGAGCTGGTCGAGGGGTCTCTTCCCCCGCGCGAGGTCGATCTACTTCTTTTCTGTGTCGCGGGCTGGCAACAGACGCCGCGCGTGATCGAGCGCGCGATGTCCCGGCTGTCGCCGCGCGCGGTGCTGTTGTCCCATTGGGACGATTTCTTCCGGCCGCTCTCCGAAGGCACCCACGCGCTCCCCGGCGTCCAGCTGCCGCGCGTGGTCGATCGCTTTCACGCGACCACACGCGACACGAGGGTGGGGACGGTGCCGGTGCTCGGCGAAGTCGTCCTCTAGGTGACTGGTGTGAAACACACGACTGGCGGCGTCGGCCCACGCCGGTGCCGGCCTGGGGAGCGGGACGTTTAGGCGCGGTTCGGCGTTAAGGTAGCCGTGAA
>Ga0208492_1000306_pt1 | contig 44213 bp, 38 predicted proteins | sample Subbioar_CSW14AB_FD_184820 | JGI IMG/M metagenome (GOLD analysis project Ga0208492, IMG submission 184820) | Serpentinite rock and fluid subsurface biosphere microbial communities from McLaughlin Reserve, California, USA - CR12Mar_CSW14AB (SPAdes) | ecosystem: Environmental > Terrestrial > Deep... | reverse complement strand
ACCACCCCGACGCGCAGCGGCCCGTGATGGCGCGGACGGAGTCGAACCCAGCGCGTCCTCCCGGAACGATCAACCCGTACGGGAAGTGCTCTAGCCTCTCAGCCCGCGTGACGCGCGCGCAGCAGCGACGCCACGTCCTCGAGCAGGAGCTCGAGCTCGGCCTCGCGATCCTCGGGCGCTGCCAGGACCAGCACGCCGCGTTCCTCGCCGAAGACGCACGCCACACCCTCGTGCGCCTCGACGACGGCCTTCACCAGCAGCGCATCGGTCACGTCGACGACGATGCGGCGGCTGACGAGCCCAGGTCCGAGCATCGGCGGCGCGGGACGTCGGAGCGTCGGTTGGGTGCGAACGCGGGAGGACACCGGCGTTGGCTACCACCCCTCGCGCGCGGTGGCGACGGTGACGCTCGTGCCGTCGGTCGAGAAGCGGATGGAACCGTCGAGGTCGGTTCGCAACAGCTGCACCCCATGTGCGTGGAGGCGCGCGACCGCAACGTCGTGCGGGTGTCCGAAGCGGTTGCGCGCGCCGCACGAGATCGCCGCCCAGGTCGGCTTGACCGCGTCGAGGAACGGGTCGCTCGAGCTGGTCCGCGAGCCGTGATGCCCGACCTTGAGGAAGTCGGCCCCGAGGCGGGCTGGCTCGGCGAGCAGCGCGCGCTCCGCCTCGTGCTCGGCGTCGCCCACCAAGAGCACGTGCCGCGAGCCGTAGCCGATGCGCAGCACGAGGGAGTTGTCATTCGGCCCGCGATCCGGGTCGATCGTTGGGCAAGGATGGAGCACCTCGATCGACGCACCTCCGAGCTTGCGCCTCGCGCCGCACAAGCCGACTGGACGCACGATCGGCACTCCGCGCGCGCGGAGCGTCCCGAGCAGCGAGCCGAGCGCACCGCCTACGCCGCGTGATTCGGACTCGCCGTTGTCCCAGAAGGCGCGCACGTCGGTCGCCGCGAGCGCGCTCGGAAGCCCGAGAAAGTGGTCGGGGTGGGGATGGCTGAGCACCACCACGTCGAGCACCCGACGACGACGCCTGGCCAGCACCGGTGCGACCACGGCGCGGCCCGGATCCCACGCAGACCCGACTTCGCCGCCGGCGTCGACGAGCAAGGCCCCTCCATCGGGGAGATCGACCAGCGTCGAGTCGCCCTGCCCGACGTCGAGCACGGTCACGCGCAACAGGCCATGCGGCTTGGACGCGCGAACATGGACCACTTCGAGGAGCAGGAGCAGCGCGATGGCGAGCGCGGCCACGCTCGCGTACGCGCGGCGCACTAGGTACATCGCGACGACCATCGAGACGAGCAGTGCGAGCTGCCACGTGGTCGGCGGGGGCACCGCGACGGTCGAGCCCGAAGGTGCTGCCGCGACGCGCGCCACGCCGCGCAAGAACCAGATCGCGCCGGCCGCGGCCTCCCCCGAGAGCCGCGCCGGCCACGAGGCCCCGAACGAGCCGAGGAGCGCCGCGAGGTTGCACAGGGGCAGCGCGGCCATCTCGCCGATGGGCACCGCGACGAGGTTCGCGAGCACGCCGAGCGCGGGCAACGAGGCTCCGATGCCTGCGACCAGCGGCGCACAGGCGATCGATGCAGCCAGCGTCGCCGAGGCTGCCTTTCGGATCACCTCCGGTCGAATGCGTTTGAGCGCGCCGTCGATCGGAGGCCCGAGCGACACGAGACCCACCGTTGCCGCGATGGAGAGCGCGAACGACAGATCGAACGGCGCGAACGGGTCGAACGCCATCGTCGCGAGCACCGAGATGCCAATGGTCCGGGGCAAGTCGGGCCTGCGCGCCGCCGCCCGCACGATGAGGATCACGATCGCCATCGCCGTCGCCCTGCGCGCGGACCCGGAGTCGCCTGCGAGCTGCTCGTAGACGGCAGCGAGCGGAATCCCGAGCAGCGCCGCGAGCCGGGGCGGCGGGATGCGTCGCGCGAGCCAGGGAGCTCGGAGGAGGCCCCGTTGGACGAGCATCACGAGCCCGCCGACCACCAGGGCCACGTGCGAGCCCGACACGGCGAGCAGGTGGGTGAGACCGCTCTTGCGGAAGGCCTCGTCGTCCTCGGGCGCGAGGTCTTCTTCGCCGAGGACCATTGCGCGCGCGATGGATGCGACGCTCGGAGCGACGGCGACCTCGATCCCGCGCCGCAGGCGCGTGCGTGCGCGATCGACGACCGCGAGGACGCCGTGCCCGCGCGAAGTCACGCGGGCGACGACTGCACTGCCGGAGAGCACATGGCCGCGCCGAGCCCAACCCGGGCGAGGATCCCCGAGCTCCGGCTGCTGCACGCGGCGGCTCGGTGCGAGCTGCGCGATCGCCTCGACCTCGTCGCCGCGCGCTACGCCCTCCGGCAGCTCGTAGAGCCGCACGCGAACGCCCGCGAGCGGGGGCGCCCGCGAGTCGCAGGTGATCGCCGTCAGCTCGACGTCGGCGGCGAGGGTTCCCCGCAGCGTCGGCATCGACACGACGCGGCCCGAAACGACGCATCGCTCCGCATGTGGGAGGTGCGCCCGCACCAGCGCCCACGCCGTCGCATCGCGCGAAAGGCCACGGACGATTCGAGCTGCGGAAACCCCCGCGAGCAGTGCAGCGAACACCAGCGCGACGGGCGTGACCGCGCGAGCGGCCCTCGACCGCGACACGAGGCCTGCGACCAGCACGACGAGCAGCACCGGCCACGGAGACACGACCGCGAGCGCCCCTGCGATGGCAGCCGCGCCCACCACGAGGCCGGCATCTGCTCGTGTTCGCGCGGATCGCACGAGGGGGGCGACAGCAGCGCCCATGCCGTTCGATTCGCGCGGCAATCGTCGATTCTCGACCCGGCGGACCCCGCCGTCCGCCGGCGGACCGCCGGCGGGCTTGACCCGACCGCACGGGTCCGCGACCGTCGAGCCGTGCTCGACCTCGATCAGAACCGTCCCGTGGCCACCCCCCGCCCCGCCGCCACGATCATCCTGCTCCGAGATGCGCGCCGGGATTCGCGCACGGAAGTCGAGCTGTGCGTGATGCAGCGGAGCGTGCAGAGCTCCTTCATGGGCGGCGCGGTCGTCTTCCCTGGTGGGCGGGTGGAAGCCCACGACGCCGGTACGGCCTGGGAGGGCCTGTTCACCACGGGCAGCGGTGACTGGTGGGACGTGGAGGGGGTCGCCGCGCGCATCGCTGCGTGCCGCGAGGCGCTCGAAGAGGTCGGGGTCGCGCCGATCCTCGGGTTGAACGATCCAACCGAGTCGATCGCCGGCTTGCGCAAGGTCGAGAGCGGAGACGCGCTCCGTGGCGCGATGCGGGCGCTTGGTGCCCGGCTCGACCTCGCGTCGCTCGTACCCCTGTCGCGATGGCTGACGCCCGAGGCCGAGCAGCGCCGCTTCGACGCTCGCTTCTTCCTCGCGAAAGCCCCCGCAGGGCTCGAGCCGGTCAGCGACAACCACGAGGCCACGCGGGTGTACTGGGCGTCGCCCTCCGCGCTGCTCGCCGACTACGAGAAGGGCGCGATCTCGCTGTTTCCCCCCACCCATCGCACGCTCGAGCTGCTCGTCGGCGCGCGCGATGTCACGGCCGCGCTGAGCACCACCTCCAAGAGCACGCTCGAGACGATCTGCCCGAGGTTCCTGGTCGAGGCCGGCACTCCCGTCCTGGCGCTGCCCGGGGATCCGGCGCACGAGGTAAAGTTCCCTCGTATCGTCGGTGGAAGCCGATATGTCCTACACGAAGGCCGCTGGATCTCGCGCAACGCCGATGGCTGACTTCCCATAGGTCCCAAAAAAACCTCATTGCCGGATTCTCCGAATCGAGGCACCATCCCGGTCAATGGAGTCGAAGCCGGCATCGACGCGTAACCCCCGCGAGCGCTCCGCAACGAAGCCCGCGGACCTCTTCACCGCGTCCGACGTGGCGCGCTTCTGCCAGGTGGATCTGAAGACGATCCACAACTGGGCGGACAAGGGCGAAATCCCCCACTTCCGCACGCCGGGAAGGCACCTTCGTTTCCGTCGGCTCGACGTCCTCGATTTCCTCCGGAAGTACGGGTACGCGGTCCCCGAGGCGCTTCGCCAGTCCAAGCCGCGCATCGTGCTGGTCGACTCCGACGCGTCGTCGAGCGGCGGCATCAAGCGCGCGCTCTCCAAGCGCTTCGACGTGACCTCGTTCACCGATCCGGTCGACGCGCTGGTCTCGTTGTCGACGCTGCAGCCCGACGCGTTGCTGCTCGACCTCGACATGCCGGGATGTGACGGCGTGCATTTCTTCGCCCGCATCCGCTCGCTCGAAGCCACCGCGCACATCCGCAACGTCGGCCTCACCCGCCGGGCGGACATGCCCGGGCAGGCGATGCAGGCGGGAGCCATCGAGGTGCTCGACAAAGCCGACCTCGCCAAGCTGCGCGAAGTGCTCGAGCACGTGACCGGTCTCGATCGCTAGCTGGCCGGAGGCTACGCGAACTGCGAGAGGTCGACGCCCGACGCCTCGATGAACTCGCGGACGTCCTGGCGCTCGCTCTTCACCACTTCCATCGGTGGACCGCTGGCGACGATCTTCCCTTTGACGAGCACGTGCACGCGGTGCGCGATGCGGAACGTCGACGCCATGTCGTGCGAGATCACCACGTTGGTCACGCCGAAGAGGTCGCGCGCCTGCTCGATCATCTCGTCCACGGTGCGCGTCGTGAGCGGATCGAGGCCGCTGGTCGGCTCGTCGTAGACGATGATCTTCGGGTCGAGCATGAGCGCGCGGGCCAGGCCGACGCGCTTGCGCATGCCGCCCGACAGCTCGGCGGGGAACAGGTCGAGGACGCGCGCACCCAAGCCGAGCTTCTCGAGCTTGTCGAGCACGAGCTCCCGAATCTCCTTCTCGCTCTTCTTCGTGTGCTCGCGGAGCGGGAACGCGACGTTGTCGAGAATGCTCAGCGAGTCGAGCAACGCGGCGTACTGGAACACCATCCCGAACTTGCGCCGAACCCGGTTGAGCTCGAACTCGCTCAGCGGACCGATGTCCTCGCCGTCGATCTCGACCCGGCCGCTGGTGGGCTTCTCGAGCCCGATCAGCAGCCGGAGCAGCGTGGTCTTGCCCGCGCCGGAGCCGCCGATGATGACGTTGGTCTCGCCCGGATGGCAGACGAGGTCGATGCCGTCGAGGACCGCGTGCGGGCCGAACCGCTTGGTCAGCGCCACACAACGGATCGGCGGCGGCGCATGTCCAGGCTGGTCCGTGGGCTCGGCCTCGGTCATCAAGCAGGGAGCGTAGCGCGCGTACGGTCGATCACACCCTGGACCGCAGCTTGGATCGCGTCGCGACGCTCGACCGTATCGGCCTCGAAGCGAACGACGAGGACCGGCTGCGTGTTCGAGGCCCGAACGAGGCCCCAGCCGTGGTCGAACACCACCCGCGCGCCGTCGACCTCGATCACCTCGCGGACCTTCATCCCGGCGACCTGTTCGCCGATCTGCGCCTGGAAGTGCTTCTTCACCTGCTCGACGAGGGCGAACTTGATCGCGTCCGGGCAGTCCACCCGAATCTCGGGCGTGACGAAGGTCGGGGGCAAGTCGGCGAGCAGCTCTCCGATGGACTTGCCCTCGCGCGCGAGGATCTCGATGAGGCGACACGCGGCGTAGATCGCGTCGTCGAAGCCGAAGTAGCGATCCGCGAAGAACAAGTGACCGCTCATCTCGCCGGCGAGCAGGGCCTTCTCTTCCTTCATCTTCGCCTTGATCAGCGAGTGGCCGGTCTTCCACAGGATGGGTCGGCCGCCGTGTTTTGCGATGTCGTCGTAGAGGGTCTGCGAGCACTTCACCTCGCCCAGGATCGCGCCGCCCGGGTGGTCGCGGAGGATGTCTCGCGCGAAGAGGGTGAGCAGCCGATCGCCCCAGACGATGCTGCCGTCCGCGTCGATCGCGCCGAGGCGGTCGGCGTCTCCGTCGAACGCGAGGCCGACGCGCGCACCGGTCTTCTTCACGGTGGCGATGAGCTCCTCGACGTTCTCGGGCTGGGTCGGGTCGGGATGGTGGTTGGGGAAGGTGCCGTCCATGTCGCAGTGGAGCGCGACCGGCTCGAGCCCGAGGGCCTTCAGCGTGGCGAGGGCGAGCGGACCGCCGGAGCCGTTGCCGGCGTCGAGCACGACGGGGAAGTCGATGCGCGGGAGGCGGATGTTGCCCTTCACGTGCGCGACGTAGGCCGGGACCACGTCCTTGTGCTCGAGGGTGCCGCGCACCTTGGCGGCGGGGACGTCCTCGGCCTCGACGTGCGCGCGGAGGGTCTGAATCTCCTCGCCGTAGATCGAGCCGGTGCGACGCAGCATCTTCACGCCGTTCTCGGGCGCGGGGTTGTGGCTGCCGGTGATCATCAGGCCGCCGTCGACCTCGAGGTGATGAACCGCGAAGTAGAGCTGCGGCGTCGGGCCCACGCCGATGTCGACCACGTCGAGACCGGCGGTGAGCAGGCCGTCGAGCAGAGCCTCGTACAACCGAGGCGAGGACAAGCGGCAGTCGCGCCCGAGTGCGACCTTCACCTTGCGCCGAGCGCTCTCGGGGAAGAGGGCGACGAACGCTCGGCCCAACCCGCGGAACAGCTCCGAGGAGAGGTGCTGGTCGGCGATGCCACGGATGTCGTACTCACGGAAGATCTGCTTCGGCACATCGAAGGAGGGCATGCGGACTCCCTTTTTCTGCAGCGCCGGGCAGGACGCAAGACGAAGGGTGCGGTACCTTGCGGGCCCGTGCGGACCTTCATCCTGGCCATGGCGACCTGCGCCCTGTCCGCCACGAGCGGTTGTCGCTCCGACGGGCCCCAAACAGGCGCAAAACCGCTGCCCTCCGCTCAGGCGAGCTCGTCCGCGGCACGCCTCGACACCGCGCCCCTACCTGGCCCGCCGACCCTCGCGACCATTGCCGGCTGGTGGGTCGTCGAAGCAGGGTTCGTCGCACCGAACGCAGATCCGGGCGCGCGCGCGGGCTCGGCGTGGTGGTTCGGTCCGGACTCGATGCGCCTTCTCTTCGGCGACTCCAACGACAAGCGCCCCATCCAGAAGACGACCACCGAGGGGGACGCCCTGCGCATCGAGATCGAGGGCAGCGCGCTCGTGATCACCCGCCGCACCTACGGCCTCGGATTGAAGCTCGAGGACGACTCGACGCGCGTACCGCTTCGACCGGCGACGCCCAACGAGGTCCGTCAGCTCGACGCGCTCGACAAGAAGCGCGCGAAGATGCTCGAGCGCGCCTGCGAGAAGGCGCTGCAGTGCTGCCTCGCCGCGCAGAAGAAGCACGTCGCCAAGGACAACGACTGCCAGCCGTTGATGGCCACCTCGGACCTCGAGACGTGCATCGCCGCCGTCGCGCTCTACAAGCGCAAGGCCGGCGAGGCGAACGTCGTCGTGCCCGAGTGTCTGCCGGACAAGTGAGAGGTCTAGAGTCTAGAGTCTAGGGTCTAGGGTCCGAGAGCGCGCACTCGAACACGCCGGCGCGATGCTGCCGTGGTCAAAGGTCAAAGGTCGAAGGTCGAACAAGAGAGCTTCTCTCGGTCTCGCCTTCGACCTTCGACTTTCGACCTTCGACCCCCAGCGGCAGGGTCGGACTCTAGACTCTAGACCCTAGACTCTGGACCTCTGAACGCGAGCTACTCGCGGCGGATGGTCACCTTCGAGATGACCGGCTTGTTGACCGGCGTCTCGCCCTGCACGGGCAGCGAGCCGAGCTTGTGCACGACGTCGGCCGGCGAGCACTCGCCGAAGATGGTGTACGTGGTCGGCTGGCTCGGCGGGTTGTAGTCGAGCCAGGCAGGCGCACCGTCGGTGATGAAGAACTGCATGCCGTTGGTGTTCGGGCCCTTGTTCGCCATGCAGAGCAGGCCGGCACGATCGTGCTTGCCGGTCGGGTTCTCGTCCGGGAACACGTAGCCCGGGTCGCCGGTGCCGGTGCCGGTCGGATCGCCGCCCTGCGACATGAACCCCTTGATGATGCGGTGGAACCGAGTGCCATCGTAGGCAGGGCGCTTGACCCACTTCTTGGTGTTCGGGTCGTTGAACGGCTGCAGACCACGGGCGAGGCCGACGAAGTTGGCGACCGCCTTGGGGGCCTTGTCGTCGAAGAGCTTGCAGGTGAGCTTGCCCTGATCGGTCTCGAGGTCGGCGATGAGCTGACCGTTCGGAGGGAGGCCTGCCGTCGCGGCGGCGAGGTCGATCGGTCCGGTCACCGGCTCGGCGGCGGTGCTGGCGCCCGCGCCACCGGGCTTCGGTGCCCCACCGCCGGACGGATCCTTACCGACGATCTCGGGGGGCGACTTCTCGCAGGCGAAGAGAACGAGCGGGAGGACGAGGAGGAAGCGACGCATGTCGCTCCGTTATCACGACCCGGCGGGGGGGACGAATCGGGTGCCGATGGCGATGCCGTTCTTTTGGGCGACGCCGGCGGCGAGCTCGACCACGTACTTGGAGAGGCCGGGAACGGAGCGCCCCTCGTCGTTGAGCGGAGGCGCGGTGACCACGCCGATGACCAGCTTGTCCTCGCTGACGAACACCATGTCGAGCGGGATGCAGGTGTTGTGCATCCAGAAGGTGGCGTGGTGGACGGCGGGGAACTCGAAGACCATGCCCGCGTCCTCGGCGAGCTCCTTGCGGTACATCAGGCCCCGCTCCTGCGCGGCCTCGGTCTTGGCGATCTCGACCTTGAAGACGTGGCTCTTGTCGTCGGGGGTGATGAACGACGCGGTGCCGTGGCCGTAGAGCGTGGCGTTGGCGCCCGGGGTCGGGTCGGCAGGGCAGGTCTTCTGCACCACGGGAGCGGCCTCGGGGATGACCGTGGTCGTGGGCGCGGGCGGCGGCGCGGTCGCCGTCGCGGCCGACCGGGGCTCCTTCACGATCGGCGTGGGCTCTTCGGGCGCACGCGAGCACGCGACGCCGAAGAGCGCCATCACGGTGAGAAGAGCAGGAAGGAAGAAGCGGGCGCGCATGGGGTCAGGAGAGCACGCGCAGGCCCTTGCCGACGAGCAGCTCGTTGTGGCTGCCGGTGCGGTACCCCTGCAGGTCGAGCGTGACGTAGGCGAAGCCGTGGCGTTTGCCGGCGGCGACCATCCGGTCGCGAACCTCGGGATCGAACGCGCGGCCCATCTCTTCCACGGCGATCTCGATGCGCGCGATCTTCTCGTGCCACCGCACGCGGATCTGGCGGAAGCCGAGCGCGCGGAGCTCCTCTTCGAGCCCGCCGATCTGCGAGAGGCGCTCGCGGGTGACCGAGGTGCCGTAGGGCAGACGCGACGACAGACACGCGGACGCAGGCTTGTCCCAGACACCGAGGCCGAGCGCCTTGGAGTGACGGCGCACGTCGACCTTGCTCATCCCCACGTCGACCAGCGGCGAGACGACCTTCGCCTCCTTGGCGGCCTCGAGCCCCGGACGGTAGTCGCCCAGGTCGTCGGTGTTGGTGCCGTTGACGATCGCGGCGAAGCCGTGGTCCTTCGCCCACTTCTCGGCGACGTCGTAGAGCTCGCTCTTGCAGTAGTAGCAGCGGTTCTCGGGGTTCTTCGCGTAGTTCGGGTCGTCGATCTCGTGGGTGTCGACGAGCTCGTGGCGCGCGCCGATCTCTTTGGCAACGCGAATGGCGAGGTCCTTCTCGCTCGGGGCGAGGCTCGGGCTGACGGCGGTGACGCCGACGGCGCGTGCGCCGAGCACCCGGTGCGCGACGAGCAACACGAAGGCACTGTCGACGCCGCCCGAGTAGCACACGACCACCGACCCGAGCTCGCGGAGGCGCTCCTCGAGGCGCGTCAGCTGGGGATCGTTCGCGGCGTGTTCGTCGAGCATTCCAAGGATCTAGCGCCCGGCCACGGGGATGTCATCCCGAGCCGAGCATTCGGCGGGCGGCCTCGCAAGCGAGACAGTCGTCTTGTTCGCACAAGAGCGCGGCCGGGTCGGCAGCGAGCGCGGCGCGGGCATGTTCGACGAGCGCGCGCGACGACAGGACCATGGTGCGCGCGTCGCCCACCAGGACGTCACGGACGAGTCCTGCACGTCGAAGCGAACGCTCGAGCCTCGGAAACCCTTCCGAGCAGTTGTTGCCGCTCGTGACCTCGATCCAGGTGCGGTCGCCGTCGAGCGCGACGGGCATGGCGTAGCTCACGTCGACGTACGGCACCTCGGCCATGCGCTCGGCGTGATGCAACATCGAACAGCGCTCGAGACCGACGCCGAGGAGCACGATGACGGCGTCGAGCTCTACCAGCCGCGCCCAGGGGCTTCGCGGGCCCATGGGATCGTCGAGCGGATGGGGCTTCACGATCGAGGCCGCGAGCGGTCCGACGGCGGCGACGCTCTCGACCGGATGGAACGACCGCAGCGCGCCCGGCGCGCGCCAGACGAGATCGACGATGCGACCCATGCCCCACGGCGGAGACCAATCGGGATCGAAGAGCGGCAGCTCGTCACGAATCACGTCGAACAGCTCTTCGGCCACGGGCGGCGAGGTCCAGGTCGACGGATCGGTCCGCAGCGGGGTGAACGTCGGCACGACCAGGGTGCGCCCGGCACACGTGTCGAGGATCGCGCGCGCGATCGACTCGGCGCCACCCGCGATCGGACCGACCGCGCGCGAAGCGCTGTGGAGGACGATCGCCTGCGCGTCGCTGATCGCGGCGGCGAAGTGGGCGCGGAGCTCGGAGGGAAGGCGCAAGGACACGACTCTAGCCGAACCACTCTCGCTTGATCGTTTCGACACGGTGATCGTCACACGTCGTCGCTCGCGCCACCGCCGCCGAAGTCGCCGCCGCCGCCGCTCGGTGGTCCATACCCGCCACCGCCGCCGCCGCCGCCTCCGCCCCAGCCGCCTCCTCCGCCGAAGAAGATGAACGGCGGGCCGCCCCCTCCCCCGCGACCGCCACCACGCGACGCGCGCCACACCACGATCACGAAGACCAACACGAAGATGATCGCGAGCCCCCAGCCCTGGACGTCGGTGCCGCGCGAGGCCGTGGTTTTCGGGCGCTCGGGAACCGGACCGTAGACCTTGCCCGAGAGCTTCTGCTCGATGGCGCCGAGCGCGGCCTGAAGCGCCTCGCGCCAGCGGTCGTCCTTGGTGAACGGCCGCATCTTCTCGCGGATGATCAGCGAGGCTTCGAGATCGGTGAGATCGCCTTCGAGCCCCTTGCCGATCTCGATGCGCACCCGGCGCTCGGCGCGCGCGAGGACGAGGAGGATGCCGTCGTCCTTCCCTTCGTGGCCGAGCTTCCACGCCTTGGCGACGCGGAAGCTGAAGTCCTCGATGGGCTCACCGTCGAGCGACTTGATCGTGACGATCGCGATCTGGTGACCGCTCGCCTGCTCGTAGGCGACCAGGCGACGGTCGAGCTCTTCGCGTTCGTCAGGGGTGAGGACGCCCGCGACGTCTTTGCATCGCTGATCGAACTTGGGGATCGGGACGTCGGCGAGCGCGAACGTGGGGAGGAACAGTCCCGCGAGCACCGAAAGGACGATGGTGAGTGGTCGGAGGAGCGCTGCCATGGCTGGCTCGCGCGCTCAGAACGAAACCTTCGGCGCCGCAGCGGCCCCCGCATCCATCTTGAAGAACTCGCGCGGCTTGAACGGCATGCCGGTCGCCTTGTTCACCGCCTGACCGCTGATCTTTCCCAGGGTCGCGTTGTAGTCGCCGGCGGCCTTGTTGTACTCCTCGCGCGCGCGGAGGATGCGGTTTTCGGTGCCCTCGAGCTGCACCTGCAAGTTCCGGAAGCTCTCGTTGGCCTTGAGCGCCGGGTAGTTCTCGGCCTGCACCAGCAGACGCGACAGCGAGCCCTTCAGTTGGCTCTGCGTCTCGTTGAACTTCTTCATCGACTCGGGGTCGGTGACGTCGACCTTGAGCTGGGTCGCTTCGGCGCGCGCCTTCGAGACCGCCTCGAGCGTGTCCTTCTCGAACTTGGCGTTGGCCTTCACCGTCTCGACGATGTTGGGGATGAGGTCGTAACGGCGCTGCAGCGTGGCCTCCACGTCGGCCCACTTCTGCGCGGCGACCTGATCCTTCTGGACGAGCTCGTCGTAGTGGCCGCACCCCGGAAGGAGCAGCGAGAGCAGGACAAAAAACAGCGCGAACAGCGCCGGACGGCGTGCGTAGGTCATGGTGCTCCTGTCGATGCCTCTCGGGCATCGACCGTGCCGAATCGCCCCGGCAGCTCCGGGGGATCGGTTGCCAATCTAGGTCGGCTGCAGCCGTGTCAAGGTCCCGTCGGCAAATGGCCGTGCTAGCGTCGCGGCGCCATGGATCAGGCGCTCCTCCGCTCGTACCTCTCGACGATCTACGACCTGCCCTCCCCCAACGGCATCGTGCGCGTGTCGCTCGATGGCGAGGTCGCCAACGATCCGGGCGCGCTGCCCGACGTGCTCACGCGCTCGTTCGCGATCCTCACCGCGTACAACCCGCGTTCGATGCTCCTGCCGCGCAAGGTCAACGATTCACGGCACGCGGTGCTGCGCGATCTGTTGGTGCTCGGCTGTTATCGCGTCGAGGCGTGCGTCGGCTACGAGGACGACGAGTCGAGCATCTGGCGCGAGCCCGCGTGGCTCGTGCATGGCATGGACCGTGACGAGGCCGTGGCCTTCGGCCGCGTGTTCCGCCAGAACACCGTCGTCTACTGTCGCAACGCTCGTCCCGAGGTCCTGGTGAGCGATCCCACCTGTGACGACGTCGGCAAAACGTTCATCGGCCACTGGCGCGTTCGCGCCTGATCAGCCTGCATCGCCGACGGCGATCTCGAACCGCACCTCGTGCGCGCCGGTCTGCGCGAGGCGGATGGGCAAACGCACCAGCGTCCGCAGCGGCGTGCAAGCCGCCGGCGCGCCGGTGCCCCCGTCGTTGCACGTCACGCAATCGAGCGCGAGCAGCATCTCCGACGCGATCGACGCCTCGTCGAACGGCTCGACGTTCACCTCGATCACGAGCTCTGCCGCGTCTGCATCGGTGATCTCGCCCTTGATCGAGAGCCTCTTCGGCACGAGCAGATCGCTCCGGCGCGACACCTCGATCGAGAGCGACAGGGGCGATTCGAGCGCCAGGTGCAGCGCGCCCGCGGGCACGATCCGAAGCCTGACGGTTCCCGGACCGCTCGCGAGCGGCGTCGACTCGGCGACGACAGCGGTGAACCAGTCGGTGAGCTTCACGGGGGTGCTCGGCGGAGCGAGGTCCCGGTCGCCCCGCGCGGAGACGGGGGGTGCGCCGGAGATCGCGAGAATCCGACACTTCCCGCCGTCGGACGAGACCTCGACCAGTCGGTGGTGCCCGGTGTCGGCGACGAGGAACACCCGCCGCGCCGCGTCCCACTTCACGTCTCCGGGCTCACGGAGGATGTGCCCGTCGGCACCGACAAATAGCGTCTGGACCTCACCGGTGCGCGCGTCGATCCGCTTGAGCTTGTGATTGTAGGTGTCCGCGACGATCACGGAACCCTCGACGAACGTCACGCCGAGGCAGTGCTGCAAACGCGCGAGGTTGTGCGGGCCATCGAGATCGCCGAAGTCGAACAGCCCCGCGCCGACCACGGTGCGCACCGTTCCGTGGTGGAAGTCGATCATTCGCAGCGACGACGTCTCGCTGTCGGCGAGCCACAGCTCGTGGTGCGATTCCGCCAGCGCGAGGCCGCTCGGCTGCGAGAACGTGGCCTCGGCGAGCGGACCGTCGTTCATCGACTCCGCACCGTTGCCGCTCACGCAGGTCAACGTTCCGGCCTCGAGATCGATCACGCCGATCTGGTGGCTGCCGGCGAGCGCGACGTAGAGCAGATCACCCGACTCGCCTTCGCGTCGCTTCTTGGCATACGCGAGATCCCACGGCGAACGGAGGCGCGTGGTCCGCGCATCGCTCGTGCCCACGATGGGGGCCTCGCCGAGTCTGCCGTCACCGGCGATGGTCGTGACGGCCTGCGCATCGAGGTCGACTCGAAGCACGGCGTGCGCCTTGGCGTCGGCGACGTAGAGCACCCGTCCCGACGGATCGAACACGAGGCCCTGCGGATCGTCGAGTCGAGCCTCGTCGAAGGCGCCGTCGCGGTGCCCGGGAACGCCGCTGCCGATGGTCGCGAGGACCTCGCCGTCGCGCGAGAGCAGGAGCACCCGATGGTGGCCCGAATCGCTGACGGCGATGCGACCGTTGGCCGCGAGGGCCAGCTTGCCGGGGAACGAGAGCGTGTGCTGCGCCCGAGGTGCGACCGCCCCGAGCTCGAAGGGTTTGGCCGCGAGGGTGCCGCGCTTCTTCGCGCGTTCGAGCTCGGCGACGACGAACGACTCGAGCACCGCGGGATCAGGCTCCCCCGGGGCGACCGCACCAAGGGTGCCGTCGGGGCGCACGACGACGAGCGTCGGCCACGAGCGCACCGCGAAGTCGTGCCAGATCTTCATGTCGCGATCGACGACGACCGGGTGGTGCACGCCGTACCGCTCGATCGCGTCGGCGATCCGCTCCGGATCGCGCTCCCCCTCGAACTTCGCGGAGTGCACGCCGATGACGTGGATCGGCTCGCCCGCGTGCCTCCGCTCGAGGGCATCGAGCACCGGCAGGACGTGCATGCAGTTCACGCAGCAATACGTCCAGAAATCGAGGATCACGAGCTGCCCGCGGAGCTCGCGCAACGACAGCGGCCGTGGCGTGTTCAGCCAGACGAAGTCCTGCGGAAGCTCCGGCGCATGAACGACGAGATCTTCGCGATCGAGCTCACCCATGGGGGCGAGAGCATACCCGTCAGGCGAGCTTGGCGAGACGCTCGGCGATTTGCGGGAGCGAGAGCACCTCGTGAACGATGCCCGCTCGCACCGCGCTCCCCGGCATGCCGTACACGACCGCGGTCTCTTGCGACTCGGCGATCACGAGGCCACCGGCCTCGCGAATGGCCTTGGCGCCCTCGGTGCCGTCGTCGCCCATGCCAGTGAGGATGACGCCGATGGTGCGCGGCCCCGCAGCCTGCGCCGCGCTCTTGAAGAGGCGGTCGGCCGAGGGCACGTAGCGATCGGTCGGCGCGGCGGAACCTACGCGCAGCTTGAGGTCACCGGCGTGCGCGAAGACCTCCATGCACTGACGGCCCGGACAGACGAAGCCGGTCGAGGCGTGGAGCACGTCGCCGTCTTGGGCCTCGGTCACCCGGATGGTGCCTCGACGCCCGAGGCGTTCGGCGAAGGTGCGCGTGAACTTGTCGGGCATGTGCTGCGCGATGGCGAACGCAGCCACGCTGTTCTGCGGCAGGCGACCGACCACCTCGAGCAACGCCGAGGGCCCACCGGTGGAGCAGGCGATGGCCACGAGCCACTTGGGCTGCAGCGACGCACTCACCGGTGCCGCCGGCGCGCCCGACGGTTTGAGCGCCGCGGCGCTCTCGCGAGAGCTCAGAGACAGGTGGCCTCCGCTCTGATCGGAGCTCGGCCCGAAGGGATTGAGCGGCAAAGGCGTCGCGCGCCGCCCGACCGGCCTGGCAATCCCGTCGACGACCGCCGGGCGCAACGAGCGCACGAGCAAGACCTTGTCGAGGATCTGCTGCTTGATTTCGGAGGCGTCGGGGCTGATCTGCCGATCGGGCTTGGCCACGAAATCGAGCGCGCCGAGCTCGAGCGCCTTGAAGACGTTCTCCTTCTGCGAGTAGCTGGAGACGACGATGACCGGCGTGGGCTGCTTGGTCATCAGGATGCGGAGGAAGGTGAAGCCATCCATCCGCGGCATCTCGAGATCGAGCGTGATGGCGTCGGGCTTCAGCTGCGTGACCAGGCGCAGTGCCTCTTCGCCGTCGCCGGCGCGCGCGATGACCTCGACGTCGGGGTGGCTCGCGAAGATGTCGGCGATGTTGCGCCGGTTGTAGGCGCTGTCGTCGACGACCATCAGCCGGAGCTTGCGGCCGGTCGTGTTCACGTGCCCCTCCGCGCCCGGAGCTTGCTCTCGCTGCTTGGCGGCGTGTCCCTGGGCGGCGAGTCGTCGGGCGCGACCGGCGCAGCAGCACGCATCGCACGCGGCGAAGCGAACCCGAAGCCCGTGGAGGGGCGCCGGTAGACGAGATCGTCACGCAGGTGGAGCAGCTCGAAGGCGGTCGACACGTTCAGGAGGGACTCGGAGTGGCCGAGGAGGAGGATACCCCCAGGATAGAGCCGGTCGTGGAAGAGATCGATCACTCTCCTTCGAGAGCGCGCATCGAGATAGATGAGCACGTTTCGGCAGAAAATGGCGTCGACTCGACCGACGGCGGTGGCGCGGTCCCCCTCGAGGAGGTTCAAGTGCCCGAAGTGACACAGTTGACGGACCCGCTCGGCGACCATCCAGCCCTCGGGACGCTCGACGAACCACCGCCGGCGTGCTTCGGGGGTGGTGACGCGGAAGGCGCTGGCGCCATAGACGGCACGCCGGGCGACCGCGAGGCACCGTTTGCTGATGTCGCTGCCGTAGACGCGGAGATCCCAGCCCGCCAGCTCGGGCGCGTCGAGCAGCAGCGTGGCGATGGAGTACACCTCCTCGCCCGTCGAGCAGCCGGCGCTCCAGATGGCTAGCCGCTTTCGTGGGGCAGCTTGCTTGGCAAGGAGGGGGATGACCTCGTCCTTGAAGGCACGGAGCTGATACTCCTCGCGGAAGAAGTAGGTCTCGTTGGTGGTGAGCGCGTCGACCGCCTCCTCGAGCTCGACGCGCGCGGCCGGATCGGATCGCAAGAACCGGACGTACTCCGAGAAGCTCTCGAGGCCAGCCATCGACACGCGATCGCGCAGGCGCCGCTCCACGCTGCCACGCTGATCGGGCGCGAGATCGATGCCGCAGTACGCGTTGACCACGTCGCGCAGCACGCGAAAGTCCTCGGCGCCGAGCCGCGGCTCGTCGAATGCCCCGAGCGGACGCCCGACCGACTCGCGTGCCGTTCGGATCGCGCTCGGGCGCGCGGGGGGATCGCTGCCGGGGCGCGAGGTCATCAGCGGACCTCCGACGCAGGCGGCGGACGCGACGGGCGCGCGGTCCTTCGCTCGATGTCCGCGAGCGCGCGATCGAGCGCGTCGCGCACCGCGGGCTCGCTCTCGACGGCGATGCGGGCGACCAGGAGCGGTTTGACGGCGACCGGATCGAGCCGTGCGACGAGCTCGATGGCCCGCCGTCGGACCTCCCACGACCCATGCGACAGGGCCAAAGCCAGGTCCGTCGCCGCGGCGCCGTCGCGCTCGTCGATGCTCGCGTCGATCACGTCGAGCGCCGTGCAGACCACCACCGTGGAGGGATGGGCGAGCGCCTCGAGCGCCACCGAGCGCAGATCGGCGACGCGAAGATCGGCGAGCGCTTCGAGCGCGGCGCACGCCACCGCGGGGCGCTCGTCGGCGGCGATCGGTCGGAGCGCCGGCGCCGCGCGGCCGTCGCCCGTCTGACCGAGCGCGCGGAGGGCCGCGGCGAGCGAGGATTCGTCGCCCGGAGCCCCGAGCAGGCGCAACAGCGGCGCCATTCCGATGCCCGCGCCGGAATCGTCGCGCAGCCGCCCGAGCGCCTTGATCGCGGCGAGCGCGACCTCCTGGACCTCGTCGGTGATCGCAAACCCGAGCGGAGTGACCGCGGCTTGACCGCCGATTTGACCGAGGGCGTCGACCGCCGCGCGACGGGTGCGCGGCGCGGGCGCGGTGGCCGCGCGCGACAGCCACGCGAGGTGCTCGGGCCCGCCGGCGACGGCGAGCAGCGCGCAGACGACCGGCGCCTCTTCGTCGGCGACGTCGACGTGCGCGAGGTGCGGTCGGACCGCATCGGGTCGAACGCGCGCCAGGGTACGGAGCGACTGCAGCGCGATGGCCGCGGCCTTCGCGGCAGCCGAGCCCCGCGTCGCGTCGCGACCGGCCGCGATCCGGAGCAACGCGTGGACGTCGGCGGCGTTGGGAAGCACGCCGTGGGCGAGCGCGCTGGCGAACGCGGCCGCGGCAGCCGCGACGATCTCGCGATCGGGATCGCGCAGCGCCGCGCGTAGCACTTCGATCGCCTCGGGGCGGTCGCAGGCGACCCGCGGCAAGACCGCGAGCGCGGCTGCTCGACTGGGCACCTCGCCACGACGCGCGACGTCGATCAGCGCAGGGAGGATGGCCTCGCCGAGGGATGCGACGGCGGACTCGGCGTCGGCCGCGATGTCGGGGTCGCGCAGGGCACGCAGGAGGGCGTCGGTCTCGGCGCCCGCGCTCGGATCGGCGAGCAAGGCGAGGACCGGGAGCGCTGCGCGACGCATCGCCGGCTCGCTCGAGTCGACGGCCGAGAGCAGTCGCTTGCGCGCCACGTCGCCGATGCGCGTCACCTGTGCGCGCACCGCGAGCCCGAGCGATGGATCCCCGCTGAGGAGGTCACCGATGGCGCGCATCGCCGACTCGCCCACGTGGCGCGAGGGGTCGTCGAGGGCTCCGATCAGCGCGGGCATGGCGGCGGGATCGTTGGTGCGCCCGAGCGCGGTGATCGCGGCGTGTCGAAGGATCTTGTCCCCGACGAACGAGCGCAGCTGCGGCTCGGGGATCGTCGCACCGAGGCGGTTGAGGCCCTCGAGCGCCACCAACCTCAGGTAGCGGTCGTCGCGCTCGAGCAGCTCGAGCAACGACTCGACGGCGCGGTCTCCACCGATCAGCCCGAGCGCCTCGGCGGCTGCCGCGCGCACGTTCGGATCGGAATCGCTCAACGCGCCGACGAGGACGCCCGTCGATCGGGGTTGGCGCGCGCCCGCGAGCACGTCGATCGCGAGCTTGCGCGCGTCGGCGTCGAGCCCCCCGTGCGCGAGGAGCTCCTCGACCGCGGGTGCGGCCGCAGCGCCGAGCGAGGCCAGCGCCTCGACCGCGGCGTTGCGCAGAGACACGAGCTCCGAAGGCGCGCGGAGCGCGGAGACCAGCACCGGTACGACGTCGGTGCGCTCGGCGAGCGCTTGCGCGAGCTGCACGCCCTCTTTGCGAACGCGCCAGTCGTCGTCGCCCAGGGCCACGACGAGGAGGTCGCGCGCGGTGTCCGGCGCCGCGCGCTCGAGGGCGCGGACCACGAGGCGCCGCATCTCGGCATCCGCCGTGGCAAGGGCGCGCAGCGCCTCGTCACGCGTGGCAGGGACCGGCGCGCCGCCGTTGTTCACCCGAGCCTCCCGAGCGGTTCGACGAGCGCCCGCAGGCGCGCGAGATCGAGCACGAACACGAGCCCCCCCTCGCTGCTCGCGTCCTTGGCTTTGCCGATGACCCCGACGATTCCGCGCGTGTCTTCGCCCCCGCCGAGCGGCGGGGCTGCGCGCAAGGGCTCGCGCGAGAGGTGCACGTTGAGCACCGTGTCGACGACTGCCGCGATCGGCCGCGGATCGGTCGGCTCGCCGACGTCGACCATGATCCACTTGCGCCGGCGCCGCGCGTCCGGATCGTCGTTGGGTCCGAGACCGAAGCGGGTGCGGAGATCGATGACCGGCACGACCTCGCCGCGGTGATCGGTCACCCCGATGACGGAGGCCGGCGCGTGCGGGAGCGGGATGATCTCGAGAGGGTTGACCACCTCGCGCACACGCTCGATCGGCAGGCCGTACACCACGGTGCCGACCCCGAACAGCACGAGCTGGCGCTCGGGCGGTGCGGCTATCGGGGCCCTGCGCGGCTCGATCGGCATCAGGTCACCATCCTACCGCGTCAGGCGCCCGGGCGACCGCCGAGGACGGGGCGCTGGGCTGGGGTTTGCGTCTTGGCGCCGCCGAGGATGGGGCGCAGGTCGACGAGGAGGATCATCTCCCCCTGCTGTCGACCGATCCCGGTGACGTATTCGGCGAGCTCACTGCCGAGCACGGTCGCAGCGCTCTCGATCTCGGCGTCGGCGAACCGATAGACGTGAAGAACCTCGTCGACGAAGAGGCCCACGCGTTCCCCGGTCCCGCCCTGCTCGGGAGTGAGCTCTGCAAGGAGGATCCGGGAGCGTCGCGTGGGCGGTGCCTCGGGGAGCCGCAGCCGGCGACGGAGATCGCGCACCGTGACGATGCGGCCGCGCACGGAGATCACACCGATGACGTCGAACGGCGCGCGCGGGACCTCGGTCAGCGGCGGGAGCTTGAGGATCTCCTTCACGTACGCGATCGGGACCGCGTAGATCTCCTCGGCCATGCGGAACGCGAGGTACTCCGCGCGCGCGCCCCGTTCGACCGCGCGGCGGGCGAGCGCGGCGCGACGAGCTTCGCTCGCCTCCCTCGTGCTGCTTCGGCGGCTCATGCTTCACCTCCCGTGGCACCCGTGGGGCGGCGCGCACCGAGGAGACGAGACGCGTCGCCGGCCGCGAGGATCTCCTCGACGATCGCCGGCGCGTCGATGACCAGGCCGACGTGTTGGTCTCCGAGCTCGGTGGCGCCGGCGAACCCACGGACTCCGTCGAGCGACTTGCCGAGCGGCTTGATGACGATGTCCTGCTGACCGATCAGCTGGTCGACGACGCACCCCAGGCGATGGTTGCCGACCCCGACCACCACGACGAAGCGCCGGATGCTCGAGTTGGCCGAGGCCGGGCGCGGAAGCCCGAAGAACGCGTCGAGCCTGCAGAGCGCCAAGGTCGCTCCTCGCAACGTCATCACCTCGCGTTGCTCGATGGTGCGCACCGTCGCCGGGTCGAACACCAGGGCCTCGAGCACGCTGGCGAGTGGGAGCGCGTACCTTCGCCCCGCGATCACCACCACGAGCGCGCTGATGATCGCGAGCGTGATCGGGAGTGTCACCGTCATCTTGGTGCCGATCCCGAGCTCGCTGTGGACGTCGATCACCCCACCGAGCTTCGAGATGTTCGTCTTGACGACGTCCATGCCCACGCCGCGGCCCGAGAGCTCGTCGACGCCGTCTTTGGTGGTGAACCCCGGCATGAAGATGAACCCGAGGACGTCGCGCTGGAGCATCGCGGCCGTCTCGCTCTCGGTGACGAGGCCGCGACGGATGGCGGTGGCCAGGACCTTGTCCTCGTCGATCCCCGCCCCGTCGTCCTGGACCTCGAGGACGACGTGGTTGCCCTTCTGGTAGGCGTTGAGCGCGATGGTGCCGGTCTCGGGCTTGCCCCGGTCGTCGCGCTGCCTGCGCGACTCGATGCCGTGATCGATCGCGTTGCGGATCATGTGCATCAGCGGATCGGACAGCTCCTCGACGATCAGCTTGTCGACCTCGGTCTCGGCGCCGGTGATCACCAGGTTGACCTCTTTGTCGTGCTCGCGGCTGATCTGCCGGACGACGCGGGCCAGCTTGTCGAAGACCTGGCCGAGCGGGACCATGCGCACCTCGAGGATGCCGCTCTGCAGGTCGCCGAGGTGCCGATCGAGACCACGGTGCAGCCGGTGCAGCTCGATCCCGAGCTCGCGGAGCTCCGGCGCGCCGCGCACCCGATCGGTGATGCGCGACAGCGCGCTCCGCACGATCGCGAGCTCGGCCACGATGTTCATCAGGTGGTCGAGCTTGCGGATGTCGACCCGCACCGTCTGGGCGACACCGCGGATCGACAGACCCGGGCGCGGCACGTCGACGAGGGGCGGCGGCTCCTCTTCCATCATCACCGCCGACACGGCCTGGCGCGGCGTGGTGCCCGAGAAGCCCTCTTTTCCGCTCTGGGTGCGGGGCGCGAAGAGCGACGTGTCCTCGGGGGCGGCGGGCGGCGTGGTGATCCGCGGAGCCTCGCCGCCGAACGTGGTCACAGGCGGCTCGCTCACCGCGCGATGCTGCATGCGCCGGGCGACGGCCTCGATCTGCACGTTCGGCCCCGCGAGCTCGGTCCGGAGGACGTCGAGGCTCTGGCGGCTCGCGAGCAGCACGTCGAGATCGATGGACTCGGCATCACCGCCCTCGCCGCTCGGCAAGTAGGTGAGGATCTCGCCGTGCGGCTTGGCGCGTGACTTGAGGTTGTCGAGGGCGCCATCGATGGTGGCGAGGTCGAAGCGGACGCGAATGACGAAGAGCCCGACGCCCTGCTGGAGGTTGGTCCGCAGGCGGTGCTCTTCGTACTCCGTGAGGACGGCGAGCAACCCCGGGTCGAGATCGTACTCGGCCAGCGGATTGGCCGATCCGCCCTGCGGACGCGACACCGAGGAGTCGAGCTCGGCGAGCAGCTCGTCGACCGACCGCGCCGGCTCCGGCTCCCCTGCCCGCAACGCGGCGAGGATCTGGCCGTAGACGTCCACCGCACGGAACAACACGTCGAGCACCTTCGGCGTGAGCTCGACGCGCCCGAGCCGCATCTCGTCGAGCAGGTCCTCGAGGTGGTGCGACAGCGTCGACATGCGCGCGACGCCGAACAGGCTCGAGAGCCCCTTGAGCGTGTGCACCGCGCGGAAGGTGTCGTTGATCAGCTCGTGGTCCGCGCCCTCCTTGCGCTTGACCGAAGCGTCGAGCGCGAGCAGGTCGCGCGCGAGACCCTCGATGATCTCCTGCGCTTCGCTGATGAACTCGTCCCGTTGGTCGACCACGCGTTCACCTGCGGGCGCGCTTGTCGAGGTGCGCGCGCACGAGCATCCGGAGGTCCTCGGGCTCGAAAGGTTTGGCGAGGTAACTGTCGGCGCCGAGCGCGATTCCGCGCTGCTTGTCACGCTCCGACGCCTGGGTGCTGATGATGATCAGCGGCGTCTGCTTGTGGTGCTCGCTCTTGCGGATGAAGTTCACGAGCTCGAGCCCGTTGATGTCGGGCATGTTCACGTCAGTGACCACGCAATCGTACGGCCCGCGGGGCAGCAGGCGGAGCGCCTCGAACCCGCTCGAAGCCTCGGTGACCTCGATGGGATCGTGACTCGACTCGTCCTCGAGCGCCGCTCGAACGAACGCACGCATCGCCGCCGAATCCTCGACCACCAAGACACGCGCCATGTTCGCCTTCGCAGTCTACACGGCCCGGCCCGCGATCGTGTGCCCCGATCAGTGTGATGGGCGGTGTGAGGGTGCGATGGGTGGTGGGGTCATGCCTGTGTGACGGAAACCCGGTCGGGAGCGTCCGGTGGCCGCCAAGACCCCGCGAGCGCGTGCCATCCGCGCTGGTACGATCGCTGCTGGGGAGAGACGCATGCGAAAGCTGGCTTTGCTCGTCGCCGTGCTGATCGGCGCATCTTCCTGCACGGTCGCCGAAGGTTCCGACTCGGAGGATCCGGACTTCGATCGCGACTACATCGACGATTTCGAGGGTGACGACGAGGAGGCCGCCGCCGAAGAGGCCGAGATGGGCGAGCTCGACGCCGCCGACGACCTCGATGACCTGGAGGACCTCGATCCGACCATGGGCGGGGTGGATCCCGGGAGCGGCACCAGCCCCGAGGGCGGCGCGGGTCCCGAGGGCGGCACGGGCCCGGAGGGCGGCACGGGCCCCGAGGGTTCCGACGGTCCGTCCGGGAGCTCGGGCTCCGCCGTCAAGAAACACGGCCCCCACGGTCCGATGTCCATCCTCGAGGACGATCCGAACTTCTCTGGCGTCGGCTACGACGGGAGCGGCGGCAAGACCTACGACCCGGTGAAGGCCGGCGAGCGCCTCGATCAAGCGAAGGCGCTGGGCGCGGACGTCATCCGCGTGATGACCTGGTGGCACGACAAGGTCCCGGGCGATCCCCACGCGACGAGCAAGCCGTCGTTCGTGTCGAGCAAGCCCGACGGCTACGACTGGCGAGCGTTCGACATGCAGGTGTCGCAGGCGCGGGCACGCGGCCTCAAGGTCCTCGTCACGATCCCCGCGGGACCGATGCCCTACTGGGCCTCGGAGGAGCCCGAGGTCTGCGTGAAGAAGGGCGGGTGGTCCTGCGCCTGGAAGCCCAAGTACAAGGAGTACGCCGCATGGGTCTCGGCGGTCGGCCGCCACGTCAAACAGAAGGGCTTTCGCATCTGGGCGTGGACCTTCGTCAACGAGCCGAACATCGCCCCCTTCCTCCAGGACGAGACGCAGCTGCGCACTGCGCACCGCTACCGGAAGCTCTGGTTCCACGCACGCAAGGCCCTCCGCAAAACTGCTGGCGTCAAAGCCCGGGTCTTCTTCAGCGACCAGGCGAACAACCAGAGTCAGTTCGGTGCCGAGGCCGTGCGTTGGCGGCTGTTCAACCAGGCGCTGTGTCTGGAGCTCGACAAGGATCCCGAGGTCATTTCCGGCTTCTGCCCCGAAAAGAAGCGTCGGGTCGAGGCCTCCGGAATTGCATTCCATCCTTATGCATCGACCCCGGGGAACGCGAAGAAGAGCGTGGAGTTCCTCCAGCAGCTCGTCGACGACGCGGCCGACGCCGGACGGCTGCCGAAGAAGCGTGGCCTGTACATGACCGAGTCGGCGTTCCTCACGGCACGCGGCGCGGATGCCGGCAAGCTCGGCGCCGCGACGTTCAGCGTGAGCGCCGGGATGCAGGCGGTCTACATGAACAAGGCCGACCGGCTGCTCTCGGAGAACCCCCGCGTGAAGGCGCTCGCGCAGTACGAGCTCGTCGACGAGGGCCGCGGCACCTGGGATTGCGGCCTCCGCTTCGCGCTCGGGCAAGTCACGCTCACGAGCGGCGAGGTGATCACCGGCGACTTCCTCGAGGTGCGTCTCGGCCGCCATCTCACGGTGCAGCCGGCGGGAGGAACGCCGCGGACCCTCGCCTGGTCGGAGATCGCGGGTGCGGCGAGCGGGAGCCCTCAGTTCTGGGCCGTCGACCAGGGCTCGCCCAAGCCGGCCTACGCCGCGTACCGAGTGGCCATCGACGTCCGCAAGCACGGGAGCGAAGTCGACATCTGGGGCCTCGCCCGCGCGGACACCGGGGCCGGCTTCAGCATCGAGGCGCTCACGCCGAGCGGGTGGCTGGAGGCGAAGGCCGTAAAGACCGACGAGCTGGGCTACGGAAAGGCGACGATCCCGATCGGCACCGCAAAAGCCTGGCGAATCCGCTTCGGTGGCGAGCTCAGTCGCGAGGCGCGGTAGAGCGTTTCTCGACCGCGTTGATTCCCGGTGGCCCGTTCCCCCCGGCTTGAAAGCCGGGGCCCCTTCGCGAATCACATGAACGCACGTGTCTTCAGCTTGAAGCCCTGACGGGCTCCTTTCGTGGACGCAGCGACGAATGGCGACTCCGCTGAGACCTGCGCAAAGGAGCCCGCGAGAGCGGGCTTCAATCGAAACGAGCGATAGGGCCCCGGCTTTCAAGCCGGGGGGAACGGGAATCCCTTCGGATCGACCCGGGTGAGAAGTGCTCTAACGCAGCGCGGCGAAGTGAACTCCGACAGAAGGCGACGATGTGGACGCAACGTTGGCGACACTGGGGTGACGATGTGGTACCAACGCGTCCCCATGCACGGACGGCCGACGCTCCCTTCGCTCCCCGGTCCCAAACCCATCTCGTGGTGAGCTAGCGCCTCACGGTACGCCGAGCACTTCGCGCGCGACGAGCGCTCCTGCCTTCCGCGCGAGCGTGCGCGCCGCCGCTGTGCGCGCGACGTCCCACGCGAGCGGATCGGCGGGAGCGGCGACGCTCTCGGTGGTCTCGACGTCCGCGGTCTCCCAACTGTCGCTCGCGCTCCGCGAGACGACGCCCCGCGCGACGATGCGCACGCGGACGCCGCGCGCATGCGGTCGCCCCTCGATGACCGAGATGCCCTCGCTCGCGTCGTCGAGGCGCACGATCTCGAGCTCGAGACGATCGCTCGCGTCGGCCCCGCCGAGCGCGCCGAACCGCGCAAGCTCCGCGCGTGCGCCCGACGCGAGCTCCTCGGCGACGTTCGCTGCGACACCTCCGGGCACGCTCGTGCGCGCGGACACAACGCGAATGCTCGGGTGCCCGGCGAGGCCGCTCCGCAGCGGTCGATAGCCGCAACCGCAGACGAGTGCTGCGCCCACGAGCCAAACGAGCGCGCGCACGCGCACCGATCACACCACCACGTTGAGGATCTTCCCCGGCACGTAGACCACCTTGCGCGGCTCCTTGCCTGCGAGGTGCGACGCGATCGCGGCGTTGGCGCGCGCCACGGCGAGCGCGGTCTGCTCGTCGGCTTCGACCCCGAGCCGGACGACGGCACGCAGTCGCCCGTTCACCTGGACGCCGAGATCGACCTCCTCTTCGTCGACCAGCTCGGGGTCGAACGTGGGCCATGCTCGCTGCAGGAGGAAGCCCTCGCCACCGAGCGTGGCCCAGAGCTCGTCTGCGAGATGTGGAGCGAACGGCGACAAGAGCTGCACGAGCGTCTCGGCCGACTCGCGAGTGGCAGCGCCGAGACCGCGAACGCCGCGCTTGGATTCGTCGAAGGCGATCCCCACTGCATGCGACAGCTCCATCAACGCCGCGATCGCGGTGTTGAGCTGCTGACGGTCCTCGAGGTCGCGCGTCACCCGACGGATCGTCCGGTGAGTGAGCCGTGCGAGGGCACGCGACTCCGGCGACGACACAGGCGGCGCGGGCGGTGCGACGGCGATCTGCCGCACGAGCCGATACACGCGCGCGAGGAAGCGGTTGGCCCCCTCGATGCCGTCCTCGGACCACACGAGCTCGGTCTCGGCGGGCGCCGCGAACAAGACGAAGGTACGCACCGTGTCGGCGCCGTACCGCGCGACGATCGCGTCGGGATCGACGACGTTCTTTCGCGCCTTGGACATCTTCTCGACGCGCCCGTTCTCGACGGGACGACCGTCGATGCGCGAACGCCCGTGCTCGTCGACCTGCTCGGGGTACAGCCACGACGAACGCCCGTCGGGCTCGCGCACGAAGCGGGTCTGCATGCAGACCATGCCCTGGGAGAGCAGGCGCGTGAACGGCTCGCGTGGCGTCGAGCGCGGGAGGAACCCGAGGTCGATCATCGCCTTGTGGAAGAAGCGCGCATACAGCAGGTGGAGCACCGCGTGCTCGATCCCGCCGACGTACTGATCGACCGGCAGCCACGAGTTCGCCGCGTCGTCTGCGACCGGCCCTCCCTCGAACTTCGGCGAGCAGTAGCGGAGGAAGTACCAGCTCGAATCCCAGAAGGTGTCGAACGTGTCGGTCTCGCGACCGGCGGTGTGCGACGGATCGCGGGGGTCGCGCGCGCGGACGAAGTCCTCGTGTTTGGCGAGCGGAGAACCGCCCTCGCCAGTGATCTTCACGTCGCGCGGCAACACCACCGGGAGGTCGGACTCCGGCACCGGGAGCACCGCGCCGTCGTCCCCGTAGAGCACCGGAATGGGCGAGCCCCAATAGCGCTGGCGGGAGACGAGCCAATCGCGCATCCGATACCGAACTGCAGGCCGCGCGCGCTCCATCGCTCGGAGATCGGCCACGACGCGGCGACGCTCCGCCTCGTCGGGCTCCTTTCCCTCGGGGACGGTCAGCGCCGCGCCGGTGCCGTACTCGGCCTGCACCCAGGTGGCGACGTGCACCGGGATGCGCGTCGAGGTGAGCGGGTGGATCGCTTCGATCCCGAGCGGGGCGCTCGCCCGACGAGACGCGTCTTGCGCTCGCGCCCGCTCGCCGATCCGCGCGGCCTCGGCGAGGAAGGCGGCGATCGCCGGGTCGCGCCGGCCGATCGCGCGGGCGAGCGGGTGCTCGGGCGCGACGGTGATCGCGGAGCAATCGCGGAGGTGCTCCGCGCGCGCGGTGAACACCAGCAGCTCGTCGTCGGTGCCGTCGGGCGCACCGGCCTCCGGCTCGGCGAGCGAGAAGCGCACGTCGACGCCCTCGGCCTTGCCGATCCAGTTCTTCTGCATGTGGATGACGCGCTCGGGCCAGCGGCCGACGAGCCCGTCGAGCCCCTCGAGGAGCTCCTCGGCGTACTGCGTGATGCGAACGAACCACTGCTCGCGCGCCTGCTGCACGACCTCGCCGCCGCAGCGCCAACACGCCCCCGCGATCACCTCTTCGTTCGCCAGCACCGTCGCGCAGCGTGCGCAGAAGTTCGCGTTGGCGTGTTTGCGGTAGGCGAGATCGCTCTTGAGCATCCGCGTGAAGAGCAGCTGCCCGAAGCGGTAGTACGAGGGATCGCAGGTGGTGACCTCACGGCTCCAGTCGTACGAGAACCCGAGCGGCTCGAGCTGCGCCCGCATGGTCGCGATGTTCTCTCGCGTCCAATCGGCCGGGTGACGTCCCCGCTCGATCGCCGCGTTCTCGGCGGGCAGACCGAAGGCGTCCCAGCCCATGGGGTGCAACACGTGCTTGCCGCGCATCCGGTGGAAGCGAGCGAGCACGTCGCCGATCGTGTAGTTGCGGACGTGGCCGATGTGGATGCGTCCCGACGGGTACGGGAGCATCTCGAGCACGTAATACTTGTTGGCGCGCTCCTCGGCCGTCTTCGGGTCGGGCACCTCGAACAGGCGGGCGCTGCGCCAACGCGAGCGCCACACCGACTCGATCTGTGCGGGCACGTAGCGATCACGTGCGCTCGGACCGGGAGTCGCGGCGGCGGGGCGGAGCGAGGGACGCATCACCTCGATTGTGTGCGCCGCGGCGGCCGAATGTCGACGGGAGAAAGGCTCCGGACAGAGATCAGGGGACGATCTGCAGCACGAGCGCGTTTGACGAGAATTTTCCGACCTTCCACTGGATGGTCCGCGTCCCGGGCGCACTGAACCGGTAGGTCGTGATCTCCCAGTTGTAGTCGACCGCCGGCGAGGTCAGCACGGCGCCGTCGTAGACCTCGGGCTGGAACGGATCGACGTCGGCCAGAACGGTCGCGGTCACCATCTTCCCGTCGATGAGCTCGCCGCGAACCGGCTTGGGCCCCATCGGGAACACCTGCTCACCCTCGACCGCGACCTCGTGCACGTGCAGCACCCGCACCTCCTCGCCCACGCGATAGGTTCGCTTGGCGGCCAGCAGGGTCAGGCGATGCCCGTCGAGGAGCGGTCCCTTGTCCTTCGCGCGCGGATAGCTCTTCGCGACCGCGACGTCGGCCGCGGGCGCCTCCACGACCTGATCGCCCTTGCGGACGAACAGGCCGGGGAACTGCGCCAGGTACGGAGGCAACGGCGCCTCGGTGGCCGAGGCCGAGGCCGACGCGACCGGCTTGGCCTTGGACGGCGGCGCCGCGGCGGGCGTGCCCGAGCCGCAGCCGACGAGCAGCGCGACGAGCACGGTCGAGGACGCACGAGGCATCAGAACGCGGTGGTGAGGATCTTCGCGTTGCCCTTCGGCGGCGTGACCCAGATCTGCAGCGCGATCTCGAACTTCGGCCCCTGGAAGTACTCGATCACCGCGTTGTGCTCGCCTGCGTTGAGCACAGTGTCGCCGCTCAGCTCGGTGGGCGGGTGGACGCCGTCGTTGTTGACCACTTGCACGCCGTCGATGGTGAGGCGCGCGCCGTCGTCGCTCTTGATCTTGAAGCTGTGCGTGCCGGCGGTCTTCACGGTGATCTTGCCCTCCCAGCGGATGGCGAACCACTCGATGCGGTCCTGCACGCCGGGGAAGCCCTCGTTGAACTTACGCGGGGCGACGTCCCAGGCCGCGGTGTAGATGGTCGCGAACGGCGTGAGCTGCGCGAACGCCGGCAGGCCCTTGCTCGAGTCGGGGATGGCGAAGACCTCGCCCTTGAGGGTGTTGGCAGCGGCCTTCGGGCCACCGAACACGTTCCCCTTGTTGATCTCGGGCGCGCGAAGCATCGGCTTCGCCACGGCCATGCCGGCTGTCGGCGCGGTCGTCGGCGCGGGGCTGACGGTCGGAACCGGCCCGGGCGCAGCGGGCGTGGCCGCAGGGGCCGCAGTGGCGACCGGAGCCGCGGGCGCTGCAGGCGCCGCGGGAGTGGCTGCGGGCGCGGGCGCTGTCCCGCCGGCGGGGACCTCGCGGATGACGCAGCCCACGAGGGTGAGCATCGAAACGGAAGCGAGTACGGGGAAGCGCATGGAAGGCTCCATCAAGCGCCTGTCAGGGCGCGGTTGGTTCCGGGACTACGGACCGGCCGTCGGGCGGATACGGTACACGATCACTACGACGACGAGCGCCCAGGCTGCGAGATTCAACACGAACAGCCCGTCGCGGAGCATCTCTTGGGTCGGCGACTCCGACTTGGGGTGGCCCCGAACGATCTGCACGAACCGCCAGATGCCGATCAGCACCGACGGAGTGGTCATCCAGAGCTGGTCGGTCTGGAAGAACTTCTGGGTGTCTGCGTCGAGGGTGTAGGCGACGTAGGTCGCAACCGTGAGGGCGCCGGTGATGCCCAGCGCCACGTTGAGGCCCCCCGCCGTGTAGCTCTCGAGCGACTTGCGCTGCCTCCCCGCCTGCTCTTGCGAGATCTCGTGGCGGCGCTTGCCGAACCCGAGGAAGAGCGCGAGCAGGGCGGTGCAGGCGAACATGTACCAGCTCACGCGCACGTCGATCGCGACGCCGCCGCCGAGCACGCGGAGGACGAACCCTGCGGCGATGCAGGCCACATCGAGGAACGGGATCTTCTTGAGCTTGAGCGAGTACGCGACGTTGAGCGTGAAATACGACGCGGCGACAACGCCGAACGCGGGCTTGAAGAGCATGCCCGCCGCGCCGAGGGCCGAGACCACGAGCACCGCGAGGAAGACCCGCGCGACGTTGAGCGGCACGCGCCCCGAGGGAATGGGCCGGAACCGCTTGGTCGGGTGCACCCGATCGGCTTCGACGTCGACGATGTCGTTGAGCGTGTAGACCGCGCCCGACAACACGCAGAACACGGCCACCGCCGTGAGCGCGCGGACGAGCAGGTCGGGGTGGAAGACGTTCTTCGCGAAGACGATCGGCGCCAGCACGAAGAGGTTCTTCACCCACTGGTGCGGCCGGATGGTCTTGATCAGACCCCCCACGAGCCCCCCCCGCGCAGCTTCGGCAGGCGCGTTGCTCGTGCTCTCGTCGCGCACGGTCTCCTCGGTCGGACCCGTGGCCATCAGTCATCCTCCGGAGGCGGAATGGGCGGGTGCGCGCTCGGCGAGCCGCTCGCGGAAGTGGCGGGCGCTGCAGACGAGGCCGGCTTGGGACCGACGCCGATCTTCCACGCGAGCACGGGCCAGGTCTTCTTGCGGAACAGCGAGGCCGGGTCCTTGATCTGCTCGCCGAGCTCGCCGGCGCCGCGATCGACGTCGGGGTAGCGGAAGTCGAGAATCAGATCGACGCGCGTGTCGTCACGACGGACGCGACCGCCGCCCAGCGCAGCATGCTCGCCGGCCCAGTCCTTGGGCACGGTCGCGAGCTCGCCGTTGGTCAGCTCGAGGAACTTGCGCATGGCGGCTTCGGCCTCTTTGGCGGAAGTCTCCGTCTTCTGCTCCAGCGATACCTCGACCTTCGGCGTCTTGGTCATGGTGACCGCGAGGTGGCCTTGCGAGACGTCGCCGAGCGCCTTGAAGATGCCGTCCCAACCGGCGGGCGGTCCGCCGAGGAGCTCCAGCTTGAACACCGAGCTGAAGACGAGGTGGTCGATCGACAGCTCGAGCGAACCCTGCTGACGGAGCCCGGTGGTCTCGCGCGCTTCGTCTTCGCTGCGTTGCTCGCGCGCCGCCGCGAGCGAGGCGTCGCTCATCGTGACGAGCACCGTGCCGTCTTCGGCCTGACCGACGACGAACCCGAGGCCGAGGCTCGCGGGCGAAGGCAGAACGCGAATGACCGCGGACTCGCCCGCGCCGTCGATGCGCGGGGCGAGCGGCGCGAGCTCGGGGCGGAGCGCCTCGAACAGGCCGGGGATGATGCCCGGCTTGAACTTCCCGCCGATCGCGACGACGACCCGGTATCCGAGGGCCGGGTCCTTGACCCCCGAAGGAAGCGTCTTGTCTTCGAACAGACAAGCAGCGACCTCGTGCACCTCGCCGCGCGACAGATCGATGCCGGCCTGCGCCTTGAGCCGCTCTTCCAGCGACGGACCGGCGGGCGGCGGAGGACCAGGAGGCGGAGGCGGACGGGTCGCGTCTTCGATCGCGGGGATGAGCTTCTTGACGAGGGGCTCGAAGCGGCCGACGTCCCAGACGTTGCCGCGCGCGGCGACGACGCAGCGACGTGGGAGGTGCCGCGCCGCGACCGGCTCGTAATGGAAGTAGCGCCAGTAGATCGCGCCGGCGCCGATTCCGAGCAACGCGAGCGCTGCGCCGACCGTGCCGACGACCGCCAGAGCGCCGAACGACCGACGACGCGGCGCCGCCGACGTGGACGAGATCGGGATGGAGGGCGCGGTCGGGTCGTGCTCGTGCTCCTCGGCGGGCACCGGCTCGTGGACGGGCGCGATCCACAGCTCCGGGATCTCGCTCGCGGCGGTCCAGTCGCCGAGCCCTGCGAAGAGCACCTCGGTGTCCCGGGGCATCCCCCCGCCCTGCAGCTCGCGTCGGAGCGCGTCGACGGGCATGGTGCGCGCCGAGACGTCCTCGATTCCCGGCCCCGAGCTGGGACGACCGGCGGGACGCACGTGGACCAACGGCGGAATGGAGCGGCTCACGAACGATCCCCCAGGCGCTCGCGCGCGAGCTCGAGACAACGAGCGACGGCTTGATCGAGATCGAGCTCGCTCGAGTCGAGGAGGACGGCGTCTTCTGCGCGCCGGAGCGGAGCGATCGCGCGTCCCTCGTCCTGCTTGTCTCGCGTCACGACCTCGTCCCGCGTCTGCTCGAACGTGACCGGGGAGCCCTTGGCGACGAGCTCCACGTGGCGGCGCCTCGCGCGCTCGTCCACCGACGCGGTGAGAAACACCTTGAGATCGGCGTCGGGGAAGATCACCGTGCCGATGTCGCGTCCCTCGGCCACGACACCTCGGGCGAGGCCCCGGTCGGCGAAGTTGCGTTGCAGATCGAGGAGCGCCGCGCGCACTCCGGGAATCGCGCTCACCGTGCTCGCGCCCATGCTGATGGCCGGCGTGCGGATCTCGTCACCGAGCGGCTGCCCGTCGAGCACCACGCGCATCCCACTGCCATCCGCCGGCTCGATGGCGATCGCACCGCGGGAAACCAGGTCCTCGGCGACCTCGGTCACCCGCGCCGCGTCGTCGAACGAGGCCGCCGCGCGAAGGGCAGCGTAGGCCACGGCCCGGTACAGCGCGCCAGTGTCGAGAAGGGTGAACCCCAACGACTGCGCCAGCCGCCGCGCGACCGTGCTCTTGCCGGCCCCGGCCGGGCCGTCCATCGCGATGATCGCGCTCCTGCTCATCCGTCGAGGGGTGCTACCCGTTGCGCGTGCTGGCGTAAACGGGGCGCGTCAGGCCACCTCAGACCTCGTCAATCGATGCGCCCAGGTCGTTGAGGGTCCGCGCGAAGCCGGGGAAGCTGGTGGCCACGCACTCGACGTCGCGGATCGTCGAGGGTCCGTCGCCACGCAGCGCCAGCAGCGCCGCCGACATGGCGATGCGGTGGTCCCCCTTGGACTCCAACGTCGCCGCGCGGAGCGACCCCTTGGGCTTGCCCTCGATCTCGAGACCGTCCGGCAGCTCGCGCGCGTCGATGCCGAACGCACGGAGCACCTCGGCCATCGTGGCGATGCGGTCGCTCTCCTTCACGCGGAGCTCGGCTGCGTCGCGAATGAGCGTCGTCCCGCGAGCGCGGGCTGCGGCCACGCAGAGCACGGGAATCTCGTCGATCGCGCGCGGGACGAGCTCACCGCCGATCATGGTGGCGGTCATGCCGACGCCGTCCTCGTCGATCGCCGCGGAGGTCTCGAGGTGCGCGATGGGTTCGCCGGAGACGTCGCCCTTGCTCACGAGCTCGGCGCCCGCGTTCATCGCCCGGAGCACGTCGAACGCGCCGGTTCGGGTCGGGTTCACGCCGACGTCGACCACGCGGACGACGCTGCCGGGGATGACGTTGGCGGCGACGACGAGGAACGCTGCAGCCGAAGGATCACCGGGGATGGTGATGTCGAACGCGGCGATCTTGCCCTCCCAACCCGAGGGGTCGAGCTCGACCACGGAGCCGATGCGCCGGAGCGGAACCCCTGCCCCTTGGAGCATGCGCTCGGTGTGATCGCGCGAGAGGGTCGGCTCCTGGACGACGGTGGTGCCGTGCGCGTAGAGGCCCGACAAGAGCAGCGCCGACTTCACCTGCGCGCTCGCGACCTCGAGCTTCCACTCGATGCCGGAGAGCGCCTCGCCCTCGACCAGAGGCGCGATGCGGATCGGCGCGGTCTCGTCGTCCTTGGTCGGGTGCTTCTGCCCGCGGCAGTGCGCCCCACGCTGACGGAGCGGCTCGAGAACGCGACGCATCGGTCGCTTGCTCAGCGACGGATCGCCGATGAGCACCGAACCGAACTCTTGCGCACACAGCAGGCCCGACAGGAGCCGCATGGTCGTGCCGCTGTTGCCGCAATCGAGCGGTTTGCCGTCGATCGGCTGTTTGAGGCCGAAGAGCCCGACGCCGTGGATGGCGAGGCGACCGCCCTTGGCACCGCTGCCCTCCTCGACGATCTCGTGCGCGACCCCCATCGCCTCGAACGCCTTCAGGGTCGAGACGTTGTCCTCCCCGAACGAGAAGCGACGGAGCGTGCTCGTGCCCTCGGCGAGGGCGCCGAGGATCACGGCGCGGTGGCCGATGCTCTTGTCGGAAGGAACACGAACGACACCACGGAGTCCCTGAGCAATCGGCCGGACGATCCAGTCCATGGCGCCACCGTAGCGCGCCGCGTCATCCTCGTCACCGACTCAGATGCTGTGAGGAATTCCCCCGGACTGAAGTCCGGGGCACCGACAGCAAGACGAAGCCCTTCGGGCTGGCGGGGGTTTCGAGCGAGGAAGTGCAGTCCTTCGTTGTCGCACCGCGATCGCCGATCGGCACGATTTTCCGCACGTGCGACACGAAATTCAGTTTGCGGCGACAACCTCGAGCCAGCCCAGCGAGTCGGTGAGTCCGAAGGACTTGAGGTCCGCTGTCGGTGCCCCGGACTTCAGTCCGGGGGGAGTCTCCGACAGCTCTTCAGATGCTGGTGCTGGGAGCAGGCGTGCCGGTGGGAGCGGGCGCGGGCGACGGGAGGGCGGGCGGGACGCCGGTGCCGATCCAGTCGGTGAGCAGCCGGATGAGCTGGCGGGTCTGCTTCTCGTCGATGACCGTCGAGAACTGCATGTCGTTGCCCTGGGCTTGGACGACCGCGTTGCGGACCAGCGGGTCGATGCCGATCATCTTGAGCGCGGCCATCATCGTGAGGCTGCTCTTGAAGGTCTGGAACCCGGAGGCCGCCTGCTGCGCCTTCTGCGGGTCGGGATAGGTCAAAGCGCCGGACATGCCGTACGAGGTGTCGGGGTTGAAGCGGCCGCGAACGCGGACGTATTGAACGCCCTGAATCCACGGGATGAACCCGGTGACCGTCTTGCCGAACGACTGCTTGGTGACGTCACTCGCGATCAGCACCGGATAGCCGGGTTGGCTCACCCACTCGGCGATCCATGGCGCCATCTCGCGCTTGATGGTGCCGACCTGGATGCGGTCGAGCGCGCGGCGCATCGCCGCCTCGCTGCCGACCAGCGCAGTCTTGGCCGACAGCACGGTGAAGCCGACGTTGGCCACCGTGTAGATCTTGCGGCCGGCGTAGGTCGACGCCACGACGACGCCGAAGGGGGTGTTCAGGCCCTTGGCCGCGGCGGCCTCGAGCTTGGCCGCGTCGAAGTGGCCGCTCAGCACCCCGAGCAGATCGGCGCCGCTGAACGAATACATGCCGATGTAGACCCGATCGAGATCGCGTTTGATCTCGAAGTCGATCTCCTTGGCGAACGGCAGCACGCGCTCGCTCAGCGCAACGAGGTCGCCGCCGACCGTCGAGTTGGCGATCTCCTTGGCTCCGAGGCTGGCCACGAGAACGCTGCCGTAGGGCAGGAGCGCCGCCGGATCGGAGTCGAGGTCGACGGCGCCGGCAGGTCCGGTCGGCGTCGCCACGAAGGTACCGGTCGGGTGCTTGCACCCGGTAGCGCCGGTGGTCAGCACGCTCGCGGCGAGGGCGAAGGTGGCGATGCTCAGGAGTCGGAGGTTCATGGGTTCTCGGAGGTCCTTCTCGCGGCGAGACTGCAGCTACCTCAAGACTTCGACGGATAAGAACCGAGAATCTTCAGCTGTCGAACCAGCCGCTTCATCTCGTCGAGGGCCGTCACGAGCGGCCGGTCGGTCACGTGCCCGGCGAGCTCGATGAAGAATCGGTAGGCGCGCCCCTCCTCGCTCCCCTTGGTTCGGGGGCGGGATTGGATGCGCCGGAGGTTGAGATCGCGGTCGGCCAGGGGCTTGAGCACGCGGAACAGCGCCCCCGGCGCGTCGTCGAGGGTGACCACGAACGCGGTGGTGTCGTGGCCGGTGCGGGCCGAGGGGCGGTTCGACAACACGGCGCAGCGCACGTGCTCGCCGCTCTCGTCGGCGACGTTTCCGCGCGCGATCTGGAGGTTGAACATCTCTGCGAGCGTCGCTCCGCCGAGGGCTGCGGCGCCGTGATCCTCGGCGGCGAGCTGGGCGGCCATCACCGGCGTGCGCGTATCGAGCACCTGCGCGCGCGGAAGGTTGTTGGCGAGGAACCGGGCCGCGGCCGCGCGCTCGGCGGGCGCCGCGTAGACCTTCTCGACGCTCTGCATGTTGCCAGTCGCGTTGAGCAGGTGGATCTTCGCATCGGTCTCGATTTCGTCGGCGATCTTCAGCTCGGTCTCGGCGAGCGCATCGAGCGCGGGCTGGAGCAGCCCCTCCTTGCTCGATTCGAGGACCACCACCGCGCTGTCGGCGTGCTCGCGCGCGACGAGCTCGAGGGCCGCACGCGGTCCTTCGCAAGGCAGGTATTCGGCGGGCGCGCCGAACCGCTTGCGTGCGGCCTCGTGCGCGAGCGATCCGGGTGGCCCCTCGTAGGCGACGCGGAGCGGGGCCTCGAGCGCCGTGCATGCGGCGAGAATCTCGCGAAATACCGGCCCGAGCGCGCGCTTGGGGAAGTCCCCCGCGCCCTTCTGCTCGAGCCGTTCGATGATCTGACGCTCACGAACCGGCGAGTACGCGCGGGGAACGGCCTCGTTCTGCCGGAGCGCGCTGACCTGTTTCGCCAACGAGGCGCGCTGGGCCAGCGCGACGAGGATCGCATCGTCGACATCGTCGAGCTCCTTGCGGAGTCGCGCGAGCTCGCGTTCCTGGTCTTGGGTCATGGACGTATCGTAGCGCTCCCCGTGGGGAGGCCTTCTGCAAAGTTCGTTCGCGCACCGGTCCGAGCCACGAATGCACGGGTTTTGCGCGTGGGTCCGTGAACGCGTCGGGGCTGACCGTGAACGAGCGCTCACGGTCGCCCGTTCACTCCTCCTTGCGGAGCTTCTTGCGCTTGGGAGGCGTCTTCGCGAACGGGACGCCCTTCGGGGGTGCGGGAGCGGCGGCTGGCGCGAACACCAGCCGACCGACCCGAGTGACCTGCACCTCGGCCGCACGCGAGCGCCTGCGGGCGAGCTCGATGCTGCGCTGCTGACAACGCACGGGGGCGTCCTTCTCGGTGCGCGGCACACGCTCGTAGACGCCGTCGGCGCGGAGCTGCCAAGCCTTGGTGTTGTCGGATGTCTGCAACACGAGCAGCTCGTCGTGGATGCGCTGCTTGATCGTCTCGTCGAGGATGGGGAACATCAGCTCGATGCGCCGGTGGAAGTTGCGCGGCATCCAGTCGGCCGAACCGACGTAGATCTCGGGGCTTCCGCCGTTCGCCACCTCGAGCACGCGAGAGTGCTCGAGGAACCGATCGACGATCGCACGCACGCGAATGTTCTCGCTCACGCCCTTGATCCCAGGGCGCAGGCAGCAGATCCCACGGACGAGGAGATCGATCTTCACCCCGGCCTGCGACGCCCGGTAGAGCGCCTTGATCACGTCCACGTCGACCAGCGCATTGAGCTTCGCGATGATCGACGCCGGCTTGCCTTCGCGGGCGTGGCGCGCCTCGCGCTCGATGAGACCGAGCACCGCCTCGTGCAGTCCGAGCGGCGCCGCGACGACCACGTTCCACCGCGGCGGAGCGGAGTAGCCGGTGAGCAGGTTGAACACGCTCCCAACGTCCTCGCCGAACTCGGGCCGCGCGGTGAGCAGCGAGAGGTCGGTGTAGAGACGCGCGGTCGACGGGTTGTAGTTGCCGGTCGAGAGGTGCACGTACCGGACGAGCCGGCCTCCCTCGCGGCGGACCACGAGGCACGCCTTCGCGTGGGTCTTGAGGCCGATCAGGCCGTAGACGACGTGCACCCCCGCCCCCTCGAGCGCGCGGGCCCACTGGATGTTCGACTCCTCGTCGAAGCGGGCCTTGAGCTCGACGATCGCGGTGACCTGCTTGCCCATCTCGGCGGCCCGCGCGAGCGCGCGGACGATCGGCGAGTCGCCGCTGGTGCGGTAGAGGGTCTGCTTGATCGCGAGCACCTGCGGGTCGTCGGCCGCGCGCTGGACGAACTCCACGACCGAGTCGAACGAGTCGTACGGCTGATGGAGCAGCACGTCTCGCTCCTTGAGCACCCCGAAGAACTCGTCGTTGTCGGGGAGATCCTTGAGCAGCGGCGGGACCACCGGAACGAACGACTCGTCCTTGAGCTCGCGCAGCTCGGTGTGGGGGACGAGCTGGATGAGGTCGCCGAGCTGCAGCGGTGTGGGCACCGCGTACAGGTCCTGCTGCGAGTCGAGCTTGAGCGCGCGACAGAGATAGGCGACGAGCCGCGGCGACATCGACTCGTGCACCGCGAGCCGCACGGCGTTGCCGCGGTCGCGGCGGCGGAGCTCCTGCTGGATGGTCTGGAGGAGGTCTTCGCCCTCGTCGTCGTCGACCGCGAGGTCCCAGTTGCGGGTGACGCGGAACGGCCAGCACCCCTCGATGCGCTGCATCGGGAAGATGCTCGTGACGTGCAGCGCGATCAGATCCTCGAGCAGGATGAACTGTTTGCCGCCAGCGCTCGGCACCTGCACGAGGCGCGGAATGCCGCTCGGCACCTGCACCACGCCGAGACCCGGGCTCGACTCGTCCCGCGGGTCGCGCACGAACGCCACCGCGAGGTTGAGGCTCTTGTTGCGCAGGTGCGGGAACGGGTGGCCCGGATCGATCGCGAGCGGCGTGAGGATGGGGAAGACGTCGTTGACGAACCGCGCCTCGAGGTCCTTGCGTTGGTCCTCGGTGAGCTGGTCGGTCTCGAGGATCTTCAGCCCGTAGCGCCCGAGCTCGGGGAGGATCTCGTTCTGCAGCGTCTCGTAGCTGCGCGCGACGATCTCGTGGACCTTGGTCGAGATGGCCGCGAGCTGCTCGGGCACGCTCATGCCGTCGGGCGGCACGTCGTCGATCTCGCCGGAGAGCTGCTGCTTGAGGCCCGCGACGCGGACCATGAAGAACTCGTCGAGGTTCCCCGCGACGATCGTGACGAACTTGAGGCGCTCGACGACGGGGACCGCTGGGTTTCGGCCCTCGTCGAGGACCCGCTCGTTGAACGCGAGCCACGAGAGCTCGCGGTTGATGAACAACCGTGGCTCGTCGAGCGACGGCGTCGTCGCCGCGGCCTCCGGGGTGGCCGGGCTCGTGGCCTGGGCCGCGGAGGTGGTCGGCATCGATGCCGGGGGCGCGGGTGCGGTAGCCGGGTTGCTGATCGTCGCGAGCGCGACCGGCGGCACTGGAGTCTGGTCGACCGCGCGCATCCGACCGCTGTCGGGCGCGAACGAATTGGCGCTCGGCCGACCGTCCGTCGGCGGAGCTTCTCGCAGCGTTGTGTCAGCGTCGTCCACGCACGGCCTCCCTCGGGCGCTTGACTGCAGGCTTGACTGAAGAGTGAATCGGCGTGCGCGGCGGCGGAGGGACCAGGGCCCGCGGACTGGTGCCGATCAGATCGGTGCGCCGCGCGCGCCGCAGCGCCTCGCGGGCCAGATCGTGATGCTCCGGATCCCAGTACAGGAGCAGCGCCTTCTGCAGCTTCTTCTCGCGGAGATCGGTCACCGTCGCCACCTTGGTCATGGTCAACGGATCGATTCCGGTCACGTGCATGCACGTGGCCATCGACATCGGGGTCGGAATGAAGTCCTGCACCTGACGCGGCCGCATGCCGCGCGCCTTGAGGTAGAGCGCCAGGGAGACCATGTCGTCGATGGTCGAACCCGGGTGCCCGCTGATGAAGTACGGGATGAGGTACTGCTCCTTGCCCGCCGCCTCGCTGGCGCAGGCAAATCGCTCGGCGAACCGCTCGTAGGCGGCGATGCCGGGCTTCTTCATCTTGGCGAGCACCCGATCCTCGTTGTGCTCGGGCGCGACCGAGAGCTGGCCGCCGGTGTGGTGCCTGGCGAGCTCCTCGATGAACTGGCCGCCCTTCTTGCCTTGATCGGCGAGGTCATAGCGGACGCCCGACGCGATCATCACGCGCTTGACCCCTGGCTCTTCGCGCACGCGCTTCATCAGCGAGATGAGCGGACCGTGGTCGGTGACGAGGTTCTCGCAGATGCCCGGGTGCACGCACGAGAGCTTCCGGCAAGCGCGCTCGATGTCGTCGCTCTTGCAGGTCATCTTGTACATGTTGGCGGTCGGCCCCCCGAGGTCCGACAAGACGCCCTTGAACCCGATCGCGTCGGCCGCGCGCTGCATCGTCCGCACTTCGCGGAGGATGGAGTCCTCGCTGCGCGACTGGATGGCGCGCCCCTCGTGCTCGGTGATGCTGCAGAACGTGCAGCCGCCGAAGCACCCACGCATGGTGACGATGGAGTGTTTGATGGTCTCGAACGCGGGCACCTTCGCGTCCCCGTAGGACCAGTGGGGAACGCGCACGTACGGCGCGTCGTACAGCTCGTCCATCTCCGCTTCGGTGAGCGGAAACGCCGGCGGATTGAAGTAGACCGCCTCGGCGCCGTGCGGCTGGACGATCGGGCGGCCGTTGCCCGGGTTGGTCTCGTACTGGAAGGCGCGCGACATCTCGGCGAAGCGCTTCTTGGCGTCGTCCTTCGACAGGTCGCGGACCTCTTCGAACGCGGGGAGGATCACCGCCTTGCGGTCGGTGACGAAGCGAGACGGCTCGACGTTCTCCCACTCGCCCTTGCGCATGGCGAACGCAGTGCCGCGCACGTCACGGAGCGAGCGGATGGCCTCGCGCGGCGCGACGCCCGAATCGACGAGCTTCTTCATCCGCTCGCCGACCTCGCGCACCGGGCGCTCCCCCATGCCGTAGATGAGGAGATCGGCCTTCGAATCGAGGACGATCGAGCGGCGGACCTGGTCCTCCCAGTAGTCGTAGTGGACGATGCGACGGAGCGACGCTTCGATGCCGCCGAGCACGATGGGTACGCCAGGGAACGCCTGGCGACAGAGGTTCGAGTAGACGATCGACGCGCGGTTGGGGCGCTTGTTGATCTCGCCGTTGGGCGAGTACTGGTCCTCGCTGCGCAGCTTCTTCTGCGCGGTGAGGCGGTTGAGCATGGAATCCATGTTCCCCGCCGTCACGCCGACGAACAGGCGCGGCGCGCCCATGACGAGCAGGTCCTCGGTCGACTCCCAGCGTGGCTGGGCCACGATGCCGACGCGCAGGCCCCGCTGTTCGAGGGCGCGGCCGATGATCGCGGCGCCGAACGAAGGGTGGTCGACGTACGCATCACCGCTGACGATCAGCACGTCGAGCTCGCGCCAGCCGCGCGCGTCCATTTCCTCGCGACAGGTTGGGAGGAACGCGCGGAGATCGCGGGAGGGCGATCGACGATCGCGGCGGAGCTGGACGAACGACATCTGGGTAGGCCGGAGAGGTGGACCGCCCATTGTAACCACGAGGCCCGCGCCGGCCCGTGACATTCTCGCTACGGCCGCGCCAGCGCCCGATCGGCGATCAAGGCATGTCTTCCTGGCCGCCGAGGGCGACCTGGATGCGACGTTCGGACGGCGTGGGCGCCTCGGCCACGTGCAGACGAGCCGCTCGCTCGCCGATCCAACGCTCGACCATCCGCCAGGTGGTCTTGGGCGCGTCGCGCCCGACCAGCAGATCGATGTGCCCGAGCGGCAGCTCGCGGTAGCTCTTGTCGGGGCTTCGCGACAACAGGTACGCAGGTTCGACCGAGTCTGGCGGCGCCAGGTCGTCGCCCGTGCCCGCGATGACCAGCAGCGGCATGGTGCAGCGCTCGAAGCGCTCGGCGTAGCTCAGACCGTCGGACTTTCCGCTGACCTTGCCGCCGAACGCGCCGCTCGACCAACGGAACATGGTGAGCATCACCGGGACGCTCGCGATGTCGAACGCGTACTTCAGGTGCTCGGCGAGGATCTCGGGCTCGATCGCGCCTGCATGCCAACCGCGGAGCTTGAACGGGTAGAGCGGGCTCTCGAGGTAGCCGCGGAGCGCGCTCATCGACCGGCCGAGCATGCGCAACGGAAGGCTCGTATTGCCGACCTGGATGCCCGCTTTGTCGAGCGTGGAGACGACCTGGGCGAAGAACCGGAGGATGCCCGAGCCCTGCGTGAAGTGGAACGGGCTGCCGATGGTGACGAGCCCCCGAATCGACTGCGCAGCGAAGGGCGCGGCCGCGTACGAGATGAGGCCGCCGAGCGAGTGACCGACGAGGAACATGTCGTCCCGGCCCGAGAGCCGACGCACCTCCTCGAACGCACGCGGGAGGTCTTCCTCGATGTACTCGGCGAGCACCGAGGGACGCGGCGCACCGAACTTCCGCGACCGGCCTTGTCCCCGCAAATCGAGGTTGAACACGTCGAACCCGGCGTTGGCCAGGTGGTTGACGAACGACCGCGAGGGCAGGTGCCACGCGTAGCGGTTCTGCCCGTAGCCGTGGACCAGGAGCACCGTGGCGCGATCGGAGCGGCCCGTGGCGCTTCGCTTGCGCACCATGCTCAACGGGACCTCGCCGCGGACGAGGACCACCTCTTTGACGAACCGGCCGACTCGGCCGGTTGCCCGGTCGATCTGTTGTTCGACGATCTCGGAGCGGAGGATGGTCACAGGGAGCCCTGCTGCAGCGCGGCGTTGAAGCCGATTCCGTACCCCCCAATGGGATGCCCTCGACGCGCCGAGGTCCCCAACCCAAGGGGTAGCACGGACCGTCCGTGCAGGTCGTCCTTGACCTGCGTGAGAATTTTCGTAGACTCCCGGCCCCTTTCCGCGAAGCCCGCTTTCAGGGCCTCGCTTTCACGCTCGAGGTCGTTTTCCGATGGTCCGCATCCGTCTGGCCCGCGCCGGCACCAAGAAGGCTCCGTTCTACCGCATCGTCGTCGCCGATCAGCGCGCTGCGCGCGGTGGCCGTTTCCTCGAGGCGATCGGCACGTTCGATCCCCGTCACGGCGACGGCATCGTGTCGATCAAGACCGATCGCCTCGCTCACTGGCAGGGCCTGGGCGCCCAGGTCACCGACACGGTCGAGTCGGTGCTCAAGAAGCAGGCGAAGGCAGCCGCCGCCGCCGCTGCCGCGGTCTGATCTCCATGAGCACGCAGCTCTCCGAGCTCGTCGCCGTCATGGCGCGCGCTCTGGTCGACAAGCCCGAGACGGTCGAGGTCGAGGAGTTCAACAGCGATGGCGGCAGCGCCGTCGTCGAGCTCCGCGTCGCGCGTGACGACATCGGCAAGGTCATCGGCAAAGCCGGCAAGACCGCCGAGGCCATGCGGGTCGTTCTGAGCGCTGCGTCCGCCAAGGTCGGCCGCCGCGTGCACCTCGACATCCTCGACTGAGTGTCGGGGTCTAGAGTCTAGAGTCTAGAGTCTAGAGCCCGAGACGAATCAGAACGCGCAGCCGCCCCACGAGGGTTGCTGCGCGACTGCGTTTTTGCAGACCCGAGCCGCGAGAGATCTCTCTCGTGACTCTAGACTCTAGACTCTAGACTCTAGACTCTGGACCTCCCACGCCATGCCCCGCCCCGCCGATGACGAATGGGTCCCGCTCGCGATCGTCGGTCGCCCCCACGGCGTCCGCGGCGAGTTGCGCGCGCATCCCTTCAATCGCGACAGCGATCTGCTGCTCGAGCTCGAGGAGATCCTCGTTCGCTTCGTCGACGGCGACCGCAAGGGTGAGGAGCACGAGGTCTCGATCGACTCGGCCCGCGCGGGAAACGACGCGATCTTGATCAAGCTCCACGGCGTCGACGATCGCGACGCGGCCGACGGCGTGCGCGGCGCCCACCTCTGCGCCAAGCGCGGCGACTTCCCTCCGCTCGAAGCGGGTGAATTCTACGCGTCCGACATCGTCGGCGCGGACGCGGTGCTCGATGGCGCGGTCGTCGGCAAGGTGGAGTCGTTCTCGAGCTACCCGAGCGTCGACATCCTCCTCGTGGCGACCGATCGCGGTCGCTTCGAAATCCCGCTGGTCGATGCGTACGTCGACACGGTCGACTCCGACGCGGGCCGAGTCGTGCTGCGGACGCTCGAGGGTCTCGAGCACGTACCGCTCCGCGGCTGACCAACTCAAGAGCCGTCGAAGAATTGCCCCCGGACTGAAGTCCGGGGCACCGACTGCAAGACGAAGCCCTCCGGGCTGGGGAGGAACGACTCGCAACAGCGAGCGGGG
>Ga0208492_1000305_pt1 | contig 44444 bp, 40 predicted proteins | sample Subbioar_CSW14AB_FD_184820 | JGI IMG/M metagenome (GOLD analysis project Ga0208492, IMG submission 184820) | Serpentinite rock and fluid subsurface biosphere microbial communities from McLaughlin Reserve, California, USA - CR12Mar_CSW14AB (SPAdes) | ecosystem: Environmental > Terrestrial > Deep... | reverse complement strand
GGGGGGGGGGGGGGGTGACCCCGGGCCCATCGAGATGGCGGTGGTGTCGGAGGGGGAGCTGAGCGAACTTCAAGATCGGGCCATGGGGGCGGATGCGCCGACGGTGCCGGACGCGGCGGTGCGGGATGTGGACGTGACGTCGAATATTCCGGATGCGGGGCCGGCGACGGGCGGGGCGGAGGGGCTGAGTGACTTGGGGAACCTGACGGGCGGTGGGGATATCTCGCTGGGCGGCGGGGAGGGCGGGGGGCTGGGTGGCTCGGGCGGTGGCGGGGCGAGCTTCTTTGGCGTGGAGGCGGAGGGGAACCGCTTCGCGTACCTGGTGGATGTGTCGGGCTCGATGTCTGACCCCCTGGCGAACGGCGAGGGCACGCGGATCGAGACGCTGCGGAAGGAGCTCGCGAGGTCGGTGAATGGCCTGCTCGAGAACTCGCAGGTGATGGTGATCGCGTTCTCGTCGGGCTCAGAGTCGATCAACGGGAAGAACGAGTGGGTGGAGGCTTCGCCGACGGGGAAGAAGCGGCTGATGCCTCTGATCGTTGGGCTCCAGGCGACGGGCGGGACGGAGCCGATGCAGGGCTTCGACATCATCTTCAGCATGAAGCTGAAGCCCGATGCGATCTACTTCATGACCGATGGCGACTTCACGGAGACGGTGGTGGATGAGATCGCGGTGCTCAACAAGAAGCTCAAGATCCCGATCCACTGCATCTGCCTAGGGAGCGACGCGGGGCGGGAGAACATGCAGAAGATCGCGAAGCAGAGCAAGGGGCGGTTCACGGTGATCGGCGGCGGGGGGGGTGGCAAGACGCCATGATCCGCGCTGTGATCGCAGCCATTTCTCTCGGGGGCGCGTCGCTGGGTCACGCGGGTGCGCAGACGACGCTCGTGATGCGCGGGCGCGCGAGCGCGCCGGCGGGGCAGGTTGTGCGCGTGGGGGCGGAGGGCGTGACGGTTGCGATGACGCCTGTCACGGGGGCGGGAGCGGGGTCAACGGAAAGGGTGCTGAGCTGGGATGTGGTGGCACGAGTTGACGGGCCGCTGAGCGGCGAGGCCGCGGCGTACGCGGGGGTTGCGGAGTCGATGTGGCGGGCCAGGACGCGGGTGGATCGGGGCGATCACCTGAGCGCCGAGCCTCTGTTCGAGGAGCTGTTTGCGAAGTACGCGGGGCAGCGGGGGCCTTCAGCGGCGGTGGTGGCAGGGGGGCTCTTGCGGTGCCGGCTGATGGAAGGGGCGCAGACGGGGGCGGTGCCGGCGCTGCTTGCGTACGTCAACGCGGCGGAGGCTGATGCGGCGCCGCTGTTCATGCCGAGTCTGGAGCCGTCGGCTCCGATCGCGGTGGATGGGTCGCTTCAGATTTCGCCGCTGCTGCCGCCGATCTGGGTTGATCTTCCGGGGGTGCAGGCGCTGGCGCGGGGCACGTGGCCGTTGTCGAGCGCCGCTGATCCGCGGCCTCGGGCCGCGGTGCTCCAGAACCTGTACATGCAGGCGGCACGCCTCGAGGCGGGGATGCCGGCGGGCGTGACGACGATCAAAGTGGACAAGGATGAGGGGCTCGCACTCATCAACGACATCGTGACCGCGCGGGTTGGCGAAGAGGGGCAGCGGATCGCGGCACGCCAGGCGTTGGTGGCGAGGATCAAAAAGAGGCCGGCGCTGTGGGTCGAGACGTGGTGCCGTGTGGGGCTGGGGCGGTCGCTGCTGCGGGAGCCGATGCGGGAATCGCAACTGCTGGGGATTAGTGAGCTGCTCGAGGTGCCGGCGCGGCTGGAGCGGGTGAACCCGTACCTGACGGGGATCGCGTTGGCGGAAGCCGCGGTGGCGCTGCGGAAGCTGGACGACGCGGCGGGGGCGACGCGGCTGCGTACGGAACTGAGTGAACGGTTTGCGGGGCACCCGGCGCTGGAGTGGGACCAGCTGCGTTCCTGGCCGAACTTCACGCCGTCAAAGCCCGCGCCGGTGCTGCCGCTGCCACGGACGACAAGCGACGATCTGGATACCAAGGGAGGTTTTGAGTGAGTTCGATCATGTACCACATCATGTCGGCCGTCGTGGCGCAGGCCGCGGACGGGGCGACGCCCGCGGCGGGCGGTGAGCCGAGCCGCACGCTCTTCCAGTACATCCGGGAAGGCGGGGTGATCGGCGCGATCCTGATCTTCATTTCGGTGGTGGCGCTGACGCTGATCATCATGCACCTGATCCAGGTGCGTCGGGCCTCGCTGGTGCCGGTGGAGTCCGCGACGGAGCTCCAGCGGCTGTTCCGGGAGAACGACATCCAAGGTGCGATCCGGTATTGCGAGCGGGGCGACTCGTTCCTGGTGCGAGTGTTTGGATCGGCGCTGGTGCGGTGCTCGCGGTCGCCCTTTGGGTTCATGGAGATTCGAACGGCGCTGGAAGAGTCGGGGCAGCGCGAGGCCGACCGGCTGAGCAAGACGATCGAGTGGATCGGGTTGATCGCGGCGGTCGCGCCGATGCTGGGGCTGCTGGGCACCACGATCGGCATGATCGGCGCGTTCAACAGCATCGGGCAGCTCGAGGGCGCGGCCCGGTCGCGCGAGCTTGCGGGGTTCATGTCGCTGGCGCTGGTCAACACGGCGGAGGGCCTGGCGGTCGCGATTCCCTGTACGGCGGCGTTCTCGATGCTGCGGCGCAGGCTGGATCGGATGGTGGCGGATGCTGGTGAGGTAATCGAGAACCTGGCGGTGTACATCGAGAACCCAGCGGCCGGGGGTGCAGCCGGTAAGCCGGCTGGGCCGCGTCCCACGGCGGTGGCCCGGCCCGTGACCCCCGTGCCGATGAGTCCCGGGTCCGTGGCGGGGATGACCCCCGGAGTGCGGCCCACATGAGGTTCCGCTCCAGTGGCGAGATGCCCGAGGCGCACTTTGACCTGACGCCCATGGTCGACGTGGTGCTGCTGCTGATTATTTTCTTTACGCTCACTGCTCAGTTCGCCAACACATTAAAGACCCCGCTCGAGCTTCCGACGGAAAAGGGCGCGGGCAAGGCGGACACGAGCGAGAAGGCGGTGGTGATTGACCTCACCGCGAACGGCGAGCTGCGGCTGGATGCGCGGCCCATCGACATGATGGAGTTCCTGCAGCGGATGAACCACGACATCAAGAATGGGGACGTGGAGCTGACGGTGCGGGCGGATCGCACATGTCCCGCGCAGCACCTCAACGCGCTCGCGGCGGGGCTGACGCAGATCGGGCTGCGGAACTGGAAACTGGCGACGGCGTCGGAGGGGGCCAGCTGATGCTCATCCGGCGCAGCCAACGCAAGGAGTTCAAGCTGCCGCGGCTTCCGCTCGCGGCGTTCATAGACGTCACGCTGTTCCTGCTGCTGTACTTCATCCTTGCCAGTGACTTCACCAAGGAAGAGTCATGGCTTGATTCCAGCATCAGCATGGACCGCCGCGGCGGTCAGGCGGGGAACTTGCAGCCGCAGATAGTAACGGTGGGTGTTCAGAACGACAAGCCGCTGTTTTACCTGGGAGATCGCGTGTTCAGTGATCGCAGTGGGCTGGAATCGGTGCTGCGGCAGCTGCCCAAGGACGACGGGGTATTCATCAAGGTGCCGGGCTCGGTGCCGGTGTGGGCGGCGACGATGGCGCTGCAGGCCGCACGCGATGCCGGGTTTCACAAAGTGAGTTACGTGCCGGCGAAGTAGGGGTGTTCAGGAAGGGACTCTTGTGCGGGATCGGGTTGCTCCAGTGCTGGCGCTGATGACGTGCGTTGTGCTCTCCGCGGCTGGCCACGCGCAGGACATCCCCACGCTTCCACCGCCGCCCACCCCAGCTTCGCCCGCGGTCACTGCCAGCGACGAGGTGGTGGAGAACTACCTGGCGGAGCGGCAGTTGCTCGAGGTGCTGGCGATCCGGCTGCGGAGGCAGCAGAAAGAGGGCTCGCCCGAGGAGCAGGTCCGGGCCGCGGAACTCCTGGGCAAGCTGTATGTCCGGATGCTTTCGGATGCGACGACTTCGGCGCAGCGGCAGCTGATCGAGGCGCAGTGCCGTGAGCTGATGAAGGATGAGCGGGCGAACACCTTTGAGCTGCGGCTGGCGCTGGGGAAGGCCGCGTACCTAAAGGTTGAGGAGATCCTGGAGCGGGACCGCCTGCGGCTGGCGAGCAGTGATGAGAAGGGCGAGGCCGACCGCGTGCTGCGGACCGTGCGGCCGACGTTCGACGAGATCGGGCGCAAGCTCGAGGCGAAGGTGCGTTCGCTGGAAGTCAAGGAGCGCAGCTCGCAGACGGCTGATATGGAGGCGCTCCGGGCAGAACTCGCGGACTCGCGCCGACTGCGCTCGCTGGCCTGGTACTACGCGGGCTGGAGCCACTACTACACGGCGTACCTTACGAACTCGCCGCAGGAGGCGCAGGAGGCGATGCGGAAGTTTGGCGGGCTGCTTAATGCGGTGAATGGCGAGAAAGCCACCATCGACCGCCTGCCCAAGAACATGCTGCGGTATGAGCACGTCGCCCGCGCGGCGATGGGGTGTGCGCTGTGCGCGTCACTGCTCAAGAATGACATCGAGGCGAGCCGCTGGCTGGATGAGGTGGAGCAGGCCGAGGAAGTCCCGCCGATCGTGCTGGATCAGCTCTTCTCCCGCCGCATCATCGTCCACGGCGCGGCCAAGCAATGGGCGGATATCGAGCGGGCAGTGCGGCTTCGCCGTCAGCCGGACCGCGATGAGCCGGTGAAGCCGCTGTCGCTGGTGGATGCGCGGCTGCTGGCGGTGGTGGCGCTGGAGACCGCCAAGAACTCGACGGGCAGCGTTCAGACGGAAGCCGAGCGGCAGGCGCAGGTCGCCCTAGGCGATCTTGTCCAGCGGGGCGAGGCGGGGCACGTTCTGGACCTCGTGTCGCTCTACGGCACAAGCCCGATGGGCGAGCAGGGGTTCATCGTCAACTACGTCCGCAGCCTTCAGGCATACGACAAGGCACGCCAGGCTCATAAGGTCGTCGGCAAGGACGAGGAGCCTGCGAGCGATAGCACGGTGATCAACCTGTACCGCGAGGCCGCCACGCTGATTGGGAATGCAACCGCGAGCGAGGACGCGGCGGGGTTCCCCAAGGAGCGGGAAAAGGCCGAGGTCCGTCACGGGCTGGCGCTGTTTTACGCGGGCGATATGGAGGCGGCCTCGCGCCAATTCCAGTTCGCGGCATCCAATGCGACCGCGCCGGAATCCAAGCGCGATGCGCTGTGGTTCGCGATCGTCGCGCTTGATCGGGCGGTTGAGCAGGGCAACCGCGGCCTCACGCAGGAGCGGGACCGGCTGGCAACCCTCTACCTCGAGCAGTTCCCCGCCACAGAGAACGCGGCCAAACTGCTGCTCCGTCAGACGAGAGCCGATCGTCTCACCGATGCGCAGGCGCTTGAGATCCTGCTCAAGGTCTCGCCGGACTCTGGAATCTACGAGGCCAGCCGCAAGCAGGCCGCGAGGCTGCTCTATCAGGCTTATCGCAAGACGCCGCAAGAGGAAAAGGACGCCGCGGCGGTTCGGTTTGCGGACATCGCCGAGGGGCTGCTGAGACTGGAGCAGCAGCGTGCCATGGCGGACCGCAATCAGGTGGCGAAGGAGGCCGCGGCGGACGTCGTCATCCGGGCCCGGCAGCTTGCGGATGCACTGCTCGGCATGAACGTGCCGGACGTGGGCCGCGTCGAGTCGGCGCTCGCGGCACTTGACGCGGTCGCGTCGTTCCACAGCCTGGACCTCTCGGGTCTTGAGGGTGAACTGACGTTCCGGCGCGTGCAGATCGCGGTCACGCAGGGCGATGAGGCGGCGGTGGTGCGTAACACGGACAAGCTCCGCGTCATCGGCGGCCCGTACGCGGACGCGGCGGATCGCGTGCTGTACCGGCGCGCGCTCCGGCTGTTCCGGCAGAGCACCAGTGATCTCGGTGCCGCGCGTCAGGTGATCCGGTATGGCCGGCGCGTGCTCGATGCGAACGAAGGTTCGCGAGACGCGGCGGTGGTGAGCATGCGGGACGCCGTGGCGAACGCCGCGGCGGTGCTCTGGCGGACCGACAACGATCGCGAGATGCGGGATTACGCGATCAAGCTGGATGCCGAGCAGCTCGAGGCGGGGCAGCGCACGGCATCGAGCCTTCGGCGGCTGGGAGAGCTGCTCGAAGCCGCGGGTGACAAGGGTCGGGCGCTGACCGCCTGGCGGGAACTGCTCAACGGGCTCCAGACTGGCACCCCCGAGTGGTACGAGGCGAGGTATGAGTCCCTGCGGATGCTGCATGAGACGAGCCCTGCGGAGGCCGCGGACGTGATGAAGCAGCACAAGGTGCTGCACCCGGAGTTCGGGCCCGAGCCGTGGGGGGAAAAGCTGCGGGCGCTCGATGTGAAGATGCGGATGTCGGCTCCGGTGCCCGCGGGTACAGCTCCGGGAGCGGCGACATCTCCGGCCCCAGTACCATCACCGGCCGCGCCATCAACGCCAACTGCACCGGCAACACCGCCCGCGCCAGCGACGCCGACGAAGGGCGGTGGGGGTTGAGCAACCAATCGCAGACCATCGAGAAGTTCATCGGTGTTCCGGATCAGCTCCAGGACCCGCTGGGGTTGCTCGGGTTGCGCGCTGGCAGGGCCACCGAGGGCGAGGTCGTCACCGCATTGCAGGCACGGCTCACGCAGATCGCTGCGCACCCGGATGGGCTGACGGCGGAGGCGGATGAGGTGCGGCTCGTGCTTCACAACGCGGCCGCGCGACTATTGGGCGACCGCGCGCCACAGCAGAAGGCACCGCCGCGTGAGCCAGAAGTGGTGGCCGAGCCCGAGCCAGACCCGCTCGACGCGGCCATCCTCCTCACACTCGCGAGCTATGGCGGCTGGAACTCGCGGTCAAAGGAGCGGATCGTGCTGCTCGCGCGGTCCCACGGGGTGACCCCGGAGCAGGTTGTGGAGCGGGCGGAGAGCCTGGTCGGTCGGCCGCCGGCGCGCGTGGCGGCGTTGTCGATGACTTCGGCTCCTGGCGCAGCTCAGAGGTCCACGCCCGCGCGATCGACCACCTTCAGTCGGCCAGCGGAATCGTTCGCGACATCGCGCCCGTTCGCTGTGCAGGAGCGAGCGGACGATTTCGATGAGCGTCAGGACCCCGGCAACAAGCTCGTCCGGAACATCGTCATCTTCGGCGCCATCGCGCTGTTCGGCTCCGCGACCCTGGTTGTGCTCTCGGTGACGTTCTTTGGGGACCCGCCGGCGAAGGATCCAGTCGCACAAACCCCGCAGCCGTCGATTCCGACTCAAGCCACGGAACTGTTCCCCACCAAGCCGCGCGAGGAGAAGCCAAAGGCCGCGGCGGTCCCGACGAAGCCGCCCGCAAGGGTCGGTGACTGGGACGATCTCCTCCGCGCGGCGTCCGCAAGCGTCGCCCTGCTCGACAGCAGCCCCGACAAGGCGCTCGCCGAGTTCGAAAAGGTCAACGAGCAGATGTCCCGCAAGTGGGGCGAGACCTCGGGCGACGGGCTGGTCGCGGCGGTTGATCGGTTGGTGGAGTTCATCTATCGCGCCGCGGCGCATGAGGGGCTCACGTCCCGCGCGATCGACACGCTCGTCGCCGGAGTTGAGCCGCTGAAGGCGGGCGCGCCGGTACCAGCAGACAAGGTGCTGACATCCGCGTGGGCGAGCGGTGTGCTGGCGCGAGTGGGGCGCGAGCGCGACTTGCCGGCGGCGGTGCGCAACCGCGTGCTGGAAGCACTTGCGGCGGCCTTCCCGGGCGCCTCGGGACCGGGTGAGTCGACGTTCCAGTCGGGCTGCACCGCTGCGCTCGTATCCATGGCAGGCCGCCTTGCAACACAGGATGGAGCGAGTGACCAGGAGGTTCAGCAGGCTCAGGGCGCGTGGAAAGAGTGGCTGAAGGGGCTCGCGGCCGTGGTTGGGCGAGACTCACCCCGCTACACCCGCCAGGTGGTGCTCGCACTCGAGGGTGTGCTGATCGCCGGGCCCGAACCCACGAAGAGTCGTGCCGCGTTCCAGGCGATCACGACGCTCACCGTCGCGCTCCCGTGGCGCAAGGACGACGAAACACGCCGGTGGCTGCTCCGCTGGTTCGATTCGGACCAGATCGGGCCGGGAGACTTGTACGCCGTCACGGCCGCGCTTGCGGGACAGAGCGGGGCCGAGGGCGTGGACGCGTCGATGGTCGTCTCCGCGGGCGCAGGCACGTCCCACCGGGCGGAGATGCGGGACCGGTACGCGGCGATGTGGGACTTGACCACGGGCGAGACTCGCGAGGCGTTGCTGCAGCGCTGGGCGGAGACTGCGTCGGCGCGGAGTCTTTCGACCCAGCCCATACCTTCGACGCCGGTGCTCCAGGTTGCGGAGCTGCTCGAGCTGGCGAGGCTCAACCAGGCGGCGCTGCGGCTCTGGTCGGGCGACGTGGAGGGCGTTGAGGTGACTCTGCCGGGAGCGCCGACGTCGTCAGTCGCGAGTGGGCCTCAGGCCATCATCGTGCAGCAATCAAGACCCAAGTCCGAATCGCTCAATGCGAATGTGAACATCGAGTGGATCCGTGAGTACCTCGGTGCGGGCCAGAACATCCCGCAGCGGCGGGAGCTGATCGCCCAGGTCACGTCCGTGCCCGACGCGATCATGAGTGAGATTCTCGTCGAGGAGGCATGCCGCGGCTCTCCGCACCAGGTGCGGCAGGATGCGCGGGCGAAGGTGGTGCTGTACAACTCGTCTGCACCCGTCCTCAATGCACTGCTCGAAATGGCCCCGCTGATGCCCATCACGCGCGAGAACGCCGCCCTCGTGGAGGAGGCGACCTCGACGCCGCTCCCCAACCTTCGCGACCCGACATGGCGCGTGGAGGTGCGGCGGGCCTTAGTGGAGACGCTGCTCCAGGTGCTCGCGGGCAACAGCGATCTCGCGTACATCGACAGGGCCTCGGAGCTGCTGGCGGAGCTGTACACGGTCGCGGCTACGCCGAACGAAACAACACCAGCCGGCGCGCCCGCCGAGGGCGAAGCCGTGCCGGCGACGGAAACTCTGGCCCCGCCGCCCACGCCCCCAACCCCCGAACTCGACGTGGCGGTGAACCAGCACAGGCTGTGGTGGCAGCGTGAGGCCGAGCTGGTGGTGCCGAGCGCACGCGAGCCGTTCAACCTGTCGCAGATGGAGCGTCGCCGGCGTGCCCGTGCGGAGCTCGCGAACGGCAAGGTCCAGGAGTTCGAGGCCGCGCAGCTCGCCATCTGCGAGCTCATGGCGTACGTCAGCGTAGCTGAGCAGCCGTCCCGTGCCGGTGCCGCGTCGGTGATCCTGAACGAGCTGGAGGAGCAGCGTCGCCGCAGCAAGTCTGTGTTCGAGCAGGCCCTGCTGGCCGAGCGAGCACGCCTGCGTCTGTGGATCCTCCGCATGTCGGAGAAGCAGTCATGAGGCGCATGTCTGCTGCTCTGTTTCTCCTCTGCTCCGCGCACGCCGCAGCGCAGACAACTCCGTCGCCCGCGCCGCCGCCGCCCCCTGCGCCCGTCACCGAAGCCCAGCAGCAGCCCGCCACGAGGCCGGTGGCAGAGGTTTTCAACGATCGACTCGAAGCCCTGACTCCCGCCCGCCCCGCCGACTACTACCTGCTTGGCGAGGAAGTCGCCGCCGAAGCCAGCACCTACGCAGATCGCCAACTCGCGATCACGCTCTTCGTCCTCGCGGCCGAGCTCGACGTCCGCCGCGGCGGCCGCCCGGTGACTGCCTCCGCTGCATACATCGCCCTGGCGGATGTCATCACGAGTGAGCGTGACCGCCGCTGGCTGCTGTACCTCGCCCGCACGCTCGACCCGCGGCGGGTGTCGCCCGAGTGGCTGGGCCGTATCGCGGCGCCGACCGTCGAATCGCCCGTTTATCAGATCGCCACCGGACTTGGCCTTGTTCGTTCGGGTCACGGCGTTCAAGCTCGGCAGATGCTGGAGAAGCCCGAAGTGCAGGCCGCGATGGTGCGACTCGAGCCTCTCCTGCGCAATCTGGGGGCCGGCACCGTCACGCAACTCAATCGGGAGGCGCGGCTCTGGCCGTGCCCCGACTGTTCCGGCGCAAGGATCATCAAGCGGGGCAATCCTCCAGAAGCAAAGATCTGCAACCACTGCAAGGGCGATCCGGGACCATCCTTGACCGAGAGCGCCTTCCTTGGGCAACTGCGGTTCGAGGCGCTCCTGCTCCAGGGGAATCAGCGATCCTGGGCCGCGCAGGTCGCGTCGGATGGGTTCGCGCCGCTGCGTGACAGCGACCCGTCGAGCCTCCCGGTGGTGTTCGAGGTTGATCCGGCAAAGGTGGTCTGGCGCGGCGGGGAGTGGGTGGTGGACCCCAGCGCGCCCCTCCCGCCACCGAAGCCCAAGGTCGAGCCCGATGCGAACCAGCCCGAGACTCCCGCGCCCGAGTCGACGCCCAGCAGCGGGTCGTGAGGGACTGAAGGGGCCGGACCTACACTCGTGCCTTCGAAAGGACACGATCATGGCCGACCCCACGCCCGCAACTCCAGCAACCACTCCCCCCGCCGCGCCGGCCGCGGGCCCGGAATCCAAGCCGACGATCACGTTCGATGAGTTCGCGAAGGTCGACCTTCGCGTGGCCAAGGTACTTGCGTGCGAGCCTCACCCCAACGCGGATAAGCTGTTCAAGCTCCAGCTGGACGACGGCAGCGGCACTCCCCGCCAGATCTGCGCGGGCATCCGTCAGGCGTACACGCCCGAGGAGCTCGTCGGCAAGTCCATCGTGATCGTTGCGAACCTGGCACCGCGGATGCTGCGGGGCGAGGAGTCACGCGGCATGCTGCTCGCCGCGAGCAACGCACCGAAGGACGCGGCCGGCGGTGATCGCAAGGTGGTGATCCTGACGACCCTCAGCGAGATGCCGCCAGGCTCGATCGTTTCCTGAAACTTCAACTGGCAGACGACGGACCGTTCAGGGCTTCCGCGGCTCTTTCCGCGCGGGCTCCGTGCCGTCCTTCGGCCGCGGCTCCCCTTCGGAACGATCGCGCCCGCGCCGATCGCCATATTCACGGACTCGGGTAAGCATTTCGTCGAGCTGCTTCTCGCGCCCCTCGCGCTTCTTCTGCACGTCCGAGCGCAGCTCTTCGATCCGCTTCGTGAGCCCCTCGATTTCGTGCTCCTGGAGTTCGAGCCGGGTGTCGAACTGCGCGGCGAGGGCGGTCCGCAGCGCGGCCGCGGTCGCTTCGATTCGAGACGTTTCCTTCGACTCGTTCGCCTCGCGGTAAGCGCGAATGGCCTCGACCACATCGATCTGCCCGGCGATCTCACGAATTCTCAATGCGAACAGCTTGGGGTCCGACTTCCGCACCGCCTCCGCGTCCTGCACGCGCGGGACCATCCGCATCATCCCACGTTCCGCCATCTCCGGGTTCGCCTTCTCGAACTCCTCCATCCGCACGGCAACCGCCGGCAGGTGCTCGCGCAAGAACGCCCGCGTGTGCTCACGCTCCTCGGCGGTGGGGGGGCGATCGAGTCGGCGCCCACGCTCAGGTGACATCGAAGAATCCGCGGGCCCGCCCGGCTCCCCGCTACGCAGACGCAGGCCCCCGCCCTCCTGGCGGCGACCATCAGGCCCCTCGCGGCCTTCTCTTCCTTCGCGACCCTCGCGATCAGGACGCGGATCAACCCCCCGCATCGCCTCGCGCACCGGCGTTCCCTGCTCGATCTTCTGGATCGCCGCGCGGACCCGCTCGCGCCGCTGCTCGGCGTCGTCCATCTGCCGCTTGAGCACCGTCACCGCTTCAGCCGGGTCCTCGGGCATGTCCCGCCGCGGTTCAGGCCGCGCTTCGCCCGGCGGTTGCGGCTGCTGAGGCGGACGCTGCTCGGGCCGCCCCTGTGCAAACGCGGGCGACCCAAGCACCAACATCGACAGCAGCATCAATGGTGCTCGTCTCACATCGCCTCCTCATAGGACTCGCCGGTGCCGATCGTGTCCAAGTCGCTCCGCAGCGTCGACGTCGCCTTCGCGAGGTTGTCGATCTCGTCATTCAAGCCATCATCCAACACCGCTGACGCGATCGCCCACTCGTCCACGCTTGCAGCCATCGCGGGCTTCTGGTTGAAGGCCGCGATCTGCGGGCCCTGTACGACAGAACTCGGCCGGTGCGTCCCCATCCACGCCAGCGCCGCCGTCGCGGCGATCGCAAACCCGGCCGCGATCTTCATCCCGACCCGGCTCTCACGCCGCTCGGCAACACCCACGCGTACTGGCCCCGAGCCCACCAGCTTCAGCGGCTGCTGAGCGCGAGCCTGGCCCGCGTTCTGAAGCATCGGCAGCGTCGCCGCGAAGATCCGCGACTCAAGCCCCGCATCGCCCCGGTCCTGGAACGCCAGCCGATCAATCTCCGCGGCCAGCGCCGTCAGTTCGCGATCGTTCAGGTGCTCATGGTCATTCATCATCCACCTCCGCAGTCGACTGTTCCGCTTCCACCGAATCGCCCAGGGCCTCTCTCAGCTTCTTGAGCGCCCGGTGGTGCCGGGCCAGCAGTGTTCCAACAGGTTCTTCGAGCACATCCGCCATCTGCTTGAAGCTGAGCCCGCCGTGGTGCCTCAGCTCAATCACTTCCCGATCCGCCTCTGACAACTCCGCCATCGCGTCCCGCAGCCGGCCCAACGCGATCCCGTCGTACGCCGGCCCCTCCGACTGCCTCTGCGGCTGGTTGGCCAGCAGTTCCGGGTCCCGTGCCTCCGGCCGCCGCTTCGCCTTCCTCACCGTGTCCCGCACGCGGTTCATCGCCACGCGGAACAGCCACGACTCGAACCGTCCAACCTCCGTGTACTCACCCGCCCCGATCTTTACCGCCACCGTCGCGAACACCGACTGGGCGATTTCCTCCGCCACGTCCTCGTTCCGGCACCGGGACTTGGCGAGGGCGTACACCCTGCGGCTGTACCGGGCCACCAGTTCGCGCCACGCCGCGGGGTCCCCGCGGGACGCGGCCTGCAAGAGGTCTGCCAGTTCCTGCGATGGGTCTTGACTCACACCCAACGCTCCATCGAGGGGACTAACGCCCCGAACCGACCCCTATTGCCCGCTTCAGGAACCAAAGTGAACTCCTGCGTGTATTCTCTGCCCCCATGACAGGTACGTCAGGGCAGACCCCAGAACCGGTAGCGTACACCGTGACCGCCACCTTACCGGACCAGACCACCGTGGAGCGGTACCTCGCCTGGCTGACCCAGGGTCACGTCCAGCAGGTTGTCGCTGGCGGGGCTTCCTCTGCTCAGGTCCTCCGCCTGTCCGAACCGCCCCTCTCGGTCCAATCCCGGTATCAGTTCCCGACGCCGGAAGCCTACCAAGGGTATCTTCGGGACCATGCTCCCCGCCTCAGGGCCGAGGGGCTGGCTCTCTTTGGGCCTCACAACGGAGTCGTTTTCAGGCGAGAGCTTGGAACGATCGTGAGATTCGATCCTTGAATAGGTGATCGGCGTACGTCCGCGTCATTCACTTGGCCTCACGCACTGCACGCAAGGAATCCGGCTTGGATCAGGAGTCAGACGAGGTTTTGTTCGAGCGCTACCGCGGCGGAGATCGCGGCGCGTTCCGAACGATTATCGAACGTCACCAGCCCGAGTTGCTCCGATTCCTCACCAGGCTCGTCGGCGATCAGGCCGGTGCCGAGGATGTCTTTCAGGAGGCATTCCTCCAGGTTCATCTTTCTGCGGACACCTTTGACGCCACGCGCAGGTTCCGCCCGTGGTTATTCACGATCGCCGCGAACAAAGCCAGGGACTACCTGCGTAGGAAGGGACGACGCCGCACCCTCGAACTTTCCGCCCCTGTCGATCGGGGGGGTGAGGGCGGGGACGCGGGGTCGTTCATCGACCTGATGGAGGTTCGAGTCCCATCCCCCAGCGACGCGCTGGACCGGGACGAGACCAACCGTCAGGTGCAGAAGGCCTTGGACGAACTGCCGCTCATTCTTCGAGAAATTTTGCTTCTCGCCTACTTCCAGCGCATCAGTTACGCACAGATCTCCGACGAGCTGGGAATCCCGCTGGGGACCGTCAAGTCCCGCCTGCACGCCGCCGTCGCGGCCTTCGCGAAAAAGTGGAAAGTGATCGACGAGCAGCAGCGACCCAAACCGTAAGTCACGCGACGACGTACGAGCCTCATCACTCCATCCAGCACTTCACATTGACCATGACTGACTTCTCCGACTCCATCCACAGCCACCAACTCGTCAGCGCCGACGCCGACGCGATCGACGCATTGATCGACGCGGGCTTCGACCTCTCGCGAGTCCCAGAGGCCCTGAGAGTCCGCGCCGGCCATGCCGCTTCGGTGATGGGCCTGATGGATGGCACCGCCCCGCAAACCTCGCAGACGCTCATCGACGTCACGATGGCCCGCCTCGCGCGCATCGCGAACCCCATCGCTGACTTCGACGCGGTGCTCTCCGGTGAGGACGCGGAAGCGCTCGATGCGTACGTCGCCGCGGATTATCGGCTCGCCAAGGTTCCGTCCTCACTCCGCGCCCGCGCCGAACAGATCGACCGCATGGGTCAACTCCTGACCGCTGGCCACGAGTCCACTAATGCCCTGCTCGTCGAGCGCACCCTCCGCGCCGTTACCACGACGCGCCGCCATCAGGAACCGCTGCCGACGCGCAGCACCGGCTTCCGATTCGCAGACCTCATCTCCGTCGCGGCGGTTCTCCTCATGGGCGTCGCCGTCGCGTGGCCCGTGATGTCCACCGCGAAGTCTTACGCCAACAAGGCCGACTGCGCCACCAACCTCGCCGGCATCGCCTCTGCGATGGGCCGCTACACGACCGACTTCCGCGATCAGCTTCCCATGGCCGCGGCTTCCTTCGGCGGCTCCTGGCTCAACGTCGGCACCACGCCCGACCGCTCGAACTCCGCCAACCTCTACACCCTCGCCCGTACCGGCTATACCGGCCTCGACACCCTTGCATGCCGCGGCAACCCCATGGCCGCGCACGGAGAGTGCGAGCCGGGCTCCACCGACTGGAAGTCGCTCCCCAAGGTCTCGTACAGCTACTACATCATGTTCGGCGATGAACGCCCGACGCCCGTTTCCAACCCCCAGACCGTGATCCTCACCGACCGCTCCCCTCTCCCCATGCGGCTGGTCAACGGCGAACAGGTCTCCTTCCCGGGCGAGAACTCACCCAACCACGGCGGCCAGGGTCAGTTCGGCCTTCGGGCCGACGGCTCGGCCGTCTGGATGACCACGCCCCAGATGGGTGAGGACAACCTCTGGCTCAATGGCCAGCAAGAGAGGTACTGGAACGACTTCCAGGCCCGTCTCCCCGAGTACCGCCGCCTCGCCCCGAAGGGTGCCGATGGGCTCATCATCCGGATCCCCATGCACGGCGACGAGCTGCCCGAGTCGGCGGACAACACCTTCGTCGGCCCCTGAACCGCCGACAGCGAGCCCCCCGGGTCCCGTCCGGGTTCGAATCGGGTGCCCGCAGCCTGTGGAACACTGAAAAGCAAGGGTCTATAGTCTTGGCCCGGCGTTGACCGGGCTTATTGATTTGGAGTTTTCACGGCCATGCCGAAGAACAAGAACCACAAGGGCCTCGCGAAGCGGATGCGGATCACCAAGACCGGCAAGATCCGCCACCGCTCCGCCAACCACAAGCACTTGCGCTCCGGCAAGGGTGGCAAGCGTCTCCGCCAGCTCCGCAAGGACCCCTACATGTCCTCCGCGGACGCCAAGCGTCTCGAGAAGCTGCTGTTCCGCCGCCTCCGCGGCCGGAATGACCCCAAGGCCGCGCTCCGCCGCAGCCCCTCGCCCGAGGAAAGCCGCGCTGCCAAGGCCGAGAAGGCCGCTGCGATGGCTGCCGCGACCGGTGCGACTGCCACGGCGACCAAGATCAAGACCAAGTCCGTGACCAAGGCGGCTGCTCCGAAGAAGGCGGCCCCCAAGGCCGCCGCGAAGACCACCGCCAAGAAGAGCTGATCTCAGTTCATACACCCGTCTGCCGGGACCTAAGCCGTTGAGAAGTCTCAACGCCCCGTTCAGGCCCAGTTGGAGTTTTTCCTATGCCTCGCGTACGTAAGGGTGCGGCTCGCGCCCAAGCTCGTAAACGGGTCCTCCGCAAAGCCCGCGGCTACTTCGGCACCAAGCACCGCCACAAGTACCAGGCCGTCAACGCCGTCATCCGCGCCGGCTGCTACGCCTACCGCGATCGTCGCCGCATCAAGCGCGACTACCGCCGCCTCTGGATCATCCGCATCACCGCCGCCTGCAAGATGCGCGGCACCCGCTACAGCCTGTTCATGAACGGCCTCCGCAACGCCGGCATCATCATGAACCGCAAGATGCTCAGCCAGACCGCCATCGAAGACCCCAAGCTCTTCGACACGCTCGTCAAGACCGCCATCAAGGCCAGCAAGGCCACCCCGGCCAAGGTCGCCTGAGGCCTCCAGCAGAATCGCTCACAAAGGCCCCGCACCTCGCGGGGCCTTTTTCATTGCCGCGTCGGCGGTGGTAGTCTTCCCTCACTGACGAGGAGGATCTGATGGGTGGCTCTGGATGGTGGTTCGCCGAGTACTGGGACTTCATGCCGATGCTCGCCATCGGCTGGACGTTCTGGGTCATCACGTCCATCTGCCTGCACGAGCTCGCCCACGGCCTCGCCGCCGTCAAGCTTGGCGACAACACGCCCATCTACAGCGGCCACATGACCTGGAATCCCCTGGTCCACATGGGCAAAGTGTCCCTCGTCATGTTCGCGCTCGTCGGGATCGCCTTCGGAGCGATGCCGGTCAACCCCTCGCGTTTCAACCACCGCTACGGCGAGGCGATCGTCGCCTTCGCCGGGCCCCTGTGCAATCTGCTGATCTTCATCACGCTCATGCCGCTCCTGATCGGCTGGACGAAGTTCGCGAACGGGAAGGTCGACCCGCAGCTGTACATGAACGTGTTCGTGTTCCTCAACGCGGGGTGTGCGCTCAACCTGATCCTGTTCATGTTCAACCTGCTCCCCGTCCCGCCTCTGGATGGGTCCAGGATTCTGGGCGACTTTTACCCCCGCTTCAACGAGCTGTGGCGGGGCCCCAACGCCCAGTACATGGCGATCGGCGCGTTCATCTTCGTGTTCTTCGTCTTCGGCAGGAAGGTCGGCGACCTTGGGTTCGCGATCAGTCGAGCCGTGCTCGACTGGGGTGTCGGCATGCTCGGCTCCGTGTGAGCACTACCGCGGCATCACCAGCCCGCAGAGCTTGTACAGCACCCGGGCGCCGACGTTCGCATCCCACTCCGGGCCGTCTTCAGCACCCGGCGCAACCTCGACAAGGTCGAAGCCCACGACTTGCTTTCCGCTCTCCCGCAGCAGCTGAAGGATCAGCGATGCCTGGTTGAACGACAGCCCGCCCGGGACCGGCGTCCCCGTGTGCGGGCAGAGCGAGGGGTCGAGGGCGTCAATGTCGAAGGACACGTACACCTTGTCCGGCAACGCCGAGATCGCCGACGCGGCGAGGTCGTTGAACTTCACGCCGTTCCCAAGCTGCTCCGCCCACACGTCATCGAACCGCACTTCGCAGCGGTGGCCCAGAGCCCGCGCGAACTCCAGCTCCCGCGCGCCCATGTCGCGGATGCCCACCTGCACGATTTTCGTCACCTGCGGGATGCGGCTCAGCACATTGTGCATGATCGAAGCGTGCGACCACGCGAAGCCCTCGAACGCCTCGCGGAAGTCCATGTGCGCATCCAGGTGCAGGATGCCGATCCTGCCGTGATGCTCCGCCACCGCCCGGATCGCGCCGAATGGGACGGAGTGCTCGCCGCCGAGCAGCCCGGGAATCTTCCCCGCCCGCAGCGTCGCCGTCGTTCGCTCGTACGTGAACGCATTGACCTGCTCGCACGCGGCGTTCACCTGGCGGAGGATGCCCTCGTCCTCCTTCGCATTGCCCGTCGTCCCCCCGCCCTCGATTAGCGGCGCCGCGATTGCCCCGGCCTGATCAGAGAGCGCCCGGATCTCTTCCGGGCTCTGGTGCATGAACAGCCCCTGCTCGTACACCTTCCCGAACCGGCGGTCGTACAGGTCCACCTGCATCGACGCGGCCCGGATCGCTTCCGGCCCATCGGCCGTGCCGCGCCGGTAGGACGTCGTCGCGTCAAAGGGCACCGGCAGCAGCACCACGCGGCTTTCCTCGTAGGTGTAGGGGAGACCGAAGATTCCAGTGCCGGGGGCGGCCGCCGCGTCAGGGTCAAAGGGCATGAGTGACTCCACAGGGGCCGTAGCGTAGGGACGCACGCACCGGGTTATGCTTGCCCCGTGAAGTACGCGGTCATCATCCTCTCCGGCGCGGCCGACGAGCCGGTCGAAGCCTTTGGCGGCAAGACGCCGCTCGAGGTCGCCTCGGTGCCCAACCTCAATCAGCTGGCCGCGAAGGGCCGTGTCGGGGCGGCGCTCACCATTCCCGAGGACCTGCCGCCAAACTCCGAAACCGGCGTGCTCTCGATTCTCGGATACGACCCCATCGAGCACCCCGTCGGCCGCGCACCCCTCGAAGCCGCGGCGTTGGGTGTCCAACTCTCCTCGCGCGAATGGGTCCTCCGCGTCAGCCTCGTGACAGTGGGGGAGGTGGAGGAAGAGTCCGGCCTGCTTGTGGACGCCGCGCCCGAGGCGCTCACCGAGCGCGAGGCCCGCGTCCTGCTCACTGACCTGCTCACCCACTGGCGTACGACGCTCCCGGATCTCGCTAAAGGTCTCACGCTCGCGCCCGGCACGGGCAAGAGCCTCATGCTCGTGGACTCCTCCGCGGCCTACGGCTCCACGATGACGCATTCGCCGATGACCGTCTGGCAGGAACTGGTGAAAGACCACTGGCCCAGCGGCGGTCCCGAGGCGTCCCGCCTTCGAAAGCTCATCGAGTCCTCGCAGCCGTTCCTCAATACGCACGAGGTCAACCTCGCCCGGGCCGAACAGGGGCTCCGTCCGGCGAATCTCGCGTGGATCTGGGGCCAAGGCTCGCCCGTGATGCTTCCGTCGTTCGCCGACCGCTTCAAGGTCCGCGCCCGGATGTTCAGCAGCGACGAAGCCATCGGCGGCCTCGCCATCGCCACCGGCATGGACCGCCTCCCCGCCTTCAGCGGGCTTGAAGGCGACGCGCTCGGCCTGGCCGCTCTCGCCGAGGCCGTGGCCGACGCCCTCCGGCGCGGCGACCTCGTCTGCTGTTTCATCGACGACCCTGCGCTCGCGTCATTCGCCGCGGACCCTCATCGCAAGGTGGCCGTGCTCGAAGAGATCGATGCCAAACTCATCGGCCCGATCGTGCGTGAACTCGACGAGTCCTACGCCGACCCCGCGCTCGACTCCGGCGCGGAAGGCTGGCGCATCCTCGTCATCAGCGACTGCACGGCGAGCACCGAAGCCCGCCGGATGGTCCCCGGCCCCGTGCCGTTCGTCATGGCCGGTGCCTGGGTGCGGTCCGTCATAGAGCGGCCATTTACCGAGGAGGCGGCGCTCGACAGCGACCTCCAGATCTCGCCAGGCCACGAACTGATGGAGTACTTTCTCAGGGGCGGCCTCGCCTCAGTGAGGGCACGCACGCGATGAGCGACGACCAGAAGCATCCGAACTCCGACGACGGCCTCCCGCCGCCCAACCGCGTCGAGCCACCGCCCGAGGTCGCGCCCTACGAGCTCGCCCCGGAGCCAATCCCCGAGCCGCGCCCTCAACCTCAACCCGCCCAGCCCCGCGCCACTCCGCGCGAACCAACGCCTGGGAAGCTCGCCGACGCGGGCCTGACCGATGACTTCCCGGAGGACACCGACTTCGATGTCGATCCCGAGGTCGAGCGGGCGCTCAAGGGCGAGCCCGCGCCGGGTGCGTCGTCCAGCGATTCGATCGACGAAGACCTCGAGGCACGTCGCAAGCACCGACTCGTGAAGTCGCAGGGTGACCCCAAGATCACGGCCTCCATCGGCGGCGGAATCGCCCTGGTTGCCATGATCGTGGCCGCGTACCGCAACACGGACCACTGGTTCTACGCGAGCCTGCTATCCGTCTACATGACCGCGCTCAACACCATCACCGGCGTTGCGGCCATCAGCGTTGTCGCCCACTTCGAGAACTGCCGCCTGGGCAAGGTCCACCACGCCGCGGCCCGCATGCTCATCGCAGTGGCCACCGCCTCGGCGATCCTCAGCATGGGCGTGAGCGGCTATAACGTCATCACGGCGCCCCTCGGCATCGTCGCGTACCTCGGCGTGCTCGCGATGCTCTTCCACTGGTCCCCGGTCAGGGTTATCCGCGTCGCCGCGGTACACGCCGCCATGATCGCGGCCCTCTACTTTGGCATGCTCCTCTACCACGCCGCGGCCAGGACCGAAGCGTGATGCCGGACTCCGCATCGCGTGCTCACACTGCATTCGTGCAACGCTTCGGCAGCGAGCCAGCGCAAGTCGCCACCGCTCAGGGGCGCGTCAACATCATCGGCGATCACACCGACTACAACGAGGGCTACGTCTTCCCCGTGCCGATCCCGCTCACCTGCGCAGTCGCCGCCGGCTGCTGCGAAGAAGAATCGTTCCGTGTCTTCGCGGCAGATCTGAACGAATCGGCCACGTTCCCACGGGGCGCAGTCGCCGCGGGCGACCTAGCGAACGCAGGGATCACGCAAGGCTCCTGGCAGAGCTATGTCTTCGGCGTGCTGCACGAGCTCACGGCCTGGCTTCAAGCGACCGACCGTTCGGGAAAGTGCCTTCGCCTCACCATCGCAAGCGACGTCCCCATCGGCTCCGGCCTCTCCAGTTCCGCCGCGCTCGAAGTCGCCGTCGCACGTGCCGCCCTGGCCTTTGTGCCGCAGCCCCACCCAACCCCCACCGGAGTCGCCCAGCTCTGCCAGCGCGCCGAGCACCGCTTCGCCGGCGTCCCCTGTGGCATCATGGACCAGCTCGCCTCATCCGCCGGCGTCCCGGGCGTCGCGAGCGTCATCGACTGCCGCACGCTCCAGATGCGCAGCGTCCCTCTCCCCGACCGCCGCGTCGCCCGCTTCCTCGTGATCGACTCCGGCGTCCGCCACCGCAACGCCTCCGGCGAGTACGCCGCCCGCCGCGCCGCCTGCGAAGCCGCCGCCAGGGAACTCGGCGTCCCCGCCCTCCGCGACGCCGATGCCTACATGCTCGACCAGGCCCGAGCCGCGCTCACTCCCGAGGTCTACGACTGCGCCCTCCACGTCGTGAACGAGAACCCCCGCGTGCTCATGGCCGCGGAAGCGATGCGGGCTGGCGACGCCGAGCGCCTCGGCGCCCTCATGAACCTCTCGCACGCGTCTCTTCGAGACCTCTACAAGGTGTCCTGCCCCGAAGTTGACACCCTCGTCGACCAGCTTCAAAACACCCCCGGTGTTCACGGTGCCCGCATGACCGGCGCCGGATTCGGCGGATGCGTCGTGGCGCTCATCAATGCCGCCCAAGCCCCCGAGGTACAGGCCGCGATTGCTGAGCGCACCGCTGGCGGCGCACCGACGACCGCTCCCATCCTCCTCTGATCGCGATCAGTTGTCCCCCGGCCGCATCAGCTTCTTCATCAGCGGCGTGAGCAGCAGGATCACGATCCCCGCCCCGATCGGCACCAGGACGAACCCGAAGAAGAAGTCCGCCTTGCCGCCAAAGTTCCACGGCGGCTGGATCTTGCCCTGCTCCACATCCTCAACCAGCGACGCCACCAGCCCGCCGCCCAGGTTCGCGATGAAGCTCGACACGAACCAGATGCCCATCAGCAGCGACACGAACTTCGCCGGGGCCGCCTTGGTCACGTATGAAAGCCCCGTCGGCGAGAGACAGAGTTCGCCCACGGTGTGCCAGAAGTACGTCATGAAGATCAGCATCATGCTGGCCTTAGCCGCGCCGCCCGCGGCGTTGACGCCCGCCCACACCATGAACAGATAACCCAGGCCCAGGAAGATCAGCCCCAGCGCGATCTTGACCGGCTGGCTCGGGTTCATGTTGCGCCGCCCGAGCTTGGTCCAGATCGCGGCGAACAGCGGCGCGAGGATGAAGATCAGCCCCGCGTTGACCGACTGGAACCACGTCGCTGGCACCTCAAAGGTGCCGATGAACCGGTCCGTGTTCTCCTTCGTGAACACGTTGATGCTCGACCCCGCCTGCTCGAACGCGATCCAGAAGAACGCGTTGAAGAACATGAACACGAAGATCGTGATGACCGGACCCCGGTCTTCGGGCCGGTTCTGAGCGAGGAACCAGCCGACCCAGCCCAAAATCCCCGCCACCAGCAGCACCAGCACCGTCACACCCACCCCGCGGTTTGCGGACAGGTAGGCAATCGCGTCCGTGAAGTGCTTGAGCCACCCCTGGTGATACGCGAACGCAAAGGCGCACGAGAGGGCCACCGCCCCCACGAACAACCCCAGCGAAATCCCGCCCGCGTTGGCCTTGGGGGCCTCTCCGATGCCCTTGAGGTACAGCGGCTTGCCTACGAGGTACAGCACGAGCCCGAGGATCATGCCCACCGCCGCGGACCCGAAGCCCCAGTGCCAGCCCACCTTCTCGCCCAGCGTGCCGCACACGAACGCGCAGATGAACGCTCCCAGGTTGATGCCCATGTAGAAGATCGTGAATGCCCCGTCCCGGCGAGGATCCCCCGCCGGGTACAGCTGGCCCACCATGACCGACACCGTCGGCTTGAAGTGCCCCGTGCCAAGCACGATCACCGCAAGCCCCAGCACAAACATCGACATTCCCGCGGCGTTGTGCTCCCACTCACCAATCCCGGAAATCCCCAGGATGATGTGCCCCAGCGTGATCAGCAGTGACCCGATCACCATCGACCGGTGCGTCCCGATCAGCTTGTCCGCAAGGATTCCGCCCAGGATAGGGAACAGGTACGCCAGCCCGGTGTACCACCCGTACAGCACGCTCGCTTCCGCCGACGTCCAGTTCCGCCCGCTCTGGTGCGTGTTCGCGGCGATCACAACCCGGTACGGCGGAACGGGTTTCCCATCCGCGCCAACGCCCAGGTCCTTGTCCGGCTTGATGTCCGCGACGACATCCGACGAGCTCTCATTGACCGTCACGAACGTCCGCGCATCGTCCGTCTTGCGCTGCACACCCACCTTGAGGCGGATGGTCGCATCGGTCGGGTTGCGAACCTCGAACGCGTACTCGCCGTTCTGAACGACCCCCTTGTCCCCATTCGCTCCCGGCGTGACGCCGATCACCAGGGGCTTATGCCCGGCCGGGTCCACGTCCCAACTCCCACTCGTCCCCTTCGTGAGAGGCGTAATCCGGAGTGAAGCCGCCGGGCCGGTCGAACTCGGGCCCGGGGTCGGCAGAGTGCCTGTGCCATCCCCAACCGTGACCACCAGGTCCATCAGCTGCGTGGGTCGAGCCGCGTCGGCGGCACCCTTGACCTCCCTGCCATCCACCACCGCCGCTTCGCTGAACTCCAGCGTGTTCGTGTAGCGGCCGGGCTTCAGGTCGGTCACGGCCGTGACGCTGATCAGGTACAGCACCAACAGTCCGCGCATGCCGTAATAGCTGAACCGCTCCCACATCTCCACCAGGAAGAGCAGGAAGAGGCCCTTGGGGTGCCCCAGGAAGGTGCCGCGGGTGTCAAACCCCGCCGGTTCGGGGAGCTTGGATTCTGGCTCGTGCGTCATTCCGCCAGAATACCCAAACGCGGCCTCAGGTGCTCAACTCTGCCACCTCACCTCGCCGCCTGTGATCGTCGCCCTCAGCCACCGGTCATCCCACGCATACAGCAGGTGCGACAGGGGATTGACCGACTCCATCCACCGCGTACTCGGTTTAACCACGAGCACGTCCGCCACGCTCCCCGCCCTCAGTTCACCAACCCGCTCCAGCCCCAGCAACGCCGCGTTCCACCGGGTGATCTGGCTCCACGCCGCGCTCCCCGCCCGCGCCGGGTGCCCGAGGGAGTTCTGGGTCTCGATCATCGCCCGGGCCACCCGCACCATCGAGCGGTCCGGCCCGCCCGCCACGTCCGACCCCAGCGCCATGAGCGCCCCCGACCGCAGTGTCCGCTCCCGGTCCATCTCCCCCGCACGGAGGAACCGGTTCGCCGTGGGGCAGTGCGCAACGATTCCCCCCGCCTTCGCGATCCGCGCGAGGTCGTCATTGTCCAGCCACACCCCGTGCGCGAATATCGTCCGCGGCCCCAGCAGCCCCGCCCGCGCGTACACCTCGAGGTAGCTCTGGCCCGGGAAGAGCCCCTCGACCGCGTCGATCTCCGCCCGCGTCTCGCTCAGGTGCGTCTGCACGTACCAGCCCGTCGCCTTCGCGAGCTTCCCCGCCTCGGCGAGCATCTCCGCCGTGCACGACACCGCGAACCGCGGCGTCACCGCCGGCATCACCCGCCCCACACCCCGCAGCCGCGACGCCGCGCCCGCCGCCTCCCGCACCCCCATGCACAGCTCCGGCGGCGCATTGCGGTCCATCAGCACCTGCCCGACATGCCCCGAGAGCCCCGCCCCGGCGCACGCCTCGATCGCCGCCTGCGCACTCTCGGGGTGCACCGTCGCGTACGCCGCGATGCTCGTGGTGCCGAAGCTCAGCAGATCCGTCGCCACCCGCTGCGCCATCACGCTCGCGTACTGCGCATCCGCCCACCGCACTTCCGCCGGGAACACGGCCCTGCGCAGCCATTCCAGCAGCTCCATCCCATCCACCCCGATCGAATCAAACTGCGGCAGGTGGACGTGGGCGTCAACAAACCCCGGCGTGATCAGGAACTCCGGCCCGCCGAAGTCCGGGCGTGCGTGGATCCGGTCCGACACCGACTCGATCACGCCCCTGCGGATCGTCAGCGTCCCAGGGCGCAGCTCCAGCACACCATTGGTCCCTGGCACGAGAAGTTGACCGGTAATGAGCAGGTCCATGCAGGGTCCAGAGTACGGGTGGCCAGCCGCTCCGCGGCGGCTCTTCGATCAAGTTCCCCGCTCGCGTCGTAAGTACCACGAACGCCAACCCGCCACCCGAAAAGGTATAGTCACCCCATGTCCGACCCCGCGGCCACCCTCATTCAGCGTTTCACGTCGCGCCAGGCGACAGTGGGGGTGGTGGGGCTCGGCTATGTCGGGCTGCCCCTCGTGCGCGCCATGCACAGCGCTGGCTTCCGGGTCGTCGGCTTTGATATCGACCTGCGCAAAGTTGAGATGCTCCGCGCCGGCGAGTCCTACCTCAAGCACCTCGGCCCCGACCTCGTCCGCGACCTCGCGGCGAGCGACCGCTTCACGCCCACCGACAACCCCGACGACCTCCGCGCCTGCGACGCCATCGCCATCTGCGTCCCGACGCCACTCGGCAAGCACCAGGAGCCCGACCTCTCCTACGTCCAGCGCTCCATCGAGATGGTCGCCGCAATCCTCAAGCCCGGCGCTCTCGTGTCGCTCGAATCCACGACCTACCCCGGCACCACCCGCGAACTCTGCCTGCCGATCCTCGAAGCCAACGGCCGCGTCTGCGGCCATGACTTCTTCCTCGTGTTCTCACCAGAGCGCGAAGACCCCGGCCGCCAGGGCGTCGAGACCCGCACGATCCCGCGCCTCGTCGGCGGCATCGACGAGGCCAGCACCCGTGTCGGCGTCGCCCTCTACTCCGCCGCGGTGGAGCAGGTGGTCGCCGTGGACTCTGCGGAGATCGCAGAAGCCGCGAAGCTCCTCGAGAACATCTACCGCTCCGTCAACATCGCGCTCGTCAACGAGCTCAAGCCCGTGCTCGCCGACATGGGCATCGACATCTGGAAGGTCATCCGCGCCGCCGCGACCAAGCCCTTCGGCTTTCAGCCCTTCTACCCCGGCCCCGGCCTGGGCGGCCACTGCATCCCCATCGACCCCTACTACCTCACCTACAAGGCCCGCGAGTACGGCCACGCCACCCGTTTCATCGAACTCGCCGGCGAGATCAACCACCACATGCCCCGCTACGTGGTGGACCGCACCGCCGAGGCCCTCAACCACGAAGGCAAGCCGGTCCGTGGATCCTCCATCCTGATCCTCGGCATCGCCTACAAGCCCGACGTCGACGACATCCGCGAAACACCCGCGGCCGAGATCATCCGTCTCCTCCTCGAGCGCGGCGCCAACGTCAGCTACCACGACCCACACGTGCCCCGCTTCCCCGAGATGCGTAAGTACAGCATCGACCTCGAGAGCGTCGAGCTCACGGGCGCCGCCCTCAAGTCCGCCGACTGCGTCCTCATCGTCACCGACCACAAGGCCATCGATTGGCCCCTCGTCGCACAATCCTCCACGCTCGTTGTCGACACCCGCGACGCGATGAGCGGAGTCGCCCACGTCACGGCCAGGGTCATCAAAGCATGAAGCTCCCCCCCTTTCCCCCCAAGTCCCTCCTCGGCATGGTCCACGTCGGCGCCCTCCCCGGCACCCCGCACGCGCGTCACTCGATCGATGAGCTCACCACGCAGGCCGTGGCCGAGGCCCGCATCCTCATGGATGCCGGCTTCGACGGCCTCATCGTCGAGAACATGCACGACCGGCCCTACGTCAACGCCCCCCACGGCCCCGAGATCGTGGCCGCAATGACCCGCGTCTGCCTCGCCGTGCGCGAGGTCGTGAAGGACCGCGTCATGGGCGTCCAGGTTCTTTCCCGCGGCGAGCGCGAGGCCCTCGCCATCGCCCTCGCGTGCAACGCCCACTTTGTCCGCTGCGAGGGCTTTGTCTTTGCCCACGTCGCCGACGAGGGCCTCCTCGCCGACGCCGCCGCGGGCCCGCTGCTCCGCTACCGCCGCGCCATCGGCGCGGCCCACATCGGAATCATCGCCGACCTCCAGAAGAAGCACGCCAGCCATGCCATCACCGCCGATGTGTCGCTCACCGAGGCGTGCCAGGCCGCGGAGTTCTTCAGCGCCGACGGCGTCATCGTCACCGGCACCGCCACCGGCCACCCCACCGACCCCGCCGAGGTCGCCGAAGCCCGCGCCGCGACCAAGCTCCCCGTGCTCGTTGGTTCCGGCGTCACCCCGCCCCTCGTCAAACCCCTGCTCCAGCACGCCGACGCCCTCATTGTCGGCTCCTGGATCAAAACGGGCGGCGTGTGGAACAATCCCGTCGACGCCTCGCGCTGCCGCGAACTCGTCGCTTCCCGCTAGCGTCGCCCTCACCCCGCCCACACCACCTCGCGCTCCGCCACCAACCCAAGCTCCCGCGCCGCTCCCAAAAACTCCGCCACCGCCAACCGCTCCCGCTCCCCAACCTCAAACCGCAGCAGCTCCCCCAGGTACCGCCGCGCCTCGTCCTCCGGCCACCGCGACGCCCCCACCCGCCGCGCGATCACCCACTCCAGCCGCCCCAGGTTGTGCCGCCGGTGCCGGTCCAAAAGCGCCGCCGCCGTCCTCACCTTCTGCGACCCCGCATCCTCCGCGCGGCACATCCACACCGCGTACGCGAACGGCAGCCCCGTCAGTTTCTTCCACTCCTCGCCCAGGTCCAGCTGGTACGGGTACCGCTCCGCGGGCGGGCAGTCCGTCACCACCTTGTCGCCGATCAGCAGCACCGTCTCCGGCCAGCTCTCTTCGACACTCGCTCCGGCCTCACCCTCCAGCGGCATCCGCTCCCGCGCATCAAACCCGATCACCCGCGGCCGCACCCCGAACCGCCTCGCCAGCACCACCTGCGCCAAGATCACCGACGTGTGGCTGTCCGTGTCCGCGTGCAGCGTCGTCACGCGCTCGAACGGCACCGTCGAAAAGACCCGCACCGTCAGCGTCGGCCCGTCGCACCCGATCATCCCCGCGGGCACCAGCGTCAGGCCCCCGCGCGCATCCCCCGGCAGCCCCACGCAATCAACCACCGAGCACAGCCCCAGATCAGCCTCGCCCCGGTGAACCATGTCCGCGATCACCGACGGCACCGCCGGGACCAGTTGCAATCCCTGCACCTTCTCGAGCCCCTCGATCAGGGGCGCCGTGTTGAGGTAACGCACGCACGCAAGGCGGATCGGCTCCATGCCCCCAGCGTAGGTCACGCCGCCCCCGTCCCTGCCCCCGCCCACCCCCAACCAATCCCAATGCCCCGCCGCCCCCTTTGCCGATGCACCCCCCATGGTCCCCGCAGGCAAACGCAAACTCGTGATCATCGGCGGCGGCGGCCACGCCATGGTCGTGACCGAAGCTGTGCAGGCCGCGGGCGTGCAGCCCGAGGGTTTTTACGACGACAACCCCGAGGCGATGCTCGGCCAGCGCCTCAGCATCAACTACCTCGGCCCCCTCGCCGCCGTCAGAATCGCTGAAGACGACCTTTACATCGTCGCCCTGGGCGACGTCAACCTCCGCCGCCGCGTGCAGCAGGGCCTGCCCTACGACCTTGCCGCGACCATCATCCACGCCGAGTCCTTCGTCTCCCCCTCGGCGACGCTGGGCACCGGCATCTTCGTCGCGCCCAAGGCGATGGTGCACACCTTCGCCAGCATCGACGACCACTGCATCATCAACTCCGCCGCCATCATCGAGCACGAGTGCGCCATCGGCGAGAACACCCACGTCGGCCCCGGCGCGGTCCTGGGCGGGGGCGTGAGAGTGGGGGCCCACACCCTCATCGGACTGGGAGCGCGAGTTCTCCCCGGCGTCCGCATCGGCAGCGGCTGCACCATCGGCGCCGGCGCGGTCGTGCTCAAGGACATCCCCAACGACACCAAGGTCGTGGGGGTCCCGGCCCAGACCATCGCCTGACGCGGGGCTCCGACACGCGCCTCGCGTCTGGGCCCCACGCAGTTCTTGCGCTGGCCAAGGTCCAATATGGGCCCTACAAACTCTTTGTATGGCCAGACAAACTCTCTGTATGGCCAGACAAACTGTTTGTATGGCCAGACAAACTCTTCGGCAGGCCAGACGAACTCCTTGGATGGCCATGCAAACTCTTTGTATGGCCAGACAAACTCTCTGTATGGCCAGACAAACTCTTCGGCAGGCCTGACAAACTCTTCGGATGGCCAGCCGAACTCTTCGGTTTGGCCTCGCCATCACCCCTCGTGTCTGCCCAGCACCAAAACCGGGGCGGGCGGCCCGTTTTTCTCGGGCCTTTCGCGCGGTACCCTCCCGCCCATGCCCGCCGCGGCCACCCCACCCCCGCTCCCCGCCCCCACACCCCTACCAGCCACCAAGCGCTCCGGCAACCTCTCCGGCCTCGCCGCCGTCCGCGCCTTCGGCTGCATCTGCATCGTCCTCGCCCACGCCGCCATCCCCTACATGCTCGCGCCCCCGCCCTCCATCGCGTGGCCCGTGCACGACCCGGGTAACCGCGCGTGCGACCTGCTGTTCCTGTGGTGCCGCGCCAGCCAGTGCTGCTTCTTCATCCTCTCGGGCCTCATGGCCGCGGCCGCCCTCCGCCACGACCTCGCCGGCTTCACCCGCTCGCGCCTGCGCCTCCTGGGCAGGCCGCTCCTCATCGCGGCCGTCACCATCCTGCCCCTGTGCTACCTCGTGTGGATGCTGGGCTGGTGGCGCACCGGCTACATCACCTTCGGCCAGCTCATCGAGTTCCGCCTCTCCACCGACGACAAGCAACGCCTGCTGGGCCTCGGCCACCTCTGGTACCTCGAGTACCTCCTGATCTACAGCCTTCTCTACGCCGCGTGGCGGCGCGTGCGTGCGACGCCGCTCCGCCCCGTCAAGGCCCGCGTCTTCCTCGCGTTCGTCATGATCGCCATCACCTGGTCCGCGGCCTGGGCCCTCGTTGACCCCGCCATGATCGTGGACTTCCGCAACAGCTTCATCCCGCGCTTCACATACCTCGCGTACAACGGCGCGTACTTCGCCATCGGCGTCATGCTCTGGTCCGCCCGGGCCAAGATCCCCCAGGGCAAGGCCACGTGGCTCACCATGATCGCCGTCGCGCAGTGCGTCTTCATCGCCTGGGCCCTGCTCGATGCGCAGAACCCCCTCTCACCCCGCAGCACCCTCACGGCCGTCGCCTTCTCCCTGCTCAACTCACTCGGCTTCACCGGCCTCGCCCTCGTCTCGCGCTGGGACCCCGGGGCCGCCGCCGCCCCCATCCGCATCCTCGTCCGCAGCGCGTACTTCACCTACCTCGCGCACCTGCCCATTGTCGGGGCCGTGAACATCGCGCTCTGGGGCTTCTCAATCCCCAGCGCCCTCAAGTTCCTCATCACCGTCATCGTGGGCCTGGCCGCGCCGATCCTGATCCACCGTGCCATCTCGCGCCGTGGGTCCATCAAAGCTCTGGACTGAGCCGCGGCCTATTCCTCGCCGGCCAAGTTTGCAGCGATGTACTTCCGCGCCCGCGACTTGTTGTCCCGCGCCCCGATGCGGCTCCCGTCGGACCGGAAGCGGATCACCTGGCCCGACCGGCAGAGCTTGGCCAGCGCCTGGTTGATGCTGCTCTTGAGCGAAGTGGGGGCCGCGTTGGACTTGTACCCCGTCTCCGGCAACGCGTCGCTGATCTCCTCGGTGGTCAGCTGCTCCTGGTGCCGGTCCAGGGACCAGATCGCCAGGATCGCGTCGGCGATGTTCATCTTCCCGCCCGACCCCCGTGGCCGCCCCGGGCCCACGCCCGCCCGGCCGCCGCCCCCGCCCCCACGCCGCCCCTGATTGCTTAGCCCGTTCTGCGACTGGTCCTTGTTCAGCATCCCGCTGAAACTGGATACTTTACGATTCTGCGCATCCACCAGCTGCTGGGCATACTGCCGGATCTGCGACACCGACGACTCGACCTGCTGGGCCACCTGCTGGTACGCCGTGCGGGCCTCCCGCTCCTTCACCCGCTGCGCCTCAATCCAGCTGGTCACCTTCTCCAACTGCTCGGCGATGTCCACCAGGGTCATCTCGTTGACAGGCTTGCCGGTGAGGAACGGAAGGCGGTCGTCAGGTTGCACGTGTAGCTCCATGGAAGTTCCTCAGCAACGCGAGGCGTCAACAAGAACCCCGCAACTACAGCCAAGGGACCAGATCAATAGCACCCTTCACAACCCACCGTCAATACCAGTGGGCGCACCCGGGAACAATTGAACACTGCATATCCAACCCGCCCAGTGGATTGAATCCCTTTCCCCCCACGCACGTACCGTACCTGTGTGAACCCCTCGCCCCTCCACCCGACTCATCGGGTGTTGTTCGGGATTTTGTGGTGCAGCCCGGCCCCGCCTCGGGTAATCTGAAAGCCGCACTTTGGAGACGACCATGCCACGGACCACGGCCACCGCCCCCCGCCCCCGCCCAAGCCACACCCGCCCTGCCTTCACGATGATCGAGCTCCTCATCGTCATCGGCATCATCGGCGTCCTCGTCGGCCTCACGCTCGTCGTCGGCAAGCAGGTCATGGAGGGCGGTAAGCAGAAGCTGACGCAAGAGACCCTCCGAGTCCTCACCGCGGCGATGGACGACTACATCGCCGTCAAGGGCGAGCCGCCGGCACCCGTGTATGTCGCCGGCACCACCGCCGCACCCGTCTGGTTCCCGATAGCCGACGCTGTGGACCCCGCCACGGGTTCGATGATCAACAGTGTTGGCCTGTTCATGGAGGCCGCCCGCAAGGTGCCCTCCACCAGCAAAATCCTCGACAACCTGCCTCAGTCGTCAGTCCGGATTCTCGATATCGACGGCACCGATCCCAATGAGCCCCAGCCCGCGGTCATGACGGTGTTCGATGCCTGGGGCCAGCCGATCCGGTTCGTCCACCCGGCGTTTCAGGGCGTCTACGAGAATGCCGTTGCAACCGAGTCGATGTGGCCGCTCCCCACCCGCGCCCCAGTCCCCACCTACGCAATCACCAATGTTCGCCGCGTCAACGCCGTCCTGAACGACACCGACAAGCCCGACGGCGATGGCGGGATGTGCGTCGGTAATCGCCCGTACTTCTACTCCGCGGGTGAAGACGGCAAGGTCGGCGTCAAGAAGGACGCTCTCACCCCCGCCGGCAAGGTCATGGAGGACTTCAACAAGGACAACGTCTACTCCATGCCCCCCAACTTCACCGACAAGATGTGATTCCCCGGCGGTCCCGGCCCAGGGGGCAGACCCCACGCCGCAGCCCGCCTACCATCACCTCACACCAATCGGGGTGTAGCGCAGCTTGGTAGCGCGTCTCGTTCGGGACGAGAAGGTCGTAGGTTCAAATCCTATCACCCCGACTTGTTTCAGAGTAAAGCCCTTCGATGAGCACATCGAAGGGCTTTTTCGTTGAAAACACGGCACTTGCGCCATCGAGGGTGCCGTCCAAACAGACGATTTCGAGGATCAGCCGCTTCGGGGCGCAATCGATCCACCATCCAAACGCCCGTGAGCTCAGAGCTTGCGGGCGACTTCATTGGCGGCGTTGACGCGGCCTGGGAGTTATCAAGAGCGACAATCGACCGTCGGGTCGGGTGCCCGCCGTTCGGCCGCGCGTCCCGGCCTCACTTCTTCCGCGTGGCGATGGTGCTGCCGCCCGCGTGAGAGGCGAAGCGGTCAATCGTGCCATCGGCCGCGGTGAGAAACTCAATGGAAGCGTTATTTTGGCCCTTGACCCGGAACGTCGTGCCGCGGACGGGGACGAGATCGCGAGCCTGGCCGAGTTGGACCAACTGAAGCACGCCGTCTTCGCGCACCTGGATCGTGACCTCGATCCCGTTCAGTTCGTAATGGCCCGTGAAGCGCTTGAGGTTAATCGGGTCGAGCAGCTCCGCGGGCGGCTTGCGCGTGAACAGGATCGGATCGGTGTTCGGCTCCAGCGGCACGGACACTTCCGACACCTCGCCCGCCAGGTCGGTGATGAACTGCACCCGGACCTGGTTGAGGCGCGACGTCTTGTCGCGCGGCGTCTGGAACGCCTCGTAGTGCCAGTGATCGAGCAGCGCGGTGAAGCCGTGGATCGTGACCCGCAGCCGGTCGCCGTCGCGGGCGATCTCGAGCGTGCCGTAGGCCGGTTCGGTGTAGGTGCCCGCGTAGTCGTCGAGCGCGTGCCCGGGTGTAGTGTTCGGCTTGCGATCCGAGACACCCGCGGCGACGGCCGCCTCCTCGCCCGCGAGCGTCTTGCGCTCCATCTCGGCGAAGCGGTCGATCATGTTCGCCGAGGGGAGGCCCAGCAGCCGGTCAAGAATCTCGTAGGGCAGCCCATCGCGCAGCCGGCCGGCGGACCGGTTGGTGAGGACGACGACCCCAATGCGCTCCTTGGGCGAAAAGACCACCATGGCGGCCGCGCCGGGCATGTTGCCGCCGTGGTGGGCGATCTCGATGCCGCGGTACGTCTCGATGAACAGGCCCATCCCGTAGCTTCGGAAGCCGATCTCGGGGAAGGGCGAAGGCCCGATCGGCGTGACCGGCTGCATCATCATGCGGACATCGCTTTCCTGCAGCACGCGCTCCCCGCCAAACTCGCCGCCGGCGAGCATCATCCGCAGGTGGGCGGTCATGTCCCTCGCCGTCGATGTGATCGTGCCCGTCGGCCCCATGCCCTCAACCGAAACGAACTCGTCGCGCACGATCCGCCGGTCGTTGTCGAGCCTGTACCCCTTCGCGGCGTCCGCATCGGCCGCCATTTCGGCGAGCGAGAAGCCCGAGCGGCTCATGCCCAGCGGCTCGAAGAGCGCGGTGCGCACCAGCGTCTCCCAGTCGCTCCCGGCGGTGCGGCCGCCCAGGTACCCCGCCGTCATGAACATGAAGTTGTTGTACTGAAAGGTGGTGCGGATGTCCTTGTTGAAGGGCAGGTATCGCAGCCGGCCGTAGAACTCCTCGCGGCCGAGCGTGGTCCCGAACCACACGAAGTCGTGCCGCGGCAGACCGATGCGGTGCGTCACCAGGTCCTTTGGAGTGGCGTGCAGCGTCGCGTAGTCGTCATGGAGGCGAAAGTCGGGGAGGTAGTCGCGGACCGGCTTCTCCCACTCCAGTTTCCCCTGACGGACCAGCGTGCCCAGCGCGGCGACCGTGAACTGCTTAGTCACCGAGGCGATCTGCTGCTTGGTGTCGGGCGTCATCGGCGCGCCCGCTTCGACATCCCGCAGTCCATACCCCTTGAGCAGCACCACCTCATCGCCCACCACCACGCCCACCGAAACGCCGGGGATCTTCTGATCGACCATCGCCCGCTCGATGACGGCGTCGAGGCCCTCCAACCCCTTCGGGTCGGGCGTCGCGATGAAAGACACTGCGACCATGAGCATGGCAAAGACGTGCATAGGAGTCTCACTTCAATGGCGAGTTCGGATGGAAAAGCGATGCAATGGCAGAGTGTACAGTCACCACGAGCGTGCCAAGGCGGGTGTCGAGTCGCGCCCACTCCCGTTCCCAGAGTGCAGCGACAACCGGGCCGAGTAACAGGCCCGTCTGCCTAGCGTCGACCATGACAATCAGGAGTGGGATGAACAGGAAGAGCGAAGGCAAACGCCCCCCGCTCGCCGCGTAGCACGCGAGCCCGGGCGGCGCTTGGGACACGCCCGCGGACTCTTGAGTGAACCGCGCGATGCGGGTACGATTTCCTCCGGTAAGAACCCTCGCAATCCGCGGGGGTTCTTGCATTATGGCCGAAAAATCCCGCCGTCGCAACACCGCCATCATCATCGCCCTGGTGATCATCGCGATCCTCCTGCTCCTCCTCACGCGCTGCAAGAAGCCCGCCCCGCAGCCCACGCCCACCCCAACTCCGGCTTCCACCCCCGCGGCCACGCCCACCCCGGCACCCTCCGCCCCAGCCGCCGCCCGCCCGCAAAGCGACGAACTCCTCACCCCCGCTACCCTCGTCGCCCCCGCCCAGACCCTCGCGGGCTCGAACATCGAGGTCCAGTGGACGGGCCCCGCCAACCCCGGCGACTACCTCGTCATCACCAAGCCCGACGCACCCGCCTCCTCCTCCGGCAACTACAAAGAAACCAAGGACGGCCCCACCCTCTCCCTCACCGCGCCCATCGAGCCCGGTCCGTACGAAGTCCGCTACGTCACCAACCGCTCCAAGACCATCCTCGCCCGCTCGCCCCTCGAGGTCACCGCCGCGACCGCAACCATCAACGCCCCCGCGCAGGTCACCCTCGGCGCCGACTTCGAAGTGAAGTGGCAGGGTCCCAACAACAAGGGCGACTTCATCACCATCGTCCCCAAGGGCGCCGCCGACAACGCCTTCGCGAGCTACGTCGAAACCGACAAGGGCGCAGCCGTCACGCTCACCGCACCCCCCGAGGCCGGCGACTGCGAAGTCCGCTACGTCACCGGCCAGGCCCGCAAGGTCCTCGCACGCCACCCCGTCCGCATCACCACGGCCGACATCACCATGACCGCGCCCGCCGAGGCGATCGCCGGCTCCAGCATCGACGTCCAGTGGACCGGCCCCAACAACACCGGCGACTACATCACCGTCGTTGCCAAGGCCACGCCCGACGGCGACTACGCCAACTACACCGAAACCCGCAAGGGCTCGCCCCTCAAGCTCCTCATGCCCATCACGCCAGGCGACGCCGAGCTCCGCTACATGTCCGGCCAGGGCCGCAAAGTCCTCGCCCGCCGCGCGATCACAATCAACGCAGCAACGGTCACCCTCTCCGCGCAACCCGAGGCCGCGCCCGGCGCTGACGTGTCCATCACCTGGACTGGCCCTAACAACACCGGCGACTACATCACCATCGTCAAGAACGGCACGCCCGACGGCCAATACGCCGCGTACACCAACACCACAAAGGGCTCCCCCCTCACCGTCAAGGCCCCCAAGGACGCCGGCGAAGCCGAGATCCGCTACTGCGCCGGTCAGGGCAACAAGGTCCTCGCCCGCATCCCACTGACCATCAAGCCCTGACCCGCTCCGCCTTCCCGGCGACATCCTCTCACGCCAGTTGACGCAAGTGGCCGGACGTCGCGCCCTCCGACTCGCTTGACCACATCAAACCAAATGGTATACTAAACCACATGGTTGCAGAACTCGCCCTAGACCGCGTCTTCCACGCCCTTGCGCACCCCGCCCGCCGTGCCATGGTCCGCCGCCTCTCCTCCGGCGAGCGCAACCTCAGCGAGCTCGCCGAGCCGCTCAAAATGACCTTCCCCGCGGCCTCCAAGCACGTCCGCGTCCTCGAAAAAGCCAACCTCGTCAAACGCCGCGTCGACGGCCGCCAGCACCTCTGCCGCCTCCACGCCGCCCCGCTCAAAGACGCCACCCAGTGGACCGAGCAGTTCCGCCAGCACTGGGAAGCCCGCTTCCAGGTCCTCGACGCCCTCCTCGAAGAAATGAAGTCCGAAGAGCCACGCCAAAAACCAAAACGCCGCTGACGCTCGCGAGTCTCTCATCGCACGCTTTGAAATTTCAAATTTGAAATCTCCGTGCTTGCGCCTTTCTCTGCTTTCGCCCTGCCCCAAATCCCCCTCCCTCCCGAAGGACCCACCAATGCCCCTCCAGGTCTCCACCCCCTCCGACACCACCATCCACATGACCCGCGCCTTTAACGCCCCACGCCGCCTCGTCTGGGACGCCATGTTCACTCCGGCAAAGATGCGCCTCTGGATGCTCCCGCCCCCAGGCTGGACAATGACGACCTGTGAGTGCGACGCTCGCGTCGGAGGCGCTCTGAAAATCGAGTGGTCCAGCGAAGACGTCAACCCCGTCATGGTCCTCCACGGCGTGTTCACCGACGCAGCTCCGCACGAGCGCGCCGTCCACACCGAGATCATGGAAATGCCCGCCAGCGGTCCCGTCGGCAACCTGCTGGAGACCCACGAATTCGCGGAGAACCAGGGCGTCACCACCATGCGTATCACGCAGCTCTACGACTCCAAGGACGCCCGCGACGCCGCCCTCGCTTCCGGTATGGATGAGGGCATGGAGGCGTGCTACAAGAACCTGGACGACGTTCTCTGCGCTCCGCGCTAACCCGCCCGCGCAACTTACGTCCCCGTTAACCCCGCCTCACGATCACCCGGAATGACGCGATCCTAATCCACCTCGACCAACAAACTCGCCCCACACTCACCCCGCACCCACACCGAGCGCGCACCTTCCACGCATGGACAACACCAACACCAATCGCAATGACCGTAACGACCGCGTCGACAACAACCCAGCCAATCGCGACCCGCTCTCCGGTTCGCCAGGCGCTCACCCCGTTGGCACCGGCCTCGGTGCTGCCGGCGGCGGCGCCGCCGGCGCAGCCATCGGCTCGATGGCCGGCCCCATCGGCACCGCCGTGGGCGCTGTCGTCGGAGCAGTCGCCGGTGGCCTGGGCGGCAAGGCCGCGGGCGAAGCCGTCAACCCCACCGTCGAGGACGCCTACTGGGCCGAGTCGCACAAGACCCGCCCCTACGCGGCCAACACCACCTACGACACCTACCGCCCCGCCTACCGCTACGGCTGGGAAAACGCCTCCCGCGCCCCCGGCCGCCGCTTCGACGAGGTTGAGCCCACCCTCGCCCGCGACTGGGACCGCGTGCAGGACCGCGGCAACCTCTCCTGGGACCGCGCCAAGGACGCCGTCCGCGACGCCTGGGACCGCGTCAGCGACGGCCGCCCGAACCGCCCCTAACTACAACGCCGAAAAGAGCCGATCGCGCAAGCGATCGATGTCTCTGAATCTGCTCGATAACCACGAGCCTCATCAACGACTCCGCGGACCCGAGGGTTTCTGCCCTCCCCCCGCGGAGTCGTCTCATGCGCCCGCGCCGCTAACGGCGTGTCCCGCCCAGCACGCTGTACATCCCATTCCGCCACATCAGGTCCACTTCCGAAAACCCCGCCCCCTCCATCATCGCGAAGTGCGCCGCCGCCGCCTCATAGTGGTCATGCAGCCGCGAGTGCTCCGTCAACCCCGCGATCTCCTCCTCCGTGCAGTGCCCCGGCTCACGGCAGAACGCCAGCCACAAATCCCAATGCACCCGCGTCACCGCCTCCGTCGCTCCATCCAGCTGATCCGCAAACACCAGCCGCCCATCCGGCCGCAACCACCGCGCCATCGCCGCGTACAACGGCCGCTTCTCCCGCACATGGTGCAGGCTCAGCGACGATGTCACCAGATCAAACGACCCATCCGCAAACGCGAGCTTCTCAAACCGATCCGTCACCACCTTCAGCCGCGCTCGCCCCCCGGCCCCCGCCCGCTCCGAAGTCAGCTCCGTCATCTCCGGTGCCGCATCAACCGCAACCACCTCCGCGTCCGCATACTTCTCCAGCAGCCGCAGCGTCAGGTTCCCCGTCCCACACCCCAGCTCCAGCACCCGCGCCCCCGCGCCCAGCTCCGGCAGGTGCTCCACCAGCCGCGTGATCATCTCGTCATACCGCGGCACCGCCCGCCGGATCAGCGAGTCATACCGCTCCACCATCGACCCGAAGTACCCCGCCGCCGTCGACCCCGCGGCGGGGGATGTATCCGCGTCCCGTTCGTTTCCACGCATCCCCAATCGTAGTGGTCATCACCCTCTTCACCCCACGTAGGCAGAGGCGTTCCACGCAAGTTGGCTCCAGCGGTTCCCACACCGTCAAACAGCTGCGCCTCGCAGTCCGATGTCCCCGGCTGTGCGCCAAGTGAAGCGGAGGCTCGATCGCGAACGCTGCCTCGCCGTCGGCTGTGACGAGTACCTCACCAAGCCGATCGACCGTGCACTACTTGTGCAAACCTGCAACCGCTTCGCCCGCGAGCCCCTTCCGACCGCAGGAACCCACCCCGTCAGCCGGTGATCCCGGTCGTCGCCACGCCTCACGCGGGTTTTTCTTGACCCCATCCTCCCCAACGGGTCTGATATCTCCATATGAATGGACACGAGGTCAAGCCGGATCCACGGCACGACCCGGGTCAGTCGTTCACCCGCGGCCAGTTCCTACCCCACCACGAGCCCGAAACCTCGCCCGGCTCTCCATCAACCGCTCCTGAATCGCCACCAGACGCTTCCGACCACCTGGCTGCCGAGAATGCGCACCTCCGTACCCAGCGAGATCAGTTGGCCGCCGCTATCGAGGCCATGTCCCGCACTCTCCCCGCCGCCATCTGGCTCGCCCACGACACAGGTTGCAAGGTCGTCACCGGCAATGCCGAGGCCGAGCGTCAATACCGCATGGCTGCGCGCGGCGAGCCCAGCACCGTTGGCTCCTCCACCCAGCTCAACTTCTCCCCCTCCAGCGGCACCTGCCGCGGCTGGGCCACCTTCATCCATGACGGCGTCCAGGTCACCGGCGATGAGTTCCCCATCGCCATCGCCGCCCGCGAAGGCCGCGAGGTCCGCTCCTACGAGATGGACATCCACTTCGCCGACGGCCAGTCCCGTACCATCTGCATCGACGCCGTCCCCATCGTGGACCCCAACGGTGTCGTCACCGGCGCCGTCGCCGCCTCCCTCGACATCACCAGCATCCGCGAGCGCGAAAAACGCCTCCAGCGCAGTGAGGCCCGCTTCCATACCCTCCTCAACTCCCTCAACGCCCTGCTCTGCATCACCGACTCCCAGTTGCAAATGACCGAGCCCCTCCCTGCGTGGCAACGCTTCACCCAGCAGCCATTCGAGCAGGCCCGCGGCTACGGCTGGGAGAACGCCATCCACCCCACCGACCGCGAGCACGTCCGCGTACAAGTCTCCGAAGCGCTCGCGAACAAGACCTCGTTCCGCGCCCGCTACCGCCTCTGGAAAGGCCACGAGGGCGAGCCCTTCACCCCCGGCCGAGAAGGCACCGGCGAATGGCGCCACATCGACGACACCTCCGGCCCCGTCCTTGACCCCAAAGGCGAGATCAGTGAATGGGCCGGCATGATGGTCGACCGCACCGACCAGCACAGCGCCGAAGAGTCCCTTGCCGCCCACGCCCGCGCCCTCGCCCGCAGCAATCAGGACCTCGAAGAGTTCGCCCACGTCGCCGCCCACGACCTCAAAGAACCCCTCCGCGGCCTCCGCCTCGTTGCCAGCTTTATCGCCGAGGACGCCGCCGACCAACTCGACGACACCAACCGCCAGCGCCTCGAAACACTCCAGCAACTCTGCCAACGCATGCAGACCCTCATGGACTCACTCCTCGAGTCCGCCCGCGTCAACAGCGAAGTCCTGCACCTGGAGAAAACGACGCTCGCCCGCCCAGTCCGCGACGCCCTGTCCATGGTCGCCGGCCGCATCGCCGAGGCGGGCGCCACCATCACCGCCGACCCCGCCTGCGCCCACATCTCCGCCCGCTGCGACCCCGCCCGCATCGCTCAGGTCCTGGGCAACCTCATCGCCAACAGCCTCAAGTACAACGACTCCCCGGAAAAGTGCGTCAACATCGCCGCTTCCCGCGGCCCCGGCCCGCGCGAAGTCACCATCCGCGTCACCGACAACGGCATCGGCATCCCGCCCGAGCAGTGCGAGTCCATCTTCCGCATGTTCCGCCGCCTCCACGCCCGCGACCACTACGGCGGCGGCACCGGCGCAGGCCTCGCCATCGCACGCAAAATCGTCGAACGCCACGGCGGCCGCATGTGGGCCGAATCACAAGGCCCCGGCCACGGCGCCACCTTCGCCTTCACCCTCCCCGCCCCATAAGCAGACAGAGCGCAGCGACAACGAACCACGACGTGGCTCAACGACTGAACAGGTTCATTTTCGTGACTCGCCGCGGCCTCAGATCGCCCCGCGACCCTTCACCAGCGTCATCTTCGCCCGCGCCCGCTGCCGAGCCTTGTCCTGCTTCTGCAACTCGCGGGCCCTCGCTTCACCAGTCGCAGCCGTGGGAGCCGCCTGCGCCGCCCGCAGTTCCGCTTCCGCCTCGGCCAGCGTCAGCGACTCCGCCGGAACAGCCATCTCCGCCAGGATCGTCAGCTCATCCCCGGACATCTTGAGGAACCCATCCTCAACTAGGAAGGACCGCGTCCCGCCCTCGCCCTTGTCGCTGTCCGCAAAGTCCAGCCGAAGCTCACCTGTCCCAAGCTTCGCCAGGATCGGCGCCCGCCCCGGCAGCACGCCCATCATCCCGTCCCACGCCGGGACCGACGCGTACTTCACCTGGTCATCCACAAGGGCAGCGGTGGGGGTCACGAGCTTGCAGCGGAAAGACTTCTTAGCCAAGACGGGGGACTCCTCGTAAGGGGCCCAATGGTACGCACTCGCACCCCGTTAGGCGAAAGCTGCGAAACGCCAGAATCCCCTTTTCGTATGATCCTCCATGCCCCCCGCCATGGCACAAGCCATCTCGATCGCCGCGGTCCTCGTCGGCGTGCTCGGCCTCGTCCTCTGCTTCACCGCCCTCGTTATGTGGGCCCTCAGCTACGTCACCGGATGGCGCAAGCTCGCGGCCAAGTTCCCCGCACGGCCGCCCCTCCCCGCCGCCGATTCTGCCTTCGGCAGCATCGGCTTCTACGCCATCGGCAACTACAACAACTGCATCCGCTTCAAGATGGATGACGACTGCCTCCACCTCCGCATCCTCATGCCCTTCAGCTTCGGGCACCCGCCCCTCTCGATCCCCTGGCCCGCCATCGAGCTGCTCGACAAAAAGCCCACTTGGGGCATGCACCACGTCAAGATCGATGGCATCCCGGCCCGCGTCCCCAAGCGAGTGATCGCCCGCGAACTCGAGCTCCGCAAACAGCTTGATTCAATCGCACCCGCAGACGCCCCCGCTGAAGCGAGCAACCCTCAGATCGCCGCCCGCAACTCCTGATCAATCCGCGGCAACCACCGCCGCGCCTTCGCCGCGTCAAACCGCAGCGGCAGCGCCGGCCCCTCGTTCCGCAGCACATACTCAACCACCGCCTGCACAACCTTCCACGGCGCGCTCGCCCCGCCGCACCAGTAATCATGGTCCCGCCACGACAGCGTCACCGTGTGCTCGCACGCCCCCTCATTGCGATGCACGATTACGAGGTAAGACCACCCCCCGGGCCGCTCGACCTCGGTCTGCACTTCCACACGCGGGATGTCCTCAGCACGCGGCATCATCGTTTCACCTTCAACACCATACCCACTCAGCATGAGCCCACAATCACTATCGACCCATTCCAGGCAAACCTTGGGCCAAACGTGCCACCGAAATGTCCGCATCTCGGTGGTCTTCCCCAATGAGAAGGTTGGGTTGAAGATGCGATCGCGGACTTCCGCTGGCCCGCAGAGCGGGTCAAAGCCGGTTGCCACGGGCGCAAGCCCGTGGAAAAAGCAGCTGACCCTCAAGCCCCCGAAGGGGGCGAAAGTCCATGCGAGAAACTCCCCCGCAAAGAGCATCTACCCTCCCCCTCTGAAACTCACCCTCGCCGCCATCCTCCTGACAGCCCTCGGCCTCATCATCGCCTTCGCCCGCTCCGGCCACGCCTCCGGCGGTGACATCGCGATCCTCGTCATCGCCATCATCTCCGTCTGCACCTTCGGCGCCCTCCCCGTCCTCCTCGGAAACCGCCGAAAAACGCAGCCGCCCCCGACCACGGTCACAATCCCCAAGGACCCGCCCCAGCCCCCTCCTCTCTAGGGATTTCCGCCGGCCCCACCCCCCGCCAACTTACCCACTCACCCATTCCCGCTGTCTTTGCCGATACCGGGCCCCAGCGGCTACCCTGCCGCGAAGTCGTTTCTGATGAGACTCAACCCCAAGCCAGGGAGGGCATGGGACATGACGGCATTGGCAGCTTCCCCCACGAATACCACGGACGACATGGCCAAGAACACCCGCACCCCCGCCGCACCCCCCGCGGCCACGAAACAAAAAGTCACCGCCGAGACCATGGCCACGCGCCAGCGTGACATCAGCGTCTCCGAGTTCTTCGCAAAAAACCGCCACCTCCTGGGCTTTGATAACCCCCGCAAGGCCCTCCTGACCACCGTCAAGGAGGCCGTCGACAACTCCCTCGACGCCTGCGAAGAGGCCGGCATCCTCCCCGACATCACCGTCGTCATCGAGGACCTCCAGCCAGACCGCGGCCGCGAAGTCAAAAGCTCCCGCTACCGGATCACCATCATCGACAACGGCCCCGGCATCGTCCGCGCCCAGGTCGAGCACATCTTCGGCCGCCTCCTCTACGGCTCCAAGTTCCACCGCCTCAAGATGTCCCGCGGCCAGCAGGGCATCGGCATCTCCGCCGCCGGCATGTACGGCCTCATCACCACCGGCAAGCCGATGTTCATCCAGACCCGCCCCAAGGCGAGCAAGCCCGCCCACCACATCGAACTCGCCATCAACACCAAGACCAACCGCGCCGAGGTCACCGTCGACGAGGAAACCGACGACTTCCCCCTCCAGCGCATCCGCAACCTCTCCCCCTCCACCCGCGACCTCTCCGAGAAGGACCAGTTCCTTTCCACCCGCGACTTCCCCACCGGCACCAGCGTCACCATCGAGCTCGAGGGCAAGTACCAACGCGGCCGCGGCTCCGTCGATGAGTTCCTCGAGCTCACCGCCATCGCCAACCCCCACGCCAAGTTCACCTTCGTCCGCCCCACCCGCGAGAGCGCCGAAGAAGAAGAACCCACGCTCATCAAGGGTAAGAAAGCCGCCGAAGCCCTGAAGGCCGCTGCGGCGGCGGAAGCTGCTTCCCCCAGTGCCCAGTCCCCAGTGCCTAGTGCCTCGACGGTTACCAAAGACTTCGGCGACCTCGTCATCTTCCCCCGCGCGATCAACGAGCTCCCCCCCGAAACCAAAGAGATCCAGCCCCACCCCAAGGGCGTCGAGCTCGGCACGCTGATCCAGATGCTCAAGGACTACGAGCAGGCCGAAAAGGGCGGCACGCTCTACAACTTCCTCCAGGAGCGCTTCTGCCGCATCTCCCCCGGCAACGCGGGCGACTTCTGCACCGCCGCGGGCAAGGGCATCACCAGCCGCACCAAGGTCGCCGACGTCGAGCCCAAGCACGCCGAGGCGATCTACAAAGCCTTCCAGGACGCCAAGCTCCTCCCGCCCCCGACCGACTGCCTCGCCCCCATCGGCGTCCGCCAGCTCCTCGCCGGCATGCTCAAGGGCGTCCGCGCCGAGTTCTACGCCGCCTCCTCACGCGAAGCCGCCATCTACCGCGGCCGCCCCTTCCTCATCGAGACCGCCATCGCCTTCGGCGGCGAGCTCCCCGGCGACGAATCCGCCCGCGTCATCCGCTTCGCCAACCGCGTCCCCCTCCTCTTCCAGCAGTCCGCCTGCTCCAGCTTCAAAGCCGTCGCCGAAACCAGCTGGAAAAACTACAACCTCCAGCAGCCCCGCGGCAGCCTCCCCGTCGGTCCCCTCGTGATCATGATCCACATGGCCAGCGTGTGGGTCCCCTTCACCAGCGAGTCCAAGGAAGCCATCGCCGACTACGACGAAATCCGCAAGGAAATGAAGCTCGCCCTCATGGAGTGCGGCCGCAAGCTGGGCACCTACCTCCGCAAGCGCCAGGCGATGCGTCGCCAGAGTGAACGCCGCGACGTCTTCGAGCGCTACATCGGCGAGATCTCCCAAGCCGTGGAAGCCATCAACGGCACCCCCGCCAAAAAGCTCTACGAGGCCCTCCTCGCCCAGGCCAAAAAGCACACCGCCGCCGCCGACCTCCAGCTCGACGAAGACGGCCGCGCCATCAAAGAAGACCCCGCCGACCAGGACGGCGTCATCATCGTCCCCGATTCTGCTTCTCCGATCTCCCCCTCCCAGAGGGAGGGGGCGGGGGGGGGG
>Ga0208492_1000304_pt1 | contig 44595 bp, 28 predicted proteins | sample Subbioar_CSW14AB_FD_184820 | JGI IMG/M metagenome (GOLD analysis project Ga0208492, IMG submission 184820) | Serpentinite rock and fluid subsurface biosphere microbial communities from McLaughlin Reserve, California, USA - CR12Mar_CSW14AB (SPAdes) | ecosystem: Environmental > Terrestrial > Deep... | reverse complement strand
TAACTGCTAGTATTACTGCCAGCCGTATTTTTATGGGAGGCGGCGGTGGCGGCGGGCAGCAGAATAACTCGCAGAACTCAGCAGGCGGAGACGGTGGAGGTATTATTCTTATAAAGGCAAATACGATTGAAACAAGCACCACGTGTGGATCAAGCATTCGTATTTCGACAGATGGAAATACCGCTCCGGATGGAGGTAATGATGGAATGGGAGGCGGTGGCGCTGCAGGTTCTATCGTGATTGAAGCAACAACATTCGCTATCAATGCAGCCTGTCCCTTAACAGTAAGGGCTAACGGTGGCGCCGGTGGGAATTGTACGAATGGTTCAGCGCATGCCGGCGGCGGTGGCGGTGGCCAGGGTGCCATTATTTATTCCACCACACAGCCAACCATTAATGTCACCACTCAAACGAACAACGGCGCGGCCGGTGAAGATAACAATGGCGGAAGTATAAGTGCAGGCGCGGGCAGCGGCTCAAATGGCTCAGGTATTATCACTTCAAGCTCCGGGCCTTTGCCCGTTGAGCTAACTGAATTCAGGGCAGAGTCGCGGGATACGCGTGTGCGCCTCTACTGGATAACCGCTACGGAAAGTAACAACGACTATTTTATTATTGAAAGGAGTCCTAACGGTATCGAGTATACCGCAATCGCAAAAATTAAAGGCGCGGGCACAACCCGTACGTATAATAAATATACAACTTACGATACCGATCCGCTGCAGGGAATCAGCTACTACCGTTTAAAACAAATGGATTACAATTCGGTTTATAAATATTCGCCCGTGGTAAGCGTGGAGTTTTCCGGGATCCTGGATTTTTCCTTTTTCCCGAATCCTGCGCATAGCGGAGAGGAAATTTCTTTCACCCTGGATAAAAACGCTGGCCTCAAAGAGGTTACCGCAAGCATTACGGATCTTACCGGCAATCTACTTTGGTCCGAAAATATCTCTATTGCTTCAGGGAATAAAGCTGAATTTGCACTGAGTCGTTTAAACCTGAGCGAAGGTATTTACCTGGTGAAAATACAGGGCGGCTCTGCGTACCAGGTGAAAAAACTGGTGATACATTAACCCGGCCCGGATAGCGTTCTAATTCGAGATCCCAAGAACCGCCCGCAACAATCCAAGATCATCAAAACTTCTAGGCAGGGTATATTTTTTAAACTTTAATTTCTCCAGCGCCTTCCCGGTGCTCTCGCCCATCGCGATCACTTTCTGTTGCGGATACAGAGTGTTTTTTTCAAAATACGCCTCAACATTGCTCGGGCTGGTAAAGATCAGTATTTCATGATCGGGTGAAATTTCTATGCTGTGTTTAAGCGTGGCATATACTTCCAGGTTAAATACATTCTCGCGCTTTACCATTTGCCATTGAATGCTCTGCATGCTGCCCCGCGCGATGGGAAACAACACTTTTGCATTTCCAATCTTACTGCTAAATTGTTTGCCTACAAGTTTAATGTCAGTGCTCTGCCCGATAAAATCCGCCCGCTTTCCAAACGCGCGTAATTCAGCGCTCGTGGAAGTCCCAATGCATCCGAATTTTACGTTTTCCAGCTTTGGGTTCTGATTAAAGAAATAACGTACCGCATGTTTACTGCTAAAAAATACCCAGTCCGTTTTTGGTAATTCTTTGATACGGATCTGCTTAAATTCTATCAGGCTTTTTCCTTCTACCTCAAAATTCAGCCGCTTTAAGGCGGAGAGCAAATAATCGTCTTCTTTAAAGGTTTTGGTAACAAATACCTTCTTCGGCTTTATGGCGTGAATGTGATCAACGATCATGTCTGCAAAACCGTCCGTATCAAGCGTGTCAAAATACAATTGTTTAGGTTGTTTGTTCCAGGCATCTGCCACGCTCACCCATACTTTAAATCTGCGGCGGTCCTCGTCATCTTCTTCGGTATCGCAATATACCCCGAGGGGCAGCTGGCAACCGCCGTCAAACATATTCAGGACCTGGCGCTCGATGTTTATCTTGAACAACACATCCAGGTCGGAGATCTCATCAATTACTTCCAGCATCTCGTTATCGTCTTCACGCGTCTGCCAGGCCAGCACACCTTGCGCCGGCGCCGGTACAAATTCTTCAGGGTTCAGCTTTTCAACGTGCAGATCTTCAAGGTCAAGTTCAAGGCGCTCCACTCCGGCAGCGGCCAGGATAATCGCATCGTAATCGCCTTTGCGTAATTTATTTATGCGTGTGGGCACATTCCCGCGCAGATCCTTCAGCTCCACATCGGGACGAAAGGCCAGGATCTGGGATTTACGCCGCGCCGAAGAAGTCCCGATGGTCGCATTCTTTTTTAAGCCAAATTTTTGTTTTTCATCAACCGCTTCTTTACTCATGATAAGTATATCAGAAGGGTCTTCCCGCCTGGATACGCCCGCTACCATTAATCCGTCAGGACTGACCGTGGGGAGGTCCTTATGCGAATGCACGGCCAGGTCAATACTTTTATCCAGCAGGGCGTCCTCAAGCTCTTTTGTAAAAAAGCCTTTGCCTTCCAGCTTGTCAAAGCTGGTGTCCCACTGCTGCGAACGGTCGCCACTCGTCTGGATAATTTTTATTTCGACCTGGTGACCTTTTTCTTCGAGCAGGTTTTTTGTATAATTGGCCTGCCAAAGGGCCAGATCGCTTCCGCGTGTGCCTATGATGATTTTTCTTTCCACGCGGCAAAGGTAAAATTTAATGCGCTATTTTAATACCACAGGATCAATATAATATGCCGGGCTGCTCCCTTTTTTTGTAACTTGGGTTGTCTTTTCCACACTTTATCGTAAAGAAAGTATGTCTTTTCGTACCGGATTATTCATATACTGCGCCTGCCAGCTTTTTCATACTGTGTCCGCACAACTTGTTTTTAGCGCGATACCGTCTGATTTACAAATGATCCCCAGAGACCAGAACAACATGGGTCTTTTCACCGTGTCAGGAAGTTGCACAGATCCTTCAATCCTGGCCCTGCGTTTTGTTCTTCGCATGAATAAGGATACTTCAGTGTACATGAACAGGCTTGTTACCATCGAAACAAATGGTTTGTTCTCGGTGAACCTTTCCATTCCCGCGGGCCTCGCCGATTATGATCTCCGGGTATATGCCGCAGGCCAGGGTACCACCGAAGTTCTTAAAAAGACTGTTAAGGAACTTGTATGCGGTGATTTTTTTATAGCGACCGGGCAGTCTAATGCTTCCGGCGCATTGGAGTATAATGAAGGTATTGTGGAAGACAGCCTATACAGTAACAGATATTGCCGGACAATTGGCTCTTCCTTTCAATGGTCCGTGGCGAAAAATGAAAACACGGGAGAACCGAATTTCAGTATTGAAGAGGACTGCAGATTTTTAAGGCCATCCTGTATGTATACAGGATCGGACAAAATAGGCAGTATTGGCATCTGGCCCCTGAGAATGATGTTCAGGGTGGTAAAAGAAACAGGCATCCCGGCGTGTATCATTAATGGCGCAATGGGCGCTACCGAACTTACGTATCACCTCGCCACACACACGCCTTCCGATCCAGATCATTTAAAAGATAATGTGTATGATCCTGAAACCTTGACTCCCAGCAGCTACGACAGGCTTTTTAAAAAAATTCATGTCAACAACGCTGCCATGGGCGTAAAAGCCATTTTCTGGTATCAGGGTGAAAGTGATGGCAACCTGGGCAGGGAACACGCTGAAAATTACAACAACAGGTTTGCTCTTTTGCGAAAGTCGTGGAAACTTGATTATCCGCGCCTGGAAAAAATATTTGTATTCCAGCTTAACACAGGCTGCGGGGGGAATAACCTGTCGCTCCTGAGAGAACAGCAGAGAAAAATGCCGGAGCTCTTTAACGATGTTATTGTTTTGCCGACAGTGGGCTCCCGGCAAAATGAGCGTGCCGAGGACGGATGTCATTATACAGCCGCCGGTCAAAGAAAACTTGGGGAGAATATGGCGCCCGTAGTTCTCAAATACCTTTATCACGTTAATTTTGAAGACAAGCAGATCCTTGGACCGAATGTAGAAAAAGCCTATTATTCAAAACCTGGCCGGATCTGCATTGAGTTTAATATGGATGTAAAGGTTCAACAGTCCATGCACTTCACATTTCAAAATGAAGGTACCGCTTACATCAAAGATTGTTTTTATAAAAAAGACAAACAGAAGCTCCATCTCAGGAGTGTGGCAGAACAAGGTAACAAAGTATTTCTGGATTTGTCGGATTCAATTGTCGAGATCACGAAGCTGACCTATCTGCCGGATATATTCTCCGAAATCCCCACTACATATATGGGTCCATGGATCTTAAATAAAAATAATGAAAACCTTGGAGCGCTAAGCTTTTTTGAGTTCCCGGTTAAATCCTATTCAGGACATTCCTGGCGAAAAAACGATTCTTTAGTTGTTTACCCGAATCCTGCCCGTGAGTATTTTGCAATAAGAACAACTGAAGGCATACTGTTGGATAAAGTAATCCTTTATAATATTTCCGGAAAAAAAATCCTTGAAAGGAACATTAAAGAGCCGAGTGAAAATTTAATTGATATGCAGGGGTTTGAAAACGGGATATATTTTCTGGTTTGTTATTCAGGAGAAAACATATTTAAAAGAAAGATCGTTTTACTCCACTAGGTTAGAGCGTAAGCCATTTAAAAAACAGCTCCTTTCTGCTTTTGGCCACAGGGATCTTTTGATCGTTTACCATAATGATACACTCTTCTTCTTTCAGATAACGCGTTACCTTTTCAAGATTTATCATATAAGAATTATGCACGCGCATAAAATTTGATTTCTTATTGCAAAGCTGGGTCTCGAATTCTTTAAGGGTCTTGGGCGTTGTCAGGGTTGCGGCGTTACACAAATAGATCTTGCTATAGTTGGACATGGATTCAAAACTTACAATGTCCGTATAATCAATAGACTCTACGCCCGATTTTGTATTTATGGCGAGTTTAGTTTTATGGAATAAATGCGAGAGGTCCGGGATCTCGTATCCGGTCTTTTTATGTGCATCCTGCAATAAATTCCTCCTCACTCTATCTACTGCGCATCTCAGCTCCCGGTAATCTACAGGTTTTAATAAATAATCATGCGCGTCAATTTTAAGCGCTCTCAGAGCGTGTTCGTGGTGGGCGGTTGTAAAAATGAGCTTAAAGTTTTTGGTTCCAAGTTTTTCAAGCAATTCAAAACCATCCATACCAGGCATCATGATGTCAAGAAAAACTATTTCCGGTGAATAATCCTGTATGAGCTTAACAGCGTGGGAAGGATCAGAAGATTCAGCGACAACGTTTACATCGTCGATAAATTTGCTGATGAGTAATTTAAGGGCTTCTATGCCCACTTCATCATCGTCAATTATAATTGCACGTAGCGGCATAACACTTCGTTATTTAAAACCGGTAAAATGATCTTTACAATGGTACCCTGACCGGCAGGTTTGTCGGTAATGGTTAAGCTGCATTGTAAGTTATAAATTTTGTTTAACATCTCAAGCCTCTGTACCACGAACATGGTTGCGAGGGATCTTTTATCGTCATGGCTTTCTTGCTTTGCTTTCCTCCCCATGCCATTATCCTCAATGATACATTCCAGGTATTTTGGATCATTCATCAAAAACCGGATCGTGATTTTCTTCTCCCCTTCTTTCCCCTGGAAAGCGTGCCATATGGCATTTTCAATAAAAGGCTGCAACATCATTACGGGTATTTTAATGCTGAGCGGATGTACTTCGTGGCCTAATGTAATAGAACAATCGATCTTTTCTTTAAACCTCAGGTTTTCTATTTCCATATAACCTTCGATCAATTCTATCTCCAGGGCCAAAGAAATAGTATCAGACATATTCCCTTCAAGAATTTTCCGGATGAGCTTTGAGAATTTTGCGAGGTAATCCACCGCCCCTTCCATCTGGCTTTTCAGAATATAATTCTGCAGGGCATTTAATGAATTAAAAATAAAGTGCGGGTTCATTAACGCTCTGTTTACCCGCAATTCCGTTTCCAGCAACTTGTTATGTAATTCCAGCCTGGTTTTTTCTTTTCTCAACGTCCGGCTTAGCTGAAGCTTTATCAGAAGGTATATCATAAATACCAGCAGCAGAAACGCTAAAAAGGCCACAGCCCAATAAAGAAAGATCTTGTTTTTATTCGGATTGGGGGCATGGTATAATTCGAGTACCTCTTCCGGAGTGATGACCCGATCGTAGAATTCTATTTCATCTATGCTTCCATTAAAATACCTGCTGTTTTTTTTATTCGCGCTTACACCAATGATTACCGAGTCTGTTTCGAGGAACTTCGAAGTGTATCCTTTTACAACTTTACCTTCCGGTTTTCCATCAATGTAAAAACATAACCAGTGATCGTCATAAGTTATTACAAGGTGGTGCCATCTATTCCTGGAAAAAACCTCTGAAGATGGGATGCCGATCTGCCGCAAAGAATCTTCTGTATTAACGCATGCGATTTTGCGGCTGTCGAGTAAATAATAAATCGCATACGCTTCGTAAAAATCATCGCCGTTATAAGATTTTGTAATAATTACCGGATTAATCCGGTGGCCACTTCCCGCATGGATTTCGAACTCTACTTTTACCCACAGCGAAATACTTCCCTGAACAGGTTTTATTTCGGGGTAATTTCCAAGATTAATGTAACTTGACTGATTACCTAACAAGTATGCTGCGCAATCCTCGTTATTAAATCTATCCCGGGTGAAGCTTACCCCAACCAGTTTTATTTTTCTCAGGCCAACCTCATCATAATCTTTCCTGTTATCAAAAGAAAATTTCGCTACAGGTTTAACGCTATTTTGAGAGATAAGTTCAGAAGGAATAAAAAAATAAACAACACTTAAAAGGTATAAGAAGTAAAATTTCATTGTAGGTCGCGGGTAGGTTGTCTTTTATTATTACAAGATACTATTAATTTTTCTTAGCGCTTACACATACTCCCTCTGTGTACTCAGAAATCCTGCCACTTATAAAAACGGGCACACAAAGCAGATAACAGATCGACGAAGGCCCCGGATTCATAGACCAAACGAGGGATTTTTAACCCACTCAATTTTATAACCAGTTGTGTGTTTTTATGACGCAACCATCATTTTGTGGATCAAAACGATTTAGACCTTCCCTAGTTTTGTGGAAGATTAGCTAATCTATTTTCAAAAATAACGGGATACCGTTGTTTAAATTTTAAAAAGTTCAATTAATGAAGCGGCAGCCGAAAAGCTTTAAAAGAGTAGGTACCTAACAAAAACACTATTTATGAAAACAAAATTAATTTTAGGAGGTTTGATAGCATTAACAAATCTCAATTACGCTCAAACGGTGTGGAACGGATCCAACACGTCGGGAAATGCATACAGAACAGGTAACATAGGACTTGGCAATGGCAATGTAACAAGTCCCATTTTTGCAATAGACATGAAAACAAGTGTGCCTGAAGACGGGATCAGGATCGAACAAACAAATAGTGGACAATGCGGTTTACACCTAAATAACTCATCAACAGGCGGGCGAAAGTGGTCTGTTTATTCAAATGGCTCCGGAAATTCTGAAGGTGCCGGAAATTTTTCCATTAATGATAATACTCTTTTTGTTCCTCGTTTCCTGATAGAAGGAGGTACTGGAAATGTTGGAATAGGTACCACAGCACCCGCAGCGAAACTACATGTTGTAGGGACGACTCTTGGAATTAAAGTTAATGCGGGTTCAAATAGTGGCGATATTGGAGTACAAGGTAATGGTTATTATGGAGTAGATGGCAATGGTGGATTGGTTGGTACAAGGGGAAGTTGTTTCACGCCTTCAGGTGCATTTAACCAGGGGGTGAGAGGAAATGCCTCATCGGGAGTCTCGAATGTTGCCGGATATTTTCAGGCAGGTGGCGGCGCATCGGGAGTAGTGTCCTATGGTGTTTATTCCGAGGTGGCCCCTGGAACACTTGGCCTCGGCGGCACAAACTACGGCATATATGCTTCGGTAAGTGGTAATAACAATTTGGGAGCTGGTCCGAATTATGCCGGGTACTTTAATGGTGATGTGGTTACGGCCGGAGGTAGTTATTTTTACTCTGATGGCCGGATCAAAAAGGATATTACCAGTATAAACAGTTCATTAAGTATAATTAAACAACTTAATCCCGTAAACTACAACTTCGAAATTGAAGGAAATAAAAACCTTGCACTACCTACAGAAAAACAATATGGATTCATTTCACAAGAAGTTCAGAAAATTCTACCTGAATTTACAAAAACATTAATTCATCCGGCAACACTTGATGAGTCAGGGCGTGAAATTTCCCCTAAGAAGGAAGTCCTTGGCCTTAATTATAATGGATTCATAGCGATCTTAACCAAGGGGATCCAGGAACAGCAGGTAAACATCGAGAGCCTTGAAAAACAACTTGCGGAGCAAAAAACCCTTATTGACGACTTAAATCAAAAGTTGTCTGGTACAACTGGTATTAATTCAGTTAATGGAAATGAAACAGGCTTCCAAACGTCGCAAAATGAACCAAATCCTTTTACTCATGAAACTGTAATCAAATATATAATCCCTCAAACGATTGGAAATGCTTCCATGGCAGTGTATGATCTTTCCGGAAAACAAATTGCAAATTTCCTCATCACTGAAAAAGGCTCGGCATCCTTAACAATTACCTCAGAAAAACTGGCAGCTGGGATCTACATTTATTCCATCATTGCCGACGGTAAAATAGTTGATTCAAAACGCATGGTTGTTTCTGAAAAATAATTTTAAACCTCGTACAAATGCTTTCAAAAATCCCTTTAATTACGGGTCGGTAATTAAGGAATTCAGTGAAAATATAAGGGGGGGGTCAAACGGACCCTCCTTTATAATTGCCTGTTCGTCAGTCTGGTTACCAGTGAATAAGGGTATTGCATCATTAAAATGCTACCCTTTTTTCACTTATTCCTGGAATTTATCCAGTGAGCCTTTTTTTAACTAACGTAAAAAAGCGACCAGTTATGAAATTATTCAGGCTAATCACGCGCCCCGTGATATTTTGCATGGCAATTATGATCATCTTTGAATAAGACCAAAACTACCACACATTTTTACCCAAAAAAGCGAGAGCTCTTCCGGAAACGGGGAGCTTTTTCGTTTTCTCCCGGTATCCCCTAAATATCAAGCCATTTAAAAAATCTCTCTTTCCTGCTTTTTGCAACCGGTATATTCTGATCGTCGTTCATAATAATAATATCAGTTGTTTTAAGATATTTAGATACTTTATTTAGATTGACGATAAAAGAGTGATGTACCCGCATAAAACTAGACTCGGGCTTGCACAACTGGGTTTCAAATTCTTTCAGGGTTTTACTTGTTAAAAGCGTACGGGAGTCTACCAGGGAGATCCTGGTGTAATTTGAATCAGATTCGATGCTTACAATCTCATTTATATCTACTGACTCAATACCTGATCTGGAATTAATAAGGATCTTTTGTTTTTGTGACTGCTGAATAATCGACAATAGCTCATTATAATTAAACCTCTCTGAAGCTTTGATCTCATTCAGCTGCTGCTTTATTCTTTCTATAGCAATTAACAACTCTTCGTAATCTATAGGCTTAAGAAGATAATCAATTGCATTATTCTTGATCGCTTTTATGGCGTATTCATGGTGAGCGGTTGTAAAGATCAGGTTAAAATCCTTCCATTCTAATTTTTCAAGTAATTCAAACCCATTCATTTCCGGCATATTAATATCCAGGAACACAATTTCCGGTTTATAGTTTTCTATAAGTTCTATTGACAGAGCCGCGTTTGTTGATTGTGCTACAACCTTCACATCTTTAATAAACATTTCAATAAGCAGGCTCAGAGTATCTATCCCTTTTTGTTCGTCATCAATGATTATAGCTCTCAGGATCATCCTTTATTTTTTAAAATAGGTAAAAGAATTTTAACAATGGTTCCTGTATTATTGGGTTTATCTTCAATAATAAGAGTGCACTGTAAATTGTGAATAAGGTTCAATAAATTAAGGCGCTGCTCAATAAAACCGGTTGCCAGGGAGTTTTTTTCAAGGCTGGGACTTCCAGTTTGTTTCCTTCCGGCGCCATTGTCTTCAATAATACAAAGAAGATATTTATCCTCCTGTAACGAAAATGAAATGTTTAATAACCTCTCTCCGCTCTTTTTGAGTAAACCGTGCCAGATGGCATTTTCCACAAAAGGCTGGAGCATCATGATCGGAATTTTAATAGCAGAAGGTATAACGCCCGGATCAATTGCGACCGAGTATTTAATATTTTCTTCAAAGCGGAGATCTTCGATCTCAACATAACTTTTGAGCAGCTGGATCTCAAATTCAAGCGTAATTATATCGGACATATTACTCTCCAGGATGCGGCGCATGAGCTTGGAAAATTTTACCAGGTAGTTGTTCGCCTGCGCATTTTGATTTTTCAGAATAAAATTTTGCAAAGCATTTAATGAATTAAAAACGAAATGAGGATTCATCAGCGCCCGGTTAACCCTCAGCTCTGTTTCCAGCACAATATTATAAAGCTCGAGATTTTGCTGTTCCTTTTTTAAGGTAAGGCTTAACCTGTACCGTATAAAAAAGTAGATAAGCACAATAATGAAAATAAAAGCCAGAACTAATAACACCCAGTTAAGCAATATCCTGTTTTTGTTAGGATTCGGCGTGTTAAAAAGCCCGGCGATCTCTTGCACCGTTAAAACATGGTCATAAAATTCTATGTCATCTACAACACCATTCAAAGATCTTGCATTCTTTACACTCGCCGTTGTTCCAACAACCACAGAGTCGAGCGGATTAAATAGTGTTTCATAATTTTTTGCGCATTTTCCAACGATCTTTCCATCGAGATAAAACCCAAGAAGATCATCGTCGTAAGTTATCACAAGATGATGCCACCTGTACCTGGTAAAATCTTCCATTGAAAAGATGGTAGACTGTTTCAGGGAGTCACGCGAAGATCCCGCCTCTATCCTGTTCGATTCGATCAGATAATAAATCGCATACGCTTCATAATAATCCTCACGGTCAGCGCATTTCGCCAGAATAACAGGGTTAATCATTCCTCCCTTCCCCAGGGTGACTTCTAATTCTAACATCAGCCAAATGGAAATGCTTCCCACTCTGTTTTTGAGTGCGGGATAATTGCCCAGATTAAGATAACTGTCGGGATTACCTGCCAGGTAAACAGCATTGCCGGTATTGCCAAACCTGTCTTCTGTAAAATATGCGCCTACAAGCTTAGCTTTTTGTCCGCTTAACTCATCATAACTCTGCCTGTTATTAAATGAAAATTTTGCTACCGGACCCTTTCCGTCCTGGCCATTCAAACAGGTAATAAACATCATTGCCAGAGTTATTAAAATGTACTTGTTACCTGTCATTATATCCTATGTTCAATGTTTTTAAATATTGTTTTACAATGATACTGATTAATCTGATCTGCATTTAAAAATGTGTCTGTTTAAATGCTCAACAGATATTGCCACTTATAAAGCAAGATGGTCAAACGGTGTTAGTGGAGAGTCTTAAAAAAAGCGCGTAACCCAATGTTATAAGGGCTTTCGGGAGTTTCTTATTTCTGTTTTCATTCCCATTTTTAAAGTACTCAAAAGGCGCCACCACTTATACAAAAGTTAGGCTAAACTGGCCGGCCACAAAATTTAAAATCGATTTACGATCTAGTTTTGAGATGAAATCGATTTCAAAAGCGGACCAATCTGAACAAACGCTTAAAACAAAAGTAGGATTCTTTAAACTTTAAAAAGATGAAAACAAAAACAATTCTCGTTGCTGCACTGCTGGGATTCAGTATTGCATCAAAAGCCCAGTGGCCGGCACCCCTAAATTTGAACACGGGCACAAATGCTTCTAATACAGGGACTCTTTCTGCTACAAGCCTGGATAATAACTGGATGGCTTCAACCGTATCTATCTCTTCCGGTTATGTACAGGCAGAAGTTGTTAATCCCGAACCAACCTGGTATCAGCCGCCTTCCAGCAGCACTTCGGCCTGGATCACTTACCCGCATAACTGTAGTGGATACTCCACCCAAAGCGAAAGCTGGTGCACAGGATTAACACACGAGGAGTATTATAAAGTAACCGTTAACTTAACAAATCCTGGTATATATTCCTTAAGCTGGACAGCTTATGCCGACAATTGCGTGTTTGCAATGTACCTTAACAATACCTCTACACCTTTTTACTCTGCACCGGTAGCCGGCGGAAGTTATTACTTACGCTCGGGATTCTCTACCGCTGTTTCAGGTGTAAAAAGCACGGGATGGGTTGCCGGTACTAATACCATTTATGTGCATGTTAAATCAGGAACAACTGCCAGTACCGGAAATACGGGGTTTATATTAAATGCCGTTGGCACATACACTCCAGGAGATGAATGGATCCCTGATCCACCTGAAACCTGCTGCTTAGGAAATCTATGTTCGGATTCTCAAAATGCACTGACCGGAGATTACGAAATCCCTTTAAACAGCTTTAATTTTAATTTTTCGGGAACACTTGACGATAAAGTAAATGTTGGCTACAACTGTGGTAGCGAAGGCAATGGCAAACTAAATTCGGTAACTGCTGTTGTAACTAACCAGACCGGCGGTTCGAGCCCGGAAAGCATCTCAATATATGGCGAGAATTATTACCAGGGGCGCGGCACCGGAGTTGGGGTAATGGGTATCGCAAAAAATTTGACCGGAGATGGCAGTGGAGGTAATAGTGTTGGTGTTTGGGGAGACGCTATGGGAGAAGGAGATAATATTGGTGGTAAATTTTTTGCCGGGACTACTAAACAACATATTACTCCCCAGTACAATATTGGTGTAAGCGCTGTGGCATTGTCATCCACAGGAAATCCACCTGCTTATACTTATATGCCGGTTTACCCGGGAGGAGCCAATATTGGGATTTACGCCGCGGGTGATCTACAGAATTCTTTGGACCCCAACAATCCCGGCCAGGACTGGGCCGCCTGGTTTGATGGCGACGTTAACATTATGGGGAACTGTTTCTGGAATACCACTTTCCAATTCTCCGACAAACGTTTGAAAAAAGATATTAAAGAACTGGAAAACATAAGTGAAAAAATTAAAAAGCTGAATGGCTATACTTATTCTTTCAGAACAGATGCATATAAAGAAAGAGGATTTGACAATAAATCACATATTGGTTTTATTGCGCAGGAGGTAAAAGAAGTCTTCCCTGAACTTGTTACAGAAGACGCCAAAGGGTTTTATGCGGTAGATTACCAGGGAATGATCCCTGTGTTATTAACAGCAGCTAAAGAACAAGGCAAAACAATTGCTGACCAAAATACACAGATCGTAAAACAAGAAGAAGCGATCAGACAACAACAACAGCAAATTGACGAACTGAAAATACTTGTTCAATCGCTGGCAGCCACAAATACAGGTAAAAATTCAGGTATGCCGGTAACACTGACCGACAAGAATGCAATTGTATTAAATCAAAACGTTCCGAATCCTTTTGCAGAAAGCACTCTGATTTCCTACAATGTTCCTTCTGATTTTACGAAGGCGCAAATAATATTTACTACGAATGAAGGGAAAATCATTAAAACGGTAGATATCACACAAAAAGGCCAGGGTAGCTTAACTGTTTTTGCAAATGATCTTAGCAAAGGCATTTACTCTTATTCATTGGTTGTAGATGGAAAGACCATTGATACTAAAAAAATGATCAAAGAATAATTCAAGCCTCCTGTAAAAAATAAAAAGTCTTCTCAATTTTTGAGAAGACTTTTTAAATATTTTAAAATCAAGGTTAGAAGGAAAAGCCTCTAGTGTCGTATCAAGGCTAAAATGACGGGGCAACCCTGGCCGCCGGTATTTACATTTATTCTATTGTTACGGATGGTAAAATTGCGGATACAAAAAGAATGGTGGAAGCTGAAAAATAAATGGAATACCCGTTCCGTCAAAAGAAGTCTTCCGAACCGGAAGGCTTTCTTTGCTTTTATGGGGTCATTTTTAAAAAATACATCCAAAAAAGATCATTTATACAATTATTCAGGCTATTCACGCCCCTGCATTATTTTGTATCCGATTTATAATCATCTTTGAGCAGAACAGCCCCATAAGATTTTTTACCAAAAAAAAGCGAGAGCTTTTCTGGAAACGGGGAGCTTTTTCTTTTTCAGATGATACGTACGAGGTTTCTTTCTCGTTTTACAGGGTGAATCCATTCTGTATTTAGACTGCCCGGAAGAGGCTCAAAACTTGGGAGGAAATTTTTATACTTTATAAAATGTCTATTCCACTTTTTCCCGATAAATCGGGGCAGGCTTTGACAAAATTGGAGAAAAGTCAGGGCTACATAAAATCTGTGCGGTAAATTGTTCTTTCAATCAAATTCTAAGTGAAGCTGGCCAATTATAAAATAAAACACATGAATTATGTGAGGAGAACTTTTTGTGCATATGCACACCATAGATTTGCCGAAGAAATATTTCGAAGCGGAAACCGAAAAGCTTTAATAGAGTAGGTAAACCCAAAAACCCAAATAACATGAAAACAAAATTTTTATCCCTGGTTATGGCCCCTGGCTTCGGTGCTTTTGCCAGGTTCCTGTAATATCAGGATTCCCTATCCCCCCTGTAAAACAGTAAAAAGAACGTGATTGATTTGACAGGCTGCACGGCAATAGGCGTAAATAATGATTTTACAAAAGGAGGGATTGATTTCACAAATAGAAAGTTATTATACCAACAGGATTTATTAATAATTAAAAATAAACAACATGAAAAAACAAATAATTTTAGGAAGCTTTTTAGCTTTAGCTGGATTAGCTTATTCTCAAAACACTTTTCCAACCGGAGTTGGTACAAGTGTAGGAATTGGAACAATGACACCTAGTGAGCCATTAGAAATAGTGACCGAACAGAATGACGCCGGAATAAAAATTATTCAAAAAGGCAATACAACTTATACTGCCAGTGCGGCGCTTACCTTGCAGAACCGTTCAACAGGCGGTAGATCATGGTCGCTTAATTCACTAGGAATAGCAAATATACATGGAAGAGGAAATTTTGTGATATATGATGCAACAAGTGGAATTCATCGTTTTTTTATTAGTGGTGGTTATAATTCTTCATATGCTGCTGGTAATATTGGTATTGGAACAACAGAGCCAATTTATAAACTTGATGTTCAAAGCGGGGTAGCTAATGATGGTATTAACGTTACCCAGACACTTGGGCATGCAGCTGCATTACACCTAACAAACGGTTCAAGCGGGGGTAAACATTGGGCAATTTTTTCTACGGGTAATGGTAACGCGCAAGGTAGTGGCCATTTTAGTATTTATGATTACTCTGTTTTTGCCGATCGTTTTTTTATAAGCGGTGGCAGCACTAGCCCACTTATTGCAGCAGGAAACATAGGAATTGGCACAAATAGCCCAAAATCAAAATTATCGGTTAATGGAAATGTTCACATTGGTGTGAATACAGCACAAGGAGTTCATGCCGATTATAAATTATCGGTAGAAGGAAAAATTGTTGCTCAATCACTATATATCACTGCGGCAAATGGAACCAATTGGGCCGATTATGTATTTGCTGATGATTATAAATTACCGACCTTATATGAAATTGAAAAGTATTATAAGGCTAATAAACATCTACCGGAAATTCCCACAACTGAAGAAATTGCGGAAAAAGGAATTAATGTATCTGAAATGAATGTACTTCTTTTGAAAAAAATAGAAGAGATGACCATTTTGATGGTAAAGCAACAAAAACAAATTGATGCATTGAATGAAAAAGTAAAATAGTATGATTAATAAACTATCTATATTTAAAAATATTTTGGTCATTATAACTTGCTTTTCGAGTTGTATTTATAAAAGCCAAACGCCTGCATCAAATTCAACGCCCGATTATTTTTCTGGAAACTATACTTCGGGCACACAAAATAATGCCGCAGGAAACGCTATTTTAAATCCTGTTACCATAAGTGGTGCGGCGAATTATGACATGAAAGCGCATTATTCCATTGGTGTATTACCCGGGAGTTCAGCTGCAAATATATCGACCGGCTCATTTGGCTTGCATATTGAATCTTCTATTTTGGATATCGTTTCGTACCACGCAAATGGTTTTAGTAACATTCCTTTATATGATAAGTTTGAACTTGGTATAAAATTGCCCGAAGTCCTTACACAAAAAGTGAATAATTTTTTTGGACCATATAAAGCAACCCCACCTCTGACACCTCAGAATAATGGTTATGGCTGCAATTTTGATTTAGCTAATGGAAATATTAACCCTTATGATCCAGATCAGATTAGTGTAGAGGCCACATTTAATTTTCCCGGAAAACTCGCTCAAACAATTTATGGTTTTTATTATAGAGAATATAGTTATAATATCGATCCAAATGTTACCACACCAACATATGCAAACGCCGACTGGATTGAAAATCTAAACTTGCAGTATCATTGGCGGGTTCGTTTTACACCAAAATATATAGGCACCTATAATGTAACATGGGTAATACGTGGCGCAAATAATGCGATCCTATACCAGGATAATATTGGACAGAATTTTACTACCACATCTTCCTCAAGCCTTGGATTTATAAAAATGGGAACGAATAAAAAATTCTTTGTTACCCAACCCGACCCTAATCAACCCGAAAAATCTATATTGCCTATTGGCTTGGGCTGTGCAACTCCAAGAGCAGCTATACCTGTAGGGCTTGACCCGTTACCTACAACTGACTGTGCAGATTGGGGATCACCAGATGTTCAATACCCTTCAAGATACTGGGAGCATTATAATTTGATAAAAACCCGTATAGCAGAACAAGGCGCAAATTTTACCCGCCTTTTTAGTACGCCAAGCGATTATGACATTGAATGGGAAAACTTAAATATATATGATGCAAAGCAAGATAGGCCAATACAAAATAATACAACAAACACAGGCCCAATTACGCCGTCGGAGGCAGCGAGTTACGGATTTCATGCTACATGGGGAAAAGATTTTAGTACTGTTACAAAATACAAAGGAACTAATCGACAAGCAATTATGTGGGAATTTGATAGACTATTGGATATGGCAAAAACAAGTACAGATTCCGGTAAGCCTTTATACTTTCAATGGGGAACAAGTGTTGTACAAGATGGATTTCAAATTGGCCAAGGCGTTTTTAATTGGTCTGAAAACCCATATTTCTCTCTTACACCTTCGCAGAACCCAAATAATGTTATAGAATTTTTTACGGATATGAATATTAGGAAAATTTTCAAAAAAAGAATCCGTTATATGATAGCCCGTTATGGTTATTCAACAAACATTGCTGACTTCGAATTATTTAATGAATTTCATTTTCTTAAAGATGCAATGGGCGGTGGAACTGCTGTGCTAAATGTTGTATTTAAACCATGGCTTGAAGATATTTTAGATTATATAAGAAACCCAACATACTTAAACCATAGTGATCATTTATTTACTGTGTCTTATGAACCCGGACAAGGTTTTGGAGGTGATAATGTTCCAACTTTAAATAACCTCGATTTTTTAAGCACCCATCCTTATGTTTATACAAGTGAAACAAACGGTGATCATAATACATTTAAAAAGGCGGCCAATGCCGCTTTAACTTTTAGTGTCATGTATAATAAACCCAGTCAGGCTGGTGAAATGGGAATTAGTCCGGATTGGAGTGGTGTTAATAGAGCACCTGCAGGCACTACCATGTTTACTGAATTTGTAAATCCAACTTTTCATTCATTATTATGGTCAACAACATTTACAGGTGGACTAACTTCAGGTTTAGATTGTTGGCATCACGGTTTGGAGCTCGATCCAAATAACACTAATCCATCTTCTTTATCAAACCCAAGCGGACCCTATCCACAGGCACATAGCTGCGGTGATGGATACGTGCAACACTTTAAGCCATTACAGGCCTTTATAAAAGACATAAACTTTGACCACGATAGATTTTTTCCAGGATATTTCACAACCGGTGATCAAGGTATAGAAGCTTATTACCTAATAAATAATGATGCAAACCTCGCCGATCAGGTAATTGGCTATGTTCGTAACCGGACTTTTTGGTGGAGCAACTTTTCAAATTCAGCCAGCGGACCAACATTTTATGATCCAAATATTGCAACGAATTATTATGAATTGTACAATGTGCCAGATGTTAATCCTAATCCATCAAATCCGGTTACCCTTCCGTCAACTCAGCCGGTAACCTCGGGAAACTTGGGTCCAATTTTAATTCAAAAATTAATCCCTGGCCAGGCATATGTGGTTGATTGGTATAATACGTATATAGATCCTGCAGTTGCAAATCCTATTATTTCAACATCTCCTCTATTTATTGCTCCTCCAAATGGAATATGTTATATTTCACCACCCACTTTTTCAAGCTCGGATTGCCATCTTCAGGAATTTGGATTTAAAATACATCCGTACGGAGCTCAAAAATTAGTTTCAGGAAATAGCAATTTGATTCCTTCAGTTCCTGAAAATATGGATGAATCAATACAAATACAAGTTTATCCAAATCCAAGCAACGGTGTTTTTAATATTAAATATAGTAACGATGTAAAAGTAATATCTGTAAACGTAATTGATAATATGGGTCGTGTAATAAAAACTATTAATAATAAACCTTCATTAATTGATATGAGCAATTATACAAATGGGATATATCAGTTACAATTTAAAACAGAAAAAACAATTGTGTCTAAAAAGATAGAGCTTAGCAATTAAGAAACATAAAAAAGTTCCCTGTAAATACAGGGAACTTTTAAAATAATTGCCACACATTAAATAAATAACATTATGAAAAATATTCGTCAGTTTTTTACAATAATAATTTTCATTTATATTAATTCTACTTTCTCGTTTGCGCAATTTGTTACAATAGAAGGTAATGGGTTTAAATTAAATGGAAATAAATTTTATCCGGTGGCAGTAAATTACAACGTGGAAGCGGTTTATAAGCCAAGCGATCCAAATGTTTTTTTTGCTTCACCATATCACGAGTACGGCCAAAATGGCGGGCCAAACGCACCGCCATATGATTTTACAACGGCATCAGCTTGTTCAACCCAAATGGCAACCGATTTTCAAAGAATTGCTGCCATGGGTTTTAATTCTGTAAGAATTGTTGGTTCATATGCATTTGATTATGGAAATGGCCCTGGAGTTGCAAGATTTTATGCACACGATGTGACTTCATGGACTGCTAGCAAATTGGTGGAGATGACATATCCCTATACCAAAACTTTTGGCATCATACAAACTATTTTAGATGCTGCTGCAACGGCAGGGTTAAAAGTTCAGCTTCTTATTGGTGGTAGCAATCGTATTGGTAATGCAGCTTTCTCAAATTCTGAATTCGTACCATTTTTACAGACATTAGCAGCTCATTTTTCAAACAATTCAACTTTGTATTCCTATGATCTTGTAAATGAACCAAGTTTTGCCCTTAACGATCCAGCTGATAAAAGTGACGTTTGCGCCTTAGTTGAAAGTTGGCACAACGCCATTCATAATAACTCAAATCACCTTACAACAATTGGTTTATGGGCTGCGCCTGATCCTAATATTTTTCTTTGGGACCCTGGATTTCTTAAATTAGATTTTCTATCTTATCATATATATCCAATAGTAAAATCAGATGGAATGAATTCATTTTCGAATGCACTAGGTCGTGTTAACAGTGCAATTAAATGGTGTTCAGAAGTAAGTACGCTACCCTGGATGATCGGTGAAATAAGCTTCGCAGCCTCTACTACTATACCTAACATAAATTATCCCGACGATGGAACAGAGGCCCAACAACAAGTTTTTGCCCAAGAAACACTTGAAGCGGTTAGAGATTGTGGAGGCATTGGCTATTCCTGGTGGCAATACCAGGATAGTCCTTCGTTCGACGCAAACCGCGGCTTATTAGACGGGAACTTTAACGATAAACTCGTTGTTAGTGAATTTTCTCCGACAAACTTCAATCCAAATATTTTAGGATCAAGTTGTAGCACAATTAATTACAATTATTACAATTATACTCTTTATAATGTAACAGGAATAGTTAAAGATCAAAACAATCTTCCTATTAAAAACGCTGTTATTAGTGGGTGGGATATAAATGGTCAAAGTTATGAGAATCATGTGCAGACTTTTTCTAAAGGAGATGGAACATTCTCATTGTTTTCAAATTCTCCAATAGATATTATTAAAACTACTGCAGTTGGCGCATCGTCCCATTCAGACTATGTTTATCCGACTCTTAGCACTCCTTATTATTTGGGTCAAATTGCACTCACACAATTTCAGCCGGCAACAGATATTATTCTAAATAATATCACAATCTCAAATCAAACAATTAACTATGAAGCAACTCATAATATAACGGTTTCAAATACAAATATCAATTCCGGGGGAGCGAGTACGATGAAGGCTGAGAATGAAATTCAAATCACTTCTGCTTTTAGTGCAGCTGCAAATTGTTCTTTTAATGCATACATTGCGAATGTATATGCCAATTGTGGTAGCTTTAACTATAGAACTGCAGATAATAATACTACATCTCTTTCTGATACATCACTAATTACCGATCAGCAGATCATATCAGTTTATCCAAATCCTGTAAATGAAACCCTCTATTTAAAATATAACAACGAATTTATTAAAAAAAGCCAAATAGAAATTTATGATAATACAGGGCGATTGGTCTTAAAAGAAGAAAATGTATCGAGTATTCCAGTCGAAAATTTTAAAGCAGGTTTGTATTTACTGAAATTTAGAAGTAGGAATTTAGAAAAAACATTTAAAATAAATGTTCAGCATTAATTTATTAGTACTTATTAAAACAAAAAGCCCCTATGCGAAATGGCATAGGGGCTTTTCTATTATTTAATTTTTTTTAATTTTTCGAATTCAACAGTAACTCCTTCGCCGTTTTAATAGCAACGGCATTATATTTTTTCTCCATATAGGAAAGTACTTTTTCAAGTACTTCTTTGCTTTGAATATCAAGAAGGTTTATTTCCTTTGCAAATACTTCATTTAAAGCAAGGTCTTTTATGGCGCGCACTTGTTTGGGAACCTTTCCAAAAGCAACTTCTATACGACGTTCCGCATACAGAGCATTAAATTGTTCAGCTCTCTCACGGATAATCTCTTCACACTTTACAATTTCATTTTTACGCAGCTGCAGATTTGCCTCGGCCTGCATTTTTAAAGAATTAATGTCGATATAATTTACCTGCGCGTTTTTTGAAACAGATTCTTCCACATTGGAAGGTAAACCCAGATCGATGATCACCTTTTTTGCCGGACTGCCGCGTTTTAAAATGTTGAAGATCTCTTCTGTAATGATTACGTCAGAACTGGAAGTACACACCACCATCACGTCAAAACCTTCCTTAAAATTTTTAAGAGCCGGCAGTTCGAATGCTTTGCCGTTTAACAGGCTTGCCAGTTTTTGACCATTGCTCAACGTGCGGTTAAACACAGTAAAATTGGCGAATTTATGTTTTTGAAAATAACTTGCTAATATGGTGTTGGTTTCACCACTTCCAATAAAAAGGATCCGGGCATCGTTCTTAATTCCCAACTGGCGCAACTGCCTGTATGCCAGGGAGGCAACAGATACGGGGTTTTTTGCGATATCGGTATTTGTATAAATGTCTTTTGCGGTTTCAATTGTTTGTTTTATCAATAAACGGATAAAATCGCCCGTTAAACCCAGCAAATTACAAAAATCGTAAGCTTTTCTTACCTGGGTAATGATCTCTCTCTCTCCTACCACCAGTGAATCCAATGAGGAAGCAACTTTCAGGATGTGTTCCACCCCCTCCTGACCCTCATATAGTTCAGCCGCTTCAGATAAAGCCGTAGTCTCTACATTATTTAACCTGCTGTTTAAAAAAAGTGCGAGTTCCTTCACTACCAGACGGTTAAGCTCCAGAGGAGATTTAACGAATAGTTCTATCCTGTTGCAGGTGCTTAAAAAGAGAAGTTCTTCGAAACCGAAGTTGATCTTTAAAGCGCCCAAAACCTGGGTTTGCTCTTCCTGTGTGAGATGGAGCTTACCTATCAACTCCAGAGGAAGAGTTTTATGAGTGAAGGCTATGACTTTAAATGAGTCCAAAATGGATACCGCAAATATGGTATATCTACGGATTTTAAATGTCATCGGATTGTCATATTTAATAATTTATGACAAAAATCACATTCTTATGTCAGTACTAAAAACAGCTACAAAGGCCTGACCTATGGTGTTTTGAAGGTAGTTCAATAAAAAAAGACAACCTGCGGGGTTGCCTCATTAAACTAAAACTTCGGTAAACCTTAGTCGTCGGTTGGATCTGGCGCGAGCGTTGGTTTGGCTTTTTTGGCTTTGATCAGGTTCGGCCAGATGATATTGATAATTTCTCCGTGAACCGAAAGCATGCTTCTGCTGATCCCATTGGTTATGGTTACATTTTTGTCGGAATTATTTTTCCAGGTGCGTTTTACCTCCTCGTGTGACCCATCGCTTAGTAGAATATAGAATTTTATAACAATTCCTTTGCGCACTTCCGCCTTCCCATTATGACAGGTAGCTTTGGAACCCTGGCGGTTTGTTATGATCACGTCGTCATATACACCATCTTTTACCTCTTCCGCACCTCTGTCCTCAAATTTTGCCGCCCATTTGTTATAACAATTCAATTCGGGAACCTGTTTTTCATTCTGTGAAAAACAATTAATGGTTAGTAGTAGCGCGCTAAATAATACTATTTTTTTCATGCGTTTATTTCCTGTTTATTTTGTTAAAATTTAGGGATTGTAACTATCCAATCCCTTATCTGTCATATTAAATGGATATGTGTGAATTAAACCAACTTATCTGTAAAGTGAATAACCAAACCTACAAAAAAAATTAAAAATTGAGAAATTAAAATTCATTTTAAATTGGTTAATTTGCAGCTATGTTGGTAAAAACATTCGGATATGCGGTTCAGGGCATAAATGCTACTAAAATTACGGTCGAGGTAAATATCAACACGGGTGTGAATTTTTTCCTGGTAGGCCTGCCAGATAACGCGGTAAAAGAGAGTCAACAACGCATAGATACTGCCCTCAAGGAGCACGGTTATAAAATCCCGGGCAAACAAATTACGGTGAACATGGCCCCGGCCGACATCCGTAAGGAAGGTTCTGCTTACGACCTCACCATAGCAATGGGCATCCTGGCCGCAAGCGAACAAATTCCTGCCGAAAAGGCCGCGGAATATGTGATCATGGGCGAACTGGCGCTTGACGGCGAGCTGCGTTCCATTAAAGGGTGCCTGCCTATTGCCATCAACGCAAGGCAGGACGGGTTTAAAGGTATTATACTACCGGTAGCTAACGGAGCTGAGGCGGCTGTTGTCAGCGGACTGGAAGTAAGATGCGCCGGCAATATCAAACAGGTTATCAGTTTTTTTAAGAATGAAGAGGAACTACCTCTTGCCAAAGTAAACCTTGACGAAGCATTTCTAAATAAAATAGAATCTGCTGAATTTGACTTTTCAGATGTAAAAGGCCAGGAAAATATAAAACGCGCGCTGGAAATAGCTGCCGCCGGCGGGCACAACGCTATCTTAATCGGTCCGCCCGGAGCTGGAAAAACGATGCTTAGCAAGCGGTTACCGAGCATCCTTCCGCCACTCACGCTGGAAGAAGCGCTCGAAACCACTAAAATTCATAGTGTTGCCGGAAAAACGGGAAGACCGGGAGGTGGTCTTGTAACGCAACGTCCGTTCAGGACACCTCATCATACCATCAGCGATATTGCATTGGTGGGCGGAGGTAATAACCCGCAACCCGGCGAAATAAGCCTTGCGCACAACGGTGTTTTATTTCTTGATGAGTTGCCAGAGTTTAAAAGAACAGTGCTGGAAGTAATGCGTCAACCCATAGAAGACAGGGTAGTTACGATCAGCCGCGCTAAATTCAGCGTTGAATACCCCGCCAGCTTTATGCTCATTGCAAGTATGAATCCCTGTCCCTGTGGTTATTACAACCATCCTGAAAAGGAATGTGTATGCGCGCCGGGCATCGTTCAGAAATACCTGAACAAGATCAGCGGACCCCTGTTAGACCGCATCGACTTACACATTGAAGTGACCCCTGTTCCTTTCAGCGAATTAAACAAACAACATACCACCGAATTAAGTAAAGAAATCAGGAAGCGGGTAATAAAAGCGCGACAGGTGCAAAGTAAACGGTACGAAAAAGAAAAAAAGATCCATTGCAACGCGCAAATGAATACAGGCCACCTTAAAGCCTGGTGCCAGCTTACCGAGGCCGGAAATATCCTTTTAAAAAACGCTATGGAGCGCCTTGGTTTAAGTGCCCGGGCTTACGACAGGATCCTTAAAGTGGCCCGCACAATAGCTGATCTCGATAACTCAGAAACAATAGAAACCAATCATATTGCCGAGGCCATTCAGTACAGAAGTCTTGACAGAGATGGCTGGGCAGGATAACTGTGAAAGCACTTTCAAAATATTTATTTTCTCTTGTGGTTTGCTTGGCTCTGAATTCCACGGCTCAGATAAATAAAGCGAAATTTCAAAAAGAATTTTTAGATGCAGACGCGCGTGGCAAAGTAAGGATGATGAATAGTATTCCTTATGAGGAATTAAAAGAGATCTATCCCTTTATTAAGGATACGCTTGACAGGATCAAAAAAAGCATTTATACAAAATCCTCAGGCCAGAATAAAGATCTTAAATTTTTATTTGATAAGATCGAAGCGGATGAAGAAACGCACCGTCAAAATTATGGCAAGGCGATCTTTATCCTCGAAAACGCGTTGCATTACACAGCCGCCGACATACACGATTCCCTCATCTGCCTGTCGATGCTTAAAAATGTTTTCGTAAAAATAAAAAATGTAAACAGGGCTTTTGAAATGCAGTACATTCTCGAAAATAAATGGCACAGGAAAAGTGATACTGTTACTATTGATTTTGGCCTGAACAAAAGCTACCTGTTTTACATGTTAGGATTAAACGCGGAAGCTATTGTAGAACGGAGGAAAGAATTTGAAATGGGGCTTAATAAAACAGACACGGACATGATCGTTAATTTTTACAACGACATGGGCGTTTTTTACAACAAACAAAAAAAATCGGACAGCGCGGAATATTATTTTTTAAAGGCCCGTTACCTTTTGTCAAAAAAGAAAGTGGAACATGGAAGGGAAACACATTATGACTTTTACAAAGGACTTGTTGACGGAAATCTCGGATTAAGCTATTATAACAAAGGGAAGATAAGGGAGGCGATCCCACTGCTGCAGCGTGACATTTATTACAGTTTAAAATCCGACAATTTTGAAAGCGCGTTTAACAGTTACAACCTTATTATACAATGTTACATTGACCTGCGCGAAAAAAAAACCGCCAAAGCTTACCTCGACTCCAGTCAGGCATTGTTGAATACAAAACTGTCAAAGGCCAACCTGAAAATAAAATTTCTGCCAACGCTCGCCAGGTATTATACTCTTATACATGATTACAGAAAAGCTACCGAAACTTACCGCGACTATTACAGAATGAACGACAGCCTGATGCTGATGGAAAAAGAACGGGATGTCATTAACCAGGGGCTTACCTTTAACATTGAACAAAGAGAACTCGCTTTTGCGGAGCAGGAAAACCTCGTAAAAAAAAATGAAGCGGAAGAAGCCCGGCAAAAATCCTACAGAGCTTCTCTAATTGTCGGCGTGCTTATCCTTCTCGTCATTATTGTATTTCTTGTTGCCAACAACCGGCGTGCCCGGCGCCGTGAAATTCAGCTTTCGGTAAAAAACGAACAGATCCAGGATCAGAATAAACAAATAGAACAATCTCTTAAGGAAAAAGAAGCGCTTATCAAAGAAATTCACCACCGCGTTAAAAACAATCTGCAGATCATAACAAGCATGCTGAACCTGCAGATCGGAAAAATAGAAGATGAAAAAACCGAAAGTATTTTCTTTGAAGCCAAACAAAGAATTAATGCTATCGCGCTAACCCACCAGATGTTGTATCAGAAAACAACTATCTCAAATATCAACCTGGTTGAATATATCGAAACACTTGTAAGGCAGATAGAAGCAAGCATGTCTACCGCAAAGATCGAAATTGTTACAGACCTGGTTAACACGAATGAGCGCCTCACTATCGACGGAGCGGTTCCCCTGGGATTGATCATTAACGAATTACTCACTAATTGTTACAAACACGCATTCCCACAGGGAAAAAAGGGCATCATAACGGTTTCATTATTAGAAAACCCTGATACCTTTACCATAAAAGTGAGTGACAATGGTGTAGGGTTGCCCGAAGATTTTGACCGCAACGAAAGTAAAACGCTTGGGATGGAGCTGGTATTTATTTTAGTTGAACAGCTTGACTCCAGACTTATTATTGAAAATAATAACGGGAGCGCGTTTTTATTCGATATTAAAAAACATAATTAATTTTACCCTATTGAAAGAAGTAAACCAGATACTCTTAGACCTCAAAAGGCGGATTTTTAAGCCTGTTTATTTCTTAAACGGAGAAGAAGCTCATTACATAGATGTAATAAGCGACTACATTGAAAAAAATGTGCTGGAAGACGCGGACAAGGAATTTAACCAAACGATCCTGTATGGAAAAGACACTGATCTTGTGAGTATTCTTGGCCTTGCCAAACAATTCCCAATGATGAGTGAATACAACGTTGTAATTGTTAAGGAAGCGCAGAATCTGAAAGAACTAAATAAAAGCGCCGGATCTGACGACGAAGGAAGCTCATCTAAAAGCGGGTCCAACACTTCCTCCCAGCAATTCCTGAACTACATTCTTAATCCTCAGCCCAGCACCATTCTTGTATTCTGCTTTAAATACAAAACAATCGACAAACGCAGCGCCATTGCCAAAGCTTTGCAAAAAAGCGCCGTTTTTCTCGAAACAAAAAAATTGTATGACAACCAGGTTCCTGAATGGATAAACGAATATGTAAAGGAAAAAAAATACATCATTAGCCCCAAGGCTTCTTTTTTAATGGCCGAATTTCTTGGGAATGATCTGAGCAAGATCTCTAATGAGATCGACAAGCTGCTGATCAGTCTTCCTGAAGGGAAAGAAATAACACCTGAACTGATCCAGGACAATATCGGGATCAGCAAAGATTATAATGTGTTTGAATTGCAGGATGCCCTTGCCAGGAAAGATATCTTAAAAGCGAACCGTATCATCAATCATTTTGCCGCAAATGAAAAAGATAATCCTGCTCCCCTTGTGCTTATTTCCCTGTTTGGTTATTTCAGTAAGATCCTTAAATATCATTTTCTTGCCGACAAAAGCAAATTTGCCGCGGCACAAGCGCTTGGCGTGAATCCCTTTTTTGTAGATGGGTATGCAAAGGCTGCCTTAAATTACAACTCATCAAAACTAAAGCAGGTGTTCAGTTATTTAAAAGAGTGCGATCTTAAGTCAAAGGGAGTTGATAACAGCGGCGTCACCTATGGCGAACTCCTGAAAGAACTTGTATTTAAGATCCTTCATTAACTACACGAGTGTTCACTATACCATTTTGAGATTGCGTCAGCCGCTCTTAATCATCCTGTGCTTCGCAATGACGTTTACTCCACCTTCACAAACCTTCCCCGTCAGGCATTCTCCTCATTCTTAGCAGAAATAAAACATAAAAGCGTGAAAAGTCCAGGTACGCAAATAGAAAAGCCCTGAATTATCAAGGCTTTTCAGTGAATTGTAAACAGAACTATTTTATGCGTTTTCTTTAAGAAGTGTAAATAAAGGGAGGTTAATATAAACTGTCAATGTTTCGAACAGTTATGGCGAAACAGTACGCCCAATGCTTCTGTTATTATGCTACGGCGAACGGAGTGAAAGTTATTTCTTTGTATAGCGTTTACGGGGGTGTCGTCCTGCGTAAATTACTTTATAAACCACAATAACTCGCTCTTCTATTTCGTAAATAAATGTGGTAAGGGTATGGTTTTATTATTAGCTGACGAAAATCTTTGTATTTCTTTTGGTGTAGATTTGGCTCTTGTTGCAAGGATTCCTGCTGCTTTTCCCAGGCACGTAAAAACCGTTCGCCTAAATCTTCCAGTTTACTCTCATAATACAAAAAGGCTTCGGTAATATTGTCCCTGGCCGATTCTTTTACCTCTACACTGTATTTCATTTCTTCAGCTTACTATAAGCGTGTTTTCTTACTTCTGCTACAGTATAGGATTTGCTTTTACCTGATTTGTGTTGTTTGCGTAGAGTGTCCAGTTCTTTTTTTTCTTCATGGTTTAATTCGTATTCATACTCTTTTGATTTTTCATTCAGAATAATATGAACTGCTTTTAAAAAATCTTTATCATCAATAATGTCAATGGCGTGGTGCATTTCTTGTTTTATGGCAACTGATTTCATAATAGTTAGATTAATAATGGTTGCTCAAATTTAATGATTTTATTCTTTGCCTGATTTGCTTTCGCCTATTTTAGCGGCTTCTATTTCCTTTTTACTACGCTTGGCGTTAATCCCTTTTTTGTGGACGGGTATGCAAAGGCAACTTTAAATTACAACTCAACAAAACTAAAGCAGGTGTTCAGCTATTTAAAAGAGTGCGATCTTAAGTCAAAGGGAGTTGATAACAGTGGCGTCACCTATGGCGAACTCCTGAAAGAACTTGTGTTTAAGATTCTTCATTAACCTTTCTGTAAATCAGGTTCCCCTTTTCTTTTTCTTTTTTATTGTTACCCGGAAATTTACGGCACTTGTCAAATAAAAAAGCCCCTTCCAAATCAGGAAGGGGCCTTAAAGATGGTCGCTGAAAATTATTGTTTCACAACTTTAATTACTTCAACTGTATTATCCGATTGAATTTTCACGTAATAAATACCGTTGGCAAGAGTATTGATGTTTACATCTATTTTCTCATTGCTGCTTGCATTTGTCATGATAACCCTTCCGGTAAGATCGGTTACCTGGATAGTTTTTACCGAAGCATTTTTTAATTCAACAGTAAATACTCCGGAAGTTGGATTCGGGTATACTTTAATACCGCTTAACGTAGTTGTGATCTGGTTAATGCCCACACACTCGTTTACTGTAACAGCGTGGGTCGTTTTACCCGCGCATCCGTTTCCATCTGTACCTGTTAAAGTATAAGTAGTGGTTACCATTGGGTTCACAATTGCCTGTGGCGCCTGGATAAATGTGGAGCTTGATGCCCATGCATATGTTACGGCACCACCTCCTGTTAAGGTAATGGATTCTCCTTTGCACATTTCAGTCGGACCTGCAGCAGTAACTATTGGCAATGAATTAACATTTACCGTAACAGTTGCGCTTCTAACACAACCAAATGAATTCTCACCAAGAACAATGTACGATGTTGTGACAGTTGGAGAAACCGTTACGAACGCATTGTTCGAATTTGTGCTCCAAGTATATGAATTGGCACCACCGGCGATCAGGCTCGTAAGGTCGCCCGAGCAGGTTACCGGATTTGTTGCATAAGCTGTAACGGTAGGGCTCGGATTCACAATAACCATTTGAGATTGAATTGTAGTTGAACATCCGGTCAGTGTATTGGTTCCAACTACGCTATACAATGTGCTTGTATTCGGGATATCGGTTAATGACGGGCCTGTTGCACCGGTATTCCACAAATAAGAATCCGCTCCGGTAGCATTTAAGTTCACCGCATCGCCTTTGCATATGGTTTGTGAGCTTACAGATAAGTTAACAGTAGATGCATTTAAAGAGCAAGGTATTTCTACCGCAAGGTCATCCCACGAAAGATATTGTGTTCCGTAACTTCCATTTCCGGTAGCTTTAACTGCCAGGTAATAAATTCCTGAAGTTGGAACGGTGAAGGTGTTGCTTAATGATTTATACACCGGACTTGCAGCCGGACTGTGCGAAGCAATCGTTACAAGCCCCGTTGTGCTCTGCGATGTACCATAAGATAAGGATAGCTCCGAAGTGTTGGTATAACCATAGTATTCGGTTGTATACCACATGGAGGCAGAATAAGTGATCCCTGCGTACATCTGGATACCGTTAGAATAAAAGTAATTGGATCCACTCGTATAGTACATATAAAATGCGGCGAATTTAGTTCCGGATCTGGCAATCCGGTTTGCATTCTGGGTATTAATATACGTCTGGGTCACCGATGGGATATTATTTGCTGTCCATGAACAATTTGGGAGTTTGTTATTGGATTGTACCCCCTCAAAATCCTCAAGGTAAGGAACGTTATTAATTACAACCGGAGAGATACTCACCTGTCCGGCCGTTGCGGTAGTAGAAATAGATGAATTGGTACATGTGATCACAACCGCATAATACGTATTGATATTTAAGGTTGGTGTATTAAAAAAGCTTGAGTTTGCACCCCCGATATTGGTAAACGGACCTACCGCCGAAACGGTTGATGTCTGCCATTGGTAAGCAAGGCCTCCAACAGTATACGAGCTGGCCAGACCAACTCCTGCCGATGAGTTCGGGCAAATTGCAATTGCAGGTACAGCTACTGAGTTGGCTCCCGGAGCACCCGTACATGGAGTAAGGTAAATATACTCAAAACGAACATTCGGACGTGTGTTTGTAGACGTATTCACAAAGTTCGGGCTTGAACAGGCAACTGAATTATCCTGGTAGTTATAACGGGTTTTAACCGATGTACCTGTAAGGGTTGTTGTCCAGCGGGTAGAATAATTTTGAATGTAACTCGAGTTGTTGAAGCAGGTTTCGATCACCAGGTTCTCACTTCCTGTCCAGATAAACGGAGAGATCTGTGTGTCATTCCATCCCACAGTACCTGTAACCGTAGCAACAGTATTTTGTGAAACAGGAGTACCCGCCACGTAACCACTTGCCAGCGGATCAACGGCAGTTGTAGTATAGACATTTACAGTCCAGCCCACGTGAGGAGGCCCACTGTTTAAGCTGGAGATATCAAAGCCGAGTTTGCTGATACTAACACCACCGCCCATACCTGCAGCTGTTAATTCAGCGGCCGTAATAAACATCTGGTGTTTTGCTCCCCAATACCAATTCCCGTATGGGGCAGGATAACCCGTGCTTGAGTTGGCTCCTGTTCCGGTACCTACATAGGCAAAGCTTTGGGCCGAAGAGGTGGTTAATGAACCTAACGCAAGTAGGACAAAAAGCGTTTTAATCAATGAGTAAGTTTTTTTCATGTGTAAAATTTTATTTTGGTTAACGTAAAAACAAATTTATAAAAAAAAACATACGCCGCAACAAAAATTAACTTTAACATTTGATTTAATCCTGCGGGCACGTGATTTTAACTCTTTTGGCGATATTAAAGATATTTTTATTGAACTGAACCTTGATTGATCATTATCAAAGACAGCCTGTGCCTTGCTATTTTAACATCTGAGCTAGCCGCGTTTCAATTGACATTACCGGGCTTTTAGAGTCACGTCAACTCTATTTTGTCATATAACCCTGTGGCTGACAGCGTTGAACCCTGCCAGGAATGCCCGTCATTTTAGCCTTGACACGACACTAGTTTTTCATAAGTTTTACAACACTGTAACCGCTTCCGGATGTAATCCTCGCGTAATAAACTCCCCCGGCATTCAGGCTTATATCCATTAAAACAGTGGCTGAATTTGTTTCTGCTCTTTGAATTATTTTCCCTAAAGGATCCATGATCTCGATACGTTTATTTCCGGTTAAATTAAATTCAAAGACAAATTTACCGGCGCCAGGATTAGGCCAGATTTTAACGGGAGAACCGGAGATCGATTGCGTGAAGATGCCCGTATCAAAACTAACGCAGGCAGAGTCAACCGCAGAGCATCCAAGTGCATCGGTAACTGTTACTACATAACAGCCGTTGCCAAGATTAGGGGCCGATTGGGTAATAATATTTCCCGGCATCCAGTTATAACTATACGGGGCAGTTCCTCCCGAAGCATTTACCGAGAGTGTCGCGTCACTACATGAATTGCAGCTTAAATTGGAGGGCGAAATGGTCGTTGTTGGTAATGGATCTGTCAGAATAGTATATGTCTGGGTGTTTACACAACCGGCAGTGGTCATCCCGGTTACCGTATAATTGGTGCTGGTAAACAAGGTCACATTAATACTTGCGGAAGTCTCACCGCTGCTCCAGGTATAGGAATTTGCTCCTGACGCTGTTAAGGAAGCTGGCATCCCTTCACAAACATGCGTTTTGTTAAGTGAGATGAAAGGAGACGTTTGTACGGTAACCGTGACCGTTTTTGGCATGACACAGAGACCATAAAATCCTGTAACGGTGTAAACCGTGGTTACCGAAGGGCTTAAGGAGATGCTGGCCGTATTTACGCCTGTATTCCAGCTATAGCTGCTGGCGCCGGAAGCGGTTAAAACAAGTGTGTTTCCCTGGCAGACTGTTCCTGAAGGCGCATTAAATGCAAAACTATTGGTTACAATTGAAAATAACTGTTGATTATTATTATTGGTAAGATTATTGTCACTGCCTCCATTTGGAGAAGAAACATTTACGCTAAACACATGCGCCCCTGAACTTAAACCGGTGACCTGCGTTAATGCTACCGTAAATGAAGCGCTCGGGGCTAACGAGCCCGCCCAGCTCATTGTCTGGGTGTTTACCCCATCCACATTAAAGCTGAATAATGCACTTGTTAATGTTGTTGAACCATAATTGGTAATGTTCAGCACGGGAGTGAATGAATTGATACAGCTGAGTATCTGCGAATATGTGGGACTTGAAACAAAAGAAATTCCTACATCGTTACCAACCGAGGGAAGATTACAAACTGTAGAAGTGATCAGCGCCGCGCGCATGGTAGAATAAGTAAGGATCAATTGTGCCCTGTATTTCTGATCTGCGGTAAACATATACATGCAGGCATCGTTCGTATAATCCATATAATTCATCGTCATTTCACCCGTGGTATTGCCTGAACAGGTTCCCACGTGGTACGGATATGCGGGACAGCCAAAATTGGAAGTCTGTGCCGGCGGTGTGTCATTACAATAATCGGTGCCGCAGTTGGAATCTCCCCAGATATGGCGAAGACCCATCCAGTGTCCAATTTCATGGGTAGCCGTTCGGCCTTTATTATAGGCGCCTGTTTGTGCCGTCCCAATACTTCCGAAAGAACTGTTAAGGATCACAACCCCATCCGTTGTTGAACTGCCAAAGGTACCTGAAAGGCCCTGTATTCCCGACGTTCCGGGATTAGGGAACGTGGCATAACCTAAGAGCCCGTTACTTAAAGGAGCCACCCAGATATTTAAATACAGGTTCGGGTTCCAGATGCTGTTAGGCTTAACCGTTGAAGTGATGTAGCCGGACGAATAAGGAAGGGATGACCAGCCTTTGGAAACAATATTGATCCTGTCAATTCCGGGTTCCGTAAGCACCCCGCCGGTCGGGTTAACTGCCGCCAGGCAAAAATTCACCTGGAATTTTCCGAGCACGGGTTTAAAAACACTTGGTATCAGGTTGGTATCCGCATTCGTGCCATTAAAATCTTTATTTAAAATGTTGATCTGGTCCACAACCTGTGCAGCATTAAGGTTGTTACCACTGGTAGCCGAAACACCGTTCACCGGTTCATTGTTATGAAGAATGTGTACGATCACAGGAATATTAAACACAGATTGAACATTCGCTGTTCCGTACTTGCCCGGTGCAGGTTTTATGCTTTGCAGCCAGCCCTCGAACTGTAGCGGTAAATCAGGAGTGCCACAGCGCTGACCAATGGAAACCTGTGCATTCACATTAAAAATAAGGACAAGGGAAAAAACGAATAAAACTTTCTTCATGAATAATTATACTGAGCGTGAAAAATAAAGATAAAGATTTTCCCCTCACAATTATTACAAATGAGGTAAAAACATAAAAAAATCCAGTTACCGGGGCTTTAAATTTAAAATTTTCAGATACTTTTCTGTGTAATTACGGGATAAACTGGTTGACTTCCTTCATTACCCTTTTCGCTTCCTCGTCTGTGATCTGCATTCCCAGGCGGATAAGCTTTGCCTGGGTGTAAAATTCCAGGCGTTCTCCACCCTTCACCCAAAAACTCTGATTAACAATGTCGCTGAAACGCGTAGGCTTTAATTCTACTACCTGCAAGGGGCTTACAAGACCGAGATTAAACTCCTGGATTTTACCTTTTTTATTTATTTCACGCTGGTAATGCAAAATACCATCCTGGATCCACAGTTTTTCCTTACCGGATCGTTTCCAGATAAATGTGCGGACTATATTAAATTCGAAATAGGACCAGAAAGAAAGATAAATGATTATAAACAATTTGGAGTTCTGGTCGGTGACCGTAAAATAATTTGCAAACACGATCAGGCCACAAACGGTCCAGGCCAGTAGCCACATAAAAAGCAGGCGGAGCTTGTTTTTATCATTGGATGGCAGGATCACCACGCTTAGCAGATTTTCTTTTTTTAAAATGCTTATCCGTTCACTAATAACATTCATCTTTTTGCATTGATTTTTCAAAACCGCCGGACCAGGTTTCTTAATTGTTTCCGTAAGCGGTTTTATTCTTAATATTTATAGATATATTGCTGCGCAAATTTAACCATCTTTTAAAACTATTTTCAATATGTCCGAATTAAAAAGAAGTTTAAATCTTTTTGACACCATCATGCTTGTTTCAGGCAGCATGATAGGTTCGGGGATATTTATTGTGACGGCTGATATGACCCGTGTGTTAGGTTCGCCTTTCTGGGTGCTGATGTGCTGGATCATAAGCGGTGTTATTACTTTATTTGCCGCGCTCAGTTACGGCGAACTGGCGGGAATGATGCCCAACGCGGGAGGCCAGTTTATTTACCTGAAACGTGCCTATGGAAAACTGACTTCCTTTGTTTACGGGTGGACGGTGTTTACAGTGATCCAGACGGGTGTGATAGCCGCTGTGGCTGTGGCCTTTGCGCGATACACGGGCGTTTTTATCCCTTTTTTTGATGAAACGCACAAGGTGCTGACACTCGCGAATTTTTCTGTTTCCACAACTCAGCTTCTGGGTGTAGCAAGTATTGTTTTTCTTACTTACCTGAATACCCTGGGAATAAACAACGGAAAGATCATTCAGAGGATCTTCACAAGTACGAAGATCCTGGCCTTATTCGGCCTTATTCTCCTTGGTTTTATTGTGGGTTACAAGAGCGGCTACTGGCAGGCAAATATCCGGCTTCCATTTAACAACAGCTCTTTTACAGGTGATAATGATTTTAGCTTCACTACCACGGCTCTTTTAAGTGCGCTCGGGGTGGCGCTTATTGGTTCGTTGTTTAGCAGCGATGCCTGGAACAACGTTACCTTTATTGCCGGTGAAATTAAACAGCCGCAAAAAAATATTCCCCTGGGGCTTTTGATTGGTGTATTGATCGTAACCCTTTTATACATCCTTGCCAACGTTGCCTATTTTATGCTGCTTCCCGCGCTTGGCTCGCCCGAAGGACAAACGGTACTGGAACGTGGTATTGCCTACGCGCAGAATGACCGGGTGGGATCCGCGGCGATGTTCCCGGTTTTTGGAGAGATCGCCTCCTCCATAATGGCCTTGCTGATCATGATTTCAACCTTTGGCTGCAACAATGGACTGATCCTTTCGGGAGCAAGATTGTTCCAGGCAATGGCAAACGAAGGTTTGTTTTTTAAGTCGGCGGCCTACGTGAATAAATATGCGGTGCCTTCAAAAGCATTGTGGCTGCAGGCCTTCTGGGCCTCCGTACTTTGCCTCAGCGGTTCTTATGGTTCGTTGCTTGATTACTGCACCTTTGCTTCACTCGTATTTTATATTGTTACCATCTCCGCCTTATTTTACCTGCGTAAAACAGAACCGGATGCCCCGCGACCATACAAGGCTTTTGGGTACCCTCTTATTCCCGCGCTTTATATTCTGCTCGCAGGCGCCATTTGTATTGATCTTCTTATTTTTAAACCGACTAACACTTTTCTGGGGCTATCGATCATGGCATTAGGAATCCCAGTGTATTACTTTTTTAATAAAAATAAAAATGCTCCGCTTTCTTGACAACTATTTTGGATTCAACAAACAACAACGCAATGGCTTATTTGTTCTGATCCTCATCAGCATTACACTGCTGATCATACGGATGGTATATCCGGTTTTTATGTCTCCCGATCCTATCGTTCTGCTTAATTTACCACTGGTAGAAAAAAAACTGGACAGTAATTATTATGTATCCCGCGGTGATTCAAAAAAAACATTTGAAGAAGTAGCAAAACCTCTTTTTGTTTTTGACCCCAATACAGTTTCTTTCGAACAACTATTAAAATTAGGAGTAAAAGAAAAAACAGCGCAGATATTTTTAAGGTTCCGGAGCCGGGGCTTTGTTTTTAAAGAGAAGGAAGACCTCAAAAAAGTATACGGCATCTCCGATCGGTTATTCGCGCAACTCGAACCTTATGTCCTGATCGAAGAATCTTCCCACATAGAAAAAAAGGCTTCAGAAACTCCCCGGGAGAAAAAAGAAATGCCTGCAACGATCTCCGAAAAACAGGTTAGAAAGGAAGTGCAGGTAAAAGTGGAGTTAAACACGGCTGACAGCAGCAGCCTGGTTGCACTTAATGGCATAGGTGCGGGCTATGCAAAACGGATTATAAAATACAGGAACCTGCTTGGAGGGTTTGTTAGTGTTGAACAATTAAAAGAAGTATACGGGTTTAGTGAGGAATTGTATGAAAAAGTGAAACCGGGTATTTATGTTGTAGCCGGAAATATTAAAAAAATCAATCTCAATAAAGATGATTTCAAGACCATAAATAAACATCCTTACCTGACCTACGAGATCACCAAAAACATTTTTGACTGGCGCAGGAAAACCACTATCAATTTAACCAATCTGAAGGATATTTTAAACGATCATTCCCTTTACCAGAAGCTCCTGCCGTATTTATCTTTCGACTGAGAAATAATTCGTCCTTTGTTTGATTTTTAGTATCTTTAAAAACTTAATTTACCGATTTGACATGAGTGATAAACAAAGAACGATAAAAAAAGCGGTTTCCCTTTCCGGGGTTGGTTTACATACCGGTAAACCCGTTACATTAACTTTTAATCCAGCAGAAGAAAATCACTGGTATAAATTCCAGCGTGTTGACCTGGAAGGTCATCCCGTGGTTGATGCCGATGCCGACCTGGTGGTAGATACTTCCCGTGGCACAACGCTTGAGAAGAACGGTGTACGGGTTCATACCACGGAACATGTGCTGGCTGCTTTAATGGGCCTGGGAATTGATAATTGTATGATCCAGGTTACCGGGCCTGAAATGCCGATCATGGACGGCAGTTCTTTAAAATTTACCGAAGCGCTTGAACAGGCGGGCATATTGGAACAACAGGCCGAGCGCGAATATTTTGAGCTGACTGAAAACCTTACGTTTGAAGATCCGGTAAAAAAAGTGGAAATGCTTGCTGTGCCCCAGGATGAATTTCGCGTAACCGTGATGGTAGATTACGGCAGCGAGGTTCTTGGCACACAACATGCTTCCATGTACAATCTCGGAGAATTTAAGAATGAAATTGCCCCCTGCCGCACTTTTGTATTTTTAAGGGAACTGGAGGCTTTATTAGCGCATAACCTGATAAAAGGAGGAGACCTGGATAATGCAATTGTGCTTGTAGACAGCGAAATTCCAAAAGATAAGCTGGATCATCTGCGCAAGGTCTTTAATAAACCCGATGTTGAGGTAAAGGGCCATGGTGTGCTGAATAACACAAAACTTCGTTTTTTCAACGAGCCGGCAAGGCACAAACTACTGGACATCGTGGGCGATCTTGCTTTGGTTGGCAAACCTATGAAGATCCACGTTCTTGCGGCCCGACCGGGACATGCGGGAAATGTTGATTTCGCCAAGAAATTAAAAGCGCTTGCCAAAAAACAGAAGCAGGAAAAAGATTATCCTAAAATTGATCTGAATGCTGCACCGGTTCTTAATATTACGGATATTATGAAGCTGTTGCCTCACCGTCAGCCAATGCTTTTGGTGGATAAGATCATGGAAATTTCCGAAAGCCATGTGATCGGTGTGAAAAATGTGACGCTCAACGAAGAATTCTTTAAGGGACACTTTCCCGATTTTCCTGTAATGCCGGGCGTAATGCTCATTGAAGCGATGGCTCAATGCGGTGGAGTTTTGGTTTTAAAAACCGTTCCTGATCCTGAAAATTATCTTACTTATTTTATAAAAATTGACGGTGTAAAATTCCGTCAGCAGGTTGTTCCGGGAGATACCGTTGTATTTAGCCTTAACCTTGTCACACCGATCCGCCGTGGTATTTGTCACATGCGTGGGGTTGCCTATGTTCAGAATAAACCGGTGATGGAAGCTGAAATGATGGCACAGATCGTAAAGGTGAAAAATCTTGAAGTTAAAAATCCTGAACCTCAACTAGCATAATTAAAATTATGATTTCACCACTTGCGAATGTAAGTCCCAAAGCGAAAATAGGCAAGAATGTTACTATTGAAGCTTTTGCGACGGTATACGAAAATGTGGAGATCGGTGACGATTGTTTCATTCACCCAAATGCGGTTATTTATCCCGACACAATTATAGGTAGTGGTTGTAAAATTTTCCCTGGAGCTGTGATCGGTATCGTCAGCCAGGATCTCAAGTATAAGGGCGAAAAGTCGAATACCGTGATAGGAAATAACACGACCATCCGCGAATATGCGACGATCCACAAAGGTACCGCGGACCGTATGACTACCAAGATCGGCGATAACTGCCTGATCATGTGTTACACACACTTAGGTCATGACTGCTCAATTGGCAACCATGTTATTATTGCCAACAACGGTAGTCTTGCCGGACATATTACGGTTGAGGATTACGTTATTATTGAAGGTGTGGTTGCAGCTCAACAATTTGTAAACATTGGCGCGCATTCATTTGTGGCCGGAGCGTCACTGGTTCGTAAAAGCATCCCTCCCTATATCCGTGTTGCCCGTGAACCATTGCAATTTATCGGCGTAAATACTATTGGCCTGGCACGCAGAGGATTTGACAAAGAACTCATCAAACAAATAGAAGATATTTACCGGATCATTTTTGTCCGCGGTCACAATGTTTCCAACGCTCTTGAAATTGTTGAGAACGAAATTCCTGATTCTGCCACCCGTAAAGAAATTGTAGATTTTATCCGCAACCAAACGGACGGCATTGTTAAGGGTATTTGATGAACCACAACGGCAGACAGAAGGAAGCCAGGACCAAAGTAAATGCTAACGATTACAGGCTATAGACTATTTTGACTCTCACAATTTCCTTAAATAATCTCGGAAAAAAATTCAACAAGGAATGGATCTTCAAAGGCCTGAACCATGAAATACTTCCCGGTCAGAAACTATTGATTTTAGGCGGGAACGGCTCGGGTAAATCTACCCTGTTACAGGTGATCAGCGGATTTGTTACACCTAATGAAGGAGAAGTAACGTATTCGGCCCGGGGCTCTACAAACATGGAAGAAAAAATCGAAGTCGAAAAAATAAAAAATTACATTTCGTTTGCGTCACCGTATTTACAGTTGATAGAAGATTTTACACTCACAGAAATGGTCGAGCATTCTAAAAGGTTCAAACCTTTTGTAAAGAATCTGCAGGTAAAAGACATCCTTGAGATCATTCAGTTACAGAGCTCCAAAGACAAACTCCTCAAACAATTTTCAAGCGGCATGAAACAACGCCTGAAGCTGGGATTGGCAATTCTTACGGATACACCTGTTTTACTCCTGGATGAACCTGTTTCCAACCTGGATAAAAATGCAATAAACTGGTACAAAGAGCTGATTTCCTCCTACACTCAGAACCGCAGCGTTCTTGTCTGCTCAAACGCGATCGCCGATGAACATTTTTTTTGTGAGACGGAGCTGAATGTGATGGATTTTAAACCTGCTGCAAGGTAAAAAGCCACAGATTGCACAGATGGTTAATTTACCATGCTGAAACAGACGCAGATCCATAGAAATCTATCGGATTCACGGATCACACAGATCAAAATTATTTCCTGATGCAGATTTTCTGAACTGCTATACCACAAAGTTGCGGTAGATTACAGATGATTCATTTCAGAAAAAAACTGCGTCATCTGTGTAATCTGTGGCTTAAAAAATTATGGTATAGTAATCTTCTTGCTCACCACTGTTGCCATGTTGAACCAGCCAATGGCTTTAGTTTTGGCCTCCGCGGGAGTAACAATATTTGTTTTTACATTTTCGGGTGTGGTTGCAAACAAGCCGCCATTATTTATCTGCGCGATGGCCTGTACAAAGAAATAATAGGTATCGCGTGAAATCGAATGGATCTCTGCCTTGCAGGTGTTACCACTGTAATATTGTTTAAATCCTAAAAAGGTTGCCGGCGGGGTAAAGTAAGTAGAATCAAGCTCGGCATCGGTCACTGCTCCTCCTGTTCCGTCAATACAAATATTAATATCTGCCGGACCAGAAAAGAGCGTATCGTTACGGTATGTTTTAACCCAATAATAATCTGTATTGTTATCTACTTTATCCTTTGCCCACAGGCCGCATAAATAATAAGGTTTTTGCGCAGGCCCAAAACCGCTGTCGCCATCCTGGTATTCAGCGCTGATACTATCGATCACAGCAGTACGTTTTTGCGTGCTCAGGGACGTATAGGTAACGCCGTCAAGAGTAACGTTCAGCTGGTACTGGTGTCCGATCCGGCAAAGCGTATCAAGTCCCGTTGGGTTGTATTCATAATTTCCGTTACCTGCATCGGCAAATACAAATTGTTTGTCCAGGGTAAGATCTTTTAGTATCACCGAAGCTCCAATCACCGGAGGCGCTTCCCTGTTACTGAAATAACTGTCGTTAGTAACGACCTTAATTGTTTGTTTGCCGGGTATATTATTTACAAAGGCGTCGATCACATAGAGCTTTGAGCCTTCGTCCAGCTTTATCTGAACCACATCTTCACATGATCCTAAAAAGAAAAGCGCCGAAGTAAGAGCTAAAAATTTAAATACGAGTTTCATTTTATTGACTTTCTAAATGATTAAAAGGTAAAATTATAAGTTATGGCAGGAACAAAAGTTCCAATGATCGAGTATCTCACCGCTTCCGTTTGCTGTGGTTCTCCTGTTTTGGTCCTGAAATAGATGCTGAAGGCGTTTCTCCTGTTGTATACATTATAAATACTTACAGTTATGTTCTGGTTGTATTTATTATCCCTGAATTTTCCGAAACCGAACGTCGCGCCCAGATCAAGCCTGTGGTAAGGAGTGATGCGATAATTGTTGCGGATGTTATCTGTATTGTATGGAATATTGAGGGACTGGATCTGGATTTTTGAATTCGGGAACGTGCCCGGCACGCCGGTGAGGTAAACAAAATTAGCTGAAATATTGATGTGTTTTGTCAGATCATAGTTTACACTTGTATTCAATACATGGGTTCTGTCGTAGCGGCTGTAAAACCAATTGTCGTTACTAATTCCCCGCACTTTACGCTCCGTTTTACTCAGCGTGTAACTTATCCAGCCCTGTAATTTTCCCCTCGATTTCTTTACATACAATTCCGCGCCGTAAGCTCTGCCTATACCTTGCAACAATTGATTTTCAACGGTTGGATTAATAAAGAGGTCGGCATTGTCAATATAATCCAGTTGATTCTGCATGTACTTATAGTATCCTTCAATCGAGGTTTCAAACATGTTGTCTTTAAAATTCCGGAAGTAACCCAGGCTTACCTGGTCGGCCACAAGCGGTTTCAGGTTGTTGGATGCGATGGTGTAAACATCTAGCGGTGTGCTCGCCGCTGTATTGCTTATTAACTGTATGTACTGCGCCATGCGGTTGTAGCTTGCTTTTACAGAACTCGATTTATCCAATACATAATTCATTGACAAACGCGGCTCCGGGTTTACATATTGTTTAATAAGCTCTCCAGGACTGTAGGTGCGCGTTTCAGCAAGCGGCAAAGAAGTGTTTGGAACTGTATCCCTGAAATAATAAGCTTTGCCCTTTCCAATATAGGTGTACATGCTCACACGCAGACCATACTCCACTGTAAATTTCTGTGTTACTTTTTGCTCGTTGCCCACATAGGCCGAATATTCTACGCCGTAACGCTTATCAGATAAGAACTTAACGGTTCCATTTGCAAAAGTTCCGGTAGCGTCAAAGGGTAAAAAATCATAAGCCAGGCCCTGCGCGCCGAAACGAATGGTGTTGCGTGCATTTAGATAATAGATAAAATCCGTTTTCCCGCTGTAGTTAATGATATTGCTTTTCCATTTAAAGCCCTGGCCGTTATTGGCTGTAAAACCCAGCTTATAACTGTAATTGCTATAGAACGCAGTCGCATTCATAAACAACTTTTTATTAAAGATGTGATTCCAGCGGGCTGTTGCAGTGGTATTTCCCCAGTCAAATCCAAACACCGAAGCTCCGAACACGTCTCTTCCCAGGTAACCGCTCGCAAAAATGGTGTTCCTGTCGTTGATCCTGTAGTTGATCTTTGCCGTAAGGTCATAAAAATAAAAGTCTGCTTTTTTAAGAGGGCTTGTTTTTTTAAGAAAAGGTTTCACCAGCGCATCGATATAACTGCGGCGCGCCGCAATAATAAAGCTCATTTTATCTTTTATGATCGGCGCTTCAATGCTTAAACGGCTGAAGATGGTCCCGATCCCGCCATTTACCGCCATTTTTTTGCTGTTCCCTTCTTTCATGCGCACATCCAGGATAGAAGAAACCCTGCCGCCATAATGTGAAGGAATGCCGCCCTTGATCAACTTTACGTCTTTTACAGCATCCGGATTAAACACCGAGAAAAAACCGAACAAGTGAGAAGAGTTATAAACCGGTGCTTCATCCAGCAAGATCAAATTCTGGTCAATATTCCCGCCACGCACGTTAAATCCGCTTGCACCCTCGCCAACAGTAGTAACCCCGGGCAACAATTGTATGGCCCGGATCACGTCTACTTCTCCCAGCAATGCCGGTATTTTATTAATTTGTTTAATGTCCAGTTTAGCCACGCTCATCTCCACGCTTTTTACATTCTTGTCCGCGGCTTCCGCGGTGATCTCCACCTCATCCAGCTCCTTGCCTTCTTCTTCCAGCTCAAAATTTTTGGTGATGCTTTTATCAAGGTTCACAGAAAAAGTATAGGTCCTGTATCCAATAATGGAAACCGCTATCACGTGCTCCCCCTTAGGCAGGGTTAATGAAAAGAATCCATATTCGTTGGCCGAAGCTCCCACATTGGCCCCCGATTTTGAAATGGTCGCCCCGATCAGCGATTCACCGTTCCTGGCATCTTTAATATAACCACTGATAGTCGCTTTGTCCTGGCTGAAAACACTGAAAGCGAAAAGAAAAAATAATAAACTGAGTTTGAACTTCATATATATTTGGTTGTTGAGTAATGTATCGTCTTAAAATCGGGGGCAAAACTATGGAAACTTAAATTTTCCCACAAGTTTCCAAAGCATAAATTTGCCTTTTGTGTAAAAATAGGCGGTGAAATTCTCCTGAAAGGGTTTAGATGGCAAAACAGGGTCGGTGAATTGTATGCTAAGATGTTGAGAAACCATAAAAGTTTAAAAGGCGGTTTTGTGTATTATTCATCGTATAGACAACCTTAAATGAAATTACCCCTAGTGGAATGAAAAGTATTTTTTTGAATGATTTGAAAACATGTTTTAATCATCGGGATTTCATTTTTTGGGCGCGTTCCGAAAGCGCAAAACCACGTTTCGTTCCTCGCTTGTTTTGCTGCTTCGGAACCGGGCTGTCGCTACTCGCTCTCCCGATCAGGCGCCTGTGGAGTTTCCACAAGTGCAGCCTGACCGGGAGGAGCTCAAACAGGCCGCTCCATCCCTCGCGCTGACTCACTGCTCGCTGCCAACTGAATCCTGCCAACCGCTTACTTGATCAACTTCTTATAAACTCTTGCTCTTTTTTAGTAAGTTTGCGGCATATTTTGATACGCAAGTAATGAAACCTTCCATACCAAGAGGAACCCGTGATTTTGGCCCTGCAGAGATGCAGAAAAGACAGTATATTTTAAACATTCTGCGTAAAAACTTTGAATTGTTTGGATACGAGCCTATTGAAACTCCTTCGATGGAAAATATCACGACTCTTACCGGTAAATATGGAGAAGAAGGTGATCAATTGATCTTTAAAATTTTAAATTCCAGGATCCATGAAAGTAAGAACAAAGATCTGCTCAAAAAAGAATTTGAGCTTTCCCTTGAATCTTCCAGGAATTCTGAAGAACTTACGGAGAAAGCCCTGCGTTATGATCTCACTGTACCTTTCGCGCGTTTTGTTGTAATGAACCAGCACAAACTCGCTTTTCCCTTTAAACGTTACCAGATCCAACCCGTGTGGCGCGCAGACCGTCCTCAGAAAGGCCGTTACCGGGAGTTCTATCAATGTGATGCGGATGTGATCGGCTCTGATTCCTTGTTAAATGAACTGGACCTGATCGCCATGATCGATAAATCGTTTCATGAGCTGGCCGTGCCCGTTATTTTAACAAGGAA
>Ga0208492_1000303_pt1 | contig 44627 bp, 28 predicted proteins | sample Subbioar_CSW14AB_FD_184820 | JGI IMG/M metagenome (GOLD analysis project Ga0208492, IMG submission 184820) | Serpentinite rock and fluid subsurface biosphere microbial communities from McLaughlin Reserve, California, USA - CR12Mar_CSW14AB (SPAdes) | ecosystem: Environmental > Terrestrial > Deep... | reverse complement strand
CGTCGCGTGGGAGCAGGCGCTCTGGTTCAAGCCGAGCTCGTTCTTCACGGCGGCGCCCGCCGTGCACGCGCTGTATCTGCCGTATTGGAGCTTCGATTGGGACGTCACACCGAGTACGTCCTCGCCCAGAAAGGCGGCGGCGCACCGGCCCAGAAGCGCACGCAACTCCGAGTTCCTCCTCGGCGTGCGGGCCGAGACGCACGGCGAGCGCGAGGGCCATCGGGCGCTCGGACGCGCACGAGTTCCACGCACGGATGGGGCTCGTCGATCCGATCGCGCGCCTCTCGGCGGCCGGCGCGAGTTGCCCTGCGCCCGTCGCCTTCAACTGCGGCGCGTCGCGTGAACGGCGGCCTGCACGCGGCCGCTGAAGCCTGCGCGCCAGGCTGTGGCGGTCATTCCTGTCCGATGGCGGCGTGCGTGTTGTGCACATCAGCGAATGTTTCCGTGCGGACGTGCATGGATGCGCCAACAGACGATGTAAGTACGAGTGCCGGGGGTACCGCCCAAGGTGATCGGTGCAGATGCCGCCGTACGGCGCTCACTCACCACGACCTGGGGACGACACACCATGACGAAGAATCGGACGCGTCGCGTCATCGCCGTGCTGCTTGCCGTCTGGGCACTGGCTGACGGCCAAGCTTGCGCAGGACCCACGGGCGATGAGCTGTACCCACGCTTCGATGGCGGCAAAACGCCCGCCGACGCCCACGGGTCGGCGCCGACTGACGCAACGCCGGCGGATGACGCGACGACGCCTGACGCCGCGACGACGACCGACGCGACGCTGACACCCGACGCGGCGACGACACCCGACACGGCGAAGACACCCGACGCGACGACGGCGGCCGATTCCGGCGGCGGCGCCGATACTGCGACGACGGCCGATTCCGGCGGCGGCGCCGATACTGCGACGGGCACCCCGGACACGGGGCCCATCATCGGTCCGCCGTATCCGGTGCGTGATGCCTATGCCATCAAGGCCATTACGCCCGACAGCGCGGATCCCGCGACGCTCGCCGGGCACAAGGTCGGCAAGATCAAGCTGGATCTCCCCTGGTATGGCTGGGAGCCGAGCCGCAAGTCGGCTCCCTGCAGCGGCGGCGAGCAGGAGTACGACGGATACTGCTACCGCATCGACGCGGCCACCGACAGCGCCATCAAGAAGTGGACGAGCTTGGGCGTCGTCGTTTCGGCTGCCATTTGGGGCGTGCCCACCTGGGCTCGCGTCGACAACTGCTCGCCCTACACGGCGGATCCGTGGTTCCAGAACTTCTGCGCGCCCAAGAAGGCGGACGACTTCGCGCGCTTCGCTGGCATGCTCGCCCGGCGGTACAACGGGGGCAGCAACGGACGAATCGCCGACTTCATCATTCACAACGAGGTCAACCACAACATTTGGTACGACGTCGGCTGTGGCCTCAACTCGGCGACCGGCGTCGTCACCGCGTGCAACAAGGTTGCGTGGATTGAGAGCTACGCGGCGAGCTTCAACGCAGCTTATGACCGCATCAAGGCGCAGCAGTCCGAAGCGAAGGTGCTGATTCCCTTCGACCAGAACTTCGACAGCAGCTTGACCAACCTGAAAGCGGACTGGCCGCTCATGGGGGCCGAGGAGTTCCTCGACGGATTCGCTCCCCTCGCTGGCAGTCGCCAATGGATTGTGGCGTTTCACCCCTACCCGAAGGGCTGGTCTCTGCCCTACTTCGATGCCAAGGACCTGCCCCTGGTGACCTTTGGCAACGTCGGCGTGATCGTCGGTCACCTGATGGCGAAATTCCCGTCGAAGCCCCACGCGTGGGAAGTTCAGCTCACCGAGCAGGGCATCAACTCGGCCGCCGGTTCGAGCGAGGCGCTCCAGGATACCGGCCTGTGCAACGCGCACCGCAATGTGCTCGGGACGCCGAACATCACGAGCTTCATTCTCTATCGGTACAAGGACTTCGGCGCTCTGGAGGGCGGGGCCGCCATGGGCCTGGTCCGCCCAGACAACACCTTCAAGCCATCGTGGTACCGCTGGGCCCAGATGAACAAGGCGTCCTCGTACGACTGCGGCTTCGAGGATCTGCCCTACACCATCCTTCGACGCGGCTACCGCGCCGGCTCCGGCCACTGGGCGTCTTCGCGGTTGCTTCCCTCGGGTTTCACCCAAGAGGGCAGCTCCTGGAAGCTTCACCGCGAACGCCAGCCCGGCACTGTGATGGTCTTCGAGTGCGCCAAGGGCTCGCACAACTACCTCACCCTGGACCAGTCCTGCGGCGGCGACCAACCCATGGGACCCGTGGGCTGGATCTGGACCTCGAAGGCGACGGGAACTGTCGCACTCTACGCCTGTGTCTCGGCTGGTGGCGGGGACCACATGGTCTCGACCGACCCGGGCTGCGAGGCCTACGACACGCAGGGGTTGCTCGGATACGTTCTGCCGGGCAAATAGTGCACTCCTCACGCAGCCGCGTCACTCCGAGAACCGGTGGGTCGACGGAGCCTACAACCACGTCGGAAGATGAGCGTCCGCCTGGTATCGTTCCTGGCCGACGTGCTGTGAGCACGCCACCCAGTGACCTCGAACCAAGGACCGGTTGAACCTCGATGACGCGACTCGCCTCTCGCGCCCTCTCGCTCACGCTCGTCTGTCTCTCGCTCGCCGCCTGCAAGGAGCCCCCCCAAGCCGGCCCCACGCCGGCCAGCTCCGCCCCCGAGAAGGCCGCCGCGACGGCGACCGCGAATCACGCGCCGTCGCCGTCGGTAGCGACGTCGGCGGGTGCCCCTCCCCCGAGCTCCGACCCGACCGCCGGCAAGGCCGTCGCGCAGAAGCATGGCGGCGACTACTGGGCGGTCTACACGGCGAAGGGGGCGAAGCAGGACGAGCCCGCAGTGAAAGCATCGATCGACGCCCTCACCAAGCGGGGGCTCGAGTTCGGCCAGACGTTCGGCTTCGGCTCGGTCGAGTGCGACGTAGGCGCCGCGGCGGCGCTCAAGGCGGGCAAAGAAGCCAACGTCCTGGGCGTCTACTTCGCCAACGAGGCCGACGCGAAGGCGTTCGCGGCGACGCTCGCCCCCGGGGCGCTGGGGATCGTGAAGATCAAAGCCATGTGCCGCGACTGAAGATCTGCCGAAGAATCTTCGACGGCTCTCGAGCCCGAGGGAGGCGCTCACGAGCTCGGCGGGTGGGCTCGGCGAAGCGTCCCGCCGCGAGCCTCGCGCGGACGCACAACGGGAGACCGGGGATCGGCATCGGTCACGTCGGGCCCGGGGGCCACGAATTGCCGCACAAGACGACCACGGTCGGCGTACCGCCTGAGCTCGAGAGCGTGTTCGGTGAAGCCGAGCGCGTCGTCTCGACGTTCTTCCGCGAGCTGCGGCGGATGCCCGAGCGTGGGACGATCGAAATCGCCGGCGAGCGCTACATCCTCGTGCGAGCCGCCGCGCTCTCGGTCGAGCTCTTCGGCCTCGTGCAGGAGCTGTACGGTCCCGGCCACGAAGCGGAGGCCGACGAATTCGCCCGCAACCTGCTGTTCGACCTCGCGCATGCGATCGGACGCTCGGACGCGCACGACTTCCACGCGCGAATGGGGCTCGTCGATCCGATCGCGCGCCTCTCGGCGGGGCCCGTGCACTTCGCGCACTCTGGCTGGGCGTTCGTCGACATCTCGCCGGACTCCCATGTCGAGGCGGGCGACGGATTCTGCCTCGTGTACGAGCACCCGTACTCCTTCGAGGCCGACGCGTGGTTGCGCGCAGGACGCACGCGCGATCGCCCCGCCTGCGTGATGAACGCCGGCTACTCGTCCGGTTGGTGCCAGGAGAGCTTCGGCCTCGAGCTCGTCGCGTTCGAGCTCACCTGTCGGGTCCGGGGTGACGCAGCGTGTCGCTTCCTGATGGCACCGCCTACGCGGATCGAAGAGCAGGTCGCGCGATACCTCGCCGAGCGCCCAACGCTCCCGAACGTCGGGCAACTCTCGATGCCCGACTTCTTCTCGCGCAAACGCGCCGAGGGCGAGATCAAACGCCTCTACGAGGAGCTCGCACAGCGCGATCGGCTCAAGTCCCGCCTCTTCGCCAACGTGAGCCACGAGCTACGCACGCCGCTGACGCTCATCCTCGGTGGCGCCGAGCGGCTCGCGGGCGATTCCTCGCTCACCCTCAAGGCCAGGTCGAACGTCGAGCTCGTGACCCGGAACGCACAGCTCCTCCTCAAACACGTCAACGACTTGCTCGAGGTCGCGCGGCTCGAGGCCGCGAAAGTCGAGCTCCGGTTCGCCGAGGTCGACCTCTCCCAGCTGGTGCGAGTGGTGGCGTCGAACTTCGAGGTCGTCGCCGCCGAGCGAAGGGTCTCGTTCGTCGTCCAGTCGCCGGAGCGCGTGCCTTGCGAGGTCGATCCCGACGCAGTCCAACGGGTGGTCGCCAACCTCCTGTCCAACGCGTTCAAGATCACGCCCGAGGGCGGGACGATCCGCTGCGCCCTTCAGGGGTACGCAGAGGCAGACGGTAGGCCCTGGCTACGGCTCCTGGTGGCCGACAGCGGTCCAGGTGTGCCCGAGGAGCAGAGGACGCGCATCTTCGAGCGCTTCGTCACTCTCGAGTCCGGCGACTCCGAGGGCCCCCGCGGCGGGACCGGTCTCGGCCTCTCGATCGTGAAGGAGCTGGCGGAGCTGCACGACGGCCGCGTGCGGGTGGAGGACGCGGGGGAGGGCGGCGCGCAGTTCGTCGTCGAGCTCCCGCTTCGGCCGTCTCGGGCACGTCCGGCGCCCCTTCCGATGACGGTGCCGAGCAACGAGTACGCCCGCGCATCAGCGCAGTCGCTCCGGGTCCCCTCGACGCCACCGTCGACCCCGACGGCCGTCGTCGGCTCTCCTGCGGATCCGCTCGTTCTCGTCGTCGAGGACAACCACGCGATGAACCGGTTCCTCGTCGATAGCTTGAGCGAAGACCACCGCGTGGTCTCGGCGTTCGACGGGGTGGAGGGGCTCGAGAAGGCGCTCGAGCACCAACCGGACATCATCGTGACCGACCTGATGATGCCGCGAATGACCGGCGAGGAGCTCGTTCGTGCGGCGCGTGAGAGGCGAGAGCTGGACGGCGTTCCCATCCTGGTCCTCACCGCGCGCCCGGACGCGGACCTGCGCGTCGACCTGCTGCGTGGCGGAGCACAGGACTTCCTGATGAAGCCGTTCGCGACCGCCGAATTGCGCGCGCGCCTCGCCAACCTCGTCTCGATCAAGCGCGCTCGAGAGACGCTGCAGGCGCAACTGGCCAGCGACGCGACGGATCTCGTCGACCTCGCGGCGCAGGCGGCTCGACGCGATCGTGACCTGACCTCCGCGCTCGCCGCGCTCGATGTCGCGCGAGAGCAGGCCGAGCGCGCGAGCGTCCTCAAGTCGAACCTGCTCTCGATGGTGTCGCACGAGTTCCTCACGCCGCTCGCCACGCAACGACTGTCTCTCGATCTCATCGCGCGCGATCGGTCTTCGACGCTCTCCCCCAACCAGGCGAAGAGCATCGATCGCATCCGCAAGGCCTCGGCGAGCCTGCATCGGCTCGTGAGCTCGTTGCTCGAGCATGCCCGCGTCGAGGGAGGTCGACTCCGCCTGGAGATCGGCCCCCTCGACGTCGCGGCGCTCGCGACGGAAGTCGTCGACGAGCTCCGGCCCGCCGCCGAGGCGCGGAAGCTGGCTTTGCGGCTCCTCGCTCCGCCCGATCTCCCCATCGCCACCACCGACCCGCGTCTGGTTCGACTCGTGCTCGTGAATCTGATCGGCAACGCGATCAAGTTCACGGAACGTGGCTCGGTAGAGGTCGTGCTGTCCCATGCGGCAGAACAGCACTCGATCTGCGTGCGGGACACGGGCCGTGGCATCCCGCAGGCCAAACACTCGGCAATCTTCGACCCGTTCCTCCAACTCGATCCCGCGGCCCGCAAGAACGCGACCGGCGTGGGGCTCGGGCTCGCGCTGGTGAAGGAGCTCGTCGACGCGCTGCGCGGAAGAATCGAGCTCGAGTCGGAGGAAGGGGTCGGGAGCGCGTTCACGATCTGGCTGCCTGCATTGACGGCACCGCCGAGCGAAACCCCTCCGGGCGACTAGGAGGGCGTTGGGCTAAGGCCCAACGGCCGACTCCCGCTCCCGCTCCCGCTCCCGCTCCCGATTCATCGTAGGACGTAATGGCGGACCGGACGTCAGTAGCTCCTGCGGTGGGGTCTGCGGGCCGCCCGCGGCCAAAGCGCCGCGGTCAGCCCACAGACCGGGCCTTGTGAAGCTTCCGGAGGTTGTGCCCGACGCACATCAGCGCCCACTCGCCGCGCGTTCTAGCGGCACAAGTCCAAGGTCTCCAGATCAGGGACCTATCGCGAGAAACTGCTGTGCGTTATGGGGTTCGCAGGTCGCGAGCGTCAGCAGCGACCCCATCGCGCTGCTCTGCAAACATTTGTCGACCAGCGTCGGGTCCTGCGACTTGACCCACCCGTTGGCGAACAGGATCCAACTCTGCGCTGCGGAGCCATTGCAGCGAGCGAGGGTGACCCAGGAACCGACGTGGGAGATGCACAGGTCGGGGTTCTCCTCGCTGCGGATTGTGCCTAGCGGCCAAGTCACCATCCTCCAGTGCTGGTTCGCACCACCGTCACATTCACTGGAACGGATCCCGTGACCGGCCACGGTGGTCCCCGCGGGCTCGATGCACGCGCCCTCGTGGTTGGTCATCACGCCGGGCTCGGTGCAAACGATGGTCGACATGCGGAGCACGTCCCCTCCGATGTCGGCCAGCGCGTGGGTCTCGACCCCTGCGGTGGTGACCCATCCGCGCACCGAAACGTCGACGGTGAGCGCGGTGATGTTGGCCTCCTTCAGGAAGTTGCACTTGACCTGCTGTACTCCCAACGCACCGCTGCCGGCGCCGAGGAACGTCTCGTCCCTGAGCGTCTTGTCCTGCTGGCAGAGGACCGTCGAGCCGGAACGCACGGTGATGCGCAGACCGATGCCGGCTCGCGCGTAAGTGAATGGCGGCAGGCTGTAGGCCTGGACCGCATAGGCGTGGACGTCGACGTCGCCCGTGATGGTCACCTCGGCCTCTGAAGCCTCGACCTCAATCGAGCCACGCACTCCGCTCTCGCCGGAGTGGTCGTAGAATCCGCCGGCGAGCTCGTTCACCGACACGATGCCACTCTCACGACTGTCGGCGCGTGGCCACCCTGCGTCCCACGGTGACCGAATCGAGACAGGAAAGTCCGGGCATGACGTGTACGGGTTTGCGCTCACATTGCCACGCAACGTCATCGGCGAGGACACGTCGGAGGGGAGCGGCTTCTTCCACAGCGCACTGTCGATCTTGTCGACATGCGGCGCGATGAACGCGCCATAGGCCCTCTTCCACTCGTTCGCATTCTCCGTGCGCGCAGCGCCGTCGGGCATGCTCGTGATCGCCCTCGCCTCCGCTTCGACCTTCTCGGGGTCGTACCCGGCGGCGGTGAGCGCCGTTGCGAACGCCGCGTGGTCCGCCTGCATCTGTGCGAGCGGGGTGTGGGCGCTCGAGGTCACGCCGGGGGCATCGCCCGTGCCGGACGGTGGCCCCGAATCAACCGGGGCGGTGCAGGCGACCGCAATGCTCACGACAACGAACGAGAGCCCCTCAATGCGCATGACGTGGTCCTTCCTCGCGTGGAAGCCGGAGCTTTAGCCACCGCTTCGGCGAGACACCGCCAGATCTGACGAGCACTTGTGCATGATCAACGCGCTGACGCATCTCGCAGTGAGGCGTGAATAATCCTCCGAATGCCTCGCCGTACGCCGGCGTACCGGCCCCTCGACGGATCAGAGGCGTAGGCCCATCATCACGCCGGGCAGGATCCACCCAGCGGCGCCATTCGACCAGGTGGTCGCAGGATCGGTGGAGTGTCGCGTGTCGTAGACGGCGACGCCGTTCCACGGCCCCTGCGGGCGCGTCTCGGGATCGCTGGAAACGAGCATGCGGACGCTCGGCCCGAAGACGAGGGCCGCCTGCTCGCTGAGCGGCACCGAGAACACGGCTCGGAGCTCGGGTTGGAGGGTGAAGAACTCGAACGTCTGCTCTGCGGTCGAGCGCAAGCGCCAGAACGAGGTGAAGAGCGCGTCGATGTCGAGGCTGTAGCTCCCACGATCGATCGCGCGCACACCGAGTCCGTACACGAGGCTGGGGAGCGCGCGCCCACTCACGTATCCAGGTTGGACGCCGACGCCGAAGACGTTGTGCACGCGGTGACCGCCGTGCAGGAGCTCGAGCGAGAAGTAGCCGGATTCGGTGCCGAAGAGCGACACGTGGGTTCGACCGTGGCGAACGAAGCTGACCACACCAATGGGTGCGTCCGATTCGTCGGCGATGTTGACGACGCCGAGCTGCGCGCCGTGCACCGCGCCGTTCGCGACGTTGAGCACGCCGAGCTGCACGCCCTTCATGTCGCCGACGACGTTGAGCGGCGCGAGCTGCACGCCGCGCACGAATCGCGCGAGATTGAAGGTGCCGATCTGTGCGCCGTCGAGGTCGCGGGCGAAGTTGACGCTGGCGATCTGTGCGCCCTTTCCGTCGCGAGCGAGGTTGAAGCCGCCGGTGATCTGCGCGCCGAGGAGATCGGCGCCGAGGTTCACCCCGCCCGAGAGCTGCACGCCGTGCACCGGGCCGCGCACGACGTTGGCCCCGCCGGCGATCTGCAAGCCGCACATGAAGCCGGTCTCGAGGTTGAAGCCTCCCGAAAGCTCGAAGCCCGCGAGACCATGCGTCACTCCGCCGACGAGATTGAACGATGCGATACGCACGGCACGCCGTCCGTCGACCGGGGACGAGCTGCCGACGCCAGGGAGCACGTCGGCGCCGATCACGGCGTGCGACATCCCGCACGGTGTCGCGAGCGGAGCCGGCTTCGGTGGAACGGGCGGCGGTTCGACCTTCGGCGGCGCTGATGCAATCGGTGGGCTCGGTGACGCGGAGGTCGCAGCCGAGGCAGATCCCGAGACGGAGACGCTCACACCCACGTGCAGCTCGGCGAGAATGTCGGCCGCTTCGTCGCGCGCGAGATTCCCGACGAGGAGCGCGATCACCTCGGCGAAGGTCTCCGACGACTTCGGCAGCGCGACCTCGCGGCGGACCGAGCGCCCATCGGCCGTGGAGAACTCGACGATCGCGGTCTTTCCCACGATGTGCACGACGATGGTGCCGCGACCGGCCGCACCGGGCGCTTCGATCGCGACGTCGACCGAGAGCTCGGTGGCGATCGCGCTGCGAATCTGCTCCTGGGTGACGCCGTCGGGGAGAGGGCCGTCGATTCGGAGCACGAGCTTCGCGCTGCTCGACTCCGCCCGGACCTCCGCGGTCACGAGCACGGTCAGAGGTACGCCGCCGGCGAGGAGGGCGCACAAGAAAGTCGAAAGCCGCAAGTTCATGCCACTCAGTGCCCGCTCGTTCGCCGACTGTTCAAACGATTCGTCGGCTCGCCCCCGCCCCGCGTTTCCGCGGCGTTCCTCGCTCTCAGCCCTTGAGCACGCCGATCGGCACGAGGCGCGCGACTCTTCGTGCGACGCCTGCGCGCACGACGACGTCGACCACGCGCTCGACGTCCTTGTAGGCGACGGGCGCCTCCTCGGCGAGCTCGGCGTTCGACGGGCAGCGCACCACGATGCCGCGCGCCTCGAGCTGTCTGCGAAGCTCGGCGCCGACGACCGCTCGCTTCGCGGCGCCGCGACTCATCGCGCGCCCCGCGCCGTGGCAGGTGCTCGCGAGTGAGACCCCCTGCGCCGCGTCGGTTCCGGCGAGGACGAACGACGCGGTGCCCATGCTGCCGGGGATGAAGATCGGCTGGCCGACCTCGCGGTATTGGGGCGGGAGCTCCGCGCTCGACGGACCGAACGCGCGCGTCGCGCCCTTTCGGTGCACGCAGACGCGGCGGCCCTCGATCGTCTCGAGCTTCGCGATGTTGTGCGCGACGTCGTATACGACGCGGATGCGATCGGGGTGCAAACCGACCTTTCGCCCGAAGACCTCGCGAACTCGATGAGTGAGCACCTGCCTGTTGCTCCACGCGAAGTTCGCCGCCGCGCACATCGCGCCGAAGTACGCGCGGCCCTCCGGCGACGAGAGCGGCACGCACGCGAGCTGTCGATCGGGCACGGAGATGCCGTAGCGCGGCATCGCCTCGTCCATCACGCGGACGTGATCGCTGCAGACCTGGTGACCGAGTCCGCGCGAACCGGTGTGGATCAGGACCGTGATCTGGCCGCGCGAGAGCCCAAACGCACGCGCCGCGGTCTCGTCGAAGATCTCCTCGACGACCTGCACCTCGAGGAAGTGATTGCCGCCGCCGAGCGTCCCGAGCTGATCGTGGCCACGCTCGCGCGCGCGATGCGAGACCGCGGCTCCGTCGGCCTCGGGGAGCGAGCCGTTCGACTCGATGAACGAGAGGTCCTCGGGCCTGCCGAGACCTCGTGACTCGATGATGTAGCGGCAGCCCTCGCGGAGCACGCGCTCCATCTCGCTGCCGTCGAGGACGACGCGCCCGCCGCGTCCGTAACCGGTGGGCACGCTGCGACTCAGCTCGTGAACAATCGGTTCGATCGTCTCGATCTCGGCGCGTTCGAGCCCCGTCGCGAGCAAGCGCACGCCGCAGTTGATGTCGAAACCGATCCCGCCGGGCGAGATCGCGCCGTCGGGAGCGAGCGTCGCGGCGACGCCGCCGACGGGAAAGCCGTAACCCTCGTGCATGTCCGGCATGCCGATCGCGGTGCCCACGAGCCCGGGCAGGCTCGTGACGTTCATCAGCTGTACGAGGCTGTGATCGTTCTTGATCTGCTCGATCAGCACCTCGTCGGCGAGCACACGCACGCGTGTCGCCCCAGTGGTTTGATAGACGACGTCGGATAGTCGTTCGAGCTCCATGCTCCCCCTCACACGTCGAGGATGATCGACGCACAGATCTCGCCATCACAGTCGTCGATGCGCAGATCGTGATACGTCGCGGCCTTCACGGCGGTGCGCAGGTCCGTCGCGTCGATCCCGCGAATCTGCGCGTGCAGCTCGTGGTCGCTGATCTGACTCACGTGGACCGCGGTGTAGACCTTCTTCCGCGTCTCGGACCGATAGACAAGCTCGTTCATCCACTCGACGAGGAGCCCGCCGCGATCGCGCGCGCGTACGACGACCTCTTCCCCCGGCGCATCCGGGCTCGGTACGGTCGGATCGTCGGACATCAACGCGGCGAGCGCGCGGCCGGCCTCGGCGAAGAGCTCCGAGAGAGATTCGGCACGGACGCGCAGACGTACCTCGCCGACGTGCTCCTCGAAGCTGTGATCAGCCACGCCACGTCAATGGAGCAGAAGGCATGCCGGCGCGGCGACGGGCTCCCACGAGGCGGCGCCTGAGCGCAACGCTCGCAACGCCTGACCATCGAACCCGCGAAAGGGAAACGATGGCCGAGGAGTCACCGCATCCGAAGGGAGCGCTCGCGCTCATTCTCGTCTACCTGGTCGCGCTCGCGTTCTTCTGGACCGAGACGTACCTGCGGCTGTGGATCCCGCGGGGGCGATGATGAGCGACGAGAAGGCCGTCACCGAGCCGAAGGAAGACTACGCGTGGTACGTCTACGAGCTCGCGTGGATTCTCCCGAGCGTCGCGCTCCCTGTGGGGATGCTCGCGGCGCTGCTCGTGACGTCGTTCGGCTCGGGAATCCACCTCCCCGGCGACAGCGGACGGGTGGAGATGAGCAAGATCTCGTCGACGGCACCGTTCGACAAGCCCGGCCTCGTCCAGCTCTCACCAGGGCACTACGAGGCGCGCTACATCGGTCAGATCTGGGCGTTCACTCCCGCTGAGATCCACGTGCCGGTGGGCTCGACCGTCACGTTCGTCGCCACCAGCCGCGATGTGGTCCACGGGTTCTACATCCACGGCGCGAACGTCAACATGATGTTGGTCCCGGGGCAGGTCTCGCGCCTGACGACACACTTCGACAAGGCCGGCGAGTACCAGGTCCTGTGCCACGAGTACTGCGGGATCGCGCACCACACGATGTATGGCCGCGTGATCGTCGATCCGTGATCCCACCGGGGGAGGGAACATCGATGCAGGCAGCAGACAGTACCGACCGCGCTGCGGAGAATCGGATGACCGCGATCCACCTCGCGATCGCCTTCGTCGCTTTGTTCATCGGCGTATCGACCGGCGTTCTCCAGGCGCTCGAGCACGGGGGCGTCGACCTCTACCCGAAGGTCAAGCCGCTCGTGCACTCCTACTACCAGGGGTTGACCCTGCACGGCGTGCTCAACGTGCTGGTCTTCACCACGTTCTTCATCTGCGGGCTCTTCCAGTTCATTGCGCCACGAGCGCTCGGTGAGCCCCTCGCGAGCCGCCGTCTCGGCTGGGCGACGGTCGCGGTGATGGCCGTCGGGCTCGTGCTCGCCGCCATTCCCATCCTGACCGATGCGGCGAGCGTGTTGTTCACGTTCTACCCGCCAATGAAGGCCCACTGGGCGTTCTATGTCGGGCTGACCCTGGTCGTGATCGGGACCTGGATGGTCTTCGCGAACCTCGTGCTCACCCACCGGAGCTGGCGAACGAAGAACCCCGACCGGGGCACCCCGCTCCCCGCGTTCATGTGTCTGGTCACGCTGGCGATGTGGACCATCGCCTCGCTCGGCATCGCCACCGAGATGCTCGTCGTGGTCATTCCGTGGGCGCTCGGGCTTCGGGCGGGTGTCGATCCGCTGCTCGCGCGCACGCTGTTCTGGCTGACCGGTCACCCCATCGTCTACTTCTGGGTGCTCGCCGCGTACGTCTCCTGGTACACGCTGATTCCGCGGCAGGTCGGCGGCCGACTGTTCAGCGAGCCGATGGCGCGCGGTGCGTTCATCCTCTTCCTGGTGCTCTCGGCGCCCATCGGGTTTCATCACCAGTACACCGACCCGGGCATCGCGCGCGGCTGGAAGTTCGTTCACGGGTTCCTCACGTTCGCGGTCTTCTTCCCGAGCCTGCTCACCTTCTTCAACGTCGTCGCGTCGATCGAGAGCGGGGCACGCGCGCGCGGCGGCAAGGGACTGTTCGCCTGGTTGTTGAAGGTTCCGTGGGGAGACCCCTCGGTCGTCGCGCAGATCCTCGCGATGGGCACCTTCGCGTTCGGCGGGATCGGCGGCTTGATCAACGCATCGCTGAGCATGAACCTCCTCGTGCACAACACGACGTGGGTTCCGGGGCACCTGCACCTGACGGTGGGCACCGCGGTCACGTTGACGTTCATGGGGATCTCGTACTGGCTCGTCCCACACCTGCGCGGCCGAGCGCTGTGGAGCAGGAAGCTCGCGGTCGGCCAGGCGTGGCTGTGGATCGTGGGGATGTTCGTCTTCTCGCACTCCATGCACCGACTCGGTCTGCTCGGCGTGCCGCGGCGGACGGCCATCGGCATGGCGCCCTACCTCAAGCCGGAGTGGGGGCTCGATCTGAAGCTGGTGGCCATCGGTGGAACGGTCCTGTTCGTGAGTGCGCTGTCGTTCTTCTTCAACATGCTCATGACGGTCGTCGCGTCCCGCGAGCCGGCGCCGGCTCCGGTGGATCTCGCGGTCTACGCCGAGGGCTCCTCGGGCCAGAGTGGGCGGCTCTTCGATCGGTGGGGAATCTGGGTCGCTGCTTCGTTGATCCTCATCTCGATCGCGTACGGCCCATCGCTGCTCCGCATGTGGTCGACGGCGCCATTCGACGTGGTGGGGCTGCGAGTCTGGTGAGCGATCCCCGCCGCCGCCGGCTGTGGATCATCACCCTGCTGTTCTCGTTGGCCACGTTCGTCTCGGTGGGCGCGCTCGCCCTCCGCGATCCCGGGCCGGCGCCGCCGGTGCTCGCTCAGGTGCCGGCGTTCTCGCTCGTCGATCAACGATCGAGCACTGTCACTCCCGAGAGCTTCCGCGGCCGTCCGTGGATCGTCGACTTCTTCTTCGTCTCGTGTCCCACCGCATGCCCCAGGCTCGCTGCACGCATGGCGGCGCTGCAACGCGTGATCGCCGCGCGCGATCTGCCGGTGCGGCTCGTCTCGATCTCGGTCGATCCGGAGAACGACACCCCGACGAGGCTCTCGGAGTACGCGGCGCGTTTCGGCGCGGACCCGGCACGGTGGTCGTTCCTCACGGGCTCGAGCGGCGCACTGCAGCGCGCATTCGTCGGGGCGTGGGAGAGCTCGTGCATCGAGCCCGCGCCGCGCGGATCCGTCGACGTCGCGACGATCATGCACGGCGAGTGGTTCGTGCTCGTCGACGGTGAAGGGCGGGTTCGGGGCTTCTACGACAGTCGTGAGCAGCGACAGTTGGATCTGCTCCTCGCCGATGCCCAGCGGGTGTTCCGCGATCCGTCGATCGCGTCGTCCGAACCCAGAGCATTTCTCGACCGCGTGGGTTCCTGGCGTTCCCCCCGGCTTGAAAAGCTTTCCAAGCCGGGGGGAACGGGAATCCTTTCGGATCGACCCCGGTGGGCAGTGCTCTAGCTCGCGGCGGAGAGCGGGAGGCTCCGGACGCCTCGAAACGCGCCGTCGCGGCGCCAGTCGAGCTCCTCTCGCGATGCAAGCTCCAGGCGTCGAAACCGTCGTACGACTGCGCCGATGGCCACCTGCCCCTCGAGGCGGGCGAGGGAGGCGCCGAGACAGAAGTGGACGCCGTGCCCGAACGCTAGATGCCGATTGTCGGCACGGCGCACGTCGAAGGCGTTTGCGTCCGCGAAGACGCTCGGGTCACGGTTGGCAGCTCCGAGTACGAGCATGACGGCGTCACCACGCTTGATGTCCTTGCCTCGAACGCGGACGTCTTCCGCGGCGATGCGGAGGTGGAAGAGGACCGGTCCGTCGTAGCGGAGGATCTCCTCCACCGCCGCGGAGATCGCATTCGGGTCGCGCCGCAGGACGTCGAGCTGATCGGGATTCCGAAGGAGCGCGATCAGACCGTTGCCGATGAGGTCCGTCGTCGTGCCGTGACCGCCAAACAAGATCATCGCACACGTCGAGAGAATCTCGTCCACGCTCAGCTCGTTGCCTTCGTGCCTCGCGTTCAACAGATGCGTACCCGGCTTCGCTCGAGCCGACGTAGCCGCAAGCACTCATCCGGTCCACCGCGCGCGCGGTGTGTAGTTTGCAGTGCATCGCCGAAGTGCGTGCGTTGATGTCAACGATCGTCGCGATGGTCACGCTTGCCTGCGCAAGCGCGGACGCGCCGCCGGCGGCGACCACCGCACCGACGAACTGTGCACCCTTTGGTCCCGCGGTCGCCAGCCTGCCGATCGAGTCGGGCGAGTACGCCCACGTGTTCGCGCACGGTGACGTCGACTGTGACGGGCTCGAAGACCTCCTCGTCGGCGAGAGTCGAGCACGTGGGACGGTCTGGGATGGGCGAGTGTCCGTCTGGCGGAGCCTTGGCGACGGGCGGTTCATCCCCACGCAGACGTTGCCGAGCGGGGGGATCGCGCACCTCCTCGTCGCGGACTTCGACGGCAACGGCGCCCCGGACGTCGTCGCCTCCGAGCGCTTCGGCGTCGAGGAAGGCCGCCTCGCATTCTTTCGCGGCGGCTGCTCAGCCGGCCTCGCACAACCGACCGAAATCGCACTCCCCGCCGATCACGCGCTGTTCGACTTCGAGACGGCGGATTTCGACGGGGATGGGTTCCCCGATCTGGTGCTCGCGGCGCTTCGACCGTCGAGCGGGGTGTCCGTGGTCCACGGCGGAGCGCGGCCATTCACCAGGACGAGCACCAACGTCGTCGCCGAGAGTCGGCTCGCCGCGTTGACCGCGGGCGATCTCGATGGCGACGGCGCTCCCGACGTCCTTCTGCTCGAGGCCCCCGGCCCGACCCTGCTCGCTCGCGTCGTTCGCAACGCCGGGCACGGAAGGATGATCGACGCCGGCGAGACCGCGCTGCTCCCGTTCGATCCAGAGAGCGTGCGTCTCGTGGACGTCGACGGAGACGGCCTCGGCGACCTGGTCGGAATGCTCGATCGCCAGGACGGCTCGCCGCGACGGCTGCAGGTCCTCTTCGGGGACGGCGCCGGCGTCTTCTCCGAACCGCAGACACTCCTGTCCACGCCCGGCCCTCTCGCGTTCGTCACGGGTGAGCAGGGCCATCGCTTCGACCTCGTCGCGCTCCGCCCGTCGAGCGCCACCATCGTGCGAATGGGGCGCGATCACGGCGTCTCGCTGCTCGAGGTTCCGTCGCCGCTCGGCGAGCGCGCGCTCCTCTTCGACGCGACGGGCGACGGTCGGCTCGATCTGGTGTTCGCGGCCGACGACGGTCCGCGCGCGCTCCTCGGTCGTTGTCCCGTGCCGGAGTGATCAGTCCGCCTTGCGGCCGCACCGATCGAGCGCGTCGATCGCCTTCTTCCAGGTGGCATCGGGCATGGGCGACGAGAAGGGGCTGTCGCGCAGCGTGATCACCAGCATGTGCTCGTACACGCGAACCTCACCGCCGCCCGCGGGGCGCCAGGTCGTGTCGCGCGATCCGCCGAGGTGCGCGCCCTCGTAGCTCTTCTGCGGCTTGCCGAAGGTTGCTTCGACGCAGGCGTCGACCGCCTTCTGATCGGCGAACTTGAAGCTCGCGCCCGGAGGTGGACGCAGCGACACCTCGGCGAGGCGCGCGCCCTTCTTGTTCTTCCACGAGATCTCGGCGTCGCCGTACCAGGGGTGATCGATCGCGACCTTGTACTCGAGGTCGATGATCAGCTTCTTGACGGCGCCGGGGAACACCTTGTGAACGGCCGCGTCGCTCGCATCGATATCGGCCACGAGGTCGAGCTTGGCGAGATCGCCGACGGGGTATCCTCCGCCGAGATAGTCACGCATGTCGGCGGGCTTGGGCGGGGTGCCGACGCCGAGCGCGGCAGAGCGCACGAGCTTCCACAGCGCCTCGGACTGCTGGTGCCAGAAGGGGTTCTCGGTCCCGCTGGACCCGGGCTGCGTGATGGTGATGTTCACGCCGATGTGATCGTTGGTGTTCGAGATGTAGATCCCCGCGCCCTCCCACTGGAACGAGTCCTTCTCGAGGCGACGTCCGACCACGGCCCGCACCGCCTTGCGCGCGCTCGCGTCACCTTTGCTGCCGCTCTTGCCGTTGAAATAGAGGTCCTTGACGTGATCAAGGTGCTCCGGATCCCAACGGAAGGTGACCGCTTCCCACTGCTCGTGCGCGAGCGGCACGCGCATCGAGTGCTGCGCGTCCATGGTCACGCCGGTGATCTCGGCGAGCTGCTCGGGGCTCTCCTTCAGCGTCACCTTCGAGAGTGCGCTCGGGTCGAGCCGCTTGGGCCCGCCGGGCCAGGCCGCGGTGCCTGGGGCCTTCTTACGTGCGCTCGCCGCGATGCCGGCGGCGACGACAACGCCGACCACCATCAGAACGGAGACGAGCACGACGATGCCGCCGGCTGCACTCGCCTGGCGATACGCGAGCTGCACGTCGGAGTTGGCCGGCACGTGGGTGGGCGGACGCCATACCGGCGGAGGACGCCAGCCGGGCGGGGTCTGCTGCTCGATGGTTCGGAGCTCGCGCGACTGGCTCGTTTTGTTGCAGTAGCGGCAGCGCGTGTAGCGTTGGCCGTCGCGCACATCGAGCGGCGCTCCACAGTGACTGCACTCGACGATCATCTCATGGCAAGCATAGCGGGACTTGCACCGGATCGCTCCGCCGTGCATCGATTAGGGAAGTGGCGAGTCGTTCGTTCTCGGTGTTTGCCGTGGTGTTCGCGACCCTCGCGTGCAAGGCCGCGCCCACGACCGCAGCGCGCGAGGTCCGCGTGTGCTCCGAGGGCGAGAACATGCCGTTCTCCAATGGTCGCGCCGAGGGGTTCGAGGACCGTATCGCCGAGCTGTTCGCCGAGGACGTCGGTGCGCGGGTCCAACACGTCAGCCTCGCGCCCGGGGCCGTCCTCGACCGCGCGTCGATCGAGGGCAATGGGTGCGACGTCGTCATCGGGGTGCCGCGGCGGCTGCAGCTCATGCCGGCCACGCGTCCGTACTACCGGGCTGGGTGGGTGTTCGTGACGAGCAAGGCGCTCGGCGAGCCGGTGTCGTCGCTCGACGACGCGCGCTTGCAGAAGCTGCGCATCGGCGTGCCGGTCGTCGGCGGTCACGGCGCCGAGCTCGCGCCGGTGCACGCGCTCGCGCGACGAGGTATCACCCTCAACGTCCGCAAGTTCCCCGTCTACGTCGACGATCCCGCCGACCCGGCGCCCCTCGCCGAGCTGCGCGCTCTGTCCGCGGGCGAGATCGACGTCGCCATCCTCTGGGGTCCGCACGCCGGATGGTTCGTCGAGGATCGCACCAAGCTCTCGATCACCAAGGTCGAGCCCGAGGTCGATCACGGCGAACCGCTCGCGTACGACGTGGCCATCGGCGCGCGGGACGACGCTCTCCGCGACGAGCTCGACGCGTTCCTCGCGCGTCGCGCCCGAGACGTCGACGCCATCGTGCGGACTTATGGCGTTCCGCGCTGACGGACCGATCCTGAGAATCCCCCCGGACTGAAGTCCGGGGCACCGACAGCAAGACGAAGCCCGCCTGCGGGCTAGCAGGGCCTCGCAGCGACAACGATCCGTTTCGGCTCCTTGATCGACCTCGCTCGAACAGAGCGCAACAACGCATATGGATCAACAGCACATCCTCGGCATGCAACTCTGCGAGCCCGAAGGGCTTCGGCCCGGCAGTCGGTGCCCCGGACTTCAGTCCGGGGGAATCAGGGCGTTCCGCGCTGACGGACCATCTCGGCGAACACTTCGGCCACCCGGGTGACCGAGCCTTCGGGCGTGACCATCGCGATCTGACGCTCGGGAACGCCCACCAGATCGAGCCGCGTCACGCGCGCGCGGGCGGCGGCCATCTCGGGGACGATCGAGGCTCCGAATCCGAGCTCGACGAGGCGAATGAGCACCTCGACGCTGCTCGAATCCATCACCACGTTCGGCACCAGATCTTCGCGCGCGAGCTCCGCCTCGACCCACGCGCGCGTCGAGGTGGTGCGGTCGAGCAGGATGAGCGGGCGCGCCGCGAGCTCCGACAAGCGGATGCGCTTGCGCGTGGCGAGGCGGTCGTCGTTCGGCACGATGGCGACGTCACGCTGCGGTCCGATCGGCTCGAGCCGCACGCGCTCGACGCGACGACCGAGGGGAACGGTGACGACCCCGAGATCCAGCTCGTGCGCCGCGACGCGCTCGGCAATGACCGGTGACGGCCGCGTGTCGATCCGGAGCTCCACCCCGGGGTAGCGCTTGCGGAACTGCGCGAGCACCGGAGGCAATAGGTGACAGGCAAGCGTGTCGGTGGTCCCGAGCGACAGGCGCCCCTCGCGCAGGGAGCCGAGCGCGGCGACGTGCTCCTTGGCGCGCGCGATCTCGTCGAGGATGCGCTCGGCATGGACGAGCAGCGCCTCGCCCGCATGCGTCGGGACCGCCGCGCGCGCCTCCCGGACGAAGAGCCTCTGACCGAGCTCCTCTTCGAGCGCCGCGATGGCCTGGCTGACCGCAGGCTGCGAACGGCCGAGCTTGCGTGCGGCGGCGGAGAAGCCACGCTCGCGCACCACGGCGGCGAAAACCTGCAGGCGATCGGGGTCCATTCGCTTTTCGAATGGATAGTATCACGAACGATTGGCTTGCCGAATGACCGGAGCGGCGCGATGAGAGCCGCATGCTGATCCTCCCCGGCGCCGCTGCCCTCTCGGCCGCACGACTCGACAAGAAGCTCGCCGCCGTCCGCGCGAAGAACCCGGGAGTCACCGCGGTCACGGCGGAGCACGTGCACTTCGTCGATCTCGACGGGGAGCTCGGCAGCGAATCGAAGGGGATCCTCGAGCGAGTGCTCACCTACGGTCCGCGCGTCGCCAAGGTGGCGCTCGAGGGACGGAAGCTGCTCGTCACGCCCCGGCTCGGCACCATCTCGCCGTGGTCGTCGAAGGCGACCGACATCGCCCGCATCTGCGGTCTCGCGCAGGTCCGTCGGATCGAGCGCGGCGTGCTCTGGACGGTGGCCGGAGTCATCGCCGACGAGCCGGCGCTGCGCCGCGCGCTCCACGATCGGATGACCGAGTCGGTGCTCGATCGGCTCGACGACGCCGCGAAGCTCTTCGAGCACCACACGCCGCGTCCGCTGAAGAGCGTTCCGGTCGCGCAGATCGGCCAGGCGAACAAGGATCTGGGGCTCGCGCTCTCGGCCGACGAGATCGAGTACCTCGAGCGGAGCTTCGGTGCGCTCGGACGCGAGCCCAGCGACGTCGAGCTGATGATGTTCGCGCAAGCCAACAGCGAGCACTGCCGCCACAAGATCTTCAACGCGAGCTTCACCATCGACGGCGAGAAGCAGCCGCACTCGCTGTTCCAGATGATCAAGAAGAGCACCGAGGCGAGCCCCGGCGGCGTGCTCTCGGCGTACAAGGACAACGCGGCGGTCATCGAGGGCTTCACCGCCGGACGGTTCTTCCCCGATCCGCAGACGCGCGAGTACGCCGCGCACACCGAGCCGGTCCACGTCTTGATGAAGGTCGAGACGCACAACCACCCGACGGCGATCTCGCCGTTCCCCGGCGCGGCCACTGGCTCGGGCGGCGAGATCCGCGACGAAGGCGCGACCGGCCGCGGCGCCAAGCCCAAGGCGGGCCTCACCGGCTTCACCGTGTCGAACCTGCGCATTCCGGGCCTCGAGCGACCGTGGGAGGTCGATCACGGCAAGCCAGGTCGCATCGTCTCCGCGCTCGACATCATGGTCGAGGGTCCGCTCGGCGGCGCCGCGTTCAACAACGAGTTCGGTCGCCCGAACATCTGCGGCTACTTCCGCACGTTCGAGCTCGAGGTAGAGGCGAACGGTGTGCGCGAGGTGCGCGGCTACCACAAGCCGATCATGATCGCCGGCGGCCTCGGCAACGTGCGGGCGCCCGACGTGCTCAAAGGCGAGATCCCCGCCGGTGCGCCGGTGGTGGTCCTCGGCGGCCCCGCGATGCTCATCGGTCTCGGCGGCGGCGCGGCGTCGTCGGTCGCCTCGGGTGCGTCGCACGAGGACCTGGACTTCGCCTCGGTGCAGCGCGACAACGCCGAGATCCAGCGTCGTTGTCAGGAAGTGATCGATCGCTGCTGGCAGCTGCGCGAGCGGAACCCGATCGCTTCGATCCACGACGTCGGCGCCGGAGGTCTGTCCAACGCGCTCCCCGAGCTGGTGCACGAGAGCCGTCGCGGGGCGACGTTCGAGCTGCGCAAGGTCCCGAACGACGAGCCGGGCATGTCACCGCTGGAGATCTGGTGCAACGAGGCGCAAGAGCGCTACGTGCTCGCGCTCGATCCGGCGCGCATCGACGAGTTCGCCGCGTTGTGCGCCCGCGAGCGCGCGCCGTTCGCGGTCGTCGGTCACGCGACCGCCGACGGCCGGCTGCAGCTCACTGACTCGCTCCTGAGCAAACAGCCGATCGACATGCCGCTCGAGGTGCTGCTCGGCAAGCCTCCGCGGATGGACCGCGAGAGCAAGCGCGAGCCTGCCCTCTCGGCACGGTTCGACCTCGCCAAGGTGACGCTGACCGAGGCGGTGCATCGCTTGCTGCGGCTGCCGACCATCGCGGACAAGACCTTCTTGATCACGATCGGCGATCGCACGGTCACCGGGCTCATCGCCCGCGATCCGATGGTCGGTCCGTGGCAGGTGCCCGTCGCCGACTGCGCGGTCACCGCGACCAGCTTCGACGTGCTCACCGGCGAGGCCATGGCGATGGGCGAGCGCCCGCCGATCGCGCTGCTCGACGCGGCTGCCTCGGCCCGCATGGCCATCGGCGAGGCGGTGACCAACGTCGTCGCTGCGCCGATCGCCGCGCTCTCGAACGTGAAGCTCTCGGCCAACTGGATGGCCGCCGCGGGACACCCCGGCGAGGACGCGCGCCTCTACGACGCGGTCCGCGCGGCGGGCGCCGAGCTGTGCCCTGCCCTCGGGATCGCGATCCCCGTCGGCAAGGACTCGATGTCGATGCGTACGGTCTGGCAAGACGGCGACACCAAGAAGAGCGTCATCTCTCCGCTCTCGCTGATCATCACCGCCTTCGCGCCGGTCACCGACATCTCGCACGTGCTGACGCCGGAGCTGCGTCGAGACGCGGGGGAGACGCGCCTGGTCCTCGTCGACCTCGGCAACGGAAAGGATCGCCTCGGCGGCTCTTGCCTCGCGCAGGTGTACGGCGCGCTCGGCGACATCCCGCCCGACGTCGACGATCCGGCGAGGCTCCGCGCGTTCTTCGACACCATCCAGCGCGAACGCTCTCGGATCCTTGCGTACCACGATCGGTCCGACGGAGGGCTCCTGGTGACCGCGCTCGAGATGGCGTTCGCCGGCGGCGCGGGGGTCGAGCTGTTCTTCGCGCGCGACGCGCTGGCGCCGCTCTTCAACGAGGAGCTCGGCGCCTTGCTCCAGGTGCGAGAGACCGACGCAGCCTCGATCGTCGAGGTCTTCGCTTCGCAGGGCATTCGCGCCCTCGTCGTCGGCCGCGCGCTGAACGAGGATCGCGTCGTCATCCGCGAGGGCGACACCTCTCACTTCGATATGCGTCGCAGCGAGCTCCGCGGCGTGTGGGCCGAGACGACCCACGCCCTCCAGCGCCTGCGTGACGACACCGCTTGCGCCGACGAAGAGCACGCCGCACGTACCGACGCGAAGGACCCGGGGCTGCACGCGCACCTGACGTTCGACGCGAACGAGGACGTCGCGGCTCCGTACATCAAGCGCGGCGCGCGCCCGCGCATCGCGATCCTCCGCGAGCAGGGCGTGAACGGCCAGGTCGAGATGGCCGCGGCGTTCGATCGCGCGGGCTTCACCGCCGTCGACGTGCACATGACCGACGTGCTCGAGGGACGCGACGATCTCTCGTCGTACCGCGGTCTCGCGGCGTGCGGCGGGTTCTCCTACGGCGACGTGCTCGGCGCGGGCGAGGGCTGGGCCAAGTCGATCCTCTTCGCCGCGCGCGCCCGCGACGCGTTCCAGCGGTTCTTCCACCGCCCCGACACGTTCACGCTCGGCGTGTGCAACGGCTGTCAGATGGTCTCGAACCTCCGCGACCTCGTCCCCGGCGCCGAGCTGTGGCCGCGCTTCGTCCGCAATCGCAGCGAGCAATTCGAGGCCCGCGTCGCGATGGTGGAGATCGTCGACTCGCCCTCGGTCCTGCTCGCAGGCATGGCCGGTTCACGAATGCCCATCGCGGTCGCGCACGGCGAGGGACGCGTCGAGGTGGCACGCGACGGCCAGATCGACGAGTTGGTGAATCGCCAACTGGTCGGCGCGCGATATGTCGACAACTACGGGCAGGCCACCGAGCGATACCCCTTCAACCCGAACGGCTCGGCCCGCGGCATCACCGCCCTCACCACCCCCGACGGCCGCGCCACCATCCTGATGCCGCATCCCGAGCGCGTGTTCCGCGCCGTGCAGTACTCATGGCGCCCCCGCGAGTGGCGCGACGACGGCCCGTGGATGCGCCTGTTCCGCAACGCCCGCGCTTGGGTCGACTGATTTTCGTCACCGACCGGGCCCGTGCGTCACTGCTCCTGCTGAGTACCCGAAGCTGCTCGTAGGCAGCCGAGTCGCGTGACAGCATCAAGCCGATGTTGCCGAGGACTCGGCGCTCCCCTTTCGCGGGCGGTAGGCCCGTCGTCGACGTTCCACCGAACGTGCCGACGATCACGATGATCCGAACGACGCTCCTCAGCGCGTCGCTGCTCGCGATCAAAGAACGTGGGCTGCTGGACGAGTATTTGCGCGAGCTGTCTCCCGAGCATCGTCGGTACATCGAGTCGATGGTCGGGATGGGCTGGGCGCCGTTCGAGATCGGCATGGCGCACTACGGAGCGCTCGATCGGCTGCGCCTCTCGAGCACCGAGCAATACGAGATCGGCCTCGAGGTGGGCGGCCGCGTCAACCAGAGCTTGATCGGGACCGCGCTGCGCCTCGCTGGCGAGGCCGGGGCGACGCCGTGGACCGCGCTCGCGCAGCTCCCGAGGTTGTGGACGCGAATGCTCGATGGCGGCGCGGTCGGCCTCTATCAACTCGGGCCGAAGGACGCGCGGCTCGAGCTCAGGGGCTGTCCGCTCGCGCGCTACGCGTACTGTCGCAACGGCTGGCGCGGAATGATCGTGGGAGCGGTTACCCCGCTCTGCCGCCGAATCTTCAACAACGACATCCCCGAGCTCACCGACGACAACCGGTACGCGATGCACGCCGCGTGGGCGTGAGCCGCCCGACATTGACCGCGCGCAAGTCATCGTGCGGCGCTCGGCATTCGTGCCATAGTCGAGCCCACTGCGATGGGACCGCGTTGGATTGCGCTCGTGACGCTCGTGTCGGCCCTCGGCGCTTCGCGGGGAGCGAACGCCCATTGTCTGACCACCACGGTCAACGAGCCTCGCGGCTACGATCCGGCAGTCAGCGGATGTTGGACCTCGGGCGTCACGGTCGCGTGGCCCGATGCCTCCATCGACCTCCAGGTCGACGCGTTCGCGAGCCGCAAGGTGCCGTTCGAGGTGGCCCGACGCATCGTCGACGAGTCGTTCGCCAAGTGGAGCTCCGTCGAGTGCAAGCTGCCGGGAGCGCTCACGACCGACGCAGTCATGCACCCCAAGTTTCGCTGGCGGGACCTCGGCGCGAAGACCGTCGACGTCTCCGATTGCACGACCGAGGAGTGCGAGCACGACCGACTGGCCGAGAACCGGTTGATCCTCTTTCGTGACGACGAGTGGCCCAACGCCGACGGAGCCGTCACGTACGCACTCACCACCCTCACCTATCGGACCAACTCCGGGCGCGTCGTCGGCGCGTTCATGGAGGTCAACACCGCCGATCACGACTTCGTGGAGCACGCGCCCTCGAGCGGCCCCGCCGTGGCCCTCGACTACGTGATCACGCACGAGGCCGGACACTTCCTCGGCCTCGCGCATTCCAACCAGTTCGAATCCATCATGTATCGCGCGTATCGTGGCGACAGCGATGCGTCGCTGCGCCCGGACGACGTGGGGGCGATCTGCGCCATCCGCGCCGCCACACCCCCGTCGCAGCCCGAGGGATGCGGCTGTGGCGTTCCCCGTTCGTCCTCACAGGCCGGCACCGTGTCTGCGCTGTGCGTCGCCGCGATCGCGCTCACACGCCGTCGTCGCACGCCGGTGAGTGTGTCCCGCCACCGGTGATAGACAAGCCTTGCATGGACTCGCATTGATCGGGCGCTTCTGTTCTGGCGCATGTTCGCGTCTCGTTGCGCGCGTCGGCCTGAATCGAGCTCGGGGCAGTGCGGTCGAAGAGGTATGAATCGCTCGCTTCCTTTGGCTCTCGTGCTCGGCTCGCTGTTCCTGATTCACTGCGGCTCCACGGCCACCAACGCCGAGGGTGCACACGCGGAAGATGCGGGAGAGGACGCGGCCAAGAGCGACACCGGCACGAGCACCGACACCGCTTCGGGCACCGAGGTCATCGCCGACGCTGCCCCGCTTCCTCCTCCGTGCACGCTGCCTTCTGCGTCGCTCGCACCGGGGCTCGATCCGAAGTTCACCGTAGGCACGAAGCCACGCGACTCGGGGGAGGTCGGCATCGCCTCGGCGTTCCCGCTGGTCGATCCCAAGGGCCGCCCCGTCGTCTTCGGTCACGCAGCGATCAAGCGCGGGCCGGCCTGGACGTGGGGCTTGATGGTCCATCGCTACTCGTCGACCGGCGAGCCCGATGCGAGCTACTCCAGCGGGGCGCGCGATCTCCTCAAGGACACCGAGCTGGAGCCGCGTGCATTCTCGGGCGCGTTCGACGCGAAGGGCAGGCTCGTGCTCGTCGGGCAGGTCCGCGTTGGACCCGCGCCGACCCACGGCGAGGTCTTCGTGATGCGGCTGCTCGAAGACGGAGCAATCGACACGTCGTTCGCCTCCGCGAGCGAACACCCCGGCGTACACGTCCATCTCCCCACCGGCTGCGCCGATTCCTCGGGAATGCAGGTGACCACGATCGGAACCCGCTCGTACGTTCTCGCGAACTGCCTCCTCGCGGGCACCCGGCTCCTTCGCTACGACGCAAACGGCGTACTCGATTCGTCCTTCTCGCCGAAGCTCGCCACGATGGTTCGGCCGATCGCGGCCGGCGACAACCTCTACGTGCAGACGTATCCGGGCTCGATCGTGAAGCTCCGCGCGGACGGATCGTCGGATACGGCTTTCGCGAGCGGCGGTACCTGGACCCCGGGCAACGCCCACGAGATTCGCCACGTCGCTGCGGCCTTCGACGCTGGGCTTCTCGTGGCTCACGCCGAGCCCGGCAAACACCTCGTCGAGCTCTCCCGGCTCGATGCCAAGGGCGTGCCCGTCGCTGGCTTCGGCGGCAGCTACGATGACACCGAGCTCCCGGTCGACGCCATCGCTCAACGCTGCGATCGCGCGTGGGCGTCCACGGCGTCATGGGCATACGGCAACGAGCGCGCGTCGCTGCACTTCACTGCGAAGGGCGCAAGGGACGGCGCCTGGGGCCCCGCAGGCGTGAGCAGCAAGATCAGCTTGATTCCGAGCGGAACGACGGTCGTGCACTCCGCCCCGACCATCGATCCGAAGGGCGGCGTGCTCGTCGCCGGCCTGCTCGACAACCAGGTGTGGCTGGCGCGCTACTACTGATCACAGCGGCGGCGGGAGCGGCTCGAGATTGCTCTGCGAGACTCTGCATGCGGTGAGCGGCGCACCGCATCCGCACACGTTGCCGCCGCCATCCGTCAGCGTGAACGGCTTCGATCCCTTGTCGAACGTTTGTTCACTCGCATCGATGGAGAACGCCCCACAGAGGCGCGAAGAGCGAACCCTGGCGGCGGAGCCGAACAGCGAGAGCGCGGCCCGTGCGGCCCCGTCCACCTCGACATTGGTGATATCGAGCACGGCGAAGAACTTGAAGTCGTCGTTCGCGGTGATTCCGTCACCGAACTTCCCATCGATGCGCGGCATGATGTCGCTGAACCGCGAATCGAGCACCGTCACCTTCCGACCGTAGACGTAGAGACCGGCGTTTCGCGTGTGTTCGACCAGAACACCTCGTAACACGGCTGCACCATCGACGTCGCCGGTCAACAAGGTGACGCCTATGGCCGAGTCGTCGCCGACGACATCACGAACGTGCACCCGCGTCAGCGTGATCGGGCCGCCATTGCTGATCGCGCCGGTGTAGGCGCAGTGGAGCAGCGTGGTGTTCTCGGCTTCAATCGCGCCGTGGCCCAAGACGCCGAGCCCTGCGGCGAGGTTTCCTCCACCCGCAGGCATGACGCCGTCTCGGACCGTGGTCTCCCGCACGACGGCACGACCGCCCTGGACCCCGATGCCGACGCCTTCGATCTCCGAGAGCACGCACCCGCTCACGGTGACTTCGCTCTCCCCAGTCGCTCGCGGAGGGAGCAATGCGATGCCGTGGCCTCCGGTGCTGCTCCCTTGTCCAACACGGCGTACCACGGAGCGCACGACATCCAGGTGCGCGCTGTCGACCCCGATACCGAATTCGACGATGTCCTCGATCACCGAGGATTCGATCGTGCCGTCCGCCTGGATGGCCATTGCGGCGCTCGATTGCCGCACATGGAGGCGCTTGGCTTCGATGGGTATCTGCGTGGTGATCGCGAGATCCGCGCCGCCTATGCTCACGTCGTGAAGCCGCAGATGCGGCACTCTCGGCGTCGCTGCGCGCATGATCTCGATGGCGCGCCGATGCCCTCGGACGCGAACATGCTCGAGCGAGAGCGACGCGCCACCGATGGCCGTGAACGCCAACGCGTGCTCTTTTCCGAGCACCGATAGACCAGAGAGCGTCGCGTCCGCTGTGGCACGAACGGTGGTTTCCCCCAGGTCGTCGAGCGGAGGCGCGAGCACGACCTTCGCGCTGCACACGCCACGCACCGTGATGGGGGTATCGAGCAGGAGCCGTTCGGCGTAGGTGCCCGCTGCCACCACCACCGATGGGGTGGCCGTGTCACGCGCACGCGCGACGGCAGCCATGATCGTCCGCAGCGGCTTTCCGGCGGACCCGTCTCCGCCCTCGCTCGCCGTGCTGTCCACGTAGACTGCTGTCCCTTCGACGGCGACGAACCGGTCTGGCGGACAATCATCGAGGGCGTGACAGCTCGTCTCGCCGGGGAACGCGACGCGCGGCTCGTCGCACGAGGCAGGGAGCGTCGACGCGCATCCGCCGCCGGGCTCGGCAACGAATCCGTCCGCACATCTGTCGTTGCCGACGCGAGAGCACACGCCATCGATCCGCACCTCGCCCGCTGCACACGGAGCGCCCAGGCATACCTGATCGGGTGATAGACGCTCGGGCGGACACATCTCGGGCGCGGCGTCGTGGGAGCATGCCATCAGCATCGCGAGGGCGAGCAAAGCGGCAGTGCGCACCCAGGCATCGTATGCCCTTGCGCCGAGCCATGACGAATCGCAGCTTCGTTTGGACGATTCCCGGGGAACGGTCGAAGCAGATGTGGTACAAGGTGTGCCCATGAAGCGCCCCCTCGCAATCGGCCTCGTGGTGTTGGGCATGTTCGGCTGCTCGGCGGGAGGCGTCCATGATGGCGAGCTGGTGTCGACGTCATCTTCCGAAGAGGCGATCGCGGCCGACCCGTTCCTGACCGGTCGTGACCTCGTGAAAGAGGATCCTTCGCTCCGCATCGAAATCGCCGGCGTCGAGGCGAGCAGCATCCGGCTCCGATCTCTGCGCCTCCGTCCCAACGGCGATACCGTGGTCGTCGGTGACATCGTGGCCGACGGCCTGACGCACGCTCTGTTCGGCGGCGCTGCAGGCGAACACAGGGTCACCGAGGTCATCGTGACGCGCGGTGACGGCGTGAAGCTCATGATCGGCGATATCGTGTTCACGCCGCGCCCCAACCTTCCCGACCACGCTGGCCTTCACGGCGGGCGTTGTCCGAACGGATGCTCTGGCCACGGTGTCTGCCTCAGAGTGGCCGAATCCAAACCGCCGACCTGGTCGTGTGCCTGCATTCCGGGCTTCTCTGGAGACGACTGCTCGGTGAGCGCTGGAGTGTGTCCCGGCACGCCGACCTGCTCGGATCACGGAGTCTGCGTAGAGGGCACGTGCACCTGCCTGCCCGGCTACCTTCCGCCGGATTGCGCACGTCTCGCGCTCGATCTCCCCTGAGTTAGAGATGCGAGAGCGGGATCGGCAGACCGATCCCGAACGTGCCGCGGAAGCCCTCGGGGCCGAAGAGATCGCGGCTCACGCCGACGTCGACGAAGAAGTACTCGTCGATCGGAAGGAGCACCCCGAAGCGGGGACCGATGCCGGTGAGCACGGAGACCTGGTCGCCGTACGCGAGCCTGTCGACGTGCGCGCGAAGCTCGACCGAGGGTCGCAGGTGCCAGTAGCCGTTGGGGGCCCAGGCGGCGAACGCCTCGTACGAGAACCATCGGACGTGTCCGCGCGAGACGTCGGCGGCGTGCCCCGAGAGACCGTTGCCGACGCGGAACTCACCAAACGAGAGTCCGGTGCGGAAGCCGAAACCGGTCGTCGGGGTGTCCTCGTCGTCGATGACCGCCGCGCCGCGCGCGAAGTGGGCGGAGATGTCGAGGGTCTCGTTCATGTCGGCACGCGCAGCCAGCGGCCACGCGAGCGCGGCGGCGAGCACCAGGGCGGACCAGGACCTCACGCCAAGAGAACGTAGCGTGCCGGCCGGGCTTACACCCCGGAATGGACCTTTCGGCTTCGCGCGTTGTCGGTCACCCATGCGCAAGGCCCTCCCCGTCCTGCTCGCGGGCTTCGTCGTGGGACTTGCGACGCTCGCCACCGCCTATCTCACCGCGTACACCAGCCAACGACGCTCGATCGTGCTCCTCCTACTCGCGATCGGCCTCGCGCTCCCGGCTTCCGCGGTCGCGCGGCGCAAGCTCGGGGTGGGCGCAGCGCTCGCGGTGTGGATTGGAGTCCTCCCGCTCGCGGGGGCGATTCGGCGAGTCATGGGGCGACACGTCGACGCGGTCGCATCGATGCACAAACTCGGCTTGTGGCGCCGCGATGCTGCGCTCGCGCGCGGAGCCGTCGAGTGGCGCGTCGACGCGCCGCTCCTCGAGGGCATGTGGCGGATGCCGATGTTCGTCGCCATCGCGTGGGCGGTCGTTGCGGTCGTCGCCGCGGCGATCGTCACGGTGGTCATGCGCTCGCGCTTCCATGCGAAGGCGGCGCAGTCGATCGTGATCGCTGCGTGGGTCGCCTCGCTCGGCGCGCTCGCCCTTTCGGCGACCGCAATCGTCCGTGAGCTGGACCGCACCGATGCGCTCGGGTGGGCGCGTGCGCTGCCCACGGTGCCCGTGCCCGAACAACTCGGGCGCCTCCCGGCTTGCGGCCAGCCGAACGACGGCGAGCAGATCACCCTCCACGGCGCCGAGTTCGATGTGGAGTACCACCCCCTTGGCTGTGTGGTCCGCCTCAGCCGACACGACGCGAGGTCCGAGGGGCTCTCGACGTTCGGTCTCGAGAAGCTGACCCTGCACCACGATCCCCAGCTCGATGTCGATGTCGCTGCGACACCCGACGTGGTCTCGATCTTCCACCGTCCCAACGAGCCGCCGAAGGTCGCCCCCATCTCGACGATCCCACGTGTGCATCGCCTGAGCGGCGCCGCGACGTCGGTGCTCGCGCTCGCGCTGCTGTCGTGGCGACGACGATCGGCCGGCGTGCAGGTAGCGCGCCGGCACTTTCTCCCTTCGAGTCGATCGCTCCCAACACCCGCCCCCGAGAGTGGCCCCTATCGCTCTGCACGGAGCAACGACCCGCTCCGCGACGACGACCGGGTGCTCCGCGCAGCGATCGCGCTCGCGCTCGCCGTCCTCGGTGCCGCGCCGTTGTTCGCGTTGTTCGCCGGCGGCGTCGGTTAGACTCCGCGCCATGCAACCGCGTCTCAGCGTCGTCACGCTCGGTGTCGAAGATCTCCCGCGCGCTCGCCGGTTCTACGAGGCGCTCGGATGGCGCGTTTCGCCCGCCTCGAACGAGCACGTAGCGTTCATCGATCTCAACGGCGTCGTGCTCTCGTTGTTCGGGCGCGCCGCGTTGGCGGAGGACGCGAAGGTGTCGGCCGAAGGCAACGGCTTCCGCGGATTCTCGCTCGCGCACAACGTCGCGTCGAAGCAAGAGGTCGATGCGGTGCTCGCCCATGCGGAGGGCGCCGGCGCGACGATCGTCAACCCCGCCCACGACGCGTTTTGGGGCGGGTATTCCGGCTACTTCCGCGACCCGGAGGGCTTCCTCTGGGAGGTCGCGTGGAACCCGTTCTGGCCACTGGGCGAGGACGGGCGGGTGCAGCTGCCGCGCGACTGAAGAACTGTCGGAAGATCCCCCCGGACTGAAGTCCGGGGCACCGACAGCTGACCTCAAGTCCTTCGGACTCACCGACTCGCTGGACTGGCCCGAGGTTGGCGCCGCAAATTGGATTTGGTGTCGAACGTGCGGAATATCGTGCCGATCAGCGATCGCGTTTCGTGAACGAAGGACAGAACCTCCTCGTTCGAACCTTCCCCAGCCCGGAGGGCTTCGTCTTGCTGTCGGTGCCCCGGACTTCAGTCCGGGGGCAATTCTTCGACGGCTCGTGAGCGCGTCGTCGTCGTGCCCCCGCTGCGACCACGAGCAGCGCGAGCCACCCCCGAGCGCTGCCGCCGCGAGCTCCGTGGCTGCAACCGCCGCCGTCTTCGGCGGGAGGGGCGGCAGGCGCGCAGGCCTTCGTCGCGGGATCGCACGCGTACCCCTGCGCGCACTCGGTGCTCGAGGTGCACTCGGTGGAGCAGCGCGCCTCTTTGCACGTGTAGGGATGACACGGTGTGACCGTGTCGTCGGCGCCGATGCTCGAACGTCCATCGGCTGCGCACCGTGCGGTCTTCGGCACGCACTTGCCCTCGACGCACTGGTGGAGCGCGATGCAGTCCGCCTCGGCGGTGCAGGCCGTGCGACAGGTGGCACCGTCGCATTGATATGCGCCGCAGGAGCGCGCCACGTCCGTGCACTTGCCCGCACCGTCGCACACGTTCCGGTGGGTCTCGACGCCCCCCGCGCAAGAGTCGACGCCGCAAATGGCGAGCGGCGTCGGGTACGTGCACCTGGTTCGCTCTACGCCGTCGCAGCGGATGCCGCAGGTCGTCCCGATGCCCTCGCCGACGCACGCGGCGCGGGAGCCGTGGGGCTTCTCGTTCGCAGGGACGGGCAGGCACTTCCCTTTGGTGACGTCGCACGCCTCGCACTGGCCGTTGCAGCGGGCATCGCAGCAAACCCCGTCGGTGCACGACCCCGAGGTGCACTCGCGATCCGCCGCGCACGCGTCGCCGTTCGGCTTCTTCGGTTGGCAGACGCTCGTGCCGCACCACGAGGTCGACGTGCACTCGGTGTCCGCGGTGCACGCCGCCGAGCACGCGCCCGCGGTGCATGTCGCGAAGGGCGTGCAGCTGCGCGCGCCGTGCGGAGCGCCGCTCGCCACAGGAGAGCACGTTCCGACGCTGCCGGTGACGTCACAGGCCTTGCACGCCTCGGTGCAGGTCGTGTTGCAGCACACACCGTCGACGCAGATCTTCGACGCGCACTCCGCGGCCTTCGCGGTGGTGCAGGCTTCGCCGTTCTGCTGCAACGCGAAGATCTCCGCGGTCGACACGATCGCGGCACCGGTGGAGCCGCCGGCGATGAGCACCCGCCCATCGCCGAGGACGGTGAGCGAGTGGTCGGTTCGGCCTGTCGTCATCGCCGTGATCGCGGTCGACTTCGCGGTTGCAGGGTCGAAGATCTCGACGGACTTGTCGCCCAGGTACCCGCCGGGAACGAGCCAACGCCCGTCCCCCAGTACGACTGCCGGCCCGTTGCCGCGCAGCAGATCGCCGACCTTGCTCCAGGTTCCGGTCGCCGGATCCCAAGCCTCGATCAGCGTCGTGAACTTCGAGCCGTCCCAACCGCCGCCGGCGTAGACCTTGCCGCTCTGCTGCAGGACGAACGCGGGGGCTTCGTGGCCGATGGATGCCGATGCGGTCGAGCTCCACGTCTTTGCCACCGGGTCGAGCAACTCGACGTCGACACGACCGCCGACCACGAGCACCTTGCCGGACGAGAGCTGCGTCGCTGCCGGGCCGACGCGGGTGCCGGCCGGCATCTTCGGCAGGGCAGCCCACGCGTTGCCGCTCGGATCGAAGAGAGCGACCGCGTCCGTGATGTAGCCCCCCACGACGAGCACCTTCCCGTCGCTCAGTCGGACGGCCGCGTGCTGGCTGTGCGCGGACGGAATGTCGCCGGTCGCGGTCCAGGTGTTCGCGCCAGGATCGTAGATTTCGGCGGTCGTTTGATGATCCGAGCCGTTCGAGTTGCCGCCAGCGACGAGCACCTTGCCGGAAGCCAGCAGCGTGGCTGTGTGCTGCTGCCGCGGACGCGACATGGTAGCGACGGCGGTCCAGGTCTTGGCGACCGGGTCGTACAGCTCTGCGCTCGAGACAGCGGCGGGAACGTTGTTCATGCCACCGGTGACCAGCACCTTGCCGGAAGGCAGCAGCGTCGCCGTGTGCGAACGACGAGGCGTCGTCATCGATGCGGCGCTCGTCCACGTCAGGGGCTGGGTGGTTCGCCCGAGCGGGTCGGCTCGCTCCGGAGAGCAGGCGAGCAAGCACGCAGCAGCAAGGAAGAGTCGGCGCATCCGCCCACGATATTCCCCTCCGTTCACCTGATCATCCGTGTCGTGACTTCGGTCAACCGACCGCGTCCGTCCGTCCATGCCGCGGTGCGCCGAACGACGCATGGCGGCACGGGTCGCCGTGGGTTCATCGTTCTGTCACGAATCGGTCGGGAACGTCTGTAAAGGCGCGCAAAAGGCTAGCCTGCCGCGCCCGATGACGGACTGGACTCTTCACACCGCGCGCGCTCCCGCCTTCGATCCGCATGCCATCGCGGCAGCGTGCGCCGAGCCCCGAAAAACGGCCCACGTCGTGCGCGAAGGCGTCGAACGCGGCGGTGTCCGCGGGGGCAGGATCGGCGTCGCGCTCGAAGGCGAGCTCGCCCGCGCGAACGGCAAGCCGGGGCACCCCGTGCTCGCCACGCTCCCGCCGCTGTATCCCGAGTGGCTCGGCGACCGCAGCTTCTGCGAGGTTCACAACGTCCGGTTCCCGTACGTCGTCGGCGAGATGGCCAACGGCATCACCACCGCCCGCCTGGTCGTGGCGATGGCCCGTGCCGAGATGCTCGGCTTCTTCGGCGCTGGAGGCCTCATGCCCGACCGCGTCGAGCGTGCGCTCGACGAGATCCAGAACGAGCTCGCGGGCACGAACCTGCCCTACGGCGTCAATCTGATCCACTCGCCGCAAGAGCCTGCGATCGAAAACGCGGTGTGCGATCTGCTGCTCCGCCGTGGCGTCGCGCGTGTCTGCGCGTCGGCGTTCATGGCGCTCACGCCCGCGGTCGTACGGTACGCGGTCGCGGGTCTGCGTCGGGGCGCCGACGGCTCGATCCAGCGCACCACGCACCTGTTCGGCAAGGTCTCTCGCACCGAGCTGGCCGAGATGTTCTTCTCGCCCGCGCCGCCGGCGATCCTCGAGGCGCTGGTGCGCGCGGGGCAGATCACCGCGGAGCAGGCCTCGCTCGCGCATCGAGTCCCGCTCGCCGCAGACGTCACGGTCGAGGCCGACTCGGGCGGCCACACCGACAACCGCGCCCTGCCGGTCGTATTGCCGCTGGTCATCTCGGTTCGCGATCGGCTCGCCCGCAAGTTCGAGTACGCCGAACCGCTGCGCGTCGGCGCGGCCGGTGGCCTCGGCGTTCCCGCGGCGATCGCCGGCGCGTTCGCGATGGGCGCGGCGTACGTGCTCACCGGCTCGGTCAATCAGTCGGCCGTGGAGTCGGGGCTGAGCGAAGAGGGCCGTCGGATGCTCGCGCAGGCCGGCATGGCCGACGTGATGATGGCGCCCGCCGCCGACATGTTCGAGATGGGCGTGAAGCTGCAGGTGCTCAAGCGCGGCACCATGTTCGGGCAGCGCGCGACCAAGCTCTACGAGCTCTATCGCGATCACGCATCGCTCGAAGAGATCCCGTCCGCGGCGCGCCAGAAGCTCGAGCGCGACGTCTTCGCGATGAGCCTCGACGACGTCTGGTCGACCACGCGGGACTACTTCAACACGCGCGCGCCGGAAGAGATCGTCAAGGCCGAGCGCGACTCGAAGCACAAGATGGCGCTGGTCTTCCGCTGGTACCTCGGGCGCTCGAGCCGCTGGGCCATCGAGGGCGATCCGAAGCGCAAGCTCGACTACCAGATCTGGTGTGGCCCTGCGATGGGCGCGTTCAACGACTGGGTGAAGGGCTCGTTCCTCGAGGCCCCCGAGGCGCGCACCGGACCGCAGATTGCGCGCAACCTGCTCGAAGGCGCTGCAGTCATCACCCGCGCCCAGCAGCTCCGCACCTACGGCGTTCCCGTTCCCGCCGAGGCATTCCACTTCTCTCCCCGCCCCCTCGCCTGACCAGAGACCGACAAGAGCCATGTCCGAAACCAAACCGTCCTTCCACGCAGAGCCCATCGCCATCGTCGGCGTGAGCGCATTGTTCCCCGGTTCGCTCGGAACCAACGGATTCTGGAACGACATCCTCCGCGGCAAGGACCTCCTCCGCGAGGTCCCCGCGTCGCACTGGCTGCTCTCGGATTACTACGACCCGAATCCGCTCGCGCGCGACAAGACCTACGCGAACCGCGGCGCGTTCCTCGAGGACGTGGAGTTCGACCCGATGGCCTGGGGCGTGCCCCCGTCGACGGTGCCCGCGACCGACACGAGCCAGCTGCTCGCGCTCATCGTCGCGCAGCGTGTGCTCGAGGACGCGAGCCGCGGTGACCTCGGCAAGATCGACCGCGAGCGCACGAGCGTCATCCTCGGCGTCACCTCGGCGCAAGAGCTGCTCGCCTCGATGGTCGGCCGTCTGCAGCGGCCGGTGTGGAACAAGGCCCTCCGCGAGATGGGCCTTCCCGAGAGCGAGATCGAAGAGGCCTGCGACCGCATCTCGTCGCACTACGTCGAGTGGCAGGAGAGCTCGTTCCCCGGCCTCCTCGGCAACGTCGTCGCCGGACGCATCGCCAATCGCCTCGATCTCGGCGGCACCAACTGCGTGTGCGACGCCGCGTGTGCCAGCACGTTCTCGGCGCTGTCGATGGGCGTGAACGAGCTCCAGCTCGGCCAGTCCGACCTCGTCATCACCGGCGGCGTCGACACGATGAACGACATCTTCATGTACATGTGCTTCAGCAAGACGCCGGCGCTCTCGCGCACGGGCGATTGCCGACCGTTCTCCGACAAGGCGGACGGCACGATGCTCGGCGAGGGCATCGGCATGGTCGCGATGAAGCGTCTCTCCGACGCCGAGGCCGCGGGCGATCCGATCTACGCCGTGATCCGCGGCGTGGGCTCGGGCTCCGACGGTCGCGCCAAGAGCGTGTACGCGCCGCTCCCCGAGGGTCAGGCCAAGGCCCTGCGCCGCGCCTACGTGCAAGCCGGCTACTCCCCCGACACGGTGGAGCTGGTCGAAGCGCACGGCACCGGCACCATGGCCGGCGACGCCGCCGAGCTGCAGGGGCTCAAGCTGGTGTTCGAGGGCACCGACAAGTTCCGCGCGGGGGAGCGTGGCTCGTGCGCCCTTGGCTCCGTCAAATCGCAGATCGGCCACGCCAAGGCCGCGGCCGGCGCTGCCGGTCTGTTCAAGGCGGTGATGGCGCTCCACCACAAGGTGTTGCCGCCCACCATCAAGATCGATCGCCCGAGCCCCAAGCTCGACATCGACAACTCGCCGTTCCACCTCGCGGCGCGCCTGCGTCCGTGGATTCGCGACGACGCGCACCCGCGTCGCGCCAGCGTGAGCGCGTTCGGCTTCGGCGGCTCGAACTTCCACGTCGCGCTCGAGGAGTACGTGGGCAGCAACCAGGCCCCCAAGACCCGCACCACCAAGAGCGAGCTCGTGCTCGTCAGCGCAGCCGACAACGGCGCGCTCGCCGACGCCGCCCGCGCGCTCGCAGCCGAGGTGCGCGCCTCGCTCGCCGCCGCGCGCGACACGGTCGACGAGAACGAGTCGCGCGTGCTGCAGGTGTTCGCCCAGCAGAGCCAGCGCAGCTTCACCGCGTCACCCGCGCGCCTCGCGATCGTCGCCGAGAGCGCGACCGAGCTCGCCAAGAAGCTCGACGAGTCGATCGCCCTCATCCCGAAGGAGGGCGTCGTCGCGACGCCGCGAGGCATCTTCGCCGCCCACGGTGCGCCCGAGCGCGACGTTGCCTTCGTGTTCCCTGGACAGGGCAGCCAGTACGTTCGCATGGGCGAGTCACTGGCGATGACCTGGGACGATGCCCGCGCCCGTTGGGACCACGCGACCACCGTCGTTCGCGGCCTCTCCGACGTGGTGTTCCCGCGCGCGTCGTTCACCCCCGACGCCGCCGAGCGCGAGGCCGCACAGATCACCAAGACCGAGTGGGCGCAGCCCGCGATCGGCGCCGCGAGCCTCGCGACGCTCGCACTCCTGCACAAGCTCGGGCTCTCGCCGGTCGCCACGTGCGGCCACAGCTTCGGCGAGATCAGCGCGCTCTGCGCGGCGGGCGTGCTCACCATCGACGACGCGGTCCGCATCGCCCGCGCGCGCGGCGAACGCATGGCCGAAGCCGCCAAGCGTCCGGGCGCGATGAGCGCGGTGATAGGAACGCGCGCCGAGGTCGAAGCGGCGATCGCTGGTCTCGCCGGCGTCGCAATCGCGAACCACAACGCACCGAACGAGGTCGTCGTGTCGGGCGACACCGACGCCGTCGCCAACGCGGAGAAGGTGCTCGGGGACAAAGGCCTCAAGTGCAAGCGCCTCAACGTCGCGACCGCGTTCCACTCGCCGATCGTCGCATCGGCAGTCGAGCCGTTCGCCGCGTTCCTCAAAGACATCCCGTTCGGCACGCCGAAGCTCGACGTCGTCGCGAACGGCACCGCCGCACCGTACGCCGGTGACGCGAACGCGATGCGCACGCAGCTCGCGACGCAGCTCGCGGGGCCGGTCCGGTTCGTCGAGTCGATCGAGGCGATCTACGCGCGCGGCGTGCGCACGTTCATCGAGGTCGGTCCTGGCTCGGTGCTCACCGGCCTCGTCGATCGCATCCTCGACGGCAAGCCGCACCACGCGATCGCGACCGATCGCAAGGGCAAGGACGGACTCCAAGCGCTGCACGAAGCGCTCGGCAAGCTCGCGGTCCTCGGCGTTCAGCTCGACTTCGGCGCGCTCTGGGCGGAGTTCGCCGCCGCGACCGATCCGCGCTCGGTGCCCGCACCGAAGATGGCGCTCAAGCTCAATGGCTCGAACTACGGCAAGGTCTACCCGGAGAACCCGGTCGGCACCAAGTCGTCCAAGGCCCTTCCGCCGCGCACGGCGAAGAAGCCCGTCGTCGTCGCTGCTCCTGCCATCACGAATGGCAGCAACGGCGTCCACCACGTCCCGGCAGCCGTAGCGACCGCTGCAGCGCCCGCGCCTCGTGTGAATTCGTCTCCTGTGACTCCCCCCTCGACCCCTGGAACCGCGATGACCACTCGAAAAGACTCTTCCGCTCCCGTCACCGCCACCCCCGTCGCGATGAATGGGGACGTTCAGCTCGCTTGGGTCGCCGCCTACCAGGAGGCGCAACGCCAGACCGCCGAGGCGCACGCCGCCTATCAGCGCTCGATGGCCGAGACCCACCAGGCGTTCCTCCGCACCGCCGAGACCTCGTTCACCGGGCTCGCGGCGATGTTGACCGGCGGTCGCATCGAGGCCTCGAGCTACGCGCCCGCACCGCGCATGGCCGCGCCCGCGCCGATGCCTGCGCTCCCGGCCCCCGCACCGGTCGTCCACGCACCAGTCGTCCACGCGCCGGTGGTGCATGCCGCGCCGGTCGTGCATGCCCCGGTGGTGGTCGCCGCGCCGCCGCCCCCGATCGCGCCCGCGCCCGTCGTGGCTGCCCCGGCTGCGGCCGCTGCACCTGCGGCGCTCGAACAGACCATGATGGAAGTGGTCTCGATGAAGACCGGCTACCCGGTCGACATGCTCGGCGCCGAGATGGACCTCGAGGCCGACCTCGGCGTCGACTCGATCAAGCGCGTGGAGATCCTCGCCGCGCTTCGTGAGCGCACCCCGAACCTCCCCGAGCTCGACATGGCCAAGCTCGGCTCGCTCCGCACGCTGGCCCAGATCGTCGCGCACGTCCGCGAGGTGATGGGACCCGCTGCCGCACCGGCCGCCGCTGCGGCGAAGCCTGCGACCAACGGCGCGAAGAAGGCCAACGGCGCCCACGCCCCGAGCGGCGCGTCGCTGGAGCAGGCGATGATGGAAGTCGTCTCGCTGAAGACCGGCTACCCCGTCGAGATGCTCGGCGCCGACATGGACCTCGAGGCCGACCTCGGCGTCGACAGCATCAAGCGTGTCGAGATCCTCGCCGCGCTCCGCGAGCGCACCCCGAACCTCCCCGAGCTCGACATGGCCAAGCTCGGCTCGCTCCGCACGCTGAAGCAGATCGTCTCGCACGTGCGCGAGGTGATGGGCGGCGGCGCGGTGGCCGAGCAGCCTGCCCTCCCCAGATTATCGGCGAAGGCCGACGCTCCTGCGAAGAGCGTCGGTCGTTGGGTCACCGCCGTCGCTCCTGCGTCGGCGCGTGGCTTCGCCATGTCTGGTCTGCTCTCTTCCAAGCGCTGCGTGCTCACCGACGACGGTCACGGTCTCGCAGCGGCGATCGTCGCGCGGCTCCGTGGGCGCGGCGTCGCGGCCGAGGTGACGAGCGACGTGCCGGCCGATGCCGACGCGTTGATCGATCTCGCCGGGCTCACCATCACCGATCCCTACGCGCTCCCGCGCGTCGCGCTCGCACACGCGCGGTCCGTCGCCAAGGGAATGACCGAGCGCGGCGGTACGTACGTCACGGTGCAGGACACCGGCGGCGATTTCGGGCTCTCCGGCTCCGATCGCGCGTGGCTAGGTGGCCTGACCGGCATCGTGAAGACGGCCGCCCAGGAGTGGCCCAAGTGTTCGACGCGGGCGATCGATCTCGATCGCGCTGGTCGCACGGTCGATGCTCAAGCCGACGCCCTCGTGTCCGAGCTGCTGTTCGGCGGCCACGAGCTCGAGGTCGGTCTCCGCGCCGACGGCAATCGGCTGACCGTCGTGAGCGAGGGGATCCCGGTCGCGCCGCAGCGGGCGATCACCGATGTCGTGTCTCCCGGCGACGTGATTGTCGTCTCGGGCGGCGCACGCGGCGTCACCGCGGCCTGCACGCTCGAGCTGGTGCGTGCGACCCGCTGCCGCGTCGTCGTCCTCGCGCGCACCGCGCTCGCCGACGAACCGGCCTGTTGCCGTGGCGTCACGGGCGACGGTCCGCTCAAGCAGGCCCTGCTCGGCGACGCACGCGAACGCGGCGAGAAGCTCACGCCGGCCGATCTCTCGGCGCGGGTGGGCCTCGTGGTCGGCAACCGCGAGATCCGCGAGGTCCTCTCGCAGATCCGCGCCGCCGGCGGCGACGTTCGTTACGAAGCGGTCGACGTCACCGACGCGGCCGGCGTGGCCAGGGCGCTCGACGACGTTCGCACGCAGTGGGGTCCGATCGCCGGCTTCGTGCACGGCGCGGGCGTCATCGCCGACAAGCTCATCGCCGAGAAGACCGACGCGCAGCTCGATCGGGTGGTGTCGACCAAGGTGCGCGGTCTCGAGGCGCTCCTCTCGGCCACCGCGAACGATCCGCTGAAGTTCGTGGTCATGTTCTCGTCGGTCGCGGGGCGCGCGGGCAACCGCGGGCAGTGCGACTACGCGATGGCCAACGAGATCCTCAACAAGGTCGCGTGCGCCGAGCAGCGAAAGCGCCCGTCGTGCGTGTTCAAGTCGCTCGGCTGGGGTCCGTGGGAGTCCGGCATGGTCACCCCGGCGCTCAAGGCGCACTTCGAGAAGGCCGGTGTCTCGCTGGTCTCGCTCGCAGGTGGCTCCAAGGCGATGCTCGACGAGATCGCGGCGGCGGGTCCCGTCGACGTGGTGCTCGGCACCGAGCCCAAGGCCGAGGCGCTCGCCAACGACGGCGTCGCCGCGCACTCGCTCTCCTTCGACGTGCTCGTCGACAAGGCTTCGCTGCCGTTCGTCGACGATCACCGCGTGAAGGGCACCGCCGTGCTGCCGATGGTGATCGCGCTCGACTGGCTCGCACGGGCGGCCGAAGCGCTCTGCCCCGGTAAGGTGTTCGTCGAGGCGAACGATCTCCGCGTGCTCCGCGGGATCAAGCTCGCGAGCTTCGACACCGGCACCGATCGCCTGACCATCAAGGTCACCACGAAGGACGGCGAGACCGTCGACGGCGAGGTCCTCGGCGAGGGCGGCGCGCGTCACTACGGCGCGAAGCTCCGCGTCGCGGCTGCTCGTCCGAGCGCCCGTCCTCCGGTGCCGCTCGCGGGCGCCAAGACTCCGTGGACCACTGCGGTCTACGGCGACGCGCTCTTCCACGGCCCGGCGTTCCAGGTCATCCAGGGCGCGCCGTTGCTCGGGCAAGAGGGCATCGAGGGCGATCTCGCCACCGTGTCCGCGATGGGCTGGCCCGGCACCTTCGTCACCGATCCCGCTGTCCTCGACGGCGCGCTCCAGCTCGCCATCACCTTCTGCAAGGGTGTCACCGGCGGCACCTCGTTGCCGACCGGCGTCGCTCGCGTGCGTTGGCTCGCAAACGGTCCGCTCGACGGCGTCGTTCGTTGCGTGGTGCGCTCCCGCGCGCTCTCGCGCGATCACACCAGCTCGGACATCGCCATCCTCCGCGGCGACGTCGTCGTCGCCGAGATGAGCGGCATGGACCTCCACGTGCTGCCCGGAACGCACGAAACCCCGCGCGCGCCACTCGCCCCTTGAAGTCCAAGTGACTCGATCCGTACCCCTCGCCATCGTCGGTCAGTCGTGTCTGTTGCCGGGCGCGAATTCGCCCAAAGAGCTGTTCACGCAGCTCCAAGCGAATCGCGTCCTGGTGAAATCGGCTCCGGTCGGCCGGTGGGCGCTCTCGCCCGACCTCGCACTCACGCCGGATCCGAAACATTCGACCGACCGCGCGTGGTCCGATCACGGGGGGTACGTCGAGGGTTTCGCGTTCGACCCGGCCGGCTATGCGATCGAGAAGGAACGGCTGGTCGGTCTCGACCCGCTGTTCCACTGGGCGCTCCACTGCGGTCGCGAGGCCCTCGCGATGGGCCGCGCCGATCCGGCCCGCACCGGCGCGGTCATCGGCAACCTCTCGTTCCCGAGCAAGGGAATGGCGGCGCACGCCGAGGCCGAGTGGCTGAAGGGCACGCCGTTCGCCCGCCCCGCGGTCGATCCGCAGAACCACTTCATGTCGGGCCTCCCGGCGCACGTGCTCGCCCAGGGGCTCGGCCTCGGGGGCGAGGCGTTCGCCGTCGATGCGGCCTGTGCATCGTCTCTCTATGCAATTGCGCTCGCCGGCGAGGCGCTCGCTGCCGGGCGCGCCGACGCGATGCTCGCAGGCGCGGTGTGCTGCGCCGACGACCTGTTCATCCACGTCGGGTTCTGCGCGCTCGGCGCGATGAGCAAGACCGGCCGGAGCCGGCCGTTCACCGCAGATGCCGACGGCCTCGTGCCCGCGGAAGGCGCGGTGCTGTTTCTCCTCAAACGCCTCGAAGACGCCGAGCGGCAGGGCGACTCGATCCTCGGGGTCATCCGCAGCGTCGGTCTCTCCAACGACGGACGCGGACGGGGTCTGGTCGCGCCTTCGAGCGACGGTCAGGTGCGGGCGATCCGCGCCGCGTACGCGCGCGCGGGGCTGACGCCCGACGACGTGTCGTACGTCGAGTGCCACGCGACCGGGACGCAGGTCGGCGACGCGGCGGAGATCGCGAGCCTGCGCACGGTGTTCGGCGCGCGCGGCATGCCGATCGGCTCGATCAAGGCGAACATGGGCCACGCGCTCACGGTCGCCGGATCCGCGGGCTTGATGAAGCTGCTCCACGCGCTCCGCGAGGAGAGGCACCTGCCGACGCCCTTCGAGGGCGCGCTCCACCCGGCGCTCACCGACGGCGCGTTCCGCGTGGTGCAGCAGGCCGAAGCATGGACCGGACCGCGTCGCGCGGCGCTCGATGCGTTCGGCTTCGGCGGCAACAACGCACACTTGATCGTCGAGGCGCACGAGCCCGGACGCACGTATGCAGCCGCAGCGGTGCGACCGCGCATCGGCGTCGTCGCCATGGCGACTCGCGTGGGTGACGGCAAAGGTGTCGAGGACTTCGTCCGCGCGCTGCAGGGTGGAACGTATTCGCCCCGTGCCGAGCAGGTCGAGGTGCCTCTCACCGGCCTCCGCACGCCGCCGAAGGATCTCTCGCACGCGCTCGCACAGCACACCGCGTTCCTCGCGACCGCGTGTGACGCAGCCCGCACGATCGAGCTTCCTCCCAACACGATGATCGTGGCGGGCATGGGCACCGACACCGAGGTCGCCCGCTACGGCGCGCGTTGGCGCATGGCGGAGCACGCGCGTGCGTTGCCCGATGCTGCCCGAGAGGCTGCGCGCGACGCGTTCATCCCTGCGCTCCGCGCCGAGGGTGTGCTCGGCACGATGCCGAACATCGTCGCCAACCGGGTCAACGCGCAGCTCGACGCCCACGGGCCGAGCTTCACCGTCTCGGCCGAAGAGCTCTCCGGTCTCCGCGCGCTCCGCGTCGCCGCCGACGCGCTCGCCAACGGCAGCGCAGACGCCGCGGTCGTGGGTGCCGTCGACTACTCGGCCGAGCCGGTCCACATCGCAGCCCGCGCAGCCTTTGGGGAGAGCCCCGTCGCCGGCGACGCCGCGGTCGTGTTGATCCTCGAACGCGAAGAAGACGCCGCGAAGAACGGACACGCCGTCCTTGCGTGGCTCGACTCCGCGAAAGAACCGCAGGTCGCGATCGGCACCGCGCCTGGCGCAGTCGATCCGACGCCGCGCCTCGGACGCGCGCACGCGGCCACCAGCCTCGTCTGCGGAGCCGCTGCGATCGTGTCTTTGTGCTCCGGCGAGCTCGAGTGCATCGACCTCCGCTGCACTGCCATCGGCAACGCCCACGCTTCGATTCGCCTCGAACGCGGCGGCGGCGTCCCTCGCACCCTCGCCGCCACCGGCCCGCTTCTTTCGCTTCCCGCTCACCCTCCGCTCGTCACGTTGCCCGAGAACCTCCGCATGCAAACGATGGAGCCCGCTCCCAAGCTCGTCCCGGTGACCGCCTCGACCGACGAGGCGCCCGCCGCCCCGACCGTCGTGGAACACGCCCTCGCCCCGGTCGCCCACGCGCCCGTCGCGCACGCGCCCGTCGCGCACGCAGCTCCCGCGTTCGTCGCGAGCCCTGCCGCCGAAGGGCTCGCCGCCGTGCTGATGCGCGTCGGCGAGGAGCAGCGTCGTCTCGGGGAGCTCCACCGCGCGTTCCTCGAGGAGCAGTCGCGCACGCACACGCAGTTCCTGGAGATGCGCGCCCGCACGGCGGCCCCGCTCCTCGGAGCGCCCGCGCCGTACGCGAACGCGAACGCGAACGCGAACGCGAACGCGAACGCGAACGCGAACGCGAACGCGAACGCGAACGCGAACGCGAACGCGAACGCGCAAGCGAACGCGCAAGCGAACGCGAACGCGAACGCCTACGCGCCTGCGCTTGCGCCGGC